>ENA-OXVT01000265-OXVT01000265.1-human-gut-metagenome-genome-assembly--contig:-NODE-265-length-24951-cov-15.147012_pt1 | contig 24951 bp, 39 predicted proteins | sample MGYA00249253_ERZ652702 | MGnify/ENA primary metagenome ERZ652702 (study PRJEB26925, sample SAMN05826756) | human gut metagenome | biome: ENVO:2100002; feature: ENVO:00000062; material: ENVO:00002003...
TCTACACCGTCTAATTCGTCGGCAGCGTCAGATGTGTATAAGAGACAGATTCAGGCTGGCCTGTTTATTCATCTTCTGCTGGATCTGATCGTAGCCATCCTTTCCTTTATCGATTAGTGCATTGACCACCTGAAGGGTTTCGGCATCATCACCAAATATTGCCTTAAGTACGCCTGTTCGCTTAACGTCGGTCAGTTTTCGCAGCTTTGCCAGTTGCCTGAACATGTTATCAAGACCGCCAAAACTCCCTTTGCCGTCAGTAAAATCGAGCTGTACCCCGAGTTTCTGGCGGGCCATGATTTTATTGACGTCCCTGATTTTCTTAACGCTTAATCCGGACTGGATAACTTTTCGCAGGGCGTTACCTGCCGACTCCCCGTTCATCCCCATCTGATCCATCATGACGCTGATGGGGGCAAGGCTCTGTGCAGCCTGAAGACCGTCCTTGTTCACCATCTTCAGAACAGAGCTGGTTTTAGTGAAGAAGGACAACATGTTGGTATCGTCAACGCCCAGATAAAACGCCTTCTGGATAGTGTCGAACAGCCCCATCATGTCTTCTGACGCCGTTCCGGTAGCATCCTGCATCTTTGCGGCAAACTCGGCAGCCGCTTCCGGTGTTTTTTTCAGTTGTACCGCAAGATAAGCTGTCGCTTTACCCACACCGCCAAGAATGTTTTCTGCCGGGATCCCCTGACGCACCAGCATCTGCATCATGTTCTGGAAATCAGCCGTTGTACCGGGTAGCTGATTACCCAGGCCAATAGCCAGTTTATTGATGTCCTGAAAGCTCTTTCCAACCTCGCCGTTCGCATCCATCATGGCGACTTTCAGCCCGGTGGCGGCGTTTTCCTGATCGGCATAAGATTTCAGGGAAAGCGTCAGACCCGCTGCCAGTCCGCCACCAAGCGCCAGCCCACCCTGTGACGCTTCTTCCGCCTGACGTTTAAATCCCCGGATTTTCTTTTGCATTTTCGACAGCGCGGGAGAAAGCCTGTCGACACCGGTGATCAACGCCTTAAGCTCAAATTCCGCCATGTGTGCGTTTCTCCTGCTCTATCCTGTTTGCCTGACTGACCAGCAAGGGAATTTCACTGATCGGCATATTCAGCAATTCGAAGGGATTAATGCGCCAGTAGCTGGCGCAGTCAAAGAAGCGATCAGTGAGGTATTCAGCCGTCAGGCCTGGAGGAAAAAACCAGCCACAAGCCACGCCGCTGCATTCAGGTCTGCCGGAGACATCTGGTCGACAGAGCTTTGCGGCACTTTCGCCAGCCGCACAATGTATTTCGATACCACATGTGCCAGAAGTCTGACGGACTCATCCTGATTCATCTGGTAGGGATACCCCAGCTCGCGGACATCTTTCCCGGTGGGCTCATCAAACTCCAGTACGGAGAGTGTCTCGCCATGAGCGGTAATCGGTTTCTTTAACTCAAGCTCTTTCATTACTGGTAATCCCCTTCTTCACCGTGGAACTCAAGATCAACCGTGCCTTCTTCGGCATTATGGTTCGCTTCGCCGTGCAGCCAGGCTGACGACAATACATAGACCTGACCGTTCGCCAGCTCAGCAGTGATGGTCATCTCATCAGACGAGGTGATTTTGCTCACCGGAAAATTCTTCGGCACCTTGAAGGTCCCTTTGACATAAGGCGCACGGTGAGTTTCCTTGCGGTCCACTGAACCGTCCAGGCCGATGATGTCATCATTGACCGTCCTGTTCATGGGCACCTCAATGCCGCCGGTCAGCGATAGCTGCTGACCGTCAATTTTGAAATAACAGGTTCCCCCGATACGGGCCATTATGCAGACTCCTCTGAATACTGAAGACGGAACTGGTTAACCACGGCAAAAACACGCAACTGGTTAACATAGTCAGGCGGGAACAGCGTGTTCAGGCGGTTCGGATCGCTGGCATCACGCTCCACAACCAGGTACTGCTTGAACAGTTCGTAGTTTTCCACGATCCCCGCACGCTCGAGCTGACGGTAGGTTGCCAGCAGTTCCCCTTTGATCACCGCCGGGGTGACAATCGCCTGACCGGGACCAAAGCGGGTACCGTCACTGGCAAGCTTGTGACGCCCGTACTTACTGGTAATGACGGATTTCAGTTTGCGCAGTACATACGCACTGGTATGCAGCGTCTCGCTGTCGAGGTAGCTGTTATCCGCAACCCCGTAAGCATTTTTCCTGTACGTGGTGACATCACGCTGAATGCGCAGCACCCCGCTTTCGACATACGCCGTTGCCACGCCATGAGACAGCAGGGTCTGTTGTTCGGTCATCGTGAACCGTTTCCCCTTCGGCGCAGGCAGCATACCCACCAGCTCACCGGTCTGCGTGGGACGTGCCGGATCGTTGCGAATAAACACCGCTGCGCGGGCGGTACGGCTTGCCGCCAGCTCGTCGGCAGGCGTCTGGGTCTCTTTTTCGTACCCCGCCAGGGTAATGTGCTGCTGGTTAAACTGGTCACCTGCGGTCACCAGTTCTGACAGCGTGCCGATCTTTGCCGTATACACATGACCATACAGCTGACGCGCATAGCTCCAGCGACCGCTGGTATCGTTCATCTCGGTCACCAGCGTGTTAACGGAGGCCGTGTCGTTGAACGGCAGACCGATATAATCAAACGGCTCATCCGCCATTGCAGCCACCGCGCCGGTGAGAACAGGAGCCCCCGTTCCGGCGGTCCCCGCCGCCACGGCAATCTGTACGCCCGCAGGCAGCACTTCGCCCCCACCGAAGCCGTAGTAATTGAGGCTGACAGGAATTTCATTCCCGCAAAGCCCCTTATGACGCGCGGTCAGTGTGACCACGCCAGCCGAAGATGAGGCCGTAAACGGCAGGGCCGGAACGGCATTGATGGCATCCTGGATACTGCCGGCAATCGTCGCGACGTTATCGCCATTGGTCACCGGTGCCTGCACGCGGGTACGTCCCACATAAACATTCACCGTGCCGGTTTCGGTTGCCGCCCCGGTCACCGTCAGCGTAACCGTTGCCGCCGCGCCTGTGGCTTCCGGAACGGCAATCACATACAGCTCGCCAAACGGGTCAGTCTGGCGATAAGCCTCGACCATACGCGCCAGCTGACTTCCCGCACCACAAATCTGGCGTGCATAGTCTGCCGACGGCATCAGTACCAGACTGTTGGCAACAATCTCTGCACCGTTATTGGCATGACCAATCAGCAGCGATGCTCCGCTGTCCTGTGCAGTATTCGCCGCCTGGTTATCCATTTCCGCATAAAACAACGGAACCAGCGTATTCGACGGAATGGTGTTAAAGCTTGTCGTCATCGGTATTCACCTTTTTATTCACGCGCCGGATATCACCCGCTGCTTCACGGCGCAGCCAGTAGTTGTTCTCGTCAACATTTCGCCCTTCGGCGGGCAAAAGGTCGCCGCGGGCAGGGTCAGGAACTGACCGCCCTTTAACAGGTTTGACAAACATGAGGATCCTCAGGAAGGAAGGGTTATTTCGGTGTGATGTTCGATATCGCCGTCAGGCCCGTTACCGGGCTCGAGATAATCAACATCAATCGCCAGCGTTTGCAGTTCATCCAGACTGTTCAGATCATCCTGCTGGCGGGTATCGTCTTCAGTCAGCTCGCTGATGACCGAAAAATCGAACTGATAAATCAGCTCATGACGATTCAGATCCAGCAGCGTGCCGCCGTCATAGGTAATCGGGTTACCGCACGCCTCCGGGTTCCAGCCCAGCAGAGCCTTAAAGAGCATCTGCCGGACATCGTCCACCACATCATACGAGGCAAACTGACCGCGCTCATCACGCCCGTTACTCAGTATGACAACCACGGAGAAACCCTCTTTCAGCTCCTGCCAGTAGTCGGTCTGGCTTTTGTTTTCTCCCGGAGAATCATCACCCGGTACAACATATGCCGCCGGGAGTTTCAGCTTTCCGACCTCCGGCAGATTTTTGAACTGGGCCGCGCCTGCAACCCGGTTTTCAAAATACGGACAGCGGGCACGCAGTGCAGCAATAACAGGCGTCAGTTTCATCTGTATCGTCGCTCCGGCTTCAGTGATTTACGCAATTCCCGCGCCAGAAAATAGCGTGTCCAGCTGCGGTTCTTTTCAAGCGTTTCCACCATAAAGTTATTACGTGGAGCCAGTCGCCAGCCGCTGCCACCGGATGCACCACGATGATGGCTGCGACGACGCTTTGCTCCTCCCCGGACACCAAAAAACAGAAACGCCGGATAGAAGTCACCAGAGATCATCCGGTTCCCCTTCCCGTTGCGCTGGTTAGGGGCAATGCGTGTCATAAAACCGGCTCGCTTTTTACTGGCTCTCGGCACCATGTAACCAATCGAACGAGCCAGGCGTCCGGTCTGATAACCGGGGTTTTCACCCGGTGCCGACCGCGCACGGCGCATCACCAGCCGACGGGCATCACGCATATGACGCTGTCCAATCGTGACAAACGCCCGCCGGACACGGGCACGGTTAAAGCGCATCTCCGCGGGCTGCTGAACATCAACGTGAAAAAAGGGAGTCGCCATTGCTGCCTCCGTGACTCTGCCTACATTCGCCCAGTTCCGTACACTCCAGCAGCAGAAAGCGCCGCGCCCCGTTCAGATCGCGCTGACGTTTCACCCGGTACACACTGTCACCGCAGACCACCTCATAATCAGCGGTGATCCCCCGGCGGTAGCGAATGGTGATGTAATGGGTGATGGCGTCCCCGGTCTGCGCGGTTTCCTGCCAGGTGGTGGCACTGGTCTGGATAACCTTCGCCCATGTCCGGAACGTAACCGGGTATTGAGACTCCACGCCAAAGTTATCCGCGGGCATATCCACCCGCTGGCGGATCAGGACGCGTTTATTCAGTTCACCGGGGTCCGGCAGAATGTAGGTTGCGCTGGTCTGCGCCTGACGAATTTTCATTGCGGAAAGTACCTGTACGGGCCGACAAGCCAGCCAAAACTCTGCGGCATGTCGAGTTTCTCCACTTCCGTAACCGACGAGCGGTTTTCGTAAAAATGGCTGATAAGCATCAGCATCCCCAGACGAATATCATCCGACAGGTGCAGCCCGTCCGGATCGCTGTCCGGAATGGTTTCATCCGGTGCATAGAGCTTCCGGTTCAGATACGTTTCCGTCCGCTTTTGCGCCGCACAGGCCAGCAGTTGCAGATGGCGGTCATCAGCATCGAAATCCTCATCCAGCCGGAGTTGGGCTTTAATCTCTTCCATTGTCAGAAGCATACTCAGCCCTCTTTACTGGTCGTGGCTTTTTTCTCTTTTGCTGCTTTACTGCTTTTTGTACTGGTTCCGCGCTCTGCTAACCCGGCCTGAAGTGCAATCTCCTGCACCCGGGCAGGAAGCGTCCCGTCGTCATACTCACCGGCCCGAATGACCTCAACACGCATACCGTCCGGTGACCATTTCAGATCTTGTTTCAGGATCATGATTCTTCACCCGTCAGAACAGGGGGCGCGGTTCCGCGCCCCTGAATGATTACGCCGCTGCAATCTTCAGCAGTTTGATGGCCTGCGAATCGACCAGCATCCCGCCGGTGCGCTTGGTGGTATAAAAACCGACAAACGGTTTATTGGTGTACGGGTCACGCAGAATGCGGGTGCCGATACGGTCAACGATGGTGTAACCCCGTTTGAAGTTACCAAATGCAATGGCTTTCGCATCAGCGGCGATATCCGGCATCTGTTCGTTTTCAGCGATACCGTAACCCGCCAGAGAGGACGGCTGCCCCAGTTCCAGCCCAGGACGCCACAGATAGTTACCCTCGGTGTCTTTCAGCAGACGGATGGCAAACAGGCTGTTGTTGTTCATCATGAACTTCGCGCCAGTGCGGTGTGCCTTTCGCAGCGTGTAAATCAGTTTGATAATGGCGTCTGCGGTCACCGCAGTCGCGTCGCCGGATACAATATGCTGAAGTTTGCCGAACGCCCGGACCTTATCGGTTTCATCAGTGGACTCATACGCCAGGAACCCTTTCGGCTTCTTGGTGCCATCGCCGGAGGTAAAGGCAATTTCTTCCTGTTCGGCAAATTCGGTTGCCAGCTCGCTGTTGATCCAGGCCTCCACGTTGAAGAAGGCATCGTCCAGCATTTTCTGGGTAGCCTGCGGGTTGCCGTAGATTTCCCCCATGAGAGGTTCAATCAGCTCCAGTCTGGAGGTGGCAGTCTGGGATCGCGTATCCGTTTCCCCCACCCATCCGGAAGCCGTACCGCCCAGATTCACCAGTTTTTTGTAGTCGGAACCGCCAACGGTGATCACCGTGGCTTCCTGACGCATCACCACTTCATCTTTCAGCAGGTTAAGAATGTTGCGATCCAGTTCTTCCGGCACGGCGTAGCCACCGTCTTCATCGGTACCCACCTGCAATGCCTTACGCTCCAGATCGCGCAGACCGTCTTCACGGCCTTTACGTAGAAAGCCCACAAACGCCTCTTTATGCTCGGTGGCCAGTTTATTTTGCGCTCCACCTGCCGGACGTTTCAGCTCAAGCAGCTCTTTTTCAAGGTCGCTTTTGAGATTTTCCAGCTCGCTGAGTTTCCCGTTCAGGGTTTCCACCTGCCCGGCAAGCTTGCCTTTTTCCTGCTCAATCGCATCCACGCGCTTGTCGTTCTTTGCTTTGAAGTCGTCAAACTTCTGCTGCAGCTCCTGCGCGACCTGTTCGACATCTTTAATATCAACCGCCATCGTATTTCTCCTGATTAGAAGTTCAGATTTTTCAGTGCATTCAGTGCAGAGCCCACATCCTCAGCGTCGCGCAGGGACAGTGCGCCATAGCCCCCGGCCATGAATGCTTTGGCCTGGGTACGGGAGAGTCCGACATCACGCAGGACTCTTTCGATTTTTTTCTGTTCGGGGATTTCCCCGCGGGCCAGCGCGTTCTTGACGTCGCTGATCCGCGCCTCGTCGTTAGACGGAAACGTCACCAGACTGACTTCCCAGAGGTCGATTTCTTTCAACAGAAAGGCTTCTTTGCTCCGGTCGTATTCCCAGTCTTTCAGGACGTACCCAATAGAAAGGCCGGTTAACGAACCGGCCTTCATGTGTGCATGTGCGCGTTTTGCGAGGGGATCATCATCAATAAGCAACCGTCCCCTGACGTAAAGCCCGACATCGTCTTCCTTCATTTCGGTGTAAACACCGATGGGTTCATCCATGCGGTGCTGCCAGAGCAGCGCAGGTAACGCTTTTCTGTCACTCCACGCCCGCAGGGAAGCAGCAAATGCCCCGGACATCACCACATCATCGTGGCTGTCCTTTACACCAAAGACGGAGCCATACCCTTCAAACTCACCGGAGTCACTGACAGATTTCAGACTCAGCGGTACATCAAGACGTTGTTTCGTCTGCATTGGCGTTATCCTTCTGCTTACCGGCTTTACTGCCATCGGAGGGTTTCGTGGTCATGTTCATCGGTGTGAGATAGACATCCCCACCGGGACGCGGATTCATATCTTCCAGGTCGCGGCAGTCATTGGGAGAGTAAATTCCCCAGTTAATCCCGGTGGCGTAGACTTCAAAACGGGACTTCATATCCCCGCGCAGTAACGCCCCGGCGTTAAATTTGGCGTAATAAACGCCCTGCTTACTTTTTCGTACCAGTCCGGTGTTGATCCGCTGCTCAATGCGGGTCAGATACGGCACCAGTGAATAGTTGATAAATCCCAGCCCCAGTTCTTCGATATTGTTGAAGGTGGCGCGATCGGTGTTCTGCACCATGTGCAATGGCACACGGAACAGACGACAGATTTCTTCAAGCTGAAACTTGCGGGTTTCCAGGAACTGGCTGTCCTCGGCGTTCAGCGCCATCGACTTCCAGTCCAGCCCCATCTCAAGGATCATCGGGCGGTGAGCATTACCAAGCCCGGTGTGACGCTCCTCAAAATCTTTCTTCAGACGCTCATAAGCCTGATCCGACAGCGTCTGCTCTGTACGCAACACACCGGACGTCACCGCACCATTGCTGAACAGTCTGGCCCCGTGCTCTTCGGTCGCAGCTGCCAGCGATATTGCCTCGCGGGCATAGGCGATGGGATTCAGTCCCACCAGACCGTCCAGCGTCAGCGTGCGCACATGCCAGATATCTTCCTGGCTCAGTACATCCGTGGAGCCGTCCGGGAATGTGACCTGGTAAACCGGTTCCCAGCTACTGTTAAGCTTCGGTACCACACAACCTGGGTCGACGGGCAGCAGTTCAGCCACTTCGCCAAATGCTTTCACTTTGTAGGCGTAAAAGTTTCCCCGCAGGCACAGACAGGTGACCACCAGCTCCCAGAACTCCTGCGGCGTCATATAGCCATTGGGATGCGTGGAGATCAGCTTATGCAGACGTTCGCCGGTGGCTCTCTGTTTCAGGCTGCCGTTCAGGTGATACAGGTTGCAGGGCAACATCCCGACCGACTCCGCCAGCACCCTGACGCAGGAAAAAACCGCCGTCAGTCGCATGGCCCGCTGGCTGCTGATCTGCTTTCCGGTATAGGTGTCATATGACAGCCCGATAGCATCCGCCAGCTCTGCTGGCGTGGTCACCGGTGCGTCACTTTTTCGTTGAAATAATCCCGAAAAGAACACTATTTACCTCCGCCGACAGACGGCTGTGTACGGTCGAGATATCGCGCCACCAGCCACGACCAGAACAGGCACAGCGCCCCGGCAACAACAAACCCCGCCGGGGGATAAATCAGCCAGGCACCATACGCCAGCAAAAGCGCACCCAGCACGCCCACCAGAGGCGCGAGAATCAGCATGATCATAATTACCTCAGTTAAAGCGAGCGGATCCCGTAGGACTCAATGTGATCAGACAGCGTGTCTTCTTTCTCGTACAGCATGGCTCTGCCAACCGCCATAATCAGCGCAACTGCACCATCAATTTTGTTTTCCGCCTGCTCCTTGACGGGCTTCACCACATCATCGTTACCCGGAATGGTTTTGCCGACCACGTTGCCGATACACCAGGTCATGATGGGATTGCCGTCATGATGAAAACGCCCCGATTCAATTGCCGCTTCCAGCTCTTTCATCGGGTCGGACATGTTGGTGTAGTTCTGAATGATGGTGATGGGGTTCAGGTCTTCATCCGCAAGGTCATGCGACAGCCCGGTCGCCCCGAAGGGGTCGATGGGTGACTCACTGACCGGGCTGATTTTGTTCGCCGCTTTGGCCTCCTCGAGGATGTAGCGATAATCCACCTCCGCACCATCGGTAACGGTCAGAACGCCCATTTCCACCCATTTCTGAAAGCGCTCGGCTGTCCGGCGATCTTCATTTTTCTCGACGCTGTACACCGTGTCATACGGTACCCAGAAGCGCGGAGCCACACTGTAGTAATGCGTTTTACCGTCAATCTCGCGGGTATAAAGTCGCGCCATACTGTTCATATCCAGCTTACGCGCCAGGTCAAAGGCCAGAATGCACGGCTGCCCCTCAAACTGCTCAAGGGTCAGTGATTTATTCTCGCAGCTCTGCCAGCTCACCAGGTTGAAATACGCCGAACGCGCCGACACCCAGATATTGAGGTGTTTTGTTTTAAAGACGTTTGCCAGACGGGCGTTATTTTTCGCACGTTGCTGCTGGCTTAACAAAAACTCGCGATAAACCGACACACCGATATTCGGGTTAGCTTTTTCAAGTACCTGCGGGTCGGTCCAGTCGTCGCCTTCGTCAACGGTATAGATGATCCCGAACAGTTCATCGTTGGGCACCGAGCCGTTGAGCATCTCGATGACTTCCCGCCGTTTGTCGTAGCACGGCCCCTCAATGTTGTACCCGGCGGTGGTAATGGCCCACATCAGTGGCTGGCGTCGCGCCCCCATCCCGGTAAGCATCGTGGTGTAAAGCGCATCTGTGGCGTGCTCGTGATATTCATCCACCACGGCACAGTGGGGTGATGAACCATCACCGGGGTTACCGATCAGCGGTTCAAACCGCGCACCATCCTCCGGACGGTTCATGTTTGAGGCGTTAACCTCAATCCCGAACGCTTCCGTCAGCATGGGTGTGCGTTTACACATCAGTCGTGCCGGACGAAAGACTTCCCATGCCTGTTTCTCCGTCGTGGCACCGGAATACACTTCCGCGCCGAACTCGTTATCACAGGCAAAACAATACAGGGCAACACCGGCAGAGATTGCCGATTTGCCGTTCTTACGGGGAATTTCGGTATACACCTCCCGGAAGCGGCGCAACCGGGTGCCTTTATTGACCCAGCCAAACGCACAGCAGATCACAAATAGCTGCCACGGCTCCAGCGTGATGGGCATCCGTTTAAATGCCCACTCACCCTTGGTGTGCGGCAACAGCTGAATAAATTTCGCGGCCCGTTCAGCCAGGTCCTTGTCGAAGCGGTAACGAAACGACTTACTTTTTTCCTCCATCAGGTCATCAAGATGGCGCTGGCAGGCCTGAATCACAAACTGGCAGGCCACAATCTTTCCGCGCACGACATCACGGGCATACTGATTGGCAGCATTTACGTTGGGGTAAGATTTCCGGCTCATGATTCGATGATTTTCAGAAACGGGTTAGTGGCTTTCTTCTGCCCCGCCAGGCCAATCAGACGCTGGCGGCTGCTGGGGTCGAGTCCGAGCATTGCCCCCGTACTGCTCATCTCGGACTCCTGTTCTTTTTTGGCGGTCAGCTCCGGATTTTTGACCATACCGCCCATTGCACCGGTGATGGTGTTGCCCTGTCTGGCAATATTTTTCACGGCACGTCGCCAGAACTCGTAGGCCACGCACCACCGCTCAAGCACCGCGAGGTCAGTCACGCACAGCAGACCCTGACCGCAGAGTTCTTTAGTTGTCAGTTGCCACATGATCGTAGCGAGAGGGAGATCTTCTTCAGCGAACCACTCCGGTGGCTCAACACCTTTGATGGGCGTAAAAACAGGTTCATCTTTATTCAGGGCTCGCTTGCCGGGGTTTCCGGCCAGCGCCTTGCGCGCCGTTGGCTTGGGGCGACGCCCGGAACGCCCCGCCGTTCCAGCCATATGCGGCACTCCTGGTTAAATTTCATTTTTCGCGGGTATAAAAAAACGATGGGGCGGGCAGTCCGGAAGACGTCAGGTCACAGAGATTTGACCCGCCCCTCCCCTCAGACAGTTGAGAGTTATTATCACTTAAGCCGTTCACGGGCCGTCTTCGCCTTATGACACGGCCAGCACAGACTCTGCAGATTACTGTCGGCATCAGTGCCGCCATGTGCTTTAGGGATGATGTGATCAACGGTTTTCGCTTCACGCGCCACACCAGCACGCAGACATAACTGACACAGGCCTTTGTCACGTTGCAGCACACGCACACGGATAACATCCCACTTAGAACCATAACCGCGCTGATGACGGGATTGTCCAGGTTTGTATTGCTTCCAGCCTTCGCTTTTGTGGCTTTCGCAGTAGCCTGAAGGGTCCGTGGTTGTAAAGCGGCAACCGCGAACACGGCAGGCTTTTGGGGTTCGTGGGGGCATATGTACTCCAATGAAGAAACCAGCGAAATAGCTGCCTTCATTCGTAGTAAACCTTTTTCATCAACGCAGTAATGGATTCTTTGAAGAGTCGCGATCAATACAACTCACTAATGGAGAGACTTGTCTCACGCATGAGACAAATTTCCCGTTTGATTTAATGGACACTATAGAGGGACAGAATGCCTTCCTCACTCGAATCACATCAATTAAGGAGGTTCAACATGTTTCATTCCACAAGTCATCAGGCTGTAATTATGGCAGCATCAGTTTGTGCCAAAGACCTTTTCCGCTTCACTTTGAGCCTGATTCATTTCTACCTGACCGGCTCGCCTCTATCTTTTTAATCCCCGCTTTATCCAAATTGCATTGCCATAATGCCGACAACACACTGACATTCAAATCCAGACTACCTCCAATAGTCTGACCGTACACCTATATAGTTTTAATTTTCATCAATCCATTTAACTATCGTTTAATTGTTGTCACATAGGATTCTGCCGTTTTTAACAATGCAGGATAATAAGATGAAAAAAATGTTGTTTTCTGCCGCTCTGGCAATGCTTATTACAGGATGTGCTCAACAGACGTTTACTGTTGGAAACAAACCGACAGCAGTAACACCAAAAGAAACCATCACCCATCATTTCTTCGTTTCGGGAATTGGACAGGAGAAAACTGTTGATGCAGCCAAAATTTGTGGCGGCGCAGAAAATGTTGTTAAAACAGAAACCCAGCAAACATTCGTAAATGGATTGCTCGGTTTTATTACTTTAGGCATTTATACTCCGCTGGAAGCGCGTGTGTATTGCTCACAATAATTGCATGAGTTGCCCATCGATATGGGCAGCTCTATCTGCACTGCTCATTAATATACTTCTGGGTTCCTTCCAGTTGTTTTTGCATCGTGATCAGCCTCTCTCTGAGGGTGAAATAATCCCGTTCAGCGGTGTCTGCCAGTCGGGGGGAGGCTGCATTATCCACGCCGGAGGCGGTGGTGGCTTCACGCACTGACTGACAGACTGCTTTGATGTGCAACCGACGACGACCAGCGGCAACATCATCACGCAGAGCATCATTTTCAGCTTTCGCATCAGCTAACTCCTTCGTGTATTTTGCATCGAGCGCAGCAACATCACGTTGGCGCACCTGCATGTCAGTAATTGTCGAGTTCGCCAGCTTCAGTTCTCTGGCATTTTTGTCGCGCTGGGCTTTGTATGTAATGGCGTTATCACGGTAATGATTAACCGCCCATGACAGACAGACGATGATGCAGATAACCAGAGCGGAGATAATCGCGGTTAATCTGTTCATACCTCAATCTCTCTGACCGTTCCGCCCGCTTCTTTGAATTTTGCAATCAGGCTGTCAGCCTTATGCTCGAACTGACCATAACCAGCGCCCGGCAGTGAAGCCCAGATATTGCTGCAACGGTCAATTGCCTGACGAATATCACCGCGATCAATCATCGGTAAAGCGCCACGCTCCTTAATCTGCTGCAATGCCACAGCGTCCTGGCTTTTCGGAGAGAAGTCTTTCAGAGCAAGCTGCTTACGGTAAGCATCCCACCAGCGTGAAAGAAGCTGATAACGTCCGGCGGCTGTTGATTTTAGTTTTGGGTTTAGTGTGACAAGTTTGCGAGGATGATCGGAGTAATCAGTAAATAGCTCTCCGCCTACAATGACGTCATAACCATGATTTCTGGTTTTCTGCCGTCCGTTATCCGTTCCTTCTGACCATGCCACCATATCGAGGAAAGCTTTACGCTGGGAATTTAGTACCTGCATAAATTACTCCTTAGAGCCACCAAACTTATTACCGATTACTCTCATTGCAGCCCCACGAATAGCATCAACACCGATCAGCCCCACCCCACCACCAATGGCAACAGATAGTGATTTAGGCCATCCGACATACTCAAGAGCGGATGCAAAAGTCAGCGTCAGAGCGCCACAGAGTAGAATTTCGAGTGTTTTTCGCTTCCAGCCGCCACCACCGCCAAAATAGGCAATACGTAAACCAGCCATAACAATCGACATAATCACTGCGCCCAGCGGTGTGTCTCCACGCCACCAGCTCTGGACCAACTCCAGCCAGGTATTTGGGTTATGAGGCATTTGTAGTTATCTCTCACCTCGCAATACAGGAGGTGCAAATTGAGGGAACATCATGTACCGCAAATCAGAAGCGGAAACGTCAAAGAAGCCGAGCCAATGGATAAGTACCAGATAGACCAAGCCCAACGAATACCAAGGCCTAGAAATGACAAAACCCGCTCGACGGCGGGTTTAAGTTGTGTGGCGAAGTAACCACTCTTAACACGATACATCACTTTTTGCGGACCGTGCTAATGAAATATGTTCGTTAATTTAGTATGTTAAGGACTATCTAAATTGCCTTCAAAAAGTACAAAAAAATACAAAAAAGGGTTTCTTATGAATGAGCAAACGATCAACCTTTTAAGAGATATCACCGAACGTGTTGGATGGAAGCTCACAAAAAAAATTGTGGGGGAACCACTTGGTGTCACATCAGTTGGCCTTGACCCATTTATCGCGAGGCTCCAAGCAACAGAAGATGTAGATCAGGAAGCTGTAAGTACTCATATAGGTGAAGTATGGCAAAATTTACTATTGAGTGGGACCCGTTTAGTTAAGCTGTATAAGTTAGAACCGGAAGAAGTGCAAACTCTACGGGAGAATATAAATGCCCTAGAAAGAGACGAATCCGTTTTTTGCGAAAGCTATCCATATCCTTTGCCTAAAGATGTGTTGCTTGCAGCTGATACAGATCTTCATTTTTTAGAAACTACATTTTCTGTCGTAAACAAAGTTTCTTTAGAAACAACGATTCTTACGTCGAAAGCATACTACACAGAAACTATTGAACTCGACGCGACCCATTTAAGCGATGCTGGGCTAGCTCTTCGCTCCAATGGTGGTGAAATCAAATGTAAAACACGTGAAGTTACACAGTGCTTTAATACAATAATGATTCTACCCGAGTTGCATTTACTTGCGCTCACTGTTGATTTATCTGTGATGCCTCGTTCAGAGTCGGAACGACAGCAATTTTTGCTTGATCAGTTTATTAGAACTACTACTGGTTTGACTTTACCTGCGCCCATTGACCTCTTTGGATTAGTACAAGAAATGTACGAGCAAACAGATGGTAGAATCTCGCAGATGTCATTTCTTACATCAGATGGAAACACCAGCTCATTAAAACTCCGTCCGGGTGAAAGCTGCTTGCGCTCAGACAGCTACCATCATGGGGGCGAAGAGGCAAGTCCCATACTAACGAAATACAAACTCGGTAAAATTTGGGATCTGACTGATTCAGCTTCTCAAGTTTTCCCTGTAGAATTAATACTGCCAGGTAAACGGGCTATGATTGATAAACCGAACAGTCACCTTTATGATGCAATCATAGATCGTTGCTCCTCAATTGAGCATATTTTGTTTGTAATCAACAAGATGTTAGAGTCACTATCAAGCATACAGAGAAAGCGAGCCACTGACGAGGCTGCATAAAGAGTTGATTATGTTAACTAAACACGACATATACTCGAAAATCAACCACGACCTACATGGGCCGGTTGGAGATTTATGTCGTGTTGTGGTTGATTTTTTAACCAGCAAAGAAGCTAAGTCACTGAAACACATAACATATGTAAGTTTGGTTAATGGTACTAAGCTTGATGTGCAAAATAACGATGCCAAAGTTTTACTGATCAAAGTAACTGACTATCTTTCGAGCAACAGAATGCACTTGCTAGATATGCATTTCCAGTATATCGAGTCTGACGATAGTGATCCTATTCCCGTCGATGATGATGACGTGTCTCATGCGCTTCATACAGGTAAGTTTTATCATCCTTACAGTGGTCAATTAGTCGATAATTATAATCATTATTTGTTCCCATACTTCACTCCTACTGAGGCTTTGGAGGAATTACATGAGTGAATGTAATTTCAACCTTGCCCAATTAGACACCTTAAGTCAATTTGACCCTGAATTGTCTGGTTTTCTTAAGCGAAAATTTGCAGCAAGTCACGACGATTTCGTGAAGCAACTTTACGTTGACCTTGATGACGCGATGTATGTTTTGGAAACCCAAAAACATATGTATCAAACACAGCAGTGGGGTGAAGATGAGCTCACATCAGTTATTATTGCTTTTTTGAAAGGCCGTAATTATGACGCTGAACATGACACTCAGCATGGAGGGCATATAGATATATTAGTTAAACATCAGCTCGGCCGATTTGCATGGATTGGCGAAGCTAAATTATGGAAAGGTCCTGCGTACATCTTAGGTGGATGGAACCAGCTCAACGAGCGATATGGCACTGGCACTGCGCGTGACAACCATGGTGGCATTATCATTTACTGTAAAATTAAGAAATCTGGCGAGAGACTTGATGACTGGCGAAAGCATCTTCAGCAGGAAGTAGCTGATGCAAAAATTACAACCGACGAGGATAATCCCTTGCGATTCATGAGTACAACATTGCATCCAGCTACAAATCAACCATATTATGTAAGACATATGGTCGTTTCATTATTTCATGCTACAGGAGACTCAGAGTAGTCATCCATTTCAAGTTTCACATCCAGCATACTTAGGCAGCCATCGATAAAACCTTCAGCAACCTGTATCTCGATACGTATCAATTTTTCGTCTTTATTACGTGCCTTTGCGATCTTTCTTTTCGAGATGCCATACAGGTAATGAGCCACAATCAAAGAATGTTCGTACGGTTTTCTCTTCTTAAGAAGAGCAAGGCTACCTTCAATAATTAATGCATCACTATCTGAACAAGCTAGACGTGTCTTTCTGGTATATGGAAGAAGCCCCTTAAACCCAGCAGCTATAGACGAATAGTCAACTCCTGAGCTATCACTCGCTGCCCATGCCCCCCAACGTTCAAGGATCATCTGTATATTACGCATCAACTTTCTCCGAAAAAATCAGGCCAGCACGCCAATTGCCAGCGCACGATCGATAAAACGAAATATCAGCTCCAACTGGGAACCATACTTCTCTTCAAATGCCACGGTATCCGCATGCAGCTCGTCGTGATGCTTTCTGCACAAAGGCAACACAAAGAGGTCATGCGCTTTTGTACCCATTCCACCCTGACCATGGCCTATCAGGTGGTGGGGATCATCAGCAGGCTTTCCACAACATGCACACGGCTGTGTCTTAACCCAGCGCGTGTACTTTTCATTAACCCAGCGGCGACGTTTTGGGCGTAACATAAAAGACTCCGGCGACTCCGGATCCACTTTCAGCGCCAGCACCTTTTTTGCCTTATCCTGGATGATGCTGGTGGCAGGAACCGAAGGCACAAGGTCACTTTCCCGGGTGACAGACGGCACAACAGGCTTTGGTAATCTCAGTGCCTTACGGGCTGCACTTTCCGGTAAGGCATCCGCCAAGTCATTACGAATCAGCCACCAGCACAGTTCCGGCATTGTCACAACGTGACTATCATCAAAACCGAGATCCCGACGCACAACAGACAACATCCAGCGGGCACAGTTATCCGTTGCCATTGATTCCAGCCGTTCCGTGAACTGATCGCGCAGCTGGTTATCGCAGTGCCAGCACAGACGGATTGCGCCCGGAGCGTGTCGCATTGTGGTCATGTTCTCGCTGTGCCAGTCGGAATGAGGCCACTGGCAGCCTTTTTCACGAAGTAACCAGCTTTCAAGACATTCCACCCCACCAGCACGACGGATCACTGTCTCATTGCGGAACACGGCCCGAACGGCAGGATCATCCGCCAGCGTTTGTGATGCCGCCGGAACGGCACCACTGGCAAAAGATGAATAACGTTCCGGCTCAGGCTCCAGCAGGACACGCCCCTGCATAAACAGGGGCATCAGCTCTGAACCTGGTCTGAACAATACGATCCCCATACGTGGGGCAATTTCAGGGGTCAGTAGTGCTCTCACGGTCACCTCAATGAACGGTATCGAGCAGCTTTAACAGCTCAGGGAATCGGGATTCGAAGAAATGCGGCTGCGTCTCGCGCGGATTTGCGGGACTGGTGATGTTCTTGCCGAACATGCAGCCTTTCGCTGTCAGCGACCAGAATTTTTTGATGTTGTTAATCGCGGTACGACTGTATCGTTCGCGTTGTTCAACGATCCCCAGCTTCGCCATCTGGTGATATGCCTGATTAGCCGTCAGGCGGATACCATACTGTTTCAGCAGTGCACTCAGTGACAGTGTCGGGCGACTTGAGCCATCGTGTGCATCAGCAGGAGCATCAATGGCATAGCGCGGTGCCAGATTCGGTAAGCCAACAGCCTCCTGGAGTTTCTGACAGGCACCAAGCACAGATGAGTTAGACAGGTTTAACTCCCGACGCATAAAGTCCAGCAGAATCACACCAGCCTGCATCTTGTCAGCAGCCTGTCCGGATAATTTTTCCGGTGCGCTGGTTACCATGTCGAAAGTACGGATCACCTTCAGATGGAATGACGGGCTGATCCACATTGCATAGGCATACACCAGTTCCTTGCAGACATAAGTTCCCCGTTCATTTCCCCCATGAATCACACTCACCGGGTCAACACCCAAATTCTGGGTGTTGGTCAATTCATGAACAAGCTCAACAGTTTGTTGGCTGGAAAGAAACTTTCCCGGCTCCTTGGTTCTGGCATTTGCACCAGATGCTACTGCTGCGCGATGCAGATCGTTCAGGCTGTAACGCCCATAAGCATCACGACGAACTTCAATACCATCAATGACCATCAGATTATTCATACTTCGTTTCTCCTCTTGATCAGGCGGCTGCACCCGCCGTTTTCTCGTACTTACTGATAGTGATCTCGACCTTCCCTTCCGGGATAACCGGTCCCCACTCCACCAGCATTCTTTTCACCTGGCTGTCGTCTTCCCACACACCCGCGTGGGTCAGGGCGTCAAACAGCGCCTTGTTATAGTTGTCCAGATCGCGGATCCGGTTATCCGGAGGAAACAACACGATCTCCACTGAAGCAGGTGCCGACGTTGGTTTTGGCAGACGACGTAACTGCTCAACTATTGCTGCACACGCCGCGCTCTGGAATTTGCGCCCCGCCGCGCTTATCAGGCTCTTACCTGCAAACGCCCCTTTGTTGGGGTGTCGCCAGTACGTGTTCACGCTGGGCGGAAAAGGCAGGATCAGCTTCATACTTTCAGGCCCCTCTCATGTAACCAGTGGGTTGCACGCAGCCTTGCGTTTTCCTCACCGGCAAGCAGTGCGCGGATAATCCCGACCGCCTCGCTGTCGTCGTCCTTCACCGCGGTATGAAGCGTTATCCCCCGGGCCACGCCACGCTTTATCGTGATGACGCCTTTTTTCTCCAGTGCGCGAAGATGCTCTACCGCTGCATTCACTGAACGGTATCCCAGCATGGTTGCCACCTCCTGATTGGTTGGCGGAAAGCCACGCTCTTTCTGATAAGAAATCAGCATATCCAGCACCTGCTGCTGGCATTGAGTTAACGTCGTCATTACGCCCCCACGTAATTCCCTGACAGATACCACTCATCACTCGATACAGCGCGCTTGCTGCTTTTCCGTAAACACTGCTCACGACGCGCCAGAAAATTGTTTCGTTCTGGCTGGGAGTGGCTTTCACGGAATGCCGCCATCCACACCGTTGCAGCACGACGGTATAAGCCCCTGGACTCCAGTTCTTCAGCCTGGCGGGTCAGGCACAAAATCTCCCGCGGGTCGTTAGTGCCGACATAGAAATTGCGCACAGGTCTGGTTTCACGAACTGGTTGCGGTTCCGCCTCCTGCGCTCTCTCAGTCAGGCGCGGGAAATGTCTGCGTGTATCCCCTTCACAACGGTGAGCCACACGCCCACTCTGACGTAACTTGCTTGCTGACTGCAGAACGCGCTGCCGTGAGTAACCTGCAAAAGCATCCGCAATGTCTCCGGAAGTACACCCCGGATGGGCTTCAATGTATTTCTGAACTTCATTCAAAAGACTCATGATCACCCCCTGAATCCTGCCGGGATCTGGCTGTAGTCCACGTTGTCGTAACTGGCTTTGAAGTACGGGTCTTCGCGTTTTTCTGTGTACGTGCTGACGGACGGCGATAAGCGCAGGGAAAGCTCATCCCATTTTTCCCGCAGCTTCGACGGGCTGAGCACGTTACGGCACCAGAACGGATCGCGGCTGACGCGGCTGTACATCTCGCAGATTTGTTTGTGAGTACGACCATCCTGCACACACATCAGGCGAATTTCGTTTGCCCAGGCTGTCCAGTTCGGTTCTTTGGGACGAACCACCTCGCCGTCACATTCGGCGGCCTGCTCGTACAGGGCGATGATTTTTTTCCAGAGCCACTGTGCGCAGGTCAAATCATCCTGCGTTCCCCACTGGCGCTTTTTAGGGCTGAATACAACCGCATCAGGATGGCGAGTTAAAAACTCCTGTTCAGCCGTCTGCGTGTCCGGTTGCGAAGCGTCCGGACGAGAAGTTTTTTTATCTGACGGATCATGTTTTGATTTTACTGACGGATCCCCGCCAGATTCTGACGGGTGAAAACCCGCTTTTTTGCCAGATTTCGACGCATCAAATTTTGACGGGTCAGATTTTGATGCGTCAGATTTTGACGGGTCAGAATCTGACAATTGAGAAAATGCCGCTGCCTGAAGCTTCGCAACGTTAAGCTGATAAACATTCGACGCATTGCGGTTACCCTGGCGACGCGCCTTACGCGTTAACCAGCCTTCTGCTTCCAGCCGTGCGATAGCCGTTCTGACGGTACTCATCCCCGCGCCAATCTGACGGGCAATGGTTTCAATTGATGGCCAGCACACACCTTCGTCATTACTGAAATCAGCCAGGCGGGCCATAATTGCCACGCTGGATAATTTCATGCCTGACGCAGCGCAACCATCCCATACATAGCCGGTTAATTTAGTGCTCATGACCGACCTCTATTTCCCTGAATTTACGACGAAACTGTTCGAGCGGACTGAAGCATTCATGCTCATAGCCTTCGCGGAGGTAGATAACCCGTTGTGTTTCCGGCTCCCAACGAATGACTCTGACGGGTACTCCGTAGTGATCTTTGAACCAGCGGTTAACTTGTCGCAAAGGACTGTCTCCTTTTGCCGGTTAAAATCACCCACAGCCCACTCTGCAAAGCTGTGGGTTACAATTACCCTGCCACCTGGTACATTTACTGCATAGCAATACTCCACCTTCGCTTTTCCACCCGGTACAGGAAGCGCAATCAGTTGCGAGCGACGGTAGTGTGTTGTTAAACTGTTCATGCGTTAGTTTCTCCACAGTCACGACACGCCACGGCGCCCGGAGCTGCACACTCGCGGGCGTCATTACTTTCTGAAATGCAAAAAATTTTGTAGACCAGTGCTGCATGCTCCTGCAGCTTCGAAATTGAGAGGTACAGCTCGTCGTTAATTGCTGTCTTCTCATGCGGTTCCACTACACCGTCTTCAATTGCTGAACGAATCTGTTTTGAATAACTGCCGATCTGTTCAATGACCTCCAGCAGGCGTTGGTTGATATCGGCGTTGTCCACATCCTCGACATCAGGAAGAGACACAAAGACGCCATTTGCAGACTGCGCCACAGCGTCAGCAATGAAGTGAGTTCCACCAGCACGTTGCAAAATCATTGCCCATCCCAGCGGGAAAATCTGATCGCCATCGGCACGAAGGCGGTTAAATAATGCGTTCTCTGTTACATCCAGCCAGTCAGCTGCTTCAGCGTAACCACCCGGCAACTTTGCGATAGTTTTTCTGACAGCTTTCACGTACCACTCAGGCTGTTTTTCTACTTTCCAGTGATGCTTACCCACGGTTAGCCTCATCGTTCTGTGGTTAAAAATTGAAAGTGTTCTGCTAATCTTTCGGATAGATATCCGGTCTTAAGTCAGATTTCGTAATTGCACCTGACGTGCATTGCTCAAGTTTTTTAGCCAGCACAAAACTGGCTTTTTTATAGCCATTGAAAACCAGCCGTAAGTAGCCAGGTGTTGAGCCAACTTTTCCGGCCAACTCGCCCTGCTGTTCTTTGGTTAAAGAGTCCCAATACGCTTTCATACAATATGTACCTCCGATGTACATATTACATGATTGAAATGAACCTTCAAGATACTTGTACCTTAACGGTACAAGGGTTTTAATTTCGTTATGAAAACAATCCATGACATCCGGCGGTCTAACGCCAGAAAACTGAGAGATGGTGTTGGCGGGAATTCTTCCTTTGCCACTATGATTGATCGCGAGCCAACCCAGACCAGCAGGTTTATGGGAGATGGTGCTACTAAAAATATCGGTGACAGCATGGCACGACACATCGAAAAATGTTTCGACCTGCCTGTCGGATGGCTCGATCAAGAACACCAGACAACGAACATCACAAAAAAACCTGATGTTTCAATCACTAATAAACAAATCACATTAGTCCCTGTCATATCATGGGTACAGGCCGGAGCATGGAAAGAAGTTGGATATTCTGAGGTTGATTTGAGCACAGCAGAAACGTATCCCTGCCCTGTACCCTGTGGGGAAATGACTTATATCTTGCGGGTGATAGGTGATTCAATGATTGATGAGTACCGCCCGGGAGACATGATTTTTGTCGATCCTGAAGTACCTGCCTGCCACGGTGACGACGTTATTGCATTGATGCACGATACAGGCGAAACCACCTTCAAAAGGTTGATAGAAGATGGGACACAGCGTTATCTCAAAGCGTTAAACCCAAACTGGCCTGAGCCTTACATTAAGATCAACGGTAATTGCTCTATAATTGGTACAGTGATTTTCTCAGGAAAACCAAGAAGATACAAAATCAAAGCCTAATCAATGTTTATGAACCTGCTTCGGCAGGTTTTTTTATACTTGACAATGTACCTTTGAGATACATAATGTACCCAACCGAAACAACGAACAGGCAGGACGCCCACGAAGTAGCCGCCTGGGGCATATGAAGTCCAGGATGATTCGTTAGCAACAAAAAAGCGCCCTACAGGACGCTTAGCTCTTTAACAATCTGGTCCCCATCAACAAGTAACTGATAACTTGAGGAGGTGTGAAATGCACAAAACAGAACCCAAAATCGTCGCGCCTGGCTACACAGATGAGGAAATTTATGAGTGGATGACAAAGAAGCTGGCAGCTATAAACCAGCTTCGTGAAGTGCTGTCTTATCGACAGGAAACAATAGACTCCTTAAAAAAACTGGATCAGGAAATCACGGTTTTATCACAGGATGTTACTTTAGATATTGTGCAGACAAATTAGGATCCCATTCATTTTCGTCAAAATCATCAAAGTGATGAATTTGTGATCTCCAGTCTCGATAATCTAAAAATTTCTGGGCGGTTACGCTTATTTTATCAAGTGTGAGTTCATCCTGAATTGAAAGAAGAAGTTCATCAAATTTCATCTCATTAATCTGTTTTGGCATCCAGTGATGCTTCATCAGAATAAGGTGAACCAGAGCCTTTTTCCCATTCAACTGATTATAGGGAGTGCCGAATTTCTTCCGGTGCTCATGTAAGACAAGGTCCAGAAGAGTAAGTAATGTTGCCCTTGATTCAACTTTGCTTATTTCGACTGATGACACTACCCCACTGATTTCAATGCCCCGATACTTTCCAACATTTTCACAGTGGGATTTGTACAGCGTGTAGATATTACCGGACATTTCTTTTCCTTTTGCGTTGTTGGGGATAACCAGATTAACCGAATCCTTGTTGTTGGGGAATAACCAGGTCCACCTCGCCTGATGTGGCTAAAAGCAGGCACATAACAGCTAAGTATTTTCAACCAGAGAGAATCCTTAGCGTTGTGGTGAATGCGGCTCAGCGCACGCGGGTTAAGGTTGAGGCTGACAGTCGACCTTCTGTGGATACCCACCCGCCTGGTGTGCAACCTTCGCCAGGCACCGGGAGGCACCCGGCACCACAACTTTATGCTGTGTGTAGTCCTGGCGGTACCAGTTTGTACCCTTGCTTCCGGCTGGTACCGTCCTTTTTACAAAACAGAGAAGAGCATCACCGGACGACGGGCTCATAACCCAATCCATCCGGGCGGCTGCCACCGCAGGTGTTCTTCTCTGTTTTGTGGAGAAACTAATCGGCCTTGCAGGGTCGATATGATGAGGAGCAGCAAAATGGCTAGCGAACGCAGTACTGATGTGCAGGCATTTATCGGGGAGCTGGACGGCGGCGTATTTGAAACCAAAATCGGCGCAGTTCTCAGTGAAGTCGCTTCCGGTGTGATGAACACGAAAACCAAAGGTAAGGTCTCACTCAACCTGGAAATCGAACCATTTGATGAGAACCGTGTGAAAATCAAACACAAACTCTCATATGTTCGCCCGACTAACCGCGGGAAAATTTCCGAAGAAGACACCACCGAAACGCCGATGTATGTCAATCGCGGTGGTCGCCTGACTATTCTGCAGGAAGACCAGGGACAATTACTGACTCTTGCCGGTGAACCTGACGGAAAACTCCGCGCAGCAGGTCATTAATATCGTTCTTAATTAACTGATTATTTATCTCATCACTGAATATCTTTATATAGTGAGGACTTATTATGTCTCAGAACTTAGACGCAACCGCAATTAATCAAATCCATGCCCTTATTTCTGCTCAGGGTGTTAATGAAATTATCAGTAAGATTGGTGCCGATGCTGTGGCATTGCCTGAGAATTTCCGCATTCATGATCTGGAAAAATTTAATTTAAATCGCTTCCGTTTCCGTGGTGCGCTTTCCACTGCCAGCATCGATGACTTTACCCGTTATTCTAAAGATCTTGCAGATGAAGGCACCCGCTGCTTTATCGATGCTGATAATATGCGTGCCGTCAGTGTGCTTAACCTGGGTACTATTGATGAACCAGGTCACGCAGATAACACCGCCACTCTCAAACTGAAAAAGACAGCACCGTTCTCTGCTCTGTTGTCTGTTAATGGCGAGCGTAACTCCCAGAAATCACTGGCAGAATGGATTGAAGACTGGGCCGACTACCTTGTGGGCTTTGATGCTAATGGTGACACCATTCAGGCAACAAAAGCGGCTGCGGCGGTCCGTAAAATCACGATTGAAGCAAACCAGACCGCTGATTTTGAAGATAATGACTTCAGCGGCAAACGCTCCCTGATGGAGTCTGTCGAAGCGAAGACCAAAGACATTATGCCAGTGGCATTTGAATTTAAATGCATTCCGTTTGAAGGTCTGAAAGAACGTCCGTTTAAATTACGCCTCAGCATTATCACTGGCGATCGTCCGGTACTGGTTCTGCGCATTATTCAGCTGGAGGCGGTGCAGGAAGAAATGGCTAACGAATTTCGTGATCTGCTTGTTGAGAAATTCAAGGACAGCAAAGTAGAAACCTTTATTGGTACTTTCACCGCCTGATTTCATTACTGCAAATGCCCCTGTCTCTTATACACATCTGACGCTGCCGACGAATTAGACGGTGTAGA
>ENA-OXVT01000267-OXVT01000267.1-human-gut-metagenome-genome-assembly--contig:-NODE-267-length-24878-cov-31.272248_pt1 | contig 24878 bp, 28 predicted proteins | sample MGYA00249253_ERZ652702 | MGnify/ENA primary metagenome ERZ652702 (study PRJEB26925, sample SAMN05826756) | human gut metagenome | biome: ENVO:2100002; feature: ENVO:00000062; material: ENVO:00002003...
TTACCAACATGTTTAGACATTTTCCTCTAGGAAAAAATTAACTAGCACCACGGGTCATATAATAACTATAATACTAGCTATTCCAAGAGGAAATAGCCCTATTTTTATAAAAATTACCCACTATAAAAGAAGTATAGGATACCTCTCTTTTGAATAGTGGGTGCGTATTCGTTCTCTCACTTTTTTGACGTATTAATCTGTTGCACCTTTTTTTCTTGAAATTTCTAATACGGTTCCTGTATGAGCATCTGCTAAAAATTCATAATAAACAGTTTCGCCATCTTCTATTCGAGAAAGACCTCCCCGATAAGCACTCGACCGAACGGCGAATTTCCTAATAGGTTCCTTTTCAAAAGAGATCCAAGAACCTTCGATTGCACCTTCTTTTAGAAAAGATGACTTGATATTTTCAAGTACTTGGTCTGCTGACAATACTTTTTTGCGATGATACCAAATCGTTGAAGCTACCCCGCTCAATAATCCTAGACCGATTCCAACTGCTAACCCGCCTTTAAAATAGCTTAGTTCGCTTTCTTCATACATGTGGACATACCTCCTTCTTCTCACTTGTTACTCCTTGTGCTTATTTTACCACACTCTCATATTTTCTTTGAAATAAATAACCGCTACCAGAAAAAATAAGCTATAATAAATACGATCGGTCTGCAGAAAAAATCATATTTTATCCGCAGATCAATATAAGTCTGAGAGGAGTTTAGTCTGAAATTTAGACGAATAGCATATGGAAGAAAAAACATTTCAACGAATCAAAGAGTTAACAGAATTACAAGGAACAAGCGGTTTTGAACAAGATGTTCGCGCTTATATGGAAAGTCATATGGAACCGCTGGTAGATGAGTTACAGTTAGATGGTTTGGGCGGCATTTTTGGTCTGCGCCATCATGAAGAAGCGGATGCACCCCGTGTAATGGTCGCAGCACATATGGATGAAGTCGGATTCATGCTGACACAAATCCAAGAAAACGGGCTTTTTAAAGTCGTACCTCTAGGCGGCTGGAATCCTTACGTTGTTTCTGCACAGCGTTTTACACTTAAAACCTCTACTGGTAAGAATTATCCATGTATTTCTTCTTCCGTTCCCCCGCATTTATTGCGAGGAACAAGCGGACAAAAATCAGTAGAAGTAACCGATATTTTGTTCGATGCTGGGTTTGAATCAAGAGAAGAGGCAATGAGTTACGGTGTCCTTCCAGGAGACACAATCGTTCCTTACGCTGAAACGATCAAAACAGCCAACGGAAAGAATATCATCAGCAAATCATGGGACAACCGCTATGGCTGTACAATGGTATTAGAAGCTTTAGAAGCGTTGCAAAATGAAACATTAGGGCATACATTGATCGCAGGCGCGAATGTCCAGGAAGAAGTAGGCTTGCGTGGTTCTAAAGCTTCTGTCAATAAATTCAAGCCAGATCTGTTCTTTGCAGTAGACTGCTCTGCAGCAGATGATACAGTGACGAAAAATGGCACATTCGGACATTTAGGAGAAGGTACATTGATGCGTATCCAAGATCCAGGTTTGATCATGCTTCCTCGTTTGCGCGAGTACTTGCTGGATATCGCTGAAACAAACAATATCCCTTATCAATACTTTGTTTCAAAAGGCGGTACAGATGCAGGTGCTGCTCATACACAAAACGAAGGAATCCCAAGTACAGTGATTGGCGTAGTGGGACGTTATATCCATACGCATCAAACGATGTTCAGTATTCGCGATTTTGAAGCTGCACGAGAAATGTTGATTCAAACACTGAAAGGTTTGGATAAATCAACAGTGAATACGATCGTATACGGAAAATAATGCGATAGTGAAACTATAAAATCTGGCAAAAGATTGCTTTTGCCAGATTTTTTTTATAAAAAGAGGATCAATGTTTGTTAGTTCGAAAGAAAGGTGTATAATTTAATTGAAAAATACATAAACAGAAAGTAGAGGACAAAGAATGATTATCCCAAATAGTTTAGAAGAATTAGCAGGCTACGTAGAAACTGGAAAGAGTGTATTTTTCTTTACTGCCGGCTGGTGCGGAGACTGCCGTTTTATCAAACCGCAAATGCCTGAAATTGAAAATGACTTTTCTGATTGGCAATTTATTGAAGTAGACCGTGACAAGTACATAGATGTAGCCGCTGAATGGAACATTTTTGGTATCCCAAGTTTTGTCGTGATCCAAGACGGAAAAGAATTAGGTCGTCTAGTGAATAAAGATCGTAAAACAAAACAGGAAATCGAATCGTTCCTAGAAAGTGTGACAAAAGGCTGACATCTGTTAGGAGGGGGCAAGATGAATCAAGAATATAAGAACATTTTAGTAGGTATCGACGGTAGTGAACAAGCACTTGCTGCTTTCAAAAAAGCGGTAGAAGTGGCTCGCCGTAATAATGGGAAAGTATATGTAGCAAACGTAATCGATCAGCAATTTTATAACTTTATGGGCTATGCACCTATTGATCAAAATCTAGTCGATCAGCAAACTGAAACAGCCAAGGAAATGATCGAAGAATGTAAAGAATATGGGAAATCTGTTGATTACACAAATATAGAAGGAATTATTGCATATGGTTCTGTTCGTGAATCCATGGCAGTCAAATTGCCAAAAAAATATGAGATCGATCTAATCATGGTTGGGCAGTCAGGTCTAAATGCAGTCGAACGCTTTATGACAGGAAGTGTAGCCAGCTACGTGATACGTCATTCACCTTGTGATGTCTTGATCGTTTCTGACGAAGAAGAACAGCCAAGTAATTAAGCAAGTGGAACTTGTACGACCTTTTTAATCAATTAACTAAAACAGTAAAGGGACTGTGACAAAAGTCTTGTCACAGTCCCTTGTTACGAATAAATGGTGTTCCAGAAGAGGCTTCTTCGGAAATAAAGCATGAAAAAAATCTCATGCAGTGAATGCAATTTTTTGTTAAGATAAATCTCAGCAAAGGATAATGGAGGAAAGAACATGATTTTTGCTTATAACAAAGCACACGTCGGAGACACCTTGATGGTTATTATAGCCGACGATAAAGGAACAGAAAACACTGTTGAACGCAAATGGAATGTTGCTCGGATCAAAGATGAACAAGGTCAAGTTGTTGCTTGGAACTTTTTCCATATCTCCGATCATCTAACAATCGAAGGGAACGGCCAAGTAAGCTTAACAGATGAGGAATTAGCGAAATTGAATCGATTGATCAAAGAAGCAGGATTCGAAGAACAGCTTGAAGCTGATCATGAACCGAAGATCGTTGTCGGGTACGTAAAAACATGCGTCCCACATCCTGATTCTGACCATTTATCGATTACTGAGACAGAAGTAGACAATGGTACAGTATTGCAAATCGTTTGCGGTGCACCCAATATCGAAGCTGGACAAAAAGTTGTCGTTGCAAAACCAGGAGCTATGATGCCAGATGGAATGATGATCTGGCCAGGAACTTTGCGAGGGGTAGATAGCTATGGAATGATCTGTTCCGCTCGTGAATTGCATTTGCCAAATGCTCCAGCAAAAAAAGGAATCTTAGTATTGCCTGAGGATGCCGTAGTCGGAGAAGCATTTCCAAAATAAAGAGGTTGTGAGTCTGCCGTTTCACTCTGAGTCACAAGGAGCAATTTCAAAAAACAGCTTCTCATGTTTGTTGGATCTTGTGACTTGTGACCGAGGAGTTGGCAAGAAAAATATAGTTTATAAAAAAGAGGTTAGGTTGTGACAAGTCTTTGCCACAACCTAACCTCTTTTTTATTAATTTTCACTATTTTGATTTTGTTTTAATGCCGATTGATCGATCGTCAATTCAACAGTAGTTGTTTTTTCTTTCGAGCCTTCATAGTAAGTGATTTTGACAGAATCTCCCACTTTTTTCTTATACAAAGCAGATTGAAGTTCTACACCAGAAGAAACTTCTTTGTCATCGATCTTAGTAATGACGTCGTATTTTTTCAATCCAGCTTTTTCAGCCGGTGTAGCTGTTTGGACATTTGTCACGATGACACCGTTAGTTACAGATGAAGGAATCTTCAAGATTTGTTCTTGTTGCTGAGTAGAAACGGCAGATAAGTCGACCATTGTGATACCTAGAGCTGGACGTGTCACTTTTCCGTCTTTTTCCAGTTGATTGATGATATTCACTACATCGTTACTTGGAATAGCAAATCCCATTCCTTCTACGCTTACATTAGAAGTAGATTCAGAAGTACTTGCGATCTTACTTGAGTTGATACCGATAACTTGTCCTTCGATATTCACTAAAGGACCACCAGAATTTCCAGGGTTGATTGCTGCATCTGTTTGGATCGCATTGATATTGACTGTTTCGTTCGATTCATTTGTACTTGTTACTTGTCGGTTCAAGGAAGAAATGATTCCTGAAGTGACAGAATTCGCATATTCAGATCCTAATGGGGAACCAATCGCAATCGCAGGCTCACCAACCTTCAGAGCACTTGAGTCACCAAAAGAGGCAACTGTTTCGACTTTGTCTGAATTGATCTTCAACACCGCTAAATCTGAATAAGCATCTGTTCCAACTAATTCAGCTTTTACCTTCGTACCGTCTTTCATCAAGACTTCAAGACCTTGCTGGCCATCTACTACGTGGTTGTTTGTGACTACATAAGCAGTATTCCCGTCTTTTTTGTAGATCACGCCGCTTCCTTCACTATAAGCTTCCAAATTACTATCATCTGAGCTGCTACTTTCTTCTTGCTGCCCGAATAGTCCGCCAAAACCGCTTGATTGGTTTTGACTTTGCAAGTTGATAACAGAAACGACAGCGTCTTGAACTTTATCTACTGCTTTGGTGATATCAGAATCTACATTGACTTTGACGTTTTCCACAACTGTTTCACCAGCAGAATTTTGATTGCCACTTGTAGTAGAACTATTGTTGCCAGTGCCCATCGCTGCATAAAAAATACCAGCTGTCAGTAATCCTCCAACGATCCCTCCAACAAGCCCTAGACCTAACTTACGCCAGAGGCTATTATTTTTATTTTTTTTCATCTTTGGTGTCACATTTTTTCTATCCATGTGTTCCTCCTCCAATTACATTCATTTATCTACTGTTAGTATACTCTTATTTGTTGACTTTAGTCTACTTTGAGACTGTGAACTTTTTATGAAAAACTTTAGGAAAAACCATTGTTTTCAGATGAAAATATTTGATTTGCTTTTTTCCACAGAAACTGTGTAAAACTACGCGGATAGGATTGGAAAAATAAGGGATAAAACATATCCACAGCCTGTGTATAAAGTGGATAAATTCTTATAAAACGTATGTTTGCCTAATAAATGTGATGAAATAAGGTAAAATAACACTGTTTTCTGTGGATAAACCTGTGGATGTTGTGCATAACTGTTGGGGAAATCTTTTTAACAAAAATAGCCAAAATAAACATATAGACGAAAAAATTGATTATAATAAACAAAGTGAGCATGAAGACCAAAGGAGAGAAAACATGAATATCAAAATTATCTCAGTAGGAAAATTAAAAGAAAAATACCTGATCCAAGGTATCAATGAGTATGTCAAACGGCTGAATGCCTATGCAAAAATCGAATTGATCGAAGTTCCTGACGAAAAAGCCCCGGAGAATTTAAGCGAAGCGCAAATGAGACAAGTAAAAGAAAAAGAAGGGGAACGGATCTTAGCGAAAATCAAAGAACAAGAATACGTCTATGCCTTAGCAATTGAAGGGAAAAATCCCACAAGCGAATCTTTTGCTAAACAAATCGACCAATTAGGTATCCAAGGAAAAAGCCACCTTGTTTTTGTTATCGGCGGCTCTTTAGGACTCAGCGAAGCCGTCATGAAAAGAAGCAATGCTCACATCTCTTTTGGAAAAATGACGTATCCACATCAATTGATGCGTCTGATCCTTGTCGAGCAAATCTACCGTGCCTTCCGGATCAATGCGGGGGCTCCATATCATAAATAAGGATAGTTGTATCAAAAATATTCTCCACCTCGCACCTTTTTTAGGGATGTCAGCGGGTCAATATACGCGGAGTGGTTGCCAACTTCAGAATATGAGTTGGTTCAAGCATCAGAACTCTCCTTTACTGATTTCTCAAAAGAGTTGACGGATTGTGATGGCGAAATTTGGATTGCGATAAAAAAGAAGTAAATAGTAATAAAAGATAGCGTAAATTTAGGGAGCTCAGTCATCTAATCGATGGTTGGGCTATTTTTTTGTGGGAAATTTCTCTTAATAAAGAAACTATTTCCTAAGATAACGACTGTTTCCCTGATACTTCTAAAACTATTGTTAAAGTAACAAGGCGTAGATATACTTTGGGATGTAAACGATAACAAAAAAGGAGACGATAGATATGGGATTAGTATTAGCAAGAATCGATCAACGATTGATTCACGGTATTGTGGTAACACAGTGGGCAGGTGCGACAAAAGCAAAACGATTGATGGTCGTAGATGATCAAGTCAGTAAGGATGACACACAAAAAGCAGCAATGCGAATGAGTAAGCCAGCTGGAACGGGGATGTCAATTATTGATACAGATACAGCTATTATTAATTTCAAACTTGGCAAGTATGACAGTCATAATGTGCTTATGATCGTAAAAGAACCGAGTACATTAGTAAAACTAGCTGAGAACGGTATCGATATACCAAAAGTGAATATCGGGATCATGTTTGATGGTGAAGGGAAACAAACAGTAAAAAAAATGGTTTCAGTTGATGAACAAGAAATTGCTGATTTAAAAAAATTAGAGGCTATGGGAATACCAGTTACTTTTCATTTTGTTCCTTCAGATCCTGAAGAACCATTAGATGTGAGAATAAAATAAAGGAGATAATTGGAATGGAAATTATCCAAGGAATTTTAATTATTATTTTAGCAGTGTGGGTTGTATTAGATCAACAAGGATTGGTCATTACAACATGGTTTCCCATCATGATTGCTTTGTTTGCAGGGCTGATTATGGGAGATATGACAACCGCAATGGTTATTGGCGGTACGTTTCAATTAATGGCTTTGGGTGTAGCGAATATTGGGGGATCGTCCGTTCCTAACTGGGGTTTAGCTGCTCTTGTAGGTATCTACGTAGCCATCCGTACCACAAATAATATTGAAGAAGCAAAAGCTGTTGCATTAGCAGTAGGTGTTCCTGTTGGGATGCTGGGAATTCAATTAGATGTGTTGGCTAAAATATTGAACACATATGTTACTCATGCGGCACAAAAGGCAGCAAATAAAATGGATTTTAAGAAAATGAATCAGATTTTGTGGTTAGGACCAGTGATTTTCGGATTATCTACAGCCATTCCAACTGCATTGTGTGTTGTTTTTGGTGATAGAATTGTTCGATTGATTTTAGATTTTGTGCCTAAGTGGTTTACAGATGGATTATCGATTGCTGGAAGCATGTTGCCTGTAGTCGGAATAGCATTACTTCTACAAGTTATGCCGGTGAAAAAATATATGACGATGCTCTTGATTGGTTTTGTACTTTCCGCCTATTTAAACATGCCTATTTTGGGAATTTCAATCGTCGGCTTTGCTTTAGCGTATTACTTTTTCACGACAGAAATAAAAAAAGCAGAGACGGCATCACCTGTAGCTGCCAATATAGTCGATGAAGGAGATGATTTTGATGAATAATGAAGGAAATAAATTATCAAAGAAAGATATACGTAGAGCAGCATTTCGCTATATGTTTATGGCATGTAATATCTTCAATTACGAAAATCAACAAGGTCCGGCAGTTGTTTATGGACTTGAAAAAGCACTAAGAAAAATTTATCCAAATGATGAAGACTACAGAGCTTCTCTGAATAACCATTTTAAATATTTCAATACAACGACTTGGATGGCGAATTTATTATTAGGTGCCAGCTTAGCAATGGAAGAAAAAGATGGAGTCAGTTCATTAGATGCAGTTCAAAGTTTTAAGACTGGGATGATGGGTCCTTTAGCTGGTGTGGGAGACACGTTGGTTTGGGTCCTTTATCCAACGATTATGGGCTCGATTGCAGCTTATATGGGTCTAGAAGGAAATCCGACTGGTGCCATTATTTGGTTATGTTTGAATCTATTCTTTTTGTTCTTCCGATTTAAACTTTTTTCGATTGGGTATACTTCAGGGTTAAAGTTGGTGACTGCTTTAGGAAGTAAATTATCGATATTTACAGAATCTGCTTCAATTATGGGTTTGACAGTCGTTGGAGCTTTGATTCCATCTGTTGTAAAAATGAATGTTGCAGTGGTTTTTCAATCTGGAAAAGTAAAATTACCTATTCAAACAGAAATTCTTGATAAAATCATGCCAGCACTCTTACCTGCAGTTTTAACAATTATTGTTTATAAATTGATAGCTTCAAAAAAAATGACGGTCATTCAAATTATTTTTTCAGTGATCATATTCGCATTGATTCTATCATTTTTCGGTATTTTAAAGGTTTAAGGAGAATAAAGAATGAAAAAAATTATTTTTGCTAGTCATCATAATTTAGCTGTAGGATTGAAAGATACTGTCCAATATATTTTACCGAATGTTGGTGAAATAACTGCAATCGCAGGTTATATTGATAACTCATCTATAGAAGAAAAGATTAACGAAGTAATGGTAAGAGACAATGAGGATACTGATATATTGATTTTTACTGATATGCTAGGTGGTTCAGTCAATCAAGCATTTATAAAATATATCAATCAACCTAATGTCTATCTGATTACCGGGATGAATCTACCTGTGGTATTGACAATTTTATTGAATACATTAAACAAAAGATTGACAGACAACCACATCCGTGAGGCAATCCAAGAAGCACAAGACCAATTGGTTTATGTCAATGATTACTTAAAAAATATAGTCGTTGATGAGGAGGATGAGTAACGGATGAATGAATGGTGGAAAAGTAGTGTTGTCTACCAAGTGTATCCTCAAAGTTTCAAGGATTCAAACAATGATGGCATCGGAGATCTTATGGGGATCGTTGAAAAATTACCTTATTTAGCAAAGTTAGGGGTTGATGTTATCTGGCTAACTCCAATTTTTGACTCTCCGCTAATTGATAACGGATATGATATTCGAGACTATGAGAAAATTTCAGAAAATTATGGAACGTTAGAAGATTTTAAGAGATTATTGGAACAGGCGCATCAACTGAATATTCGAGTTATTTTAGACCTTGTCGTCAATCATACAAGTAATCAGCACGCTTGGTTTATAGAATCACAAAAAAATAAAGAAAATCCATATTCTGATTATTATATTTGGAAAGATCCCAAAGAAGATGGGAGTGCACCTACGAATTGGGGATCGACATTTGGCGGGTCGGCTTGGGAGTATGTTGAGAGTAGAAAGCAGTATTACTTACATTGTTTTGCAAAAGAACAACCAGATTTAAACTGGGAGAACCCGAAAGTTCGTCAGTCTATTTATAAAATGATGAAAAAATGGTTTGATCTTGGAATTGATGGATTCCGAATGGATGTTATCAGCTTGATTAGCAAGCATCCTGATTATCCTGATGCTCCAAATAGCATGCCCTATACAAAGTCTTATTATGTCGGAGCATCCAACGGTCCGCGAGTGCATGAATTTTTACAAGAGATGAATCGAGAAGTTTTGAGTAAATATGACAGCTTAACTGTCGGTGAAACACCGAACACAAATAGCAGACAGGCACAGCTTTATACGTTTCCTGAGCGTAAAGAATTAAATATGGTTTTTCATTTTGATCATATGCATCTTGATTATGGAAAGTATGGAAAGTTTTCAGATGTAAGGTTTAAGCTTAGCGATTTAAGAGCTACGTTAAGTGAGTGGCAAGAAGCGCTTTCAGATGGTTGGAATTCTCTTTACTGGAGTAACCATGATCAACCGCGAGCTGTTACTAGATTTGGTGATGAAAACGAATATCGGATAGAGTCTAGTAAGATGTTAGGAACACTACTTCACATGATGAAAGGAACCCCATTTATTTTTCAAGGGGAAGAAATTGGAATGAAAAATGTTCCATTTTCTTCAATTGATGAGTATCAAGACATTGAAACAAACTATTTTTATAAAAAGATGAAAGAAGAAGGCGAGAGTGATGAGTACATCAAACGTGCTATTTATTTGAAATCTCGTGATAACGCACGAACACCAATGCCTTGGGATCATTCAAAAGGGTATGGATTCTCGAACAGTGATCCTTGGATCTCTTTTTCGCCAGATAATCAACAAATCAATGTAGAAGATGCTTTAAAAAATCCAAATTCAGTTTTTTATCATTATCAAAAACTGATTTCACTGCGTAAAAACTATCCAATCATTCAGCATGGTACGTATAAATTGATCAATGAGAATGATTCAGCAGTGTTTGGTTATATACGTGAGTATAAAAATGAACTATTAGTGGTGATCTGTTCTTTTTCAAAAGAGTCTGTTCCCTATGAATTACCTAAATCATTGCAAGGTCGAAAAGGGGTTCTTCTTCTATCAAATTATGAGCAATCACCATCTGAATTGGAAGATAAGTTTATATTACGACCTTACGAAGCACTTGTTTATCATATATAGCAAGCACGTAAAAACTGTGTTAGAATTTGGGCAATAAGAAAGAATTTCGGATAAAACAGCGCAAGTTTTATCCGAAATTCCTTCTGTATATATGAGAGGTGAGAAAATGGATTTTGAACAAAATGTTCGACTAAACTTTGATTTGCTCTCAGATAATGAAAAAGATATGGTTTTTTTTATTCGTACGCATAAAGCTCAAGTAGTTCACATGTCCATTGTAGAATTGGGAGAACAATTATTGTCTTCTAAAAGTTCTGTCTTACGTTTAGCAAAAAAATTGGGATTTCGTGGGTATTCTGAAATGAAATATTCTCTTGAACAGAGCATCGTTCAATCGGTTATTCCACCGACAGATCTTATCGCACTATTGAAAGATGAAATCAACCGAACTTTTCAATTAGCGGACCAAACAAATTTCCAACCGATATTAGAACAGCTAAAAGCGGCAAAAACAGTAGTTGTCTATGCGACAGGCTTTACGCAAAATAACTTTTCAAAAGACTTTGTAAACGATTTGATTTTATCGGGACGACCAGCCATGTTAATTTCAGGTGAAACAAACTTTGAAATGTTAAGCCATACTTTGACAAAAGATGATTTTGTGATCGTTACGTCTCTAAGCGGTGAGACACCAAGCATCAAATCAACAATCAAAAATTTGAATATGAACCGAATTCCACTTTGCGGAGTTACTGAGCTGGGAAAAAATTTCCTCAGCGAGCATTCCGACTTTTTGTTATATTATGAGACAAGAGAGCTTCCAAGCAATTTAATTGAAGGAAGTCGTTCAATGATTGGATTAAATATTTTGCTATCAATACTCTCTAGAAAGTACCGTGAATTTATTCTTTTTGATGAGTAGCCTCCATTTCGAAACAAAGGAGCAAGTGTTGAAAAGTTGTTAGCCAATCGTTTCAAGAGTGAGAACAAGGAAATCTATCGAACATTCATTGATAAAGTGACATTTGATAAGCTGAACAAAGGAAATATTCAACTATATCTGAAATTTGATGAAAAAATCATCAACTAATTGAATGAGCAATGCTAAACAGTCGTATCTGACAAAGATGCGGCTTATTTTTTAGAGCTAAGCCACTTCGATCTATGTTGTAAATTAGCATAGGCTGTTACGCATGCAATAACACCCCCTGGATATTCGTAATATCTAGGGGGAAAGTTATGTAGGTCCGCCACGCCTTTTTGCGTATATCCATAACTCCATTCCCGGAGAATCAGGTCACACACAATCGCCAATGTCCAATTGGCACGGGATTTGAAACCTACTTCCTCCGGAGTGTGGTAGGCGACGATTTGGACCAGTTCCGCTTCCTGTTCATCTGTCAGCCGTGAAGGTCGTCCGCTTTGTTTTTTGGAGACTAAACCTTGGATTCCATTATGGCAGTAGTTTTTCACATAGTGGCTGACAGTATGCTCGTCGCGGCCGATGGTGTGCCCGGCTTCTTTCCGGGTGTGGCCTTCAAGAACCAACTTGACTGCCAGGAAACGCTCGTACAACCGGCGGTTGTCTGTCGTATTCATCGCTTTTTCCAATTCACGGATTTGGCGTTCTGTTTCCATGTTCCCCACTCCTCAAGTGTTTTCTTTAGTATACGCCTATAGGAGGAAAAACGAATACAATTTAACTCAATTTATATAGCTTAAGCTTTTTTCTTTATTTAGACAAAAGAAACACATAAAAAAGAGCAGATCATCCAAGATGATCTGCTCAAAATGCGGAAGATGGGAGTTGAACCCACACGAGATATACTCACACGCGCCTGAAGCGTGCGCGTCTGCCATTCCGCCACTTCCGCGCATAAATAACCTTAGCGCATTTTGAGAATTTTGGCAAGAAAAAAAATAAGTCTGTCAGCGGGGACTGACAGACAAGGAGTAAAAATGAAAAAGTTGGGTTGTTTGTTGGGTTATTTATATAGTAACCGGAAAATATGAAAAAATTGTGATCAACCCTTAGCGTTTTAAAGAAAAAAACAGGCCAAAGGTTAAAAAAAACTAAAATAGCACCATGAAAAAAAAGGGCCTGCCAGCGGGGACTGGCAGGCAAGGAGTAAAATGAAAAAGTTAGGGTTTGTTGGTATGAATAAACTATACCGCCCAAATGTGAAAAAAGAGTGACTAAAAAGGAACGTTTTTGTTATGATCCGTAGACCAAATCAAGGTTTTTTTCATTGAAGGTGTCTCCATGCTCCAAATCACCATATTTGAACCCCCGGTTGAACCATTCAACTCGTTGTTTTGAAGTCCCATGAGTAAAACTATCTGGTACGACATATCCTTGGTATTCCTTTTGTAACGTATCATCACCAATGGCATTAGCAGCTGTGATAGCCTCTTCGATATCACCAGCTTCTAAAATCGGTTGGCCGTTATAAGTTTTTCCTTGTAGATACTTGGCAAATGTACCGGCTAAATAATCCGCTTGTAGTTCCAAACGAACACTATATTGATTGTATTCTTTTTCAGAAACCTGTTGGCGGATCTTATCGAGTTGCTGTGTAATACCAAGTTCGTTTTGTACGTGATGACCAACTTCATGAGCAATGACATAGGCCATGGCAAAATCTCCGCTGGCCCCATACTTTTGAGAAAGTTCTGTTGCAAAGCTGAGATCCAGATAAACATTTTGATCGGCAGGGCAATAAAAGGGACCAACTTGAGAAGTTGCATTCCCACAAGCCGATTGAACACTTCCTGTAAATAAAACCAGTTTAGGATCTTGATACGTAGTCTGTTCTGCTTCAAAAACACCATTCCAATAATCTTCCAAATGGCCGAAGACGACAGCGGAGAATTCTTTTTCCTCTGTATACTCGTCTGAAGCCACATTTTCTGTTTGATAATTAGCGGCTTGTCCGCCTCCTAAAATATCTGTGACGGAGTTTAAATCACCCCCACTGAATAGAAAAAAGAGGACTGCGATAACAATCGTACCGATACCACCGCCGGCCATTATTTTTCCTCCTGAACCTGCGGAACGACCAGAGCGGTCTTCCACATTGGAACTTTGTCTACCCCCACGCCATTTCATTTTGTTTCCTCCTCATTTGACTGTTTACATTTATTATAAGAGAAAACGAGGAAGATGAGAAAAGTTTGGCTTGCTTGAAGCGATTTTGCGGAACAAACGACCGATATTGCTATCAAGGGAAAGGGTGTGCACACCTTTTAATCATTTTTTAATCTAACAATTGGTCTTCATATTTGTTAAGGTATCACTAGAATAAAGGTAGAGGGTGAGCAAATGAAAAACAATTATTCTTTGATCGAAGACCGACGCATGCAAATTTTTAAGCGGCTGATCAATGGGGAGCACTTGAGTTACCAGCAACTTTCTGATGAGTATTATGTTTCTAGGAGCAGTATCGCCAAGGATATCGCTTATCTAAAAACACTGTTTGTCAAAGAAAATTTACTGTTGCGTTTTGATAATTCAGGCACTTATTTTCAAGGAAGCGAGTCACAAATCCAACGAATGTTGAAGCGATTCATTCTCCTTACTGTGGAGCATGGGGAGAACCTTTCTGTTCTGACAAATGTGTCATTATTTGAAAAGATAAATGCGGCTTTTCGCCATTCGATCACCGAAAAGCAAATGGAGATCCCAGAAAGCTACATCCAAAGCATCGTTGTTTCGATCTTGCTGATTGTCGAGCGCTCGAATCAGGCAAATCAGCTGGATATAGAAGAGAAGCGCCAATTTGGAAAATTGTTTTTGGAATTTGACAAGTATCCGTTGATTTATGAATTGTTGAAAGAAATTGAAGAACAAGAAATCTACCATTTTTCATCGAAAGAAGTTCAGTACCTAACCTATCTCATTGTAGGTAGTGGCTTACGTTTTTTTATGAAGAACGAATCGATTCCGTTCTCTTTTCGAGGGAAAGTCAGAAATCTGATTCAGAAAGTCAGTGAAGGCATCCAGATCGATTTGACACAGGATAGTCGCTTAGAAGAAGATTTGACGATTCATTTGTACCAGCTGTTTTTACGCATTGAGGCCCAAACTACTGTAGTCAATCCATTGCTAGATGAGATCAAACAGCATTATCCGGCGTTGTATGGGGTCGTTTGGTTCTCTTTGGACGACTTTCTAAAGGCCTACCATATTGGAATATCTGAGGATGAAATCGGGTTTGTTTCGATTCACTTTCAAGCTGCAGTAGAACGGATGCGGCAATTGAATAAAATCGTCTTTGTTTGTCCGAACGGTGTTGGCACCAGTTCATTTATTTCTGCCAAGATTCGTCGAATATTGCCTAATGTCGATAGTATTGAAACCGCTTCTGTCGCTAAGCTCAAAGAGATGGATATTTCTGCCATCGATTTCATTATTTCCACGATCGATTTACCTGATGTTTCCAAACCAGTCGTCCGCATCTCGCCGATGGTGACCAATCGAGACATGAAGCGGATCATGAATCACTATATCGATTTGATTATTGATAATGAACCGATTGCGGATAAGGTGAAAATCCTGCAAGATACACGGATGTTGATTGCACCGAAGATTTATTTTGAACGATTTGAGACCAAAGAACAAGCACTGGATTTTCTGATCAGTCAAAATGACTTTTCGTCGGAAAATCAGCGTACGGACTTTCAGCGTTCCGTCTTAGAACGAGAAGCATTGCAGTCGACCTATTTAGATAACGGTTTTGCCATACCTCATGGCAATCCTGAGTTTGTTTCAAAAACGACCTTTTCTGTATTGATTTTGGATCGTCCTGTTGATTGGGGCAACCAAAAAGTCGATATCATCGTGTTACTAATGATACGAGAAGATGAGGCCCAAGAAGTAGAACCTGTCATGAAGTTGATCATGCAAGGGATCGAAGACAAAGAATGGTTCATTTCAAAAATGTTGGAGGTAAAATCATGATCAATTTAAAAAAATTACTGCCTGAGGATCATATCGAGACCACGAATCAAATCCTCACTTGGCAAGAAGCAGTTCAATTGGCGAGTCAGCCGCTATTAAATGAAAAAGCCATCGATCAACAATATGTCGCTAATATGATCCATAGCGTTGAGGAGAATGGCCCGTATATGGTATTGGCTGATTACTTTGCATTGATGCATGCTCGTCCGGGGGAAGGTGTCTTTCATCAAGGGATGAGTTTGCTAGTGACTAAAAACGAAATCGATTTAGCTGGCAAGTCGGTCCGTATTTTCCTTGTTTTAGCTGCAAAAGACAATCAAAGTCATTTGGAAAGTTTGCAGGAAATCATGGAAGTGTTTATGGATCAGGAAAAGTATCAACTTATTTTGAATGGTGACAAAGAACAGATTTGCCAATTATTCCAATAGGAGGAAAAGAAGATGAAAATTTTAGCTGTGTGTGGATTTGGTGTTGGAAGTTCAATGGTGTTAAAGATGACGATCGATAAGGTGATTAAGGAGCTGGGGCTGAAGGCGACTGCTGAGAATACGGATTTGTCTACTGCAAAAGCAACTCCTGCAGATGTTTATTTTACAAGCCACGAATTATTGAATGATTTGCAAGCTTCCGTCAAAGCACCTGTCTATCCCATCAAAAAATATATGGATGTCGCTGAAGTCAAAATGCAAATGGAAAAGTTTTTAGCTGAAAGAGAGGGATAATCATGAGTTTTGTCACAGATCATATTTTAAAGAATCCGCCAGTATTGCTCGGACTGATTGCAATGATCGGGTTGATCGTGCAACGAAAACCTTTTGCCGAAGTGGTGAAAGGCTCGTTGACAGCAGCCTTTGGGATGGTAGCATTGACCGCAGGGGTCAATATGCTGACGGGAACGATCGCACCAATCAACACAGCGGTTCAGACACAGTTGGGGGTTCAAGTAGCCGATGGTCTTTCTGATGTGACCTTCACAGCAGAATACGGGGGAACTGTTGGGTTAGCTATGTTTTTTGGATTGATCTTGCACTTATTGATTGCTCGTTTTACACCAGTTAAGACGATTTTCTTGACGGGTCATATGTTATGGTGGTTCCCATTTGTGATCGTTGCTGGTGGGGTTGAAGGTGGAATGTCGGGGATTCCATTATTGATTTTAGGAGCTGTTTTATCTGCTTGTTATTGGTCATTTATGCCTTGGATCATGCGGAAATATGTTTGGGATGCCACTGGCGATGATTCGTTCTTGATTGGACATCCTACAGGGATCTTATCGATGGTGTCCGGCTTCGTGGCAAAACGAGTAGGAAACAAAGAAAAATCGACAGAAGATTTAAAAGTGCCAGAAAACCTGTCCTTTTTCCGTGAGATTTCCATTACAGGTGCCTTGGTGATGTTTTTGATGAATATTGTTGTAGGAATTATCGCACCAGTTCTTGTCCCAGAAGGTGGGAATCTGGTCATGTTTGCTGTTCAAGCAGGCTTGAACTTTGGCGCAGGACTCTTGATCATGCTTTATGGGGTCCGCCTATTGATCAACCAAATTATTCCAGCTTTCCAAGGGATTGCTGAAAAAGTCGTCCCTGGAGCCAAACCAGCTTTTGATGTACCGATCCTATTCAATTATCGTCCGAATGCCGTGATTATTGGTTTTATCGTAGCTATGATCACCTCAACGATCCTTGTGATCATTGTCAATACGACGAATGTTTTTGGAATCTTGATCGTACCATTAGTTATCACCAGTTTCTTTGAATGTGGCGGCGCAGCAGTTATTGGAGAAGGACAAGGCGGCTTGCGTGGCGCAGTCATTGGTACCATTGCCGCATCATTTGTGATGGTCTTGTTAGTTGGTGTATCTGCCGTTCTATTCAGCACAACGATTCAAAACTGGATTCTGATCTTTGGTGGCAATGACATATCACTTTGGGGAATCATTGGTCGTGGTCTCGGCAGTCTATTTGGGGGAATTTAATATGTATCAATATGTTGATAAAATTCATGCATTACTAGAAACCGTTGAAAAAAAGGAACAGCATGCAATCGATGAGGCAATTCGTCTCTTGACTACAGCAAATCTAGAAAAGCATTCGATTTATATTTTTGGGGCTAGTCATGCGGGGATCTTGGCAGAAGAAATGTACTATCGCGCGGGAGGGATGATGACGATCAATGCGATCTTTGGACGAGAACTGATGTTGGATCGCAGTCCCATCACTTTTACTAGCAAAATGGAACGACTAGAAGGCTACGGCACCGCATTAGCGGAAATCCAGCCGTTCAAAGAAGGAGACGTGCTGATTTTACACTCAGTTTCAGGTCGTAATCCTGTCATAATCGATTTAGCACTAGCGGCAAAAGAAAAAGGCGTCAAAATTATCGCTTTAACAAACAAAACGTATTCGCAATCAGTCACTAGCCGCCATTCTTCGGGCCTTCGTCTGTTTGAAGTCGCTGATCTTGTAATCGATAATCATGGAGAAATTGGTGATGCAGGTTGTCAGATTAAGGGGATGGATCAAAAAGTGGGGCCTACTTCAACGGTGATTGGCGCTACGATCCTTAATACCATTATCGTCGAAGTTTGCCAACAATTGAAACAAGCAGGAATCGATTATCCGCCCATCTTTTATTCCGCAAATATGGATGGCGGCGATGAATTGAACCAATCATTGTTTGAACAATACAAAGAAGCCATTCATTATCAGTTGTAACGCTGATTGTACAGAAGTTTTAACTCAGAAAAAGAACTGTGAGAAAAGCATAATCCAAATGAAAACTGATCGTGTCAGAAGTTTTTACTTCTCATAAAATAGCAGCAAGACTTCAGTAGAGCCTTGCTGCTAGTAGATCTAAGGAATTCAATTGGGGCAAGTCATCTCGCAGTTCTTTTTTTGTGACCATTCCAATTCCTATAATTGATGTGAGCCTATGAAATCCCTCAGGAGCTTTATGCTGTCTCACTTTACTCAAATTCTTCATATTCATTCGGATCTTGACCTTCAATACGTCCATCTTCTTTGTTCAAGCGATTGATTGCATTGATTTCTTCTTCAGTCAATTCAAAGTCAAAAATAGCTAAGTTTTCTCGCTGATGGCTCAGGTTTCGGGATTTTGGTAGTGGTAGAATCCCGCGATCGACGTGCCAGCGTAAGATGACTTGACCCGCAGATTTTTGATATTTATTTGCTAGATCAGTGATGATGGATTCTTTGAGCGCCGCGCTGCCGCGACCTAATGGACTCCATGCTTCAGTAATGATCCCACGTTTTCTGTTTTCTGCTACCATTTGTTCTTGGACCCAGTAAGGATGGATCTCGATTTGATTGATGGCTGGTGTGACACCAGTTGCCTCAATAATGGCATCTAAATGTTCAGGTTCAAAGTTAGATACACCAATAGAACGAATCAAACCTAATTTTTGCGCAGTCACTAACGCCTGCCACGCTTCAATGTACTTGCCGCGTTTAGGCAGTGGCCAGTGGATCAAAAAGGCGTCAAAGTAATCTAATCCCATGCGCGCCAGCGATTCTTGAATACTGGTCAGTGCATCATCATATCCATGATATTTTCCTGGTAATTTTGAGGTGATATAAAACTCAGAACGAGGGACACCGGATCGGCGAATCGCTTTACCGACGATTCCTTCATTGTCATAGTTCGTTGACGAATCAATCAAACGATAGCCATCTGCAATCGCTGCTTGCAACTGGCTTAAGCCTTCGCCACCGCGAATTTGATAGGTACCGATGCCCACGGCTGGGCGCATATTGCCGTCATTTAGTGTAAGTAAAGGTGCTTTCATATAATGATTCCTCCTTTTTCTTATACATTCTACTCTAACGCTTTTTTAGCTTTAAGGTAACCAACTTGCTCAATAAGACAAGAAAAGAGCAATGATTTCTTGTGAATGGAATCATTGCTCTTTTTATTCGTTTCGATCAATTTATTTTTCAGGTGGCGTGCCATACATTTTTGGTGTGACAGGATCTAGTTTTGGCGCTTTGCCTTCAACTTTAGGTGTAGAAAGCCATTGGTATTCACCTTCACCATCAAGTGCTTTTCCTTTTCCCCAAGAGCCTTCTTTACTTTGATCTCCTTCAGAGAAATTGTAAAAGTCATAGGCGATGTCTAACCGTTCTTCATTACGAGGGAAAGTGCTCGGTACTAAGATTGTACCCTCTTTTTCTTCAAGTTCTTTGACAGCTTGTGCCCAAAGGTTTTGGTGATAGCTGTCCCGAGCTAATAGCACGGATAAGAGGTCTTTAACTCCACGGTCATCAATCATTTCATAGATTCGAGCGACTTGTAATCGTCCTTGTGATTCTGCATTTAAATTGGCACGGAAGTCTGCCAGTAAATTACCGCTGGCAATGATATAAGCGCCACTCCATGGATTACCGACACTGTCAGCTGGACGTGGTCCTAAGCCAGCAACGATCGCATGTTGTGGATTCATTCCAGAGATAATTGCGCCAATTGCTGGGTCTTTTTTCATTGCGGCTTCTTGATCTTCTACCGGTGCACCTTCTAATAAACGAGCAACCATTGTAGCAAGCATTTCAACGTGTCCAATTTCTTCTGTCGCAATGTCCATCAACATATCTTTGTACTTTTCTTCTCCACGGCAGCTCCAACCTTGGAAGAGATACTGCATTGCTACACTCATTTCGCCATACTGGCCACCGATCAATTCTTGAAGATACTTCGCAATTAATGGATTTGGTTTGTCTGGTTTTGCTTCGAACTGTAGTTCTTTCTGATGTAGAAACATAGTTGTCCTCCTCTAAAATGATTTTTATTGGGCCCAAAAATATTCTCTCACGTTTATTTAGAATGGTCTGATCAAACGCTTGCTTTATTTCCGTATTAATAAAAACCGTTGAAATAGCGCTTTTTCTTGACAAAAAGCAGTCGCCATTAGATAGTTGAAGAGAAGTGAAGGAGTTAAAGGAGAGAGGCAAAATGTATTCGTACTATAAAATCGAAAAGAACCAAATCAGAGAATCATCCGAAGAAGACTATAATTGGTTGGTAGTCAAACATGGAAATGAAGAAGAAAAAAAAGAGCTGCTGACACTTTTTGATTTACCGGAAGATATTTTTATTGGCTCCGATGAACCAGAGGAAGTTTCTCGATTAGAACATTTACGAGACACTAAATTAAACAATCCGTTTCTTTATACATTGATCGATCTTTCTTCAAATCATCAAGAACGCATTGAAAAACGCCTTGAACCTGTCACATTTATTCTTTCCAAAGGATTGATGATCACCTATGTCTCTAGAGAATCGAATCTCGTTGAGCGATTGATCGAGAAACATGGAAGTGAGCTTCGACATTTTGAGGATATCATTGCTTTTGCCACATTAATGATCTATACCCACTATATCAATGGGTTGAAAGAGATTAAAAAGCAAATCGACCAATTGGATGCGGCTGCCCGTAAAACAACCGAAAATAATGAACTATTTAATCTGGCAGACACAGAACGAGATATGGTTTATTTGGATCACACGTTGAAAGATCAGAATCTTACAGTGAATCACTTGATGGAACGAAAAGAGTTTTTAGACAAATTAGATAATGAATCGTTAGTTTACGACATTAAACTGCGACAGAAATTTGCCAACAAGCTTGTCACGATCTATCGCGATTTATTGGAAACCATCGGTGGTCTATTCTCGGATATGATGGACAATAATTTGAACCATTTGATGAAATATTTAGATTCAGCAGCATTAGTGGTTGCAGTGCCATCATTGATTGCTGGACTTTGGAGGATCAACACTGGCGGACTGCCTGGGAAGGATAACACGATAGGAACGATTCTAGTTTTTGGGTTAGCTGTCTTAGTAGGCATCCTTACTGCTGTCTATCTTTCAAAGAAAGACTTTTCAAAAACAAAATAAAAAAGCAACTTTGTCTAGCATTGAACGCTGGGCAAAGTTGCTTTTTTTCGTGACTTCACAATCGCGAAGACTGTCCAATAAGCAGAGGGGAGAAGCGAGAAATGAAAAATATTAAGAAGAAAGGCCGGGGTACAATCCGAACAATTTATATTTTACTTTACTCGCTATTGCATACGCTCACTTCTATCGTTGCTTTTTCTCATAATCCTTTTACATAGTGAGGGGAAGCAGGTTTCAAATACAAAAGGCAGAATCAAAGGAATGCCAATTGTTTTGATGTTTCATCAGAAGGATGTAGTGAATGAGGTGTGTACGACAATCAGGTTTCTTTGATTGCTTTTATTCATAGGGAAGATGACGGTTGAAAGCAGACAATGAAAGAAAATCGTACATAGTCTAGGTACCCTTTATCAGAAAATAACTTTTTGCTGATCGAAACGCTTTCAAAGAGCTGCGGCAGTTTTTTTGACCTCTTGCAGTGAGTGTTAACGATTCCAAAAAAGTTGACTTATCCTTAATATAACAACGTTTTAAATTTTTTTTGTTTTTTTAAGAGCAAAATTTTTGTGTATTTTTAAGAAGAAGCGTAACATAATATGTGTAATAAATATTTCACAGAAAGAAAGAGAAAATTATGCATTGGTTATGGGTATTAATCGTAGGAGCTATTATCGGTTTGATTGCCGGAGCAATTACAAATAAAGGTGGATCAATGGGATGGATCGCTAACATCGTTGCAGGTTTAGTTGGTTCAGCAATTGGACAAGCATTGTTAGGTAGCTGGGGTCCTCAATTAGCAGGAATGGCTTTGATTCCTTCTATCATTGGTGCGATCATCGTTGTTGCTGTAGTATCATTTTTCTTGGGACGTTCAAGAGGTTAATCGTCAAATATATCAGCAATTTTACCTATTATCTTAAGGAGCAGCTTTTCGCTGCTTCTTTTTTTGTATAGATAAACTGCTTCTATCACTGATCATCGATGTTGTCTAACTGATGTCGCCGAATGCAAGCATTACCTTTGTCAGATTAAAAAATACTCGTTACACTTAATATAGAACGACGAAAGAAAGGATGATCTCAATGAAAAAAATGTACGAAACAGCAATGATCAATCGTGGAGGCCGTGATGGCGAGGTTGAGGCACCAAACGGAAGTATGCACATGAAGATCGACCGCCCAGGAATCCATAGTGAAGGGACAAATCCGGAACAACTTTTTGCGGCTGGATACGCATCTTGCTTCAACGGCGCGGTTCAACACATGCTGGAAGAAAATAATCTTGAGTCTGATTCTGAAGTCAAAGCACGGGTATCTTTATTTCAATTAGAAGATGGGGGCTACCAAATCGGGGTTGTTTTAGAAGTTTCTTTGCCAGGACTTGAGAAGGACCAAGCAGAGAAAATCGCAGAAGAAGCCCACGCATTTTGCCCATACTCTAAAGCAACAAGAGGCAATATTGATGTGGAAGTGACTATAGTAGAATAAGGGATTCTTAATGTTACTATAAATGAGATTATGAAAGATCCTATAAAGAAACGCTAGTAAAAGAAACATGTAGTTACGGTAATTAATAGCGGTATATGTACGATTGATCGAATAGAACAAGGAGGCAAAAAAATGACACAGCGGGTAGCAATAATGATTTTAGTGTTGCTGGTCATTGGCCTCCTTGTTTACTATGTCCTAAAGTTTAAGCATTGGAAGCAGCAACGGATACATCAGGATATTGAAAAAAAGTTAAAACGGTATCCTATTGTTCAAGCAGCTTGGGAAAAGGCTGAAGCAAAACAATATAACATTCCTGGATTAACAGAAACAAGAATGGTGGTGCCGGAAACCGGCGAAAATGAGGTTTGTCAATGGATGACGCCGCAAGGGTTGGCTTTTTCTCAAGATTTTGTGTTTATTTCTGCCTACTGCTATGACCATCAGCATCATTCTATTATTCATGTACTGGATAGAGAAACAGGACAGCCGATCAAACTGCTGATTTTACCTAAACGGCCACATGTAGGGGGCTTAGTATATGATACAAAACGGGAACTTTTATGGTTGACAATCACAGGATCTGCTACTGGACGAGTAGCCGCTTTACGTTTGATCGATATCTTAGCAGATACATCTGAAGAGACGGGACAGCCAATCGCTTATTGGCTGACAACTGATCTCTCAGAGATTCCACAAGCATCGTATTTGACTCAAAACAATGATCAACTGGTATCTGGCAACTTCACACTAAAAGGTGAAGGACAGTTGACTTTCTATCTATTGCCGACGATAGCTGAAATGAAAACAGCAATTCGCCGCAAAGACAAAATCCAACCAACCGTGACAATGAGCAGAAAAACATCTGATAAGATTCAAGGTGTGGCTTTTTATGGCCATTATCTCTTAGCCAGTCGTTCTTATGGTCCTTATACCTCGGAACTCTTAGTGTCCGAGCGGGACTCTCCTAGCCGGATCCTAAAACGAATCAAATTTCCACCGTATTTGGAACAAATCGTTGTTGTAGAAGATCGTCTAGCAGTATTGTTTGAAAGTGGCGCCGCAGCGTATCGCGAGAAAGCCAATCCTGTGTTAGCCAATGTTTTATTACTAGACTTAGCAACGTTGCTTCATGCAAATAAGCGTCCCAAAAAGATTGCTGCAACTAAAAAATAGTCGGACAACTCAAGATGATCACTGTTGTTCATAAAGAACGACAAGAAAAATCATCTAGCGATGTTCGACTATGGGTTTATTTAGGAAGTATTTCTACTAAGATTCAATATGGCTATACAGATTCGGCGAAAAAACAAGGCAATGTTAAGTTTTTGAGAATCACAGATATACAAGAGGGACGTGTAAATTGGTCCAGTGTGCCTTACTGTGATATTAGTAATTCTAAACTAATTGATTTAAGATTAGAAGAAAATGACATTTTGATAGCAAGGACAGGAGGAACTATGGGAAAAAGTTTCTTGGTTAAGGAAATAAGTGAGGAATCTGTTTTTGCTTCTTACTTGATTCGAATTAGGTTAGTTGAGAAATTATTATCAGAATATGTAGACTGCTTCTTAGACTCGCCATTATATTGGAAGTTATTAGAAAAAATTTCTTACGGAACTGGGCAACCAAATGTAAATGGTACAAATTTATCTAAACTACTTATACCATTACCACCTTTAGAAGAACAACAACGCATGACTACTAAAATAGAAATGATAAGAAGATCTATTCGTAGAATCAATTTTGAGTAAATATAACGGACCTAGCATCCATTTTATACCAGATGATGCTAGGTCTATTATTTATATTTTATGGAATTTAATTGATTTGTTCTAGTGTTTTAATATTATTACGACAGTAAAAAAATAGTTTGATTCTTCTAACATGAATGACCATCTAGAAGTGGAAATGTATAAAAGATTTACTTTATGAAGTTTTCCTAATATCATTCACTCATGATACGCAGCGCCTTGTCAGGGAGCGTCAATAATTTTGTGTAAATAAATTGTCCTCCTGCAAAATAATTAGTTA
>ENA-OXVT01000268-OXVT01000268.1-human-gut-metagenome-genome-assembly--contig:-NODE-268-length-24873-cov-13.866468_pt1 | contig 24873 bp, 15 predicted proteins | sample MGYA00249253_ERZ652702 | MGnify/ENA primary metagenome ERZ652702 (study PRJEB26925, sample SAMN05826756) | human gut metagenome | biome: ENVO:2100002; feature: ENVO:00000062; material: ENVO:00002003...
ACCCTCTGATTAACAGTCAGATGCTCTAACCGACTGAGCTAAGGAAGAATGTTTTGTTTTTCTCAATTGCGATGCAAAAGTAATAGGATATTTTGAAATATGCAATATCTTTGCAAAAAAAATTAGTGAAATGGATAAAATAATTGGATTGGGCAACGCCCTGGTAGACGTACTTGCAACCCTGAAAGATGATACACTCCTTGATGAAATGGGATTACCCAAGGGAAGCATGCAACTTATTGATGATGCTAAGTTACAGCAGATTAACGAACGATTTAGCCAAATGAAAACCCACTTGGCAACCGGTGGAGCGGCTGCAAATACGATCCTCGGACTCGCTTGTTTGGGTGCCGGGACCGGTTTTATCGGAAAAATCGGAAATGACGCTTACGGAAACTTTTTTCGGGCAAATCTGCAAAGAAATGGCATCGAAGATAAATTATTAGTGTCTGATCTGCCATCGGGAGTTGCTTCTACTTTTATTTCTCCGGACGGAGAACGTACTTTCGGTACTTATCTCGGTGCTGCCTCTACGCTGAAAGCCGAAGATTTAACGCTGGATATGTTCAAAGGGTATGCATATCTGCTTATCGAGGGGTATCTGGTACAGGATCATGATATGATTCTTCATGCCATCGAGTTGGCAAAAGAGGCCGGATTGCAGGTTTGTCTGGATATGGCCAGTTATAATATCGTAGCGGGTGATCTTGAATTCTTCACCTTATTAATAAATAAATATGTAGATATTGTTTTTGCCAATGAAGAAGAAGCGAAAGCGTTTACGGGCAAAGAAGATCCGAAAGAAGCTCTTGAGTTGATCAGTAAGAAATGCAGTATTGCCATTGTAAAGGTAGGCGGCAATGGTTCTTATATTCGTAAGGGTACTGAAGAAATTAAGGTAGAAGCTATTCCGGTGAAAAAAGTGATTGATACAACAGGAGCAGGCGACTATTTCGCATCCGGATTTCTGTACGGACTGACTTGCGGATATTCTTTGGAGAAGTGTGCTAAGATTGGTTCAATTCTCTCCGGAAATGTTATACAGATAGTTGGAACCACGATTCCCGGTGAGCGTTGGGATGAAATAAAGTTAAATATTAACGAAGTTCTGTCAGAGTAAGCAGGCAATGAGTTACTTTTACGTCTCATTTTAACGAAAAGTGTATGAAAAAGTTTCTGAATAGACGAAATGGTGTCCTGTTGGCAGCAGTGTTGGTTGCTGTAGCATTCTTTAGTTTCAAGAGCGGTGACGACCGTAACTTCCAGATTGCTAAAAATCTGGATACCTTTAATTCTATCGTCAAAGAACTCGATATGTTTTACGTAGATACGCTTGATCCGAATAAGACGGTCCGTGAAGGGATCGACTATATGTTGTCTTCGCTCGATCCCTATACGGAATACTATCCGGAGGACGATCAGGCCGAACTGCAGCAAATGTTGAATGCCTCGTTCGGAGGTATCGGATCTTTGATCACGTACAATCAAAAGCTGAAACGTTCGATGATAGCCGAACCGTTTGAGGGAACTCCTGCAGCTAAGGTCGGATTGAAGGCCGGTGATATACTGATGGAGATTGACGGAAAAGATTTGGCGGGGAAAAATAACCAGGAAGTCAGCCAGATGCTCCGGGGAGCAGTAGGTACCAGTTTCAAGCTGAAAGTGGAGCGTCCGGACGAAAAAGGAGGAACACGGCCATTGGAATTTGATATTGTGCGTCAAACCATCCAGACTCCGATGATTCCTTATGATACCATTTTTAATAAGAATGTAGGTTACATCAATCTGAGTACTTTTTCCGGCACTCCTTCGAAAGATTTTAAGAAGACCTTTCTGAAACTGAAGAAAGAAGGTATCACTTCATTGGTGATTGACCTGCGTGGTAACGGTGGCGGACGCTTGGAAGAAGCGGTAGAGATTGCTAATTTTTTCTTGCCTCGTGGTAAAGTGATTGTAACGACGAAGGGAAAGACCAAACAGGCCAGCAATACTTATAAGACATTACGTGAACCGCTGGATCTCGATATCCCGATTACTGTACTGGTGAACGGTGCTACGGCTTCCGCTTCCGAAATCCTTTCCGGAGCTTTCCAGGATTTCGACCGTGCTGTGATTGTAGGTAGCCGTACGTTTGGAAAAGGACTGGTGCAGACCACTCGCCCATTGCCTTATGGAGGAGTAATGAAGCTTACTACTTCTAAGTATTACATTCCCAGCGGACGCTGTGTGCAGGCCATCGACTATAAACACCGCAATGAAGATGGCAGTGTAGGTACTATCCCCGATAGTCTGACTACCGTGTTCCATACGGCAGCCGGTCGTGAAGTTCGTGATGGGGGAGGAGTGATGCCGGACATCGAAGTCAAGCAGGAGAAATTGCCTAATATTCTTTTCTATCTGGTACGTGATAACCTGATTTTCGACTATGCGACGCAGTATTGCCTGAAGCATCCGAGTATTCCTTCTCCACAGGAGTTCAAGGTGACCGATGCCGACTATAACGACTTTAAAGCGATGGTGAAGAAAGCTGATTTCAAGTACGATCAGCAAAGTGAGAAGATTATGAAGACGCTAAAAGAGGCTGCCAAGTTCGAAGGTTATCTGGATGAGGCTTCGGAAGAAATTAAGGCATTGGAGAAGAAGCTGACTCATAACCTGGACCGTGACCTCGACTATTTCTCTAAAGATATCAGGTCGATGATCGCCGATGAAATCATTAAGCGTTACTACTACACACGTGGCGGCATCATCCAGCAATTAAAAGATGACGACGGGCTACAAGCTGCTCTTAAGATATTGGCCGATCCGGTGAAATATAAAGAGACCTTGAGTGCTCCGGTAAAGAAATAAATATCCGGCCGGCCGGATCAGAACACCACGGATAACTCCGATTTTCGCAGAAGTTCCTTTAGGAAGCATACATTCTGTGCATCCGGGTTATCTGTGGTGAAAACAAACTATCAACGTTCGATTGGGTAGCTCTGCTTTTTCCGCACAAAGAATTTTTCTAAAGACGACTGACTGATGAAGAATCTGTTATTGTTCCTAGTTTTTGCCTGTACCTTTTCTTTTTCTTGCCTGGGGAGTCCTGTCCCTTTCTCACCCATTGTCCGCAACTATTCTGTTCTTGACTATAATGCCGGAAATGAAAACTGGGCGGTTGCCCAAGATGAATGCGGGGTGATGTACTTTGGCAACAACAGTGGACTGCTCCGGTATGACGGAAGCCGATGGAAGCTGTTTCCACTGCCGACTTCGGGTATTGTGCGTGCGGTCTATGTGGCTTCCGACAGGCGGATCTATGTCGGATCGTTCGAAGAGTTCGGTTATTTTGAACAGAACGACCTGAACTTGCTGGAGTATCATTCTCTGAAAGAGCAGGTAAAAGGATTCGATTTCCATAATGACGAGATATGGACCATTGTAGAGCAGGGAGGAAATATAATCTTCCAGTCATTCGGATCCTATTTTATATACGACGGTAAGGGGACGAAGGGAGTCCGTTGCCCTGAACTTCCCCTGAACCTTTTCCGGATCGGGGACACGCTGTATTCCCAACTGATCAATGGAGGCGTCTGTACTTTTGCAGGCGATAAGTTTATTCCCCTGATTTCTCGTCAGGAGTTGGGTGATAGCGATGTTCTGGCAGGGTTGCCTTATCCCGGCGGAATGTTGTTGCTGACCCGCAATAGCGGAGGATATATCCATACTTCTTCCGGCATCCGCCCCTGGCACACGGATAGTGATGAAGAACTGAAGCGCCATACTGTTAATCGCGCGGTAATGACAAAAGACTCTTGTTACGTGATAGGCACTATCTCCAACGGGCTGTATGCTTTCAGCAAAGAGGGACACTTGCTTTGGAAGGAGAATGCTGATAACCAGTTGGAGAATAATACCGTTCTGGGCCTGTATTGTGATATGGACAATAATATCTGGACAGCCCTTGACAATGGTATTGCCTATGTCCGCAATAATTCGCTGATTTACCATTTCGAGCCGGTTCGCCGCAAAGTCGGGATGGTTTATGATGTGCTGGTACGCGATAAGGACGCTTACATCGCATCCAATCAAGGACTGTACCGGCTTGAAGATACCCGTCTGGAGTTGGTTCCGGGCCTTGAAGAACAGGCATGGACCATTGGAGAGTGGGGCGGCCAGGTGCTTTGCGGTCATAATAAAGGTACTTTCCAGATTAAAGGCATGCAAGCCCGGCTTCTTTCCGATGTGCGGGGGGCTATGTGTATGCGGCAGGCGCAGATCAACGGCGAGCAACTTCTGATACAGGGCACATATACCTTTTTGAATATTTACAAAAAGAGTGCTACCGGCGAATGGTACTTCGCTAACTCGGTGGGCAACTTCAGTCACATGGCGAAGAATATCGAAGTGGACGCTCATGGGAATATCTGGGTGCAACACATGCGAAAGGGGCTCTACCGGCTACGTCTCGATGAAGAGCTGAAGCAGGTGACGGACCTGAAACAGTATGATTCCTTGTCCGGCAATCAGGGTGGAAACTGCTATTTGTTCAAGGTGAACGGGCGTGTCGCTTTCTCGGATGGGCGGAACTTCTACACTTACGATGACATGGCGGATTCCATCATCCCCTACAAAGCGATGAACGAACAGTTGGCAACGCTCAGGGGCATTCATACCGTCGACGTCATGAAGGGAGATCTCTACTGGTTTCTCAGTGACCGCGAAGCCTATCTGGTGAGATGTACCGTAAGCGACTTTAAAGTTGAGAGGAGAATACCTTTCTCCATGTTCGGCAACCTTCCCATCGAAGGACTGGCACGGATGGTATACGACAGGCGGAACGACTGCTCCTACCTCTGCCTGAACAACTCTTTTGCCCGCATTGCTGCCGACAGCACCGGTTTGTACAAGTCACGTCAGAAGCCGTCTTTGTGGGTTTCGGGCTTTTCGGCATCCGACGAGCAGACGGGAGAGCGGATACAACTGCCCGTTTCCGGTACCGACGAGATAGCTTCAGCTTTCAATAATATCAGCATTTCCCTGGCCTATCCTGTCTACAACGATTTTGCGCTGAACGTGCGCTACCGGCTTGAAGGGCTGTCCGCCTCCGGTAAGTGGACCGAAGGCCTTCCGGACTTGCAGAAAGAATTTACCCGTCTTCCGTTCGGCTCTTATTGTTTCCGTGCCGAGGTATACGACGAGAACGGAGTGATTTCCTCTGTCGACCTTCCGTTCCGCATTTTGAGGCCCTGGTATCTTTCGTATCCGGCTGTCGCTGTCTATGCGCTTTCCGGGATGGCCTTGCTGCTGGGGCTGCTCTATGGAGTCTACGTATACACCAAGAAGAAAAAAGATGCCGTCATTGAGCGGCAACGTGCCCGCCACAAAGCGGAGATAGAGCAGCAGGAGAAGAAGATCATGGAACTGGAGAAAGAGCAACTCGAGGCCGACCTCCGTTTCAAAAGCAAAGAGCTTTCGGGTGTAGTGATGACCAATATTGCGCATCAGGAATTTCTGAATTCACTCAAAGAGGAGTTGCAACAGCAGAAACTCTCGGGGCAATATACGCGCAAGAACCTGGATAAGCTGCTTTCAATGATCAACCAGAATATGGTTTCGGATGAAGAGAACTGGAACATGTTCCAGTCCAATTTTGACCGCATCCACGAGAACTTCTTCCGAAACCTGAAAGAGAAGTTCCCTGACCTGACTTCCGGCGATTTGCGTTTGTGCGCATTGCTCCGGCTCAATCTGCCGACAAAGGAGATTGCGAAGCTGATGAACATCTCCGTGAGAGGTGTCGATGCTGCCCGCTATCGTCTGCGCAAGAAGCTGGGCCTTCCTCCGGAGAGCAGCCTGACGGATTTTATGATTGCGTTCAAATAGTTGGCAATGAACTGTTTGATATGGAAAGAAGTACCAATGCAGTACTTCTTTTTTTGTTTTTCCCGGTTTGCAGTATTCTTGCCGTATGGGTAAATGGAGTCTGTTTGCCGCAGATTTGTTTTATTTGCATCCGGAAAGTCAGAACATTCATAAATAGATACTAAAACTGTAAAGACCATGAAACATTTTGTACGAAGAATGCAGGCGCTTGCCGCTTCTTTGGTCGTAGTGGCCGCCGGGTTACAGGCACAGAAGGCTCCCCGGGATATGGACCGCTTTATCGACCAGTTAATGAAAAAGATGACGCTGGAGGAGAAGATCGGCCAGCTCAACCTGCCCGTGACCGGAGAGATCACTACCGGACAGGCGAAAAGCAGCGATGTAGCCAAACGAATCCGTAACGGAGAGGTGGGAGGACTGTTCAACCTGAAAGGAGTGGAACGCATCCGTGAAGTACAGCGGCAGGCGGTGGAGGAGAGCCGCCTCGGCATTCCCTTGTTGTTCGGTATGGACGTAATCCACGGATACGAAACCATTTTCCCTATTCCTCTCGGCCTGTCGTGTACCTGGGATATGAAAGCCATCGAAGAGTCCGCCCGTATAGCTGCCGTCGAAGCCAGTGCCGACGGTATCTCGTGGACATTCAGCCCGATGGTGGACGTCAGTCGTGATCCCCGTTGGGGGCGCGTGTCGGAGGGAAACGGTGAAGACCCGTTCCTCGGCGCAGCCATCGCCCGTGCCATGATACGCGGATACCAGGGAAAGGATATGAGCCGGAATGATGAGATAATGGCTTGTGTGAAGCATTTCGCCCTTTATGGAGCATCAGAGGCGGGGCGCGATTATAATACGGTGGATATGAGCCGCCAGCGTATGTTCAATGAATACATGCTGCCCTACCAGGCCGCAGTCGAGGCAGGTGTCGGCAGCGTAATGGCTTCGTTCAATGAAGTGGACGGTGTGCCTGCCACCGGAAGCAAGTGGCTGATGACCGATGTGCTGCGCAAGCAGTGGGGCTTCGACGGGTTTGTGGTAACGGACTATACCGGTATCAACGAGATGATAGACCACGGCATGGGTGACCAGCAGACTGTTGCCGCCCTCGCCCTGAATGCCGGGGTGGATATGGATATGGTGAGCGATGCCTTCAGCGGCACTCTGAAGAAGTCGGTGGAGGAAGGCAAAGTATCCGCAGCTGCCATCGACGCCGCCTGCCGCCGTATTTTGGAAGCGAAGTATAAGTTGGGACTGTTTGACAATCCTTATAAGTATTGCGACGTGAATCGTCCCAAGAAGCAGATCTTCACCAAGGAACACCGTGCCATTGCCCGTAAGACTGCTTCGGAGAGCTTTGTGCTGCTGAAGAATGAAGGTGTGTTGCCACTCAGCAAGAAAGGAACCATTGCCGTAGTCGGTCCGTTGGCGAACACCCGTTCCAACATGCCGGGCACCTGGAGCGTAGCTGCTGTGCTGGATAACGCTCCCTCGCTGGTCGAAGGACTCAGGGAAGTAGTCGGTGACCGGGCAAAAGTGGTAACCGCCAAGGGAAGCAATCTGATTGGCGATGCCGACTATGAGAAGCGCGCCACCATGTTCGGACGTGAACTGCACCGGGATAACCGTACGGATCGCGAACTTCTGGACGAAGCTCTGAAAGTGGCTGCCGGGGCCGATGTCATTGTTGCCGCACTGGGCGAGTCGTCCGAAATGAGTGGAGAAAGCAGTTCGCGTACCAATCTGGAGATGCCGGATGTACAGAGAGCGCTGTTGCAGGAATTACTCAAAACCGGAAAGCCCGTTGTGCTTGTGCTTTTTACCGGTCGCCCGCTGGTGCTCACCTGGGAAGAAGAACACGTGCCTGCCATCCTCAACGTATGGTTCGGAGGGAGTGAAGCCGCTTATGCCATCAGCGATGTGCTTTTCGGCGATGTCAATCCCAGTGGAAAACTGACCGCTACTTTTCCGCAAAATGTAGGCCAGATTCCATTGTTCTACAATCATAAAAACACCGGGCGTCCGTTGCAAGAGGGACGTTGGTTTGAAAAGTTCCGCAGCAATTACCTCGACGTGAGCAACGAGCCGCTCTATCCGTTTGGCTACGGATTATCTTATACGACTTTTGCCTACAGTGATATTCACCTGAGCAGCACGGAGATGAGTGCTGATGGCGAACTGACGGCGACTGTTACCGTCACCAATACCGGCAGCCGTGACGGAGCGGAGGTGGTTCAGCTTTACATCCGCGACCTGGTGGGCAGCGTCACCCGTCCGGTGAAAGAACTGAAAGGTTTTGAGAAGATTTTCCTCAAGGCCGGAGAGTCTCGTAAAGTAAGCTTCAGCATCACGCCGGAATTGTTGAAGTTCTATAATTACGATTTGCAGTTTGTCTGCGAACCGGGTGATTTCGATGTAATGATTGGCGGAAACAGCCGGGATGTAAAAAAGGCACGATTTCTTCTGAAGGGAGAATAATAAAGAAAATAAGATTGTATTTTTGATTTATTGTCCTATCTTTGTAGAACCATAGAATCAATCCGAATGTACTCCCCGTTACGATAAAACATGATCGGAAAAGAGAATCTGATACTAAATCATAAATAATTATATATTATACGGAAAACCGCTACAAGTAGCGGTTTTCTTTTTATACAAAAGCCAAAACTTCAGAAATTGCCCTTTAGACGCCTCCATCTCGAGACTTAAGTCTTGGTGGGGGAAGATTTAAATCTTGAAAAATCATCGCTTAAGCGATGATTTTATAGGGGGTAAATACCCTGATGTGACTTTTAGTAATTAGTTCGAACATTAGATAAGGCATAATCCTATTTCTTTATTTGTACAAAACTACCTTATGTCCTTAGCTTTTTTTCTTCTCCTTTTTCCTTTTGGAAAAAGTCCTGTTCATACACCAACCGGTTCTGATATTTTCATCCCGGAGTGCAGAATCTAAAAAGTCTTTTTTCCTCTCCGGAGTCTTTAAAGCAAATATTTCATCGACGGAAAGGAGTAGAACAGATGAAGTAGTCATATTCCGGTCTCCTTTCAGAATCTATTTTTTATTTTATTGAATATTAATTAATTATATTCCTTTGCAGTAGGGATGAAGTAGTGCGGAAATCTTGTTTTTTTCTGCATGGTACTCTTGTAGTACCCCTTTTTTTGACTTACATCAATTTACCGTCTAAGTTTGCAGCAGAATTTTAAATCAGTACCAAACGATGAAAAAAAATCTGTTTACCCTATGTATGATGTTGCTGCTCTCCATGCTTTCTTTTGCGCAGGGCAGTCTGACCATCTCGGGTGTTGTTACCGAGAAAAAGACAGGGGAGCCTATCATTGGCGCCAGTATCCTGCTGAAAGGTCAATCGTCCGGAACCATTACGGACTTTAACGGCAACTATTCTATTCCGAATGTTCCTTCGGGCGCCACTCTTGTTTTCAGTTATATCGGCATGAAAACGCAGGAGGTCAAGGTGACTGCCTCCTCGAAGCTGGATATCTCTCTTGAAGAAGATAACCAATTGATAGACGAAGTTGTCGTGATCGGTTATGGTATACAACGTAAGTCCGACCTGACCGGTTCGGTAGGTGCGGTGAAGAGCAAAGACCTCACGAAAGTTGCCACTCCCAACGTGGCGAATGCCCTTCAGGGACGTGTCTCCGGGGTGTATATCTCGGCTAACGGTGCTCCCGGAAGCTCGCCCGAAGTACGTATCCGTGGTATCGGCACAACGAATAACAGCAATCCCCTTTATGTGGTGGATGGCATGTTTATGGACGACATCTCTTTCCTGAGCACACACGACATCGAGTCGATGGAGGTGCTGAAAGATGCATCGGCGACCGCCATGTACGGTTCGCGCGGTGCCAACGGTGTGATTATCGTCACTACCAAGCAGGGAACGGAAGGAAAAGCGGTGGTGAACTTCACCGCCAGCGAAGGATTCCAGTTCAACAACAGCAGCTTCGAGATGGCCAATGCCACCGAATACGCGACACTGCTGAACGAAGCACTGGTCAACACAGGCGGAAAACCCAAGTTTGACGACCCTGCTTCACTGGGCAAAGGAACCAACTGGTTCGACGAAATCTTCCGTGTGGCTTCCGTACGCGACTATCAGCTCAGCGTCAGCGGCGGATCGGAGAAGGTGCGCTACAACCTCAGCGCTGGATATTACCAGCAGGACGGCATCATCACCGGAAACACCTACAACCGCTTCACCCTGCGTGCCAACAATAGCTACAAGATCAGCAAACGGCTGACCCTCGGGCACAATCTGTCGGCCTCTTTCAGCCATAAGAAGAACGAAAACAGCGCGGTGGTGAAAGCTGCCTATACCATCAGTCCTGTGAAGCGTCCCTACAATGAAGACGGGAGTTTTATGGATTCCGAAAGCGCCTCTTCTGCCAATCCCGTCGCCACACTCCATTATACAAACAATGACGACTGGAAAGAACGTATCGTGGGCAGCGCCTTCCTGAACTGGAATATCCTGAACGGGCTTGACTTTAAAACCAGCCTCGGCATCGACTACATCAACGGACGCCGCCGCAACTTCGTGCCGAAATACTACGTTTCGGAAACACAGAAGAACGAAACCAACAGCCTCTCCAAAACCTGGGACCGCGACTTCACCTGGTTGTGGGAGAACCTGCTGACTTATGACTGGAAGATCAATGATAAGAACCGGCTCAACCTCTTGGGAGGTATCACGGCGCAGAAGCGTGTTTACGAGTTGCTGGAAGGCACCGGACGCGATTTCTTCTCCGATAACGAAAACTACTGGTATCTCGACCAGGCTTCGGCCGGCTCCAAGTCGGTGGCCAACAACGGATACCACGAAACAATGATGTCTTATCTCTTCCGTGCCAACTATGCGTTGATGGACCGCTATCTGCTGACTGTCTCAGTCCGTGCCGACGGTTCATCCAAGTTCGGTCCTGACAACCGTTGGGGCTACTTCCCCTCAGTAGCTGCCGGATGGAGAGTCTCCGAAGAAGCGTTCCTGAAAGACCGCGTGCAGTGGCTGAGCAACCTGAAGCTCAGAGGAAGCTGGGGACAGATCGGTAATGATAAGATAGGTAACGACAAATACCGGGCGCTCGCCAATATCTCTCCGTCCTATGATGCCGTGTTTGGCGGCGTGTTCTATCCCGGCGGAACCATCACGTCACTCTCCAACCGGAGCGTCCATTGGGAACGTTCGGAGCAGATGGACCTCGGCTTCGACCTCGGACTGCTGAACAACCGCTTTTCACTTGAACTGGACTATTATCGCAGGGACACGAAAGACATGCTGGTGACGGTGGATGTACCGGCTTCCGTAGGCCTCACCCCGGTAGAAACAAACGTGGGGGCGGTGCGCAATAGTGGTGTGGACTTTACCGTGAAATGGGAAGATTCGCTGAAAGACTTCCGGTACGGTATCCGTCTGACAGGAACGACCATCAAAAACGAAGTCATCAGCCTGGGCGGCAAACGCATCGCCAGCGGTGACATCGGCGCCGGAAAATCCGTACAGATGACCGAAGAGGGAAAGCCGATTAAATATTTCTATGGCTACAACGTGATCGGCATCTTCCAGAACGAGGCACAGATCAAAGACTACAACGAGCGTGCCGCCGCTGCCACCGGAAATGCCGGACAACAGTATCAGAACAACGTAGGTCCCGGCGACCTGATATACGAAGATGTAGACGGTGACGGATACATCACGGCCAACGACCGCAAGGATCTGGGCAGTCCCACTCCCAAGTTCATCGGCGGTCTGGGCATCAGTGCTTCCTGGAAAGGATTCGACCTCTCTATCGACTTCCAAGGCAACTTCGGAAACAAGATATTCAATGCCAAGCAGGTGGAACGTTTCTCCGGTTCGGACAACTGGGACCGCTCCTTCCTCGACCGCTGGACACCCGAAAATCCGAATACCATGACACCGCGAATGACTCTGGAAGGCAATAACTATCAGGTGTCGAGCCACTACGTAGAGAGCGGTTCGTACGTGAAACTGCAAACGGTGGAATTGGGATATACTTTCCCGAAATCATGGATGCAGAAGGTATCCGTGCAGAATCTGAGAGTCTACTTCTCCGGCAACAACCTGGCCTATTTCACCGGCTATAACGGTTTCACACCCGAAGTGCTGGGCGGCATCGACCGTCAGATCTATCCGGTGACAGCTACCTGCCGCTTCGGCCTGAACGTAACTTTCTAATATTAAATGATATAGACATGAATACGATTTACCACAGAGTAACACAGAGTCTCACAGAGATGATTTTCTTTTAAACATTCTATGAGATTAAACTCTGTGAGACCCTGTGTTACTCTGTGGTGAACCCAAAACCATTACAATGAAAAAGATATATTCAATATTACTGGCTTCGGCACTGACCCTTTCTTCCTGTGCCGATTTCCTCGATGTAGATTCGCAGGGAAAGCTGACCGAAGATGTCTTCTTCGGCGAAGAAGAAGGCGCGTTGATGAGTATTAACGCCATCTATACCCAACTCCGGGCGTGGGACATCATCGGATTCTCATGGTTTGCCATCACCGAGCTACCCGGTGATAACTCCGATACAGGCAGCGAACTGGCGGACGGCAGTGTGGCACGTCTGAACCAGTTCAACGACTTTACTTACGACGCCTCTACCTCCGAGATCAACGGCTGGTGGGAAGGCAATTATAAAGCTATCGCTTCATGCAATGTGGCTCTGGACAATCTGGGTGCGGTGAAGAACGAAGAACTCCGGGTGAAGTGCGTCGCCCAGGCCCGTTTTTTCCGGGGATTCTTCTACTTCAATCTCGTACGCGCCTTCGGTGGGGTGCCTTTGGTGACCAAGGTGTTGCAGCCCGGCGAATACAATCAGCCCCGTGCAACCGAAGAGGCTGTCTATCAACAGATCATTGAAGACCTGACCTATGCAGCCGAGCATCTGCCTACCCGTCAGGAGTGGGGTGCGAAAGAGTCGGGACGCGCCACCAAGGGAACAGCCGAAGGATTGTTGGCCAAGGTATATCTCTTCCGTCAGGACTATGCCAACGTGAAGAAATACACCGGTCAGGTGATTGCCCGCGGCGAGTATAGCCTGCACCGGGATTATCGCGACCTGTTCAATCCGAACTCTTACTATTCGGACGAAGTGATGCTTGCCGACCAATACCTCTGGGGCGAATCGACCGAACGCAACCTCGAGTCGGAATATGTGAAATGGCAGGGTATTCGCGGTGAGATGGGCTGGGGGATGTTCTCTCCTTCCGAAGCTCTCGACCAAGCCTATGAAGCGGGAGATCCCCGACGCACGGCAACCATTTTCTACGATGGAGAGACATTGGAGGGAAAGGGCGAGATTCATTTCAAGAAAGAAGTGCCGCCCCGTGCCAATAAAAAGACCATCTGGCCTACCGGTTACTGGAACGAGAACTCGTTTGCCAAACAGAATTGTCACCTGATCTTCCTGCGTTATGCCGATGTACTGCTGATGTATGCCGAGGCCTGCAATGAACTGGGCGAAAGCCGGGAAGCACTCGACAAGCTGGAAATGGTGCGCGCCCGTGCCCGCAGAACGGTGCATCCGGCGGATATGACAGTGGGATTGCCCGAGATTACGGAAACCGGTAAAGAGAAGCTCCGCGAGATCATCTGGAACGAACGCCGCATCGAACTGGCTTTGGAGGGACACCGCTTCTTCGACCTGATCCGTGCGGACAAGGTGGTACCGGGCTATGCGGAGAAGATGATGAAGGCACACGGGAAGACAAACTTCTCGATAGCAAAACATGCAACGTTCTTCATCCCGCAGAAGCAGGTGGATATCTCGCAGGGAGTCCTCAAAAACTGATATGAAACATGTATAACCAGTTCATTAAAATAGAATCATTCCAATAATATCAATTCCATGATTACACACAGCGTCTTTCCGATTGCCCTTTGCGGCAACGGAAGCCGCTATCCCCACTGCACGATGGAATCTCCGTGTCTCTGACGTGCAGCCACCTGAGGGCGTGTCATTATTCACCAAAATGAGTCTCGACACGCCCTCTCGGGGGATAAAATCTTGAATTAACAACAACAATGAAACATACCCTTTTATTTCTTCTTATGATCTGTGCTTGTACGTTGCAAGCCACCGCTACAGGCAAACAGCCGAGACTGACCGATGATGAGTTGATGACTCTTGTCCAGAAACAAACTTTCCGTTACTTTTGGGATTTTGCCCATCCCGAGTCCGGTCTGGCCCGTGAGCGCAGCAATGACCGTCTCGAGATAGCAACCATCGGTGGTTCGGGCTTTGGGGTAATGGCAATTATAGTCGGTGTGGAACGTGGGTTCATCACCCGTGAGCAAGGCGCTGAGCGGCTGCTCAAAATAGTGGAGTTCCTCAATAAAGCCGATAGCTATCATGGCATCTGGGCACATTGGATGGACGGAGCTACCGGAAAGACCATTCCTTTCAGCAGGAAAGACGATGGAGCTGATTTGGTGGAATCTGCCTTTATGTTCGAAGGACTGCTGGCGGCACACCAGTACTTCACTCACGATAATCCGACAGAGAATCGGATACGAGGGCTGATCAATACCCTGTGGCATCAGGCAGAGTGGGACTGGTTCACCCGTGGAGGTGAAGATGTGCTTTATTGGCATTGGTCACCCAATAACGGATGGGCGATGAACCATCAGCTGAAAGGGCAGAACGAGTGCCATATCACTTATATTCTGGCGGCTTCTTCGCCTACTTATCCGATTCGTGAATCGGTGTATCATAAGGGGTGGGCCAACTCCATTACATTCAAGAACGGAAAAGAATATTACGGCATCCGCTTGCCCCTGGGCACCGACTTTGGCGGCCCTCTCTTCTTTACACATTATTCCTATCTCGGACTCGATCCGCGCGGACTCAAAGACAGTTATGCCGACTACGGTGAGCAGATGAAAGCACATACCCTGATCAACCGTGCTTATTGCATCGATAATCCGAAGAAGTATAAAGGATACGGCCGCAAATGCTGGGGACTGACAGCGAGCGACAATCATCAGGGTTACTCGGCACATTGCCCGCAGAACGACTTGGGAGTGATTACCCCGACCGCAGCCATCTCTTCCATTCCTTATACTCCGGAACATTCTCTGGAGGCTATGCGTTATTTCTACGAAGAATTGGGCGACCGCCTGTGGGGAGAATATGGCTTTAAGGATGCCTTCAACCTGACAGAAAACTGGTTTGCTTCCTCTTATCTCGCCATCGATCAGGGACCGATTATTGTGATGATTGAAAACTATCGCTCAGGCTTGATATGGAAACTCTTCATGAGTCATCCCGATGTACAGAGAGGATTGAAGAGACTGGGGTTCGGCTCAGAAGAATAAGATATACCATAGATTACAACCATGAAACAACTATTCCTTCTTTTACTCGCTTTGGGGGCTCCCACCCTTGCCCTTGCGCAAGACATGCGGCAAGATACTTATTGCAACCCGCTGAACATAGATTATACCTATATGATCTATAACTCCGACAAGGACATTTCCTACCGCTCGGGTGCCGATCCGGCAGTGGTCAGGTTCCGTGGAGAGTATTATATGTTCGTCACCCGTTCCAATGGATACTGGCACTCTAAAGATCTGCTGGACTGGGATTTTATCGCTCCCAAAGACTGGTATCCGCAGGGGAGCAACGCTCCGGCCGCGCATAACTATAAAGACTCAGTGCTTTATGTCACCGGTGATCCTTCGGGTTCTATGAGTATTCTCTATTCCGACAATCCCAAGAGCGGCGAATGGAAAGCTACACCCGCCATCCTTCATAACCTGCAGGACCCCGATCTTTTTATCGACGACGATGGCAAAGCCTATATGTTCTGGGGTTCGTCCAATGTTTATCCCATCCGGGGTATGGAACTGGATAAGAATCACCGGTTCCTTCCGAAAGGAGAAGTGAAGGAGCTTTTCAATCTCGACATGCCGCGCCACGGCTGGGAACGTTTCGGTGAGAATCATAGCGATACCGTTTTAGGAGGATATATCGAAGGCCCGTGGCTGACCAAGCACAACGGGAAGTATTATATGCAGTATGGTGCTCCCGGTACCGAATTCAATGTCTATGCCGACGGTGTTTATGTAGCCGATCATCCGATGGGGCCTTACACCTATCAGAAGCACAATCCCGTGTCATACAAACCGGGGGGATATATGAACGGAGCCGGACACGGCAGTACGGTTCAGGGACCCGGCGGAGAGTATTGGCATTTTGCTTCGATGGCTCTTTCCATCAACGTCAACTGGGAACGCCGGCTCTGCATGTTTCCTGCCGGATTCGATAAAGACGGTATTATGTACGTGGACACCCGCTTCGGTGATTATCCCCGCTATGCTCCGGCCGTACCCGGCAAGAAGGGGCAGTTCCGTGGATGGATGCTCCTTTCTTATCGCAAACCGGTGACGGCATCTACTGCGAAAGGTGAGTTCGGACCGGATGCATTGACGGATGAAAGAACCAAGTCTTTCTGGCTGGCGGAAGCAAATGATGAACGTCAGTGGGTACTGATCGACCTGGAGAAACCTGCCCGTGTCTGTGCCGTACAGGTGAATTATCACGACTATCGGAGTAATCTATACGGTCGGATTCCCGGATTGCGTCACCGCTATGTGATTGAGGGCTCTTCCGACGGGGAGACCTGGAATATACTGGTCGATCGCCGGAGCAGCTATAAGGATACGCCGAATGACTATGTAGAACTTGAAGTCCCGACTACCGCACGCTATATCCGCTATAAGAATATAGACGTACCTACTCCGAATCTGGCTATTTCTGAACTGCGTGTATTCGGACTCGGGTTCGGCAAGGCTCCCTGGTCACCTCAAAAGCTGGCTCTGGATCGGCACACCGACCGTCGTGATGTTACTGTTCGCTGGGAGCCGGTGAAAGGGGCTCAGGGATACAACGTCCTGTGGGGGATCGCCCCTGATAAGTTATACAGTTCGTGGATGGTGTACGGTGGCAATGAGTTGGAGATGAAATCGCTGACTATCGATCAGGATTATTATTTTGCTGTGGAAGCCTTTAACGAAAATGGTGTATCTTTACCTTCCGAAACTAAATATGTAGAATAATACCGAATAGCCATGAAACAGTTTGTCCTTTTCTTTATCAGTCTCTTTCTTTTGGGCGTGGGTGCCCGTTCGCAAGAGATGTATCAAAAGAAAGTTTTTATCTCTTCCCGGGGTGATTCTCTCAATTACCGTCTACTTCGTCCGGAGGTGGAAAAGACGGGACTGCAATATCCTTTGGTACTCTTTCTGCACGGTGCCGGTGAGCGGGGGAGTGATAACGAGAAGCAGTTGACACATGGTGGTCAGATGTTTCTCAATCCGGTGAACCGGGAGAAGTATCCGGCATTTGTCCTTGTACCTCAATGTCCCGAAAAAGACTATTGGGCGTATACCTCCCGTCCCTCTTCCTTTATTCCTTCGGAGATGCCGGTAGGACAAGAGATCACTCCTGTACTGCGTGCAGTAAAAGAGTTGTTGGATACCTATCTTGATTTGCCTCAGGTGGATCGTAACCGTATCTATGTGGTCGGTCTTTCTATGGGAGGCATGGCGACGTACGATCTTGCTGTCCGTTTTCCCGATACGTTTGCTGCTGCCGTTCCCATCTGCGGGACCGTGAATCCGGTGCGTTTGGCCGATGCGGCAAATGTTCGTTTCCGTATTTTTCACGGTGATGCCGACAATGTAGTGCCTGTAGAAGGCTCGCGTGAGGCTTATAGAGCGTTGAAGAACTTGGGAGCGGAAGTGGAATATATTGAGTTTCCCGGTTGTAATCATGGAAGCTGGAATCCGGCTTTCAACTATCCCGGATTCATGGAGTGGATCTTTGCTCAGCGTAAGAGATAAAGAACTTTATAGTTAAGTATACTATTTAAAGAGGAAGTCAAAATTCGTATTCACCACAGATAACACGGATTTGCACAGATAAATATTATTGATTGTCAGTAGATTAAAAATCGTTTTGTGTAAATCTGTGCGATCTGTGGTGAACTATGATACACTCTCTTTGAGGTAACGGTTATCCATCGTCCGCAAGAACTATTTGTCTTCCTTTTCTTTGGGAGAGGACAGGGAAGAAGTCTTCTCTTCATAGTCCCCGTTTGCTTTAATCAGTTCTATCAGCTTTTCTACGGCTTCTTCTTCCGGAATATTCTTTTCAATGCATTCCTTCTGTTTATAAAGACTGATTTTGCCACGTCCGGCTCCTACATAACCGTAGTCGGCGTCTGCCATTTCGCCCGGTCCGTTGACAATGCATCCCATGATGCCTATCTTGAGCCCCTTCAAGTGCGAGGTGGCTTCTTTGACGCGGGCAATCGTACTTTGCAGGTTGAACAGTGTTCGTCCGCATCCCGGGCAAGAAATATATTCAGTCTTGCTGGTGCGGATACGTCCTGCCTGCAGAATTCCGAAAGCAGTGGCATCAATCACTGCATGGCTCAGTTTGCCTTGGTTGAAGAGATAAATTCCGTCACACAATCCGTCAAAGATCAAGGCTCCCATATCCGCACCGGCTTTGACCTGCAAGTCTTCAGCTGTATCTTCGGCATAGTGTTGGAAGAAGATAACCGGATTCTGTAATCCCTCCACCGTCAGTTGATGTGCCAGGGCACGATGTTCGCCTACACGGTTCGGGTGGTTGCTTTGTGAGACAACGACTGCTTCGGGGTGTTGCTTCAGGCATGCGACAACTTCCCGGGTAAGCGCCATGTAAGGGGTAAAGAGGAATTTCAGTTCGGCTGCGCATGTTTCCATTAACTCCAATTGTGCATAATTGAAGGCAGGCCACGTATCAGGTTCTCCTTTCCATACGTCGGCATCGAGGATGTATTGAACTCCGGGTTCTGTCTGTTCGGGCAAAGCACGTCCGGCATAAATGTAATCTGGTGTAAATTGCGGATGGGTCTCCATACGTCCGTCCATGCGGTCGGCAAGTACCACGGGCAGATGGTCTCCGCCGATATTGCGTACCGGCCGTGTTTTACGGCGTACCGGAGAAAGGTAGTTGAAATCCGGAGCTTCCATGCCGGGAATGTACGGATGGTTCCGGCGACTTGTAATATAGTCCACCAGCTTGCGTGCCACGGGAATCTCGGCTTCCGGTTCTTCACTCAGTGAGACACGGATCGTGTCGCCCAGCCCGTCAGCCAACAATGCGCCGATGCCCAAAGCCGATTTGATACGTCCGTCTTCTCCGTCTCCGGCTTCCGTAACACCCAAGTGGAGAGGGAATGACATGCCTTCCTGTTCCATCACTGATACCAACAGGCGTACGGTCTTTACCATTACCACCGTGTTGGATGCTTTGATTGAGATGACGACATCCGTAAACTTCTCGTCTACGCAGATGCGCAGGAATTCCATGCACGACTCTACCATACCTTCCGGCGTGTCACCGTAGCGTGACATGATGCGATCGGACAGTGAGCCGTGGTTCACCCCGATACGGACGGCTGTATGATTCTCTTTACAGATATTCAGGAAGGGGACGAAGCGGTCACGTATCTTTTGCAGTTCGGCGGCATATTCCTCGTCGGTATATTCCAGTTGTTTGAAAGTGCGTCCGGGATCTACGTAGTTGCCGGGATTGATGCGCACTTTCTCGGCATATTGTGCCGCTACATCGGCTACTTTCGGGCTGAAGTGTACATCGGCCACAAGCGGAACCATATAGCCGGTACTGCGCAGGCCGATATTGATGTTCATCAGGTTTTCGGCCTCTTTTACCCCCTGTGTAGTGAGACGGACATATTCTCCGCCGGCATCTACAATGCGCTTTGCCTGGGCCACACAAGCCTCGGTGTCTTGTGTGGGGGTATTTGTCATCGACTGGATACGGATAGGATTGGGGCCGCCCAACGGAACGGCCCCAATATTCACTTCCGAAGTTTCCCGTCGGGAGTAGTTGAATAAATCCATCTTTTTAGTTTGTTTTAAACTCGTACTTAATTTCTTTCAGTTCTTCGTTAGCCTTTACGATTTTCTTTTTCAGTCCTTCTTTATAGGCAATGAATTTTGTTTCGAGTTCTTTATCTTCCAATGAAAGCATTTGTACGGCAAGGATGGCGGCGTTCAGTGCGCCATTGATACCCACAGTCGCTACAGGAATCCCCGGAGGCATCTGTACGATCGCCAGAAGGGCGTCCATTCCGTCAAGAGACGATTTGATGGGTACACCGATGACCGGAAGCGGGGTCGATGCGGCAATCACGCCCGGCAGATGGGCAGCCATACCGGCAGCAGCGATAATTACTTTAATGCCGCGTGAGCGGGCATTCTTGGCAAACTCTTCCACAGCTTCGGGAGTGCGGTGAGCCGAGAGGGCGTTCATTTCGAACGGTACATGGAGATCGTTGAGCAACTGTGCGGCCTTTTCCATGACAGGAAGGTCGGAAGTGCTACCCATGATAATGCTTACGATTGGAGTCATATTTATTCTACTTTTGAGATTGATTGATAACGAGATGGAATGAATCAACTTCACCACAGATTACACAGATTCTCATAGATTAATGATTTACTTTATCGATAACAAGATTAAAAGTTCTGTGAGAATCTGTGTAATCTGTGGTGAGACCATTCAAGACTAAGCAAGTGGTAATGAATGAATCGGGAAAGCCTTTATGCATTTACCACTGCTTTGTATCCTTCGGCATCCAGCAAGTTGTCAAGGTCTGCTGCATTGGCAGGTTTCATTTTGATGAGCCAGCCTTCGCCATACGGATCTTTATTCACTAATTCCGGATTCTCTTCCAGTGCCGGGTTTTGTTCTACCACTTCACCGGCTACGGGCAGGAAGAGGTCAGAGATTGTTTTAACTACTTCGATCGTACCGAACACTTCTCCCGCTTCCAGTGTTTCGCCTTCAGTAGGAATATCGACAAATACGATGTCGCCCAGTTGCTCCTGAGCGTAGTCGGTGATACCTACATAAGCTACATCGCCTTCGAGGCGGATCCATTCGTGTTCGTTAGTGTACTTTACATTCTGTGGGAAGTTCATAATGATTAGTTTTTAGGATTGATACTATGTTTAAAATAAAAATATACGGAACAAAACATTGCTGAGCGGATGGAGCACCAGCAGTGAGCAGACGAAACCGACGGTAAAGCCGGCAAGTACTTCGCCGAGGGTGTGATGTTGCAGGATGATGCGTGCCGAACCCAATATCCCCGCCACGAGGATGAAGAGGCATAGCCACCACACCGGATTATAACTGAACAGCGCGCTGAACGAAACCAGTCCGCCCACGATGCCGCCCATACCTGCCATGTGTTCGCTCAGTTTCCACTTCAGATTGACAATGATGCAGATGACCAGCACCACCAGTGATGCCAGTATAATGCCCGTCATGTACCAGGGAATGTTCAGTTTGTGCATCATCATCAGGCAGAATACGTACGAGATGATGGTAAGCAGGATCGGTACATAGCGTTTCTTACGGTCGCTCAGGTCCTGGCGGGCAAAGCCATTCACTTTGCGGAACAGGAAGATGGTCATGGTAGGCATCAGGATGGTGAAGCAGTAGACAATTCCCAATACGATGAGTTTGTACTGCAACGGCATGATGCGTAGGTAAGAGAACAGGAACAATACCAGAAAAGCCAGGAAGGGGATAGAGAATGGAGTCAGTATTCCCGAAATGATTCTGGCCGTACGGATCAGTGTCCTGTCAGCTATGATATGTTGCTCTATCTTCTCTTCTTCAGCCATTTTGTTTGTTTCTTTTATTATGCTTTTTTATTTTCTCAGTCTCGCCACCGGAATGTTGAGTTGCTGGCGGTACTTGGCCACCGTGCGGCGTGCGATGGGATATCCTTTCTCTTTCAGTATTTCGGCCAGTTCGTCATCGGTCAGCGGTTTCTTTTTGTCCTCGCTGTCGATGCATTCTTTCAGTATCTTCCGTATCTCGCGTACCGACATCTCTTCACCGTCTTCGGTGGTGTATCCGTCGCTGAAGAAGAACTTCAGGGGATAAATGCCGTAATTCGTTTGCACGTATTTGCTGTTGCTGACGCGTGAGATGGTCGAGATGTCCAGCCCGGTGCGTTCCGCCACGTCCTTCAGGATCATCGGGCGAAGCAATGACTCGTCGCCTTCGAGGAAGAAGGGGCGTTGCAGGTCGATGATGGCCTGCATGGTGGTCATCAATGTATTCTGGCGTTGCTTCACGGCGTCGATGAAGCCTTGTGCGGCGTCCATCTTCTGCTTGAGGAACATCATGGCCTCTTTCGATTCTTTTGATTGGTTGGCCTTGTTCTTCGTATGTTCCTCTACCATCTCCGTGAAGTCGCGGCTCATGCGCAGCTCCGGTAGATTGCGGTTGTTGAGGCTGATGTTGATGGTTCCGTCATCGTAGGTGTCTACTATGAAATCGGGGACGATCTGTTGCAGGTTCCGTCCGATGGCTTCACCCAGCGATGCGCCCGGACGGGGGTTGAGCTTGGTGATCTCTTCAAGTGCCTTATAGAAGTGTTCCTCGTCCAGTCCCAGCTTTTTGATGATCTTTTCCCAATGCTTGCGGGTGAACTCTTCGTAACATTCACTGATGATTTCTTCTTCCGTCTCCAGCAGAGGATCTGTGTAGTGGGACTGTTTTTTGCGGCGGATCTGTATCAGCAGGCATTCCTGCAGGCTGCGTGCGCCCAGTCCGGGAGGGTCGAAATCTTGTACGATTCTCAGGGCTTCCTCCAGTTCCTCTTCCGTAGCGTTGATACCGGCGTAGATGGCCAGTTCGTCACCGATGCTTTCGAGGGATTTGCGGAGCAGGCCGTCGTCGTCCAGCGAACCGATCAGGTATTCCGCCAGTTCGCGCTGATGTTCGGTCAGGTTGCGTTCGCCGAGCTGTTCTCTCAGGATCTCGTAGAATGACGTTGCGTCCGAAAACGGAATATCTTCTGCCTGCTCGCCTTTGGAACGGTTGTTTTCCTGAAGTTTATAGTCGGGGATGTCATCTTCGGTCAGATAGTCGCTCAGCGAGTCATAGTCCGTATCGCCTTCCGTCTCTCCTTCGGAGGTTTCGGCAGGGGTGGTCTCGTCGGAGGTGCTTTCTTCTTTGCCTTCTTCAAGGGCGGGATTCTCCAGCAGTTCGGCATGTACACGGTCTTCCAGTTCCACAGCCGGTAGCTCCAGTAGTTTCACTACCAGAATCTGCTGCGGTGAGAGCGTTTGTATCTGCTGCTGCGCCTGCGATTGTATCTGACGGGAACCTTGTGCCATACGTTTAATGCTTTACAGTTTTTGTTTCTCGCTACAAAAGTAATGAATTGTTCGATATAGCGAAATGATTTATCCGATAAAAGGAGTTAAAGGAAAAACCGGAGGGAGCGGGGAAGACATGGAGGGGGTGTTCCGGAAAGATATTCCCGGCCTCTTCCATGGCGGGACGGTTATTGCTCTGCTGTGAATCTTATTTGCTTTATCTCCTTTGTCAATTCATCCTTTGTTCCTATCTTTGCCATCATAACTTTAATATATACCATTATGTTCAGCAAAGAGACATATACGCAGCGCAGAGCCCTGCTGAAAAAAACATTAGGCTCCGGAGTACTGTTGTTTCTGGGAAACGACGAGTGTGGATTGAACTACGAGGACAATACGTTCCGCTATCGTCAGGATTCTACCTTTCTCTACTACTTCGGCCTTTCGTTTGCCGGGCTTTCGGCTATAATCGACATTGATGAAGATAAGGAAATTATATTCGGTGATGAACTGACCATCGATCATATCGTATGGATGGGGACTCAGCCCACACTGAAGGAAAAGAGTGAGCGGGTGGGAGTGGACATCACCATGCCTTCGGCCGACATTGTGAGCTATCTGCACAAGGCGGTACAGAAGGGACAGGCCATCCATTACCTGCCGCCCTACCGTGCAGAGCATAAACTGAAGTTGATGGACTGGCTGGGAGTGCCTCCCGCGCGTCAGGAGGGTTCGGTGCCGTTTATCCGTGCGGTGATCGCGCAGCGTAACTACAAGTCGGCCGAGGAGATTGTCGAAATCGAGAAGGCCTGCGACATTACGGCGGATATGCACATTACGGCCATGAAGATCCTGCGTCCCGGGATGCGCGAGTGGGAAGTATCGGCAGCCATGGAAGCCGTGGCGCATGCCGCAGGAGGTGACCTTTCGTTTGCTACCATCGCTACGGTGAACGGACAGACGCTCCACAACCATTATCATGGCAATATCGTCAAGCCGGGCGATCTGTTCCTGATCGATGCCGGCGCAGAAACGGAGATGGGTTATGCAGGCGATATGTCGTCTACCGTTCCTGCCGATAAAAAGTTTACCCGGCGCCAGCGCGAGGTTTACGAGATACAGAACGCCATGCACCTGGAGTCGGTGAAAGCACTTCGTCCGGGTATTCCTTATATGGATGTATACGACTTGTCGGCACGTGTGATGGTCGAAGGTTTGAAAGGACTCGGGCTGATGAAGGGAAATGCCGAAGACGCTGTGCGCGAGGGTGCACATGCTTTGTTCTATCCTCACGGGCTGGGACACATGATGGGGCTCGACGTGCACGACATGGAGAATCTGGGTGAACTCTGGGTGGGCTATAACGGACAGCCCAAGAGCACGCAGTTCGGCCGTAAGTCGCAGCGTCTGGCCATTCCGTTGGAGCCGGGTTTTGTACATACCGTGGAGCCGGGCATCTACTTTATTCCCGAACTGATAGATCTCTGGAAGGGCCAGAAGAAGTTCACTGACTTTATCAATTACGATAAAGTGGAGACTTACAAAGACTTCGGAGGCATCCGCAATGAGGAGGATTATCTGATAACCGAGACAGGCGCCCGCCGCTTAGGAAAGAAGATTCCGCTGACACCGGACGAGGTGGAAGCGTTAAGATAGTTTTTTTTTTTCATTAGTTGAAGTATTACTAAGATGTGAATCCAGGTAATACCTGTCTCTTATACACATCTGACGCTGCCGACGAATTAGACGGTGT
>ENA-OXVT01000320-OXVT01000320.1-human-gut-metagenome-genome-assembly--contig:-NODE-320-length-22628-cov-26.106233_pt1 | contig 22628 bp, 27 predicted proteins | sample MGYA00249253_ERZ652702 | MGnify/ENA primary metagenome ERZ652702 (study PRJEB26925, sample SAMN05826756) | human gut metagenome | biome: ENVO:2100002; feature: ENVO:00000062; material: ENVO:00002003...
GCAACTATTTCTTTGTCTTCTTGCCAAGATTCTGACTTGGTTAATTCAGCAATTCGTTTCATTGCTGCTTTCTTATCCACGCTCATTCCTCCAATCTACGAATTTCCCTTCTTAAGTTCTCTATGTGCAAATCGATTGCCTTTCTAGCCGTTTCATTGACCATCACTGCCTTTGTTCGTTCCAGATCGTCAATCTCACGCCGAAGGCTTCGAATTCGCATTTGAATCACTTCTTCTGTTGTCATGATGGACCACCTCGTTAAAACCGTTCTTCCTTGAACGTATTCCGATATTTCTTCGCTAAGATCAGCGGTACTCGATATTGACTGCAGAAGAGTTTCGCTTTGATTTTGAAATCTTTTGTCTGCATCCCTTTAACATCTACGACTTTGACAAGTTTGCCGTTTTTATAAAATGTGAAGTCGGGAATATACTCGATCTTGCGATACTTCTTTCCGTCTAGTTCAAATTTTGGCATCAGCTCAAATCGTTCCTGAAGTTTCACTTTCCAGCCATTCGCTTCCGCTTGCCACAAGGCTAGATCGTAGTACTCTGCTTCTGCGATAGAATCGAACTTGATACCTCGATGGATAGTTTTTCGATTACGATATTTATTCATTCTCAAGAAGCGCCTCCTTCTTAGCCTGATAAGCAGCAAAGCGGGCTTCTAATTCTGCTTTTTTATCAGGATCTAGCGTCTTTTCTTCTTGAGGTTTGTTGACCCAATCAGGTAACTTTTCACGCCGTACATTGTTTTGACGTTTAGGAAGATAGTTTTGTTTTTTCTTGTTTTTAAAAGCTTCTTGGGCTTTTTCTGCTGATTCCATTGTCTTAATTCCTTGATTACTCCATGAATTTAATATCGCTTCAACGTATTTTTTCAATCCTGGCATCTCAACGTTGTTTTCGAAAGCTAATTTAAAAGCAAAGAGAATCATATCTGCTCCCCAAGTTTTAATCATCGGTCCTAATGCTCCTTGCAAAAGTCCAGTAGGTGCTTTCCCCCAGTTTTTTTGGATGAACTCATACACGCCTATATCATCTTCTTTATTTGTCTTGTTTTGTTTTGTATTGTTTATATAAGCTGAAGGATTTACTGTAGAATCTACTGAAGGATTTACTTCCCTATTTACTTTCGGATTTACTTTACTATCTACTGGAATATTTCCAGTAGCGGAGTTTTCTACCGTATTATCTACTGTAGTTTTTACTGTAAATTTTCCAGTTAAATCAGAAAGGATATAAACACCAGCTTTTGTACGACCTCTCTTTTTATATTGAAGGAGTCCGTTTTGGATCAATTGATTACGATTGTTAATCAATGTTTTTTCAGACGTTTTAGTCATTGCTTGTAGCCTTGTATTGGCAATCGATAATTCGCTCTGCCATCCACTTTTGTTTGCTATAGCCATTAGCTTATACCAAAGCAGTTGGGGACCAGCGCCAAGCTCGTTATATTCAAGCCAATTGTCAAAAGCATTAAGCTGTCCGATGTAATCCAATTGTGTTCCTCCTTTCGTTTTGATGTTAAGAGGGAGATAACTCTCTCGCTATTTATTTAATGGTGGATTTGATGCATCGAATAATCCAGTTTGTACATCTTCGTTTTCTTCAGAAATAACATCTGCTTCTTTTCTTTCAGGAATATCTTCCTCAACTTCTGTTTCAGCAATAATGCTGCCGTCTTCTTGAACCCTTTGGACTCTCTCATCCGATGTGGTGGCTTCTTGCATTTCGATGGACAAGATTCCCCATTTAGAAAGAAGATTTCTCAAAACAGTTTTTCGTGCCATTGCATTGTAATCAGATGCCCACACACCACTTAACTTTGTCTTATCGCGATCTTTATTGTTAGCAATCCGATGAGCTTCGATTTCTTGTTTGGTCCAATAGACAGTTTTTTTGAATCCATTCAGTAACTCGAAATAGCCAACATATCCAATGACTTCATCAGACGTTCTACCATTTGGATCAAACTCAAACTCTTCTGTCAGTCGGTTCCAGCTTTTTAGTTCTCCTTCGTAAACTTCGATCACATTTAATGCTTTGTATTTACCTGATCGTTGGGCTAATTGGATATATCCTTTATAGCCAAGCATGAATTGAGCTTTCTTTTCCCATTTTCCTGTTTGCTTGTTTTTACTATTGAATGGAACTAAATATGCATAACCTAAATTCTTATCTAGCCCAAGATTTAATGTTGCAGCAGTTAACGCACCACTCATGATAGACATCGGTTCACTATCTGCAAGATAACTGTCATTAGATACAAGAGTCATAACATTCGACATAAAAGCATTAGCATTGTCATGAAGTACTTCTTCAAATTTCTTTCTCATTGTTGGTGTATTCATTAGAGCTTTAAGCCCTAACTGTCCTGGTGCAACTTGTTTCTGTGGCTTTTCTGCCAATTGATTTTTTAACGATTCATTTGTTGCCATATTATTTGATCCCCTTTTCGGTTAGCCTTCTTGATTCAGTAACGTTATAAATCTCTTCATCATTTGCGACATCTGGATATTTCTCTGCTAGTTTCTTCGAGTTCATACGTCTCGTACGGACAAGTTTCCAACTGATGATGTTTTTTTGAGTGATACCGATACTGGCTTCACGTTTACCTAGCTCGCTGATAATCTCGTTGTCTACTTGACGGATAGCTGATTCAATTTCTTTCTTAGTCCGTTTGAGTTCGTTTTTCTGTTCAACTAGTTCATCGAAATGAATTGGTAACGTCGTTTGAACGTCTTCAACATCTGCATACTTCTCTTTCAAGAAATCAGCTGTCGCTTGACTACCATCAATAATTGGCTCGATACCTCCAAGAACGTTTGTTTCCCAAAACTCTACTAATTGTTCAGTGATTGTATCGATCAGCTCTTGATCTCGTTCAATCCGCTTCCAAATGAATTTTTGTCCACCGATCAAAACAGCGATATAACAATATTCTTTGTTTAAAACGTTCATGTAATGCTGAACTTGACAGAGATAGCTAAGCGGTACCTCTTCGCCTTCCCATTCTTTACCGAGAAATTGATTGGCTGTTTTGCATTCCAGAATGGCATTTTCTCCCACTACATCACGATCAATATTCGCTCTTAGAAACGGATGCAGCGGATGTTCAAAGACTTGGTTTCTTCTGCGAACCTTTTTACCTGTCCGCTCTTGAAACTCTCTAGCAACCACTTCTTCTAAAACATTACCCCAATAAGCGGGCTCACTTCCTGATTCTTCAAGTACTACTTGTCCTGTTTTTTCTAGCCATAGTTGATAAGGAGATTTCCATTTATTCAATCCTAAAATTGTTCCAACATCCGAACCTCCGATGCCTTTCTTACGGTCTTCAAGCCATTCTTGACGGCTCATTTCTAAGGTAGATTTACTCATCGTCTTCCTCCTCTTTATGTGGTGTGCCCCATTCGGGAGTCGTCAAATACTGATCGAGCGCTTGTCCAAAATCATTCATTGTTTTAGCCTTCCTTTCGTGCTAAAATACAGTTAAGTTATTTTGATATGTTGCCGATTAGCGATTGCCGTCGCTGGTCGGTCTTTTTGGTGTTGGCATTTTGAAACTTTCTCTTGTGCACGTTGCTGAAAATACCCCTCCCCAAACTATCAATGCAAATCTAACATTAATGCTAGCCAGTACGATTGCTACTAGACTCATAAGCAAAGCGCTCTTGACAGTCATTTTAAATACAGTTTTCATTTCTTTCTCTCCTCTCTATATTTAGCAATTTCGCTAGCAAGATCTTCATTCATATGATTCTCTAAAAATCGAGCGACTTCAGTTTTAGGAATTCTAATTTCACCGAGTTTCAAAAAACCGATGTATCCCATCTCAATCAAAGCTTTTACGTTTTGTGGATTTGTTGTTATAGCTAATGCCGCTTCAGTAACTGAGTATGTTAATTTTTCAATGTTTCTTTTATTGTTGCGCTTCAAGACAACTTTTTTTGGAAAAATATTTTCCAATGTTTCCATTTCCATCATCCTTTCATATATCCTTGTACTACCCAGTACGACAGCCGTTCCTCACTAAGCTTGCGAATATCGATTCCAAGTATTTCGCATAATGCACTTATTAGTGTGACTTCAACCATGATCTCGTCTAAAAATTCATAAGCATATGCAATGATTTGTTGATGATCATCAACAGTTAAGTAATTTACTTGTTTAAGAAGAATTTTCTCAACTTCTTGTTTCTTCTGTTTCCGTTCATCTGATTCAATCATTTGCAACTTGTCTAATGAAGATGGATCTCTTCTATAAACATCACCATCAATTGATTTGAATAGACCGAAAAACTCATGAATCACTTGAAGAGTGAAATCTGAATCTCTAAAATGATCCGTTAACGCCTGAGCATTTTCCAACGTCACGGGCTTCGTATTAAGCAATGTTGTCCAATCGCTTAATGACTGTTGAGAGACGTTGATTTGTCTTGCTATTTCCTTTTTGGTCTCACCACTCTTATTAATTACTTCGACTAACGATTCTCGAATAACACTTGATTTTTTTAACAGTTTAAACACCTCATATTCTTATTCCCCCGTATATCAATACGAGCAATTTTTTTATACTATTAATTTAAAGAATCAAACGAAAGCTGCTTCGTCTAGTTCACGTTGAAGGTCTTTGTTGACTTCTTCAACTAAACGATCAAGTTGATCGTCATTCGCACATTTGATGATATGAACCAGTCTTGGTCTTGCATCTAAAATGATGTTTATTTTTTCTTGCCGTGTCATTAAAATCACCTACTTATTTATTTGATATAATCTCACTATGGAAGGTGGTGAGATTATGGCTTATAAAGAATCTATCGTTAAAAAGATAATCGAAATCGTTGAAATAGCTCCTAAAGGGACAAGTACCCACTATTTAGAAGGTTTCAATCAAAAAGATGTAATCGATACTGTGAACTCTCTTCATCTAAAATATCCCGACAATATTTTAGAAACAGAAAGTTATTATAGTGAGCTTGTTCCAATTGTAATTAATAAATAATTTCTGGTTATTCTCCTTTTGAATTTTTGAAGTATTTACTCAAAGGGAGAATTTCTGGTCCTACCAAAACATCTTTTATATCAACTTCATCTATAAAACATTCGATTTTTAGTTTTGGCTTGCCTGATGCTGGCATAAATAGTTCAATATTTGTTACTCCACGTCCTAATGTCCAATCATTTAATTTAATTTCATAATTTGGTGAAATTGTTGGGTTTTCAACTTTAGGTTGTATTGAGAGTTTTAGCAGATTTTTTATTTTTTCTTGTCGTGTCATTTGGAAGTCCCCCTTGTTTTTAACTCACTTTTGTACGATATTAGACGGATAATAGATAACTAGTAATTATTAATAAAACTAGCAATGCGTAGAAAGGGTACCAACTATTCCTAGGTTCTAATTTACGCATTGTCTGAATACAAAATATTCCAAATATCCATATTGCTATTATTAAAAATTTCATTTGGAAGTCCCCCTTGTTTTTAACTCATTTTTGTAGTTAAAAGCCATAAAAAAAATTTTTTCTTTAGGAACATGAAAAATATCTTCTAGATGTTGCATCTGGGAAGGCTTAGGCAAGGTACGTCCTACCTCCCAAGAACTGATTGTTTTTTGGGATACTTTTAATAAAGACGCTAGTTGAGATTGAGAGATCCCTTTTCTAGATCTTATTTGTCCCATTTTGTTTTCCATACATTTCCACCTCTCTTTTACTACCTTATGTAGTTATAATATACTACAAAATTTAGTAAGTCAACTATTATTACTACTTTTTTTTGTATTAACTGAATTTCGTTGTACCGACTACGCTTTGTAGTATATAATTTTATTAAAAGGAGGACTTGCTGTGTTAAAAGATCGAATCAAAGAGTTAAGAAAGCAACATGGCTGGACCCAAGCAGAACTAGCAAAAAAAATGAGCGTGTCCCAACAAACTATAGGAAGTTGGGAAGTAGGTCGTGCAGAACCTAATTCAGAAGCACTAACTAAATTAGCTCATCTATTTAACGTTAGTACTGACTATCTATTAAGTAATCATAAAACTCCAGAATGGGCGACTAAAGAAGATATAATTGAACTTGATAAACTACTTGAATCAAATGCTAACATGGCTTATGGAGGCGAAACGTTAACACCCGAACAGCTTCAAAGAGTCAGAGATGTTTTAGCAGGAATGTTTTGGAAATTCAAAAAAGAAGACAAGGACAAAGAGAAGTGATTGGGTATGGAATTGGATGTTATCAATTTAGTGGAAAACCTAAAGCGGAAGTATCAATCCGCTAATCCATTTTATATTTGTGAAAAAATGGACATTCAAATTGAATATGTTCCTTTTATTGATGATCCTAAAGGTCAATTCCAAGAGATTTTAGGCCGTGCTGTCATTCTTTTGAATGACGAATTAAAGGATTCTGAGGAAAGATTTTACATTTGTGCTCATGAGCTTGGTCACGCCATCTTTCATCGTGGGTTATCTAGCTATTATGTATCTACACGAACATCCAGAAGCAAATCAGAAAGCGAAGCGAATTGCTTTGCTGCTAATCTCATTGTTTCTCTTTATAAAGAAGACAACGATCAATACCCTAGAAAAGTTGAGGAATTAACAAATTTGTATGGGCTACCTGAAAGCGTGTACAGATTTTTAATTTAAAATTGGCGACTATCACTACCTGCCATTAAGTGGGAGTAAATTATTTTATTTTTTGGAGGAAAATATGAAAAAAATAGTTGGGTTAGGATTAATCTTGTTTTCTAGTATCACATTAGGTGCTTGTGGTAACAACGATTCAAACTCTGATGTGCCTAAAAAAACGACTACTAATACTTCTACAATGGTTACTTTAGAGAGCAGCAACTCTATGGATTCAAGTACTGAAGAAAAATCTACAAGTGATACAACTTTTGAAGACGATTCATCAAAGATTGTAATAAAAAACACTGAAGAATTATCTAGCCAATATGATCCAAATAAAAAAATATTAGCTATTGAAATTCAATATACTAATAAATCTGACAAAGCTCAAAGTCCTTGGATGGCATTCGCTACATCAATCAAACCTATACAGGAAACAGATAAAACCGAAGAACTATTGAATGGAGCAAATGGCTTGTTCCCTCAAGACTACAAACCAGATCTTGTAAAGATGGGCGATACAGATGTTAAGCCTGATGCTACTGTTGATGCAGTTGTTGGTGTAGAAATTATTTATCCAGGTTCTCCTATTATCATGAAAGATTTTATGGATAATGGAAGTTTTGAAAAAACTATCCCTACTAATTAAAAAAGGTTGGCCTTCCGGCTTTCTTTTTGTTAAGGCTTTATTAAGGGCGACTATCACTACCTGCCTTCAAGTGGGAGTAAATACTTGATTTACCCAGTGATATATTCAACAAGGAGGAATAAATGAGTACGTTTTTAATTTTAGTTGGGTTCTTTGGTTTTCTATTTGGAGTATGTTTTTTAGTATATTCTTTTTTCTCCAAGAAGAAACGTTCAAAGAAAAAGATTAGTATTGGAATTCTAGTAGCTTTTATAGTTATGGTAATCGGAGGGGCTCTTGCTCCACCAACAACTGGACAAGCAGATGGACACAAAGACGCTAAATCTTCATCTTCAAGTGTATCTGTCTCTTCTGAAAGCCGAGAAAAAGATGAAAAAAAGGCTAAAGAATTAGCTAAAAAGAAAAAGGCCGAAGAACAGAAAGCTAAAGAAGCTGAGAAAAAACGCCAAGAAGAACAAAAAGCTAAAGAAGCTGAGAAAAAACGCCAAGAAGAAATTAATCAAAAAACTTCAACAGCTAAAACCATTCTGGAACAAGCTGAAGCTAATCCAACTAGAGATAACTACAATGCAGCATTATCAGCTATTCAATCTATACCTGGTGGAAACCAAGAATTATTAAATCGCTTAGTCAATGTTGATTCAACTATAAAATCTAATGAGGCAGCTGAAGCAGAACGACAAAAGCAACAAGCTGCTGAAGCTCAGCGTCAGGCTCAAGAACAGCAAGCTGCTGAAGCTCAACATCAAGCTGAACAACAAAATAATTCATACACTGTTGATGGCCAGTGGTCTATCGCTGCAAATGGTATGGTTTTCGCTCGTTCAGATAGTGGAAAGTACTATTCTCGTGTTACAAATCCAAATAATTATCAATACATGACTCAAATAGATGCTGATAATGCTGGGTATAGTCGTGCCCCTCGAGGGAATCAATACGCTCGTCCCTAATTAGTTGCATTGTAATAGTTTAAGATCAGCCTTCGGGCTTTTCTTTTTAAACGCAAAAGAACATAAGTTCGTATACTTCTATTGAAAATACGGATTTTACATCTATTCCCTCTCTATATGTACCAAAAGAATTTAACTATCGTACTAATGACATAGCAATATGAAAGGACTGATTTTATGCGTGGCGGTGTGAGAAAACGTGGAAAACGTTGGTATTATTATTTTGAAGATATCAATGATGATGGCTCAAGAAAAAAAGTGGAGAAAGTTGGCGGAGACACCCGACCAGAGGCCGAAGCTGCTTTACGAAAAGTTTTATCAGATATTGACGAAACAGGACAATACTTTTTAGGTACGGATACTCGAGTAAAACAATACCTTGATTTTTGGATGGAGGAATACGTTAAACTAAATCTAAAATACAATACCTATGAAAACTACCGATTTACCATCAAAAATCATATAAACGGTTATTTAGGAAAGAAAAAACTTACGGATCTCTCCCCTGCTCTTTTACAAAATTTCATCAATGCTGAATTTAAAAAGGGTTACTCGAAGAAAACAATGACTATTACTCACTCTGTCCTTAAGAATGCGCTGAATATGGCGGTTTATCCTTGGGGGTTAATCAAGCAAAATCCTATGCTGTATGTAAAGATACCAAAATACGAAGAACGACCAACGACTAAAAAAGATCTAAAAATCATTTCTCTTGAGGACTTTGATCATATGCTAGAAATCACTCCTGAAGGCCATCCTTTCTATATTCCTTTGAATATTGGATTTTATACGGGAATGCGCGTTGGCGAAGTTTGTGGTCTGACGTGGGATAATGTCGATTTTTCAAATGGAACAATTACTGTAGAGAAACAAATGGTAAAGAATGGTGGCGCATGGGTATATGGTACACCAAAGACAAGCAGTTCCAATCGAACGATTTTTATTGGACAAACCTTGCTAGCAATTCTGAAAAAACATAAGAAACAACAATTAGAAAATCGAATGAAGTATGGAAAGCTCTACATTGATTCAAATGCAGTATGTACGAAGGAAGACGGTGAACTAGTTACGCCAAGTGTGGTTAAATGGAACACAAGAAGGATATCGAATGCACTCTCCCTCTCTTTTAACTTCCATTCTCTAAGGCATACTCATGCTACACTTCTTCTCGAAAATGGCGCAAAAATGAAAGAAATCTCTGAACGATTGGGCCACAGCAGAATTTCAATTACGATGGATACTTACTCGCATGTAACAGATAAGATGAGAAATGAAACGGTCGATATCATGGAAAATCTTAGAAAGAATTCTTGATTTTTGCCACCGAAAAAAACCACCGGTGGCAAACCGGTGGCAAATCCATGTAAACATGGGTTATTTTTTACACTGTTTTCAAACAAACCTTGCTACTTCTTACTTTCTTCCTCATCCATTTTCAGAACGGCCATGAAGGCTTCTTGCGGAACTTCGACGGAGCCGATTTGTTTCATCCGCTTCTTCCCTTCTTTTTGTTTCTCTAAGAGTTTACGTTTACGAGAAACATCTCCACCATAACATTTAGCCAAGACGTTTTTACGCAAGGCTTTGATGTCTGAACGGGCAACGATTTTTTGTCCAATAGCTGCTTGGATTGGCACCTCAAATTGTTGGCGTGGGATTAGTTTTTTCAGTTTTTCAACGATTGCTTTTCCACGTTCATAGGCAAAGTCTCGGTGAACGATAAAGCTTAATGCATCGACTTTTTCTCCATTCAGCAAGATGTCCATCTTCACTAACTTGCTTTTTTGATAACCAGACATTTCATAATCCAATGAGGCATAGCCTTTCGTGCTTGATTTCAATTTGTCGAAAAAGTCAAAGACAATTTCAGAAAGCGGAATATTATAGACGACATTTACTCGGTAATCATCTAAATAATCCATCGTAATGAATTCTCCCCGTTTTCGTTGAGAAAGTTCCATTACTGCACCGACAAAATCATTTGGGACCATGATCTGTGCTTTGACGAATGGTTCTTCTACATCCTGAATCGTTACAGGTTCAGGAAAATCTGCCGGGTTATCTACTGTAGCAGTCGTACCATCCGTTTTATTAACATGGTAAATAACGGATGGTGCAGTCGTGATCAATTCTAGATTGAATTCCCGTTCCAAGCGTTCTTGGACGACATCCATATGAAGAAGTCCGAGGAATCCACAGCGGAACCCAAAACCTAATGCTTGAGAGGTTTCTGGTTCGAATTGTAAAGCAGCATCATTCAATTGCAGTTTTTCTAAAGCTTCCCGCAAATCGTTGTAACGAGAAGTATCAATTGGATAAAGACCACAATAAACCATCGGATTCATTTTTCGGTAACCTGGTAAAGCTTCAGCGGCAGGATTGTCTGCTAACGTTACTGTATCCCCTACTCGTGTATCTTGGACAGTTTTGATACTTGCTGTGATATAACCGACATCACCGACCATCAAAAAGTCTCTAGCAACTGCTTTTGGCGAGAAGACCCCGACCTCTGTAACATCAAATGTTTTGCCATTACTCATCAGTTTGATTTTGTCTCCGGGTTTGACCATACCGTCCGTGATCCGGACATTTAGAACAACACCGCGGTAACTATCATAAATAGAGTCAAAGATCAAAGCTTTTAGCGGTGCATCTAAGTCTCCACTTGGTGCAGGAACATATTCCACGATCTGCTCGAGAATATCTTCAATCCCAATCCCTGATTTGGCACTGGCTAATACAGCTTCACTAGCATCGATTCCGATTACGTCTTCGATTTCTTGACGGACACGTTCGGGATCTGCTGCGGGTAGGTCGATTTTATTGATGACTGGCAGGATCTCCAAATCATTGTCTAACGCTAAATAAACATTGGCCAATGTTTGTGCTTCGATTCCTTGTGCTGCATCGACCACTAAAACGGCACCCTCACAGGCAGCAAGGCTTCGAGAGACTTCATAGGTGAAGTCGACGTGCCCTGGGGTGTCAATCAAGTGAAAGATATATGTTTCTCCATTTTTCGCTGTGTAATTGAGTTCTACAGCATTTAATTTAATCGTGATTCCACGTTCACGTTCCAAATCCATCGAGTCTAACAGCTGATCTTGCATTTCGCGAGACGTCACAGTGTGCGTCATTTCTAAAATACGATCGGCCAATGTAGATTTCCCATGGTCGATATGAGCGATGATCGAAAAATTACGAATCTGCTCTTGGCGTTCTTTCATTTTCTTTATATCCATAGCGTCTCCTCTTTTCATATAATCAGCACTTTCCATTATACCAACGAAAAGCAGTAATTTAAAGAGTTTTTAATTAGTCAGCTATAGAAGTTTTTTTTGTAGAATTTTGCTATACTGTTATCAAGCTAATAAATGGAGATGAAAAAATGGATCAAAAAGATTTTAGAGAAAATCTTGAATTAAAACCGGTCACTCAAGAACATATCGATCAATTCAATGAATTGCTTTCCTATGTGTTCCAAGTGACTGAAGCAGACATCGAGGAAAGCGGGTTTGAGAATAAACGAGCTTTTATCCGTTCCAAAAAACCGATTTTGGAAGTATCGAAAGTGTTCGGATGGTTCCACGAAAATAAACTGATCTCTCAAATCGCTATCTATCCTTGTGAAGTCAATATTCACGGTGCACGTTATAAAATGGGTGGTGTGACTGGAGTTGGAACTTATCCAGAATATGCTAACCATGGATTGATGCAAGATCTAATTATCGTTGCATTGGATAATATGCGCAAGAATAAGCAATGGATCTCTTATTTGTATCCTTACAGTATCCCCTACTATCGGCGTAAAGGATGGGAAATCATGTCTGATAAACTTTCCTTTAAAATCAGAGATACACAGCTACCTAAACAAATCCCAGTAAGTGGTATGGTTGAGCGATTACCAGTTGATCATCCAGACGTATTTTCCGTTTATGACAAATTTGCCCAACAAAACCATGGTGCTTTATTCCGCAGTGATTTTCATTGGGAAGAGTATTGGCGTTTCGAAAATGAAGATGAGCGCACAGCCGCTGTCTACTACGATAGCAACCATGAACCAAGAGGTGTTCTGTTCTACTGGGTAGCTGAAGAAATATTTCACGTAAAAGAAATGTTCTATCTTGATCAAGAAGCTCGAAATGGCTTATGGAACTTTATTTCCGCACATTTTTCCATGATCTACTGGGTACATGGAGATATTTATAAAAATGAGCCTTTAGCATTTTTGATTGAAGATAGTCAGATCAAAGAGCAGATCGAACCATATTTTATGGCTCGGATCGTTGATGTAAAAGAATTCCTTCAACGGTTTCCGTTTGTTGGAACAGCTGATGCTTTTCATTTCATCATTGAAGATCCTGTCGCTCCTTGGAATAATGGTGTCTTCGCTTTAACATGGGATGAACAGGGACAAGTCCGTGTCTTAAATGAACCTATAGGAAAATCCGTTCGACTGGATATCCAAACATTGACTTGCTTGATGATGAATTATCGCCGTGCTTCTTATTTGGCAAGAATCGAACGGTTAGAAACAGATGAAGAAACACTGAAGTCACTAGAGCGTATCATTCCAAACATGGAAGCTTACTTTAGCGATTATTTTTGATAAAAAGGATGATGTTTAGATGAAAATTTATTTTGCCGCACCAATGTTTGCTAAAAGTGATTTGTTATATAACCAACAGTTAGTTAAAGAAATCAGAGAGCTCTCTTCTGAGCTTTCGATCTATCTTCCTCAAGAAAATGAAGCAATCAATGACAAAACTGCTTATGCAGACAGTCGAATGATTGCTCTTGCTGACACAGAAAAAGTGTTGGCTAGTGATTTAATGATTGCTTTACTAGATGGGCTGACGATCGATGCCGGGGTAGCATCGGAAATCGGTGTGGCTTATGCGAAAGGCATCCCAGTGATCGGCTTATATACTGATACTCGACAGCAAGGCGGAACCCACCCGAAAAAAATCGCTGCACTACAAGAAACAGCTGAAAATCAATTTCACTACCTGAACTTATATACAATAGGTTTGATCAAATTGAACGGAAAAGTGGTTTCTTCAGAAATTGAGTTGCTTTCAGAAGTAAAAAGATTTTTAGATGGAGGGACTTTCAGTGATTAAAGAAATCAAAAAGGTGCAAATAGCTTTACTTGCTTTTGGTGTATTCGTTGTCTGCTATAATTTTTATGAATTTATCACACAAAAATATTCGACTTCTCAAGGAATCACATTTATCGTGGAATCTTTATTAGGGATTGCATTGATTTTCATGCCACAAGTCATTTTGAAAGTTTTCAAACTTAAAATACCAGCAGCAATCGTTTTGTTTTACTGGTTTTTCTTGTTCATCTCTGTCTTTTTAGGCACAGGGATGCATTTGATCAGTATCATCTCTTTTTGGGACAAAATCTTACATGCGGTGAGTCCAATGGTCCTGACAGCTCTTGGCTATGGATTGATTGGTTACTTGATGAAAGATGCTGAGATATCAAAAACCAGTCCTTGGTTGTTCCTCTTATTCGGCTTTGCGTTTGCTGGACTTTGCGGCGTGTTTTGGGAGTTCTGGGAATTCTTATGCGACCAGTTCTTAGGCATGAATCTTCAACGTTTTGCTGCTTCTGATGGCACACTGTTTGTCGGACGAGCAGCATTGATGGATACGATGGGCGACTTGCTGACAAATACGATAGGTGCTGCCTTAATGGGATTGTTTGCATGGTCTCAAAGTAAAAAAGATGAGCGTTACTTTGAAAGTTATAAATTAGAAAAAGTGAAAAATACCTAATAAAAGAGGTTGTGACAGAAGCGGGCAGCTTCAAGAAATTTCGGCTTATTTTTCGAAGAAACTACTTCTGGAACACTGTTTATTTGAAAAAAGGAGGTCTGACACTAGTTGTGTCAGACCCCTTTTTTCTTTTATAGTCTCAATGGAAGATTAGACGATTTCTTCTAGCTCTTCTGTTTTGAAATGAAGTTGTCCATCAAGTAAAGTAATCGTTACTTTTGATTTAGGCATAACATGTCCTGCAACGATTTCTTTAGCTAGTGGTGTTTCTACTTCCTTAGTGATAAATCGTTTCAATGGTCTTGCACCATATGCTGGTTCATAAGCATTTTCAGCAATCCACGTTTTGGCTTCATCACTGATTGTCAGCAAGATTTCTTGATGTTCCAGACGTTGTGCCAATTGCGCCACCATTTTGTCAACGATTCCTTTCACGTTGTCTAGGCTCAATGGTGTAAATAAAATCGTGTCGTCGATTCGGTTCAAGAATTCTGGTTTGAAGTTTCCACGTAATAGCGTGTTGACTTGTTCAGCCACTGCTTCTGGAATCGTTCCATCAGCAGTCACGCCTTCCAGCAGTAACTGTGAACCGATATTGCTGGTCATGATCAGAACCGTATTTTTGAAATCTACTACTCGCCCTTTTGAATCAGTCAAGCGTCCGTCATCTAGGACTTGTAACAAGATATTGAAGACATCGGGATGCGCTTTTTCGATTTCATCCAACAAGACGATTGTATAAGGATTTCGTCTGACAGCTTCCGTTAATTGACCACCTTCTTCGTAACCTACATAGCCTGGAGGAGCTCCGACTAGACGAGACACAGCATGTTTTTCCATATATTCACTCATATCGATCCGTACCATATGATCTTCTGAGTCAAACAAGTTCTCAGCTAACGCTTTCGCTAATTCGGTTTTTCCGACACCAGTTGGTCCTAGGAAAAGGAAAGAACCTAGAGGACGATTTGGGTCTTGCAATCCAGCCCGTGAACGAATTACCGCGTCACTGACCGCATCAACTGCTTCATCTTGACCAATCACTCGTTTATGAAGTGTTTCATTCAATTTAATTAGTTTTTCTCGTTCACCTTCTACAAGTTTCGTTACGGGGATACCCGTTAATCTGCCAACGACTTGAGCAATCTCATTTTCGGTAACGGACTCTTGAACCATCTTAATCTCGCTGTCTTTTGCTTTAGCTTCTAATTCCTTCAATTCTTTTTCTAATTGAGGTATCGTACCATGACGCAATACAGCAGCGCGTTCTAAATCATAGTTATTTTCTGCATCTTCTAATTCGTGTTTTGCTTTATCGATTTCAGCACGTTTTGCTGAAACAGAATTGACTTCTTCTTTTTCTGTTTCCCACTGCATCTTCATCGCATTTGCTTCTTCACGAAGTTCAGCTAATTCTTCTTGCAAATTTTTCAAGCGTTTTTTACTTGCATCATCTGATTCTTTTTTCAGTGCAGCTTCTTCGATTTCCAACTGCATCAAACGTCTAGTAACTTGATCTAATTCCGTTGGCATAGAGTTCATTTCTACCCGAATCGTTGCACTGGCTTCATCGATCAAATCGATTGCTTTGTCCGGTAAGAACCGATCAGTAATATAACGGTCAGATAAAGTAGCTGCTGCTACTAATGCGTTGTCATGGATGTTAACACCATGGTGGATCTCAAAACGTTCTTTTAATCCACGCAGAATACTGATCGTATCTTCCACTGTTGGTTCTTTGACTAATACCTTTTGAAAGCGACGTTCCAACGCTTTGTCTTTTTCCATATATTGACGGTACTCATCTAAAGTTGTGGCACCGATCAAATGTAATTCACCGCGAGCAAGCATTGGTTTCAACAGATTTCCGGCATCCATACTTCCTTCTGTTTTTCCTGCCCCTACGATATTGTGGATTTCATCGATGAACAAGAGGATACGTCCATCACTTTTTTTGACTTCTTTCAAGACTGCTTTTAGTCTTTCTTCAAATTCACCACGGAATTTTGCTCCAGCGATCAATGCACCCATATCTAATGAAAAAATCGTTTTATCTTTTAAATTTTCAGGCACATCTTTGCGTACGATACGTTGAGCAAGCCCTTCAACGATTGCCGTTTTCCCTACACCGGGTTCTCCTATCAGAACAGGATTATTTTTTGTTTTTCGTGAAAGAATACGGATGACATCACGGATTTCTTCATCACGACCGATGATTGGATCCATTTTTCCGCTTTTGACTTGCTGTACTAAATCAACGCCGTATTTTTCTAATGCTTTGTATTGTTCTTCTTGGTTTTGTGAGGTCACTCTTTCTCCTCCTCTCATCTCTTCGATGTTTTTACGCAATTCTTTTTCAGATAATCCGTTTTTATTCAAATAAACAGTTAACGGATAATTTTTTAATTTCATCAACGCTAAAATAACGACTTCCGTTGAAAGAAACTCGTCGCCGAAGCTTTCACGTATTTGGTCTGCTTCATTCAATAATCGAAAGAAATTCTGGCTGAGGTTTTGTCCATATTGGACGTTTCCACCAGAAACAACTGGATACTCATCCAGTAGACGATCAATTTCATGTTCAAAAGATTCGACATCCAATCCGGCATCCGTATAGAAATTTCGACCAAAATGATTAGATTGTAAAAAGATTTTCCATACATGGGCAATGTCGATATCTTGATGTTTTCGAGTGACCGCAATCTGTTGAGCTTCAGCAATCGCTTCTTGAAGCGTCGTAGTCATTTTCTCAATATTCATACAGGTATACCCTCCTAATTAAAGGTAAGATCACTTATTTCTTTGATCTTTACAAAAACTATTATATCGCTTTGGTCAATTTTGGTCAAAATATACACATAGTTTTTTGACTTTTTTTCTCGACTTATATAAATCTTAAAAAAACAAAATTGATTGTATGTATATAAAAAAAGAGCCAAACAAACGTAAAATTATCTTATCCATAACGTTTTTCTTTGATTTGATAAAAAGGGTAGATCTTATAAAAGACCTACCCTTGATTTTCTTTATTCTCTTTTTTTACTTCTATTATTTCTTCTTTGATCACTCTTCGCCGTTCAGCAATCACATACACAAATCCATAGAGAAATGGCAAGATAAAGGAACTGAAACGATACAGTAAAAGCGAAGAAACTGCGTCAACTGTTCCAACAACTGGTCTGAATAATAACAAATAGACAAATTCAAAGGAACCAATACCAGCAGGCGTAGGAATAACCCCTGAAAGCACTACTGCAAAGCTGATAAACGAAATGGTCAGTAGAAAATCTATTTTAGGATGGTTTTCAATCAGAATCAAATAAGGAAGTACATACCAAAATACAAGTTTTAACATATTCCATAGATAAATCCGCAATAGCGCAGTCCTGTCTTGGATAATGGTTTGGACCGTTTCCCTTAAAGAGTAGATCTGCTGATTGCATGTATCCACCCATTTCCGCAAACGCTCACTTTTAAATAACTTATTCGATAAGCTGACAAAAAATATTTGAACATTCAAGCTGACGGACATCGCCAATAAAAAGGCAACAATCACGATCGTCAAAAGGATACCAGCGATGATAAACCAGATCATTGATGGACCATTAGAATAAAAAAGAGAGAATTGGATGACCAAGCCAGCTAATGCATAAGTGATCACTGCCAGTTTGTACATAATCATATGGAGTGCTGTCACCCCTGCTCCCTGGGATAGCTTCATTCCTTTTTTGTTATAAAAATAAATCTCCGAGATCAGCGTTCCTGTACCAAACGAAACGATTCGGTAAAACGCAATATAGCTAGAGGTCAAGAACCCATCTTTCGTTGTAAAATTCGGCGCGAAAGGTTCAGCAATTTCTTTGATTGAGCGCCCTTCAGCGATTTGGTAAACTGTCCCTAATATAACAGCCGCTGCCAAAACAACAACACTGGTAGACAGCAATTCGGCAAAGATATCTGCAAATGATTGATTGATTAAATAATAAATAATGGCAAAAATCACAATCAGCAAAAGCAGATTCAGAATGATTTTAGTTTTCGTTCCTTTAGACGACATCTCCTGCTCCTTAATGGAAAAAATAAATGAGAATCAAATCAACAAGTACACCTGCAGCGAATCCTATAGTAAACTTCTTTTTCCGAGTTTTATGATGGAAAACTTTTCGAGAGATCAATCCTCCCAAACCACCGCCTAACAGGCTGACAAATATCAAATTATTCTCAGGAACACGCCAGCCGCTAGTTCTAGCCTGATGTTTATCATACCCCATCAGACAAAATAAGTAAAAATTCACAATGAAAAGGTAAAACCACAAAGGATTGTGTAACAATACATCCATTACTCTTCTTCCAACTTTCTGTTAACTACTATTTCTAAGCTTTTTCTTCTTTCTTTGGTGAATAAACTGTTAATCCTTTTGATACAACAGATAATTCAACTGGAAGATCATCTGTCGTGTCTCCATCCGTTCGAGTGCCCACAGATTTTTCCTGCGCTTGGATTTTCATGCGTTTGGCTGTGAAATAAGTAATGCCGGGGATCGTATAGAATTTGCCTCTCATGATTCTAGGCAAATAAAAAATAAATCGGAAAATATCTAAGGAAGGTACGATCGTTACATGAAATTTTCCATCATCTAGGGTCGCTGAGTCGTCAAAATTTGTAAAACCGCCCACGGAGTTAGACATCGTGACTGTCAACAGTTGGGATTTTCCTTTCCAATGCTCCTCGTCTGTTTCTAAATCCAAATGATATTTTTTCTTCTTCAGCAATAACTTAAAAAACTTCTTGATAAAGATCCACGAGCCGTAACGCTGTTTTTCTTCTTGACTGATCCAAACTGCTGTATCTGCTAAGATTCCGATTGTCAGTGTAGAGATAATGACTTCATCATTGACTTGACCATAGTCTATTTTCCGTACATTGCCTTCCAGGATCACGTCAGCAGCTTCTTCTTTTTTGAGGGGAATCTCAAGAACACGTGCAAGGTTGTTGACAGTTCCACCTGGAAGTAATCCGACATGGTATTGAGATAATGTTTTTTGGAACGCTTGGACGATATGATGAATCGTGCCGTCTCCACCTATAATTACTAAAGTATCAGCTTCTATGGCTTCTGCTTTCTTGACTAATTCCGCATCATCAATCGATGGGCCAGTTTCAGCTAGTTCTACATATAATTCTGGCTGCTTTTCTTTTACATAATCTTGAAACCAGCGTGCTAATTTCTCACCCTCATCTTTCCCTGAACTTTTGTTATAAAAAACTAGCAGCTTTTCCATTCTTTACCTCCTATTTACTCTTCAAAAAAGAGGGCGGGACAACCAATTCCATTGTCCTGCCCTTTAGCCTTAGACAGATGACATTCCATCATTGGGACGAACGCCTTGTCATAAGCTGTTCTTTTTCGATTTTAACTCTTTGTGTTCAATTCTGCAATTTTTACAATCACGTCTGTTGCTTTTTCCATTACTTGTAAAGAAACAAATTCGAATCGTCCGTGCATATTTTCTCCTCCGGCAAATAGATTTGGCGTCGGAATACCCATGTAAGAGATTTTTGAACCATCTGTTCCTCCACGAACTGGTTCGATCACTGGAGAGATACCAAGCTCGATCATTGCTTGTTTCGCTAATTCCACGATGCTCATATCTTTTTCAATGATTTCTTTCATGTTGTAATATTGATCATACATATCTACTTTGATTCGTTCTTGATCAAATCGCTGATTCAACTCTTCTTGGATATGTGTGATTTGTGCTTTGCGTGCTTCGAATTTTTCACGATCATGATCGCGAATGATATAACTCATAGAAGCTTCTTCAGGATTCCCATCCAATGCCATCAAATGGAAGAAACCTTCGTATCCTTCCGTTTTTTCTGGAACTTCATCGGCTGGAAGCTGATTATGAAAATCGATTGCTAACTGTAGAGCATTGATCATTGTATCTTTTGCCGTCCCTGGATGTACATTTTTCCCTTGGATCGTAATATTTGCTTGAGCAGCACTAAACGTTTCATACTGCAACTCACCTAAAGGACCACCATCGACTGTATAAGCAAAATCTACATCGAATTGCTCAACATCGAATTTATCCGCTCCGACACCGATTTCTTCATCAGGACCAAAAGCCACTTTGATGGTACCGTGAGGGATAGAAGGATTATTGATCAAGATCTCCATTGCAGTCATGATTTCCGCAATCCCTGATTTGTCATCTGCTCCCAGTAATGTACTGCCATCTGTTGTGATCAATGTGTGGCCTTCATAATTTTTCAAATTTGGAAAATCTTTTGTATTCAATGTATAGCGTTCTTCCGCATCTAGTACGATCGTAGACTCGCCATCATAGTTTTCAATGATTTGTGGATTGACTCCTACTGCATTAAAATCTGCTGTATCCATGTGGGAAATAAATCCAATGGAACGCACTTCATGATCAACATTGCTTGGTAATGTTCCCATAACGAATCCGTTATCTTCATTATAGAAAACATCAGCTAAGCCTAACTCTTCTAATTCTTTTTTCAATTCTTGCGCAAAAGCAACTTGTGTCTGAGTCGATGGAGTCGTTTTGCTTGTTGCATCGGAGCGTGTTTCTGTTTTGACATATCGTAAAAAACGTGGCAAAAGATTTTCGTACATAGTATTCTCTCCTTTTAATTAAATTGAAATGGGTTTGTATTTGTTTCAGAAACGAAAAAGTTAATATCCCAATTTTCTTCTTGTTTCCAAGATTCAAATTTCTCGATAAATCGTTGCTTGCATAACGATTCAATATAATGACCGGGATCAATTGCAATCAACCCAGCGCTTTGCATATCATGAGCCGTATGATAATAGATATCTCCCGTGATATAGACATCTGCTCTTTGGGCGATTGCTTGCGGATAAAATTTTTCACCGCTTCCACCGCAAATCGCAATGCGCTTCACAGAGGATTTTGCATTTTTTGGCTGGACTATTCTCAGTCCATCTAGTTGGAACGCTTCTTTTACTTGTTCTACAAATGCCTCTATAGAAATTTCTTGCGGCAATTCACCTACTCGTCCTAACCCAAACATTTCGACTGGTTCATCTATAGCGAAAAGATCATAAGCAGGTTCCTCATAAGGATGAGCTGACCGCATGGCTTGAATCACTTGTTTTTCGATAGTTTCCGGCAAAATAACCTCAACTTTTGCCTCTTGAACTTGTTCTGTCTTCCCTACTTTCCCAATCGCTGGTTGTGCACCAGCTTCCGGAGTAAATCGACCGTGTCCAATCGAGGTAAAACTTGTACCGGTATAATCACCTTGTGTACCAGCACCAGCTGCAGCTAATACTTCACGCATTTTCTGTGCATGATCCACAGGTACATAAACGGCCAGTTTTTTATAATGAATCTCATGAGTCTTTACTAAATAACTCTCCACTTCAATACCGAGAAGTTCACAAAACCAGTCATTCAGTCCATCCCAAATAATATCCATGTTCGTGTGTGCTGCATAGACGGCAATATCATGTTTCAACAAATCTGCATACATTTTTTCTTGTGGCTGATCAGTAACCAGCCGTTTTACAGGACGAAAGATTGGAGGATGTTTAGCAATCAGCAAATCGATTTTTTTCTTGATTGCTTCTTCGACCACTTCTGGACGAACGTCTAATGTCATCATTACTCGTTGGATTGGCTTATCCAATGTTCCGATATGCAGTCCGACTGGGTCTCCTTCTTCAGCTAGCCACTGAGGACAATAGCTTTCAAACTTTTGGATGAAAGTGCGTCCGCTGATTGTCATGGCTTTAAAACCTCCTCAATCATTTGGATTTCCTGCTCGATTTGTTTTTGACGTGCCTCTTGATTAGCTGCTTGTTTGAGCTGTTCACGGATAGCTTTTCTTTGTTGAAGCTCTCTTGTCCATTTTGATTTGAAGATCTCACTTTTCTCTTCAAGCAGAAATGGCCCGAACATCAGCTCCATTTCATTGTAAGTAACTGGTTTTTGTTCTTTTTCGGCTACAATGATTTCATATATTTTTTTATTTTCTTCAAGTATTTTTTCTGATTGGATTTTATACTGATTTTCTTGCAGCCAAGATCGTAATGTACGCTCTCCGATGTTTGGCTGAAGGATCAAACGTTCTTGTCCGCTTAAGCGTTGATTCAACTTGCCAGCTTCTAGGATATCTCGGATCAGTGAACCTCCCATACCCGCAATCGTGACAGCTGTAATACCATCTTGTGGCTGGATAGCATCTAGACCATTTGCAAGGCGTACGGTGATACGGTCTTCTAATCCATCTTTTTTGACTTGCTTACGTGCTGATTCATAAGGACCTTGAACGACTTCACCAGCAACTGCATATTCGATTTTTCCTCTTAATATCAATGCAACGGGTAAGTAAGCGTGATCTGATCCAATGTCTGCTAAACGAGCGGATTCAGGGACAAAGTCACCCACTGCGGCTAAGCGCTGAGATAAATCTAAATGGTTCATAGCTTCACTCCTTCTAGATAATTATAGCATTTTCCAAATAAAATAAGGAGACTAGGAATAAAAAAATTGGCTCTATAATTTATGGGACTGATGAATCAGAATTGATTCTTCAGCCCCATTT
>ENA-OXVT01000323-OXVT01000323.1-human-gut-metagenome-genome-assembly--contig:-NODE-323-length-22413-cov-48.430271_pt1 | contig 22413 bp, 18 predicted proteins | sample MGYA00249253_ERZ652702 | MGnify/ENA primary metagenome ERZ652702 (study PRJEB26925, sample SAMN05826756) | human gut metagenome | biome: ENVO:2100002; feature: ENVO:00000062; material: ENVO:00002003...
GTACGCCGCCGGCTGGCAGGGCTCGCATGACGTCGTCGGATACCTGGAGGAGAAGGGCATTGACCCGGCGTCTACCACCGAGACCTATGCGGCGATCCGGCTTGACATCGACACCCGCCGCTGGGCCGGTGTGCCGTTCTATCTTCGTACCGGCAAGCGTCTCGGCAAGCGTGTCACCGAGATCGCCGTCGTGTTCAAGCGCGCGCCGCACCTGCCGTTCGAGTCGACCGCAACACGCGAGCTCGGCAAGAACGCGATCGTGATCCGCGTACAGCCCGACGAGGGCGTGACGATCCGCTTCGGCTCCAAGGTGCCTGGCGGCACGGCGATGGAGGTACGTGACGTCTCGATGGACTTCAGCTACGGCCGTTCGTTCACGGAGAGCTCGCCGGAGGCATACGAGCGACTGATTCTCGACGTGCTGCTCGGCGACCCGCCGCTGTTCCCGACCACCGAAGAGGTCAACCTGTCGTGGAAGATCCTCGACCCGATCGAGGAATTCTGGTCCACGCTCGGTCAGCCGCAGCCGTATCGTGCCGGCACGTGGGGGCCGACGGAGGCCGATGAAATGCTCGCACGCGACGGACGCCACTGGAGGATGCCATGATTATCGAAATGCCGAACACCCGCACCCGCGAGATATCGCAGAAGATCGACGAGTTGCACGAGGAGCGCGGCGAGTCGGCGACCGGCCGCGTGCTGACGCTGCTGATCTCCACCACCGAGGACGAGCTGGAGCAGGCGCTGGAACTGGCCAACGCCGCCAGCCGCGAGCACCCGTGCCGTGTCATCGCCATCTCCCCGCGGCGTGGAAATGGAGCGCGCAAGCCCGTCGAGGGTGCGCCCGAGCCCGCCGAGGACGCGGATGCGGCGTACGACAATTCCAATCTGGACGCCCAGGTGCGCTTCGGCGCGGACGCCGGTGCGGGTGAGATCATCGTGCTGCACCCGCGTGGTGGGCTGGTCCATCATCCCGACACGTTGGTCATCCCACTGCTCGTGCCCGACGCGCCGGTCGTGGCGTGGTGGCCGAACGAGGCGCCGGCCAACCCGTCCAAGGACCTGCTCGGCGCGATGGCGAGGAGTCGCATCACCGACGCCATGCACTCGTCGAACCCCTACCGCACCATCGAGGATCTGCGCCGCAACTGGTCGCCGAAGAACGTGGACATGGCATGGACGCGCCTGACGGTGTGGCGTGCGATGCTCGCCACCATGCTCGACCAGCCGCCGCACCTGCCGATCAGCACGGTGAAGGTCTCCGGTCCGAAGGGCTTCCTGCCCATGGATTTGCTGGCGGCCTGGCTGCGGCTGAAGCTCAACGTGCCCGTCATCATGGAGGAGGTGCCCGGCGCGACCGCCGTGACCGGCGTATACCTGACGCGCGCGGACGGGACGCTCAGTCTGGAGCGGCCAGACGCGAAGGAGGGCATCGCCGTCATCAGCACGCCTGGCCAGTCGCCGCAATCCATCAGCGTGCCCACGAGGACGCTTGAGGAATGCCTGAGCGAAGAGCTGCGTCAGCTCGACCCGGATGAAGTGTATGCTGAAGTCATCACCCAGGGATGGAATCTGATTCATCCTGCCGAATAAGCACTGTCGGACCGGCGTCTCGACCGCAAGATGCCGGTCCGACGGTAAGCGGTGAATCAACGAATGAACGGCGATGCGTGAGCGTCACGGAACCGTCACGCGCCCATGCCCGGGCGCGGGTTTCGGACGCGTGAAGACCGAATCAGAACGACAAAGGAGCTGTAACTGATGTCGCAAAGAAAAACCGTAACATGCCCGAACCCCGATGTTCTGGCGCAAGCTGTGGCCGTGCGCGTGCTGACCACGATCAGGAACCTGCTCGCCGAACCGGGGCGCAGCCGCGTGGATATAGCGCTGACCGGCGGGACCGACGGCAATCGCGTGCTGCGCGCGATCGGCACCGACCCGCTGGCCGATGACCTGGACGCCTCGCGCGTGCACATCTGGTGGGGCGACGAGCGGTTCGTGCCCGAGGACAGCGACGACCGCAACGCCAAGCAGGCGCGGCGGTTCCTGAACATCCTGGTGGAGCGCGGGCTGATGCCGGAGGAGAACATCCACGAGATGCCCGCTGACACGCGCGATGCCGCACGGATCGCCGCAGCCACCGACGAGGAGAACGATGCGGTGCTGGCCGATGCGGCCGCCGCCTACCAGAAGGAGCTGATCGAGCAGCTGGGGGAGGAGCCCACGTTGGACATCGCGTTGTTCGGCGTCGGCCCGGATGCGCATTTCGCGTCGCTGTTCCCCGGCCGGCCTGAAGTGCTGATCGACGACCCGCATGTGCTGGTCGCCGGCGTGCGCGATTCGCCGAAGCCGCCGCCGCTGCGCGTGACGCTCACCGTTCCCATGATCGCCCGTTCGCGGCACACGTGGGTGTTCGCGTCCGGGGAGCGCAAGGCCGATGCGGTCGCCGCCGCCTTCGCCCAGCCGCGCAATCCGCAGGCCCCGAGCTCCTTCGCCGACGGCGAGGAACTCATCTGGTACATCGACCAGGACGCCGCCAGCAAGCTGTGAGGTTTGTCTCGGCTATCGGATAGTTCGGTATTTGAAGCTTGTTATTTCGGATAGCGAGACAATTCGAGGATTCCGTGGCACGAAACGGCAAAGATGCATGGTTTTGCCGTTTCGTGCTGCGTCTCCCGTCGTGAAATCAGATCTGATTGGTGTTCATCATGGCATGGGATTGAGGCCGGTCTGTCAATCATGGCGATGCGGTTCGACGATCGTACTGGACAATCCGGCGTATTGCGAATTTCGTTCACTCCGCCCGAGGGTTCATTGCGTGCCCGGTGCGGTCCGGCATGCGAATGGGATGCAGCGCAAGAAGCGCGCAGGGTTGCGACGCCGATGCGTGTACAACTCCCGCGAAATGGCATAATGCGCGCGTTGTACAGGAGGATATGCACCGCCGGCGGTGACTGGGCGTTGATTGGTGATGTTGGGATGCGGCTGGTTGCGATTACTGTGCGCGAAAAACGTCTGTGTGAAAAATGGGAATCACACGATATGAATGGTGTGCCGATGAAACACGATGGCGCAGACGCCCCTAGGGGAGCCTCCACCATCATTCGTATGGTTCGCGTTCGATCTGCGAGCGGTAGTGAGGGGCTTGTGGTGAGGCTCGGTGTTTGATTATGACCAGGCTCGCCTTCGGCCCCTACGATTGGGATCTCGCTTCGCGAGGCTCATTGTCTCCTCGCGGCTGTCACCGGAAATCACGCAATGATTTCCTCACGGCCAGGCTCAGCCCACAACGTGTGGAAGGCACCGGGCATGTCGGTGCGCTGGTAGGTGTGGGCGCCGAAGTAGTCGCGCTGGCCCTGGATCAGGGCGGCGGGCAGGCGCGGGGAGCGCAGGCCGTCGAAGTACTCCAGCGAGGAGGCGAACACCGGCACCGGGATGCCGAATGTAATCGCACGGGAGACCACGCGTCGCCACGAGCGCTCGGCGGTCTCGATCGCGTCCTTGAAGTACGGGGCGAACAGCAGAGACACGTTGGCTTCGCCGTTCTCGAACGCGTCGGAGATGCGGTTCAGGAACTTTGCACGGATGATGCAGCCACCGCGCCAGATGCGCGCCACCGCAGCCAGATCGATCTTCCAGTCATACACCTTGGCGGCTTCGGTGATCTCGTTGAAGCCCTGGGCGTACGCGACGATCTTCGAAGCGTACAGCGCCTCGCGGATGTCATTGATGAACGCGACCTTGTCTTCCTCGGCCATCGGCACCACGCCGGACGGTCCCTCGAAGTCCTGCTTCTGGGCTTCGGCGCGAAGCTCGGCCTGCCCGGACAGTCCTCGCGCGAACACGGCCTCGGCGATACCGGTCACCGGCACGGCCAGATCAAGCGCCGACTGCACGGTCCACGTGCCGGTGCCCTTCATGCCCGCGTGATCCACGATCACGTCGACCAGCGGCTTGCCGGTCTTCTTGTCGACTTGATGCAGCACGTCGGCGGTGATCTCGATCAGGTAGGACTCCAGCTCGGTCTTGTTCCACTCCTCGAACACGTCGCCGATCTCGGCCGGCGTCATACCGAGCGCGCGACGCATCAGGTCGTAGCTCTCGGAGATGAGCTGCATGTCGGAGTATTCGATGCCGTTGTGCACCATCTTCACGAAATGGCCAGCGCCGTTCTCGCCGATATGCGTCACGCACGGCTCACCCTCGGCCTTCGCCGCGATGGACTCGAAGATCGGCTTGAGCGTCTTCCAGGACTCCTCGCTGCCGCCGGGCATCATCGAGGGTCCGAGCAGGGCGCCTTCCTCGCCGCCGGACACGCCGCAGCCGACGAAGTGCAGTCCGCGGGCGCTGATCGCCTTCTCGCGGCGGATCGTATCGGGGAAGTGCGCGTTGCCGGCGTCGACGATGATGTCGCCCGGCTCCATCAGATCGGCCAGCTGGCCGATCATCGCGTCGGTCGGCTCGCCCGCCTTGACCATGATGATCGCGGTGCGCGGCTTCTTCAGCGATGCCACGAATTCCTCCATCGTCTTCGCGGGGAAGAACTCGCCCTCGCTGCCATGCTCGGTGATGAGTTTCTCGGTACGCGAATAGTGACGGTTGAACACCGCCACCTTGTTGCCGTGACGGGCGAGATTGCGGGCGAGGCTCGCTCCCATTGCGGCCAGTCCGACGACACCGACGTTTGCTTCAGCGGTCATGCTGTTTCCTTCCGACGAGGATAGGGTTTTGTTCGTTACCAGTGTATGAAGAACGCTCTACGTGGGTGGCGTCCGTTTCACCGTCGGCATGGGAATGTCGCTGCGCCGGTCGTGCCTTGCCTCATACGATGCGGCGGTCGGCTGCCCAGCGGGTCAGTTCAGTGCGGTTGGACAGCTGCAATTTGCGCAGCACGTTTGACATGTGGGTCTCCACGGTCTTGATGGAGATGAACAATTCGGCGGCGACCTCCTTGTATGTGTATCCGCGGGCGATCAGGCGCATGACCTCCTGCTCGCGGCCTGACAGCAGGTCCAGCTCCTCGTCGCGGCCCCGCGCGCCGCCGGCCCCGTCCATCGGCGCCCCCTGGAAGGCGGACAGCACGAATCCGGCCAGTTTCGGCGAGAACACCGCATACCCTTCGTGCACCTGCTTGATGGATGAGATCAGATCGTCGCCGGTAATGGTTTTGGTAACGTATCCGCGTGCGCCGGCACGAATCACCGAGCCGACGTCCTGCGGCGAATCCGACACCGACAGCGCCAGGAACGCGGAAGCGGGGGAGAGCGGCTGCGATTTGGCGAGGATCTCCGCGCCTCCTCCTCCCTCGCCGCCGGGTACGTGCACGTCGAGCAGCACCACGTCCGGTCTGATGTCGGCGATCATCGCGATCGAGCCTTCCACGTCGGCGGCCTGCCCGACGATGTGGAAGTACGGCTGCAGCGTGGCGATGACACCGGCGCGGAACATCTCATGGTCGTCGACGACGGCCACGCGAATCGGCGTCGCCGCAGCTTCGCGGGGAGTGGTATCCGTATCAGTGGCTCTGCCGGACTCCACGTCGTTGCACTCCACGCTGCCGAACTCACCGGCCGCCCCTTGCCTTCGCATCCGCCCTGATGTCGGTCCGATGCTTGTGCTGTCTGCCTGACCCATATGCTTCACCTGTCGAATCATGTTTCCCTCTGCGTGCGTGTGTATGATGCCGCGCCGGATGGCGGTCGTCCATGCTGCCCGCCGGCGTTCGTGGCATCGTCCCGTTGGTTCGGTTGCCGTCCGCCTGCGACCGGCATGTGCATGCGCACCTCGGTGCCCCAATGCGGCCTCGATACGATCTCCACCGTACCGCCCCGTCGTCGGATCCGCCCGATGATCGACTCGCGGATGCCGAGCCGGCCCTCGGGAATCGCGTTCATGTCGAACCCATCGCCATGATCGCGCACGAAGACCTCAACCTTGTCGGCGCCGGCCTCGCAATACACGGAGATGGGCTCGCCGCCATGCGTCACGGCGTTGATGAGCGCCTGCTGCGTGGCATCGAGCAGAGCGTCGGTCTGGGCACTGGGCCTCGCGTCGCCCACGGTCACCACTTCGATCGGTTTGCCGTGCTCGTCTTCCGTCTGCGCGGCGATGGCCTTCAGCCCGGCGCTGACCGAACGGTCCGATGTGGTGCGTTCCTGATACAGCCATTCGCGCAGTTCGCGCTCCTGCTGCCGGGCGAGCGAGAACACGGTCTGCGGGTCGTCGCTGTGCAGCTGGATCAGGGCGAGCGTCTGCAGCACGCCATCGTGCAGGTGCGCGGTCATGTCGGCACGTTCCTCTTCACGCTCCTTGAGTGCGCGCTCGGTGGATAGGGAGCGGATGAGCGTGCTCACCCAAGGCACGATCGCCAGAGCCGTGCCGGCCAGCAGTACGAACCCGCCGATGATGATGCGGCGAGGGGACGCGCCCCACCCCGGAACCGTGCTGGTGAACACGAAGATCGCATAGCCGACGAACAGAAGCACGATGCCGCCAAGCATCGATGGCAGTTTGCCCTCGTCCGCGTCGAACCGCGACCATGCCAGTCCGAGGCCGCCGACGGCGACGGCCAGCGGCACGATCAGCTCCCGTCCGCCGGCAAACGACAGCAGCACGCTTATGGCGATGAACACCAGACCGGCCAATGCCACCAGTGAAGGTTTCGGGGCGCGGCGCAGAGCCGCCGCCAGTCCCTCCGAGGAGTCGTCGGCGTCGCTGCGGCCACTGTCACCCGCGGTGCCGGCGTATGCCGCATTACCGCGGGAGAGTGGCTCGGCGAAACCTGTCGAGGCCGCATCCGACATGGCCTGCGCGGCGGCGACGGGATCGCCGACCGGCATGAACATCCACAGGAACACGTATGCGATGACGCCGGCCCCGAACGCGAGAGCGGCCGCGGCGAACGCGAGTCGCACCAGCCATACGGGCGCTCCCAGATGTAGGCTCACGCCACGGCACACGCCGACGAGGACGCGCCCGTTCCGCGGGCGCATCAATGGCAGGCTCGGCGCGGCGGACGGCGGTTGGGCGCGGCGGGCCTGCCATTGCGTCCGACGGGGCGCGTGCGGCTGCCGGTACGGGTTGTTCGGCTGGGTCATGGTTCCATTGTGCGCCTCCGGGGAAGACGACATGGGGCATAACGCCCCGGTTCAGGGAACAATCAGGGTGTCCCCCGATGCGTGCGGCGGCCGGTTGCTGCTGTAATGGAAGCATGAACGATACAACGTATGCCTATGACGCGGGTGGCACCGCCGGCCCCGGCACGAATGGTTCGGATTCGTACGGTTCGAATCCGTACGGTTCTCCTGCGCCCGGACCCCAGCCGAAGCCGAAGCGGCAGAGCGACCGGTTCTTCTCGTGGATCCGCGGCAGCGCGATGGAGCGCGGCGACGACCGGTGGATCGCCGGCGTGTGCAGCGCCATCGCGCAGCGCGTGGGATGGAGCCCGACTCTGGTGCGGGCACTGGTGCTGGCGAGCGTGGTGCTATGCGGATTCGGTTTGGCGCTGTACGCCATCGCATGGGCGCTGCTGCCCGATGCGCGGGATGGCCGTATCCTCGGCGAGGAGCTGATCGACGGGCGCTGGGATTGGAACATGCTTGGCGTGATAATCATGATGATGCTGGCGGTCGCCGTCCCCGGTGCCGGTCTCGCGGCGGCCCTGTGCGCGGCGCTGGTGCTGTGGGCCCTGGTGCAGAACGCCAACCGGCGGCATGGCGGATACGGGTCGGGCAGCGGCGTCAGCGGTACCGGCGATTCTGAGAACGGCTCATACCGGCGCGGATGGCCGGCCTCGTCATACGCCTATGACGGTGCGGACACGGGAGCGCAGGCGGCCGATGCCGGCACGGCTGGCTCATCAGGGCCCACCGCGCCGGAAGCCGCGGGAAGTGCAGCGGAGTCCTCCGGAGCGTCGGTGCGTCAGCCGTTCCAGCAGCCCGCTCCGGGATACGGCTTCGGCCAGCCCCATACCGCCGATCGGCCCGCACATCCTTCCATGCCGTACCCGTCGTCTCCGTATCGCCCATCGGCGGGGCCTCTTCCGCCGAAATACGAGCGCCGCAAGCCGGCCGGTTTCGCCATCGTCATCGGCATGATCGGGCTGATGCTCGTCTCCAGTGCGGTTCTGATGCTGGCAAACGACAACTCATCCATCGAATCGATGACCCGTGTGCTCACGCTGTGGATTGGCGGCGTCTGCCTGGCTCTGGGTGCTGTCATAACGGTGCTTGGCCTGATGGGACGCCGCTCCGGAGGCCTGATTCCGCTCGCCTGGACCGCCGCGTTCGTCGCGGTCTGCGTACTGGGCGTCAACGTCGCTTACAGCTATACGGTGGATGCCATGCAGTCCGAAGGCGGCACGCTGGTCAATGTTCACGGAGTCACGAAATATGGCGCCACCGATCAGCAGATCGCCCGATTGCAACAGGGCGTGCGGTTCGTCGGCACGAATTACGGCGACGACCGTGTCAGCATAGATCTGACGCGAGATGGCGTGCCCGGCATCAGCCCCCACAAGGTGACGGATGTCGATGGAAAGGTCAGGCAATCGACGTGTCCGGTCGGGGACCTGCGCATCTCGGCCTATCGGGCCCGGGTGATTCTGACTTTGCCGCAAGGATGCAGCTTTGCGTTCGGCAAGCGCAGCGACGGGTATCGGCTCGTCGGTTCTATCGGAGGCCGGTATACGATCACCAGAAACCAGTGGGGATACGATTTCCTGCGCCTGGACAACACGTTCTCGGGCCGTTCCGGTGAGAAGCCGGCGTGCGACGGCGGCGCATCCAACCTCGATTACAGCACCATTCCCGAAGGCGGGCCCGAACTGATCATCAACGTGCCGTACACCATCGAGGGGAAAGTGGCCGTCCGTTATGTCGATGACAGCGGCGGATGCTCATCCGATGACGCCCTGTGAGCACTGCGGACGAATGATACAAGGAGCACATCATGAATGACGATCACGATATGACACGGCATCTTCCGAATGCCGAGGCGATGCCTGCGGATTTCGAGCAGACCGAGGCTTTGCCGACACTGGTCGGCGGCGTGTCCGAACAGGCTTCTGCCGTCACGCAGGCGTTGCCGGTCGAGCCGACACAGACGCTGCCGGTTGCCGAGACAGAGGCGATGCCGGTAGAAAAGGTCGCGGTGCCGCAGGCCGAGACCAAGTCGTTGCCGGTTGACTCCGCGTCGACCGAGAAGTTGTCTGCCGAACCACTTGCGGCCGGGGCGGTTTCGGACGAATCGGCGGCCCCCGTGGATGACGGCCAGACCGAGACCGAGCCTGCCGCCGACGCATTCGGGAATCCCGCCGCCGCTTCCGATCGGCGAACCGGCGATGTTCCGGCCGGAGCCACAACGGCCGGCGATGTTCCTGACAAAGGGCAGCCTCTTGCCGCCGCGCCATCCACAGACGCGGGCGCCACGCAACAGCCTGATGCCGCCACGGCCTTCGCCGCGGGCGATACAGAGCAGCCCGGTCCGGCACCTCAGCAGATTCCGCTGTACAGCACGCAGCCCCCGCGAGAGCATGACGGATACGGACCGAACCGCCCGGATGCGGGTCCTGCATACGCCGCTCCGGCCGGTCCCTGGGCCCAGCCGGGCGCGGGCTCCAATTACGTGCAAGTGCCGCGGGACGTGCCGGTGCGTCCGGTCATCCGCAAGACAGGGCCGAGCGCCGCCACACTGACATTGGGTGTGTTCATGCTGCTGGTCGGCGCGGTGGCGATCCTGTTCGGAGTGAGGTTCCCCAATGGCGTGCTCGCATGGTTCGTATGGATCCCCGCGTGATGTTCGCCATCGGGTGCGCGGTGGTCGGCGGGGCGCTGATCCTGATCGCCATCATCTGGTCTCTGGCAAAGATAGCGCGCAACGCGCGAACGCCCCATGGCGAGTGACATATCGACCGGTGCCTTGCCGGCGGCCCTGCCGGCAAGGCACCGATTCCCGCGTCAGCCCTGTGCGGCCTCCGCTTCGGCGAGATCGGCGAAACCAGCGAGGGCGACGGTGTGGGCGATCGTCTCCTCGGTCAGGTTCCGACCCTTCCGGAGCAGATCGTCGACGAAACGCCGGTACAGGGCCATCGTGCGTTCCGAGTAGGTGCCGAGCTCCCCGCGCAGATATGTTTCGAACGACGTGGATTGCGCGGTGTCCTCCGCGGTGCGCAGCACGCGCATGGCCCGGCCGAGTTTCGGGTAGCGGGCGCGGAAGTCCTCGGCCCACGCCACCTGCGTCGCGATGACATGCTCCTGCGTCGCGATACGTTCGTCGCTCAACCGGGGTATGTACGGTTCGATGTTGTCATGGAAATCCTGCGGTGCCGTGGATTCCATCATGCGACCGTACTTCTCCGTGACCAGATTGCGCCCGACGCGCTCGGCTTCGACCAGATCGGCCAGATAACTGTCCAGCAGCGGATCGGTCCATGTCATGAACTGGCTCGTGCGCATCTGCCGGAACACCGGCCAATTGCCTTGGCAGGCGGCCCGCCCGCCCTCGTTGTTCGTGCGCTGGAACTGATCCCATTCATGACGCACTATCCGCTCGATCAGCTGGTCGCTCATCCGCCGTCTCTTTCCTGTTGTCCGTTATCGCCGTTGCCGCCGTCATCGCCCGTGCCGGTCACGCCCTGTCACAGGGAATGCAGACAAGCCGCGTCGCTGGCGATGTGCTCCTCGACATATGGCCGTTGCCACTCCAGGAACGTCTCGTCGCTGCAGGTTAGTCCCTCTCGGCGCAGCTCGGCCACGACCTCGGCGCAGACGTGCTCGATGGTCTGAGATATCTTCTCGGCGACCGGTGCCGACCCCTTGCCGCCCTCGCCGAAACCGGCACCGCCATAGCAGGCGGCGGAGCTCAGCCGCAGCAGCGTCTCCAGCTGCCCGCACACATCGGCGAGCCTCGTCGCCATGCGGGACGACAGCCGCCGAAGCGCGGCGAACCGCCACTTGTAATACGGCAGGTATCCCACGGTGATCGGATTGTTGAGCAGGAACACCAGTGATGCCGCCGCCTGCACGAACTCGCCGATCGACAGCCAGGCGGCCGCACCGTCGCCGCGCGCGAGCATGCGCGGCACATTGTATTGCCCGGCCTGCGCCATCATGCCCAGACGCTTGGATATCAGCGCCAGCCGCACGTCCTCCGGCATGGCCTTGAACCCCTGCCGGGTGTCGAGGAACTTGCCCAACGGGTCGGCGAACACCTCGCCGTTGGTGGCGGCGGCAAGCGTCGCCTCATCCAGCATCAGCCACTCGTGTGGGTTGTTGGTGCTTGGCGCCTGACGGTATCCGGTGATCGATTCGAAGAAATCGCCGATGCGGAACACTCCGTCGCGCCTGCCTGCACCCTGCGCCCTGGCGGTGGACTCGCGCGGGCCGTATCCCATGAACGATTGGGGGAGCGCCTCGTAATCGGCCTGAAGGCGCTCGCCGATCACCGCATAATCCTCGTCGGTGAGCCATAGACAGAAGCGTGGGCCGAAATCATGATCGCGCGAGAGATCGTCATCGAACCCGTAGCATTCCGATCCGTGGCCCACCAGTCCCGCCGCGATGCGCCCCTGATATTCCGGGTATTTGTCGGCGATGAGCGGCTTGCCATAGGCGTTCCAGCATTCGCGTGCCAGCTTGAGGCCGCATATGGGTGAGGTGCCGGTGGGTGAGGCGGTAGCGGACGGAACGGCGGCGGATGGGGTGCCGGCGGGTGCTGTGCCGGGCGTGCCGGAACCATTCCCACCTGCGCTCGCATCCTGTGAAACATCCTGTGAAACATTTGCGGGGGCATGCTCGGAGGCCTCGTGTTCGGCCTGCCGCAGGTTGCTCTCGGTGATGCGGTAATAATCAGTGTCCTTGCCGTAGCATTCCTCGATGACCTGCAGGGCCTGGCAGTACAGGTTCACCGCCTGCCCGTAATCATGCTGGTGGAAACACACCTGCGCGTAGCCGGCCAGCGCCGAAGCGTAATGGGCGCTGTGCTCAAGATGACCGTTGCGGTAGATCTCCAACGCCTTCGCCGCATGCCAGCTCGCGGCGGACAGCTTGTCTTCGGCGAGCAGCGTCAACGCCAGATTCGTGTGCGTCGAGGCCACGTCGAGGTCGGTTTCGGCATCCGGGCTCGACGATTCCAGTATGCGCAGGGCCTCGCCCAGCTCCACCTCGGCCTGATGCGTTTTCCCGGTCTCGCTGTACAGCATCGACAGGTTGTTGTGCAGGGCGGCGAGTCGCCGGTCGCTGGGGGCGAGCGTGCGCTCGCTGGACGCCTGCGCCTGCTTGTACAGATCCTCGGACTGATCGTACTGACCGGCCGCCCGCATGGCGGTGGCCGCATTGATCAGGGTGGTCGTCCATGCCTCGGTGCCCGTGATGCCCATACGGGTCGCGAGCTCCAGCGCCCGTTGCACGATCCACTGGTTCTCCTTGTGTCGGCCTTGCGAGCGGTAGAACCCCATCGTCTCGTTCAGCACGGTGAGCAGCCCGGCGTCATCGCCGGCGTTCTCCGCGTCGATCATGGCCTGCTCCAGGTACGGCCCTGCCTTGGCGGCGGCGTGCGCGTCGAAGATCGCGTCGAGCCCGGCGAGGAACCGTTGCGTGTCAAAAGGCTGCTCGGAAGGTCGGGGCTCGTCCCCGGCTTGGTCCGGTGCCGCGTCATCGTCGAACGCGGCCATCAGCTTCGCCATCAGTGCATCATCGTTCATGTCATCTCCTTGCCATGAAACCGGTTTCTACCAGTCTAGGAAGCCTTGGTGATGACGTTTTCGGCGTGTGATGTGAGCTATATAACAAACCCCCGCTCTCAAAACTCGCAGATATACCGGTGATTCAGCGAAATTCCACTTGTATCTGCGAGTTTTGAGAGCTATATCCCGCGAAACTCACACCGTGATCTCGCGCATACGCTCCAGCGCGTCGGTGTGCGTCTCGTGACGCATGGAGTATATGGTCAGCAGCGCCACCGCGATGACCGCCAGCGGCACGCCGCCCAATGCGGTGAAGTGGTAGTTCATGCCTGACAAGTTCAGCATGCCGCCGCCGACCATCGAGCCGACCGCGTTGCCGAAGTTGAACGCCACCTGCACGGCCGCGCCGGCCAGCAGCTCGCCGCCGCCCTTGCCGGATTCGGTCATCAGCAGCTGCTGTGGGGCGGAGATGAAGAACAGGCCGAACGCGATCCAGAACGTGAAGATGGCGGCGCTCACATGGTTGCCGGGCACCAGGAACACCAGCAGCAGGCCGACGCCGGAGATCGCCTGCCCGAGGGCTGCGGTTCCCGCGTGACGCCAGTTGTCGGTGATACGCCCGCCGATGATGCCGCCGACCACCATGCCGAATCCGGCGAGCATCATCAGGAACGGCACCATGTCGCTGTCGTATCCGCCGGTCTTCTGCAGCCACGGCGACACGTAGCTCCACCAGCAGAACACGCCGGCGTTGCCGGTGAACACCGCGCCCAGAATCAGCCACGGTCCAGGCTTTCGGAGGAACCTGAACTGGCCGGCCAGACCGACGTCCTTCACCGGCGCGATGGCGGGGACCCAGGCAAGCGCGAGGAACACGGTCATCGCGGCCCAGACGCTGAGCACGATGAACGCAAGCCTCCATGACAGGAACTCCGACATCAGCGTGCCGGCCGGCACGCCGATCATGTTGGCGACGGTCTGACCGGTGACCATGGCGGAGACGGCCTGCGCCTCCTTGCCCTTGTCGGCCACGGTCTTGGCGATCAGCGTGGCAGTGCCGAAGAACGCGCCGTGGGGCAGTCCCGAGATGAAACGGGCAGCCAGCAGCATGGGCGCATTGACGGAGAACGCCGACAGGACGTTGCCGACGAAGGCGATCACCATGAACATGATGATCAGCTGCTTCGGCGGGATCTTGCGCCCGAACACCAGGATCAGCGTGCCGATGCACACGCCGATCGCATAGGCGGAAATGAAGTGGCCGGCGGTCGGGATATCGACGTGCATCGCCTCGGCGGTCTGGGGCAGGATGCCCATCATCACGAATTCGGCCGCGCCGAGGATGAACGCGCCGGAAGCCAAGGCAAGCAGGCTTTTCTTCATGGTTCCCTCTTCATCACATCTCGCGGGCGTGCCCGCGCGTGGGTGTCGTTTGTTGTGATTGTCGCTGATGGTTGTGGTGGTCCCGCAGTGTGAGACTGCGGGAGCTGCCAAGCCACCGGTAAGAAGAAGGCCAGACCGCTGATGCGATCTGGCCTTCATGTTGTCGGGCTGGCGGGATTTGAACCCGCGGCCTCTTCGTCCCGAACGAAGCGCGCTACCAAGCTGCGCTACAGCCCGTTTTGGCAACGCAGGTTATAATACAACGAAATCCCGGACAAGCCAAACCGGCGTGGCGTGGCATCCCGAAAACCGCGGAATATCAACGGACTCTCGGCGTGTATCGCCATCTCATTACACTGTGACATTATGAGTCAGACGCAAGAAACCCCCGAATCCCTGAACGACGACGAGACGGCGCCCGCTGTTCCCGTCATGACCACGGTCGAGCGTGCCGAGATGCTGCTGCGACAGGACGCAGCCATCCGCGACCGCATCGGCGCCGGCGCAACTTTGGACGAGGCCGTCGATCCCTCCAACAAGGAGTTCGGCCCGCTCGCGCACCCCGAGCAGGTGCAGATGCGCGTCGCCAAGCGCGCGATGATGCTTGAGGCTGGCATGCAGCCCTACCCGGTGCACCTCGACGTGACCGACACCATCGAGGCCGTGCGCGCCAAGTATGACGGCAAGCTTGAAGCCGGTCAGGAGACCGAGGACGTGGTCGGCATCGCCGGGCGTGTCCTGTTTCTGCGCAACGGCGGCGGCCTGTGCTTCGTGCAGCTGTCGGCCGGCGACGGCACGAAGATCCAGGGCATGATCTCCAAGAAGGAGATCGGCGCTGACTCGCTCAAGCAGTTCAAGCAGCTCGTGGACCTCGGCGACCACCTGTACCTGCGCGGCCGCGTGATCGCGTCCAAGACCGGCGAGCTGTCGGTGTTCGCCACCGAATGGGCCATCGCGTCCAAGGCGCTGCAGCCGCTGCCCGCCCTGCACAAGGACCTGAACGACGACACGCGCACGCGCAAGCCGTACATCGGCATGATCGCCGATGAGAAGGTGCGCAACATGGTGCGCAACCGGTCCAAGGCCGTCGCCTCGCTGCGCCGCACGTTCGATGACCACGACTTCCTTGAGGTCGAGACGCCGATGCTGCAGACTATCCACGGCGGTGCCGCCGCCCGTCCGTTCACCACGCACATGAACGCCTTCGACCTGGACCTTTATCTGCGCATCGCGCCGGAACTGTTCCTCAAGCGCTGCCTCGTGGGCGGCATCGACCGCGTGTTCGAGATCAACCGCGACTTCCGCAACGAGGGCGTCGACGCCACGCACGCCCCCGAGTTCACGATGGTCGAGGCCTACCAGGCGTACGGCACCTACGACACCATCGGTCAGCTGGTCAAGGAGCTCGTGCAGAAGACCGCGATGGACGTGTTCGGCTCCCATAAGGTCACGCTGCTCGACGGCACCGAATACGATTTCGGCGGCAACTGGAAGACCATCAGCATGTATGATTCGCTCTCCGAGGCGCTCGGCGAAGAGATCGTGCCGAACGGCGGGCCGGACAACCCCGGCACTTCCGTGGAGCATCTGGGCGAGATCGCCGACAAGCTCGGCGTGGAGCGTGACGACGTTGAGAACCACGGCAAGCTCGTCGAGCACCTGTGGGAGCACTTCTACGAGGACAAGCTATACGAGCCGACCTTCGTGCGCGACTTCCCGGTCGAGACCTCCCCGCTGGTCAAGGGCCACCGCAACAAGGCCGGCGTGGTGGAGAAGTGGGATCTCTACGTGCGCGGCTTCGAGCTGGCCACCGGCTACTCCGAGCTCAACGACCCGATCGTGCAGCGCGAGCGTTTCGTGGCCCAGGCCAAGGACGCGCTGGCCGGCGACGAGGAGGCCTGCGACATCGATGAGGACTTCTTGGAGGCCCTCGGCGTGGGCATGCCCCCGGCGGGCGGCATGGGCATGGGCATCGACCGACTGCTCATCGCCCTGACCGGTGCCACGATCCGCGAGACCATCACCTTCCCTCTGGTCAAGCCGCTGGCGTTGCAGTAAACGTGCGGCGGGCCGCTGCCGGCCTTGCGTGCGGACTGCGGGCGATGACCGATTGAAATGATATGGCGGGGCTCCACGCGTGTGTGCGTGGAGCCCCGCCTGTTATGTATCGATGCTGTGCCGACAGCCCCCCGCCAGCGGGGCGTGCTGATGTCGGCGGATGATCATGACGACATATCCACGGAATCCGTGAAAGGCACGTACACTGGACTGCATGACTGTGAAACTGTGGATATCCGGCGCACGCCCGAAAACCTTGACGACCTCCCTGTCCTCCGTGGTGGTGGGCGCATGCTGCGCGTATCCGGTGATCGTGGGCGATCTCAACTGCGCGCAGACCCGGTCCGACACGTCGCAATGCGCGGCGGTCACCGCCGATGCGCAGGCGATGATGTCTCGGTTCTGGCTCGTCACGCTGCTGTGCGTGTGCGTGGGCGTGTTACTGCAGATCGCGGTGAACTACGCCAATGACTATTCCGATGGCATCCGCGGTGTCGATGAGGGCCGCGGCGGCAGTGAGAAGAAGACCAAGAAGCCCATGCGGCTGACCGCGTCCGGCCTGGTTCCGGCGAAGCATGTGCTCGTTGCCGCCGTGGTGAGCGCTCTGCTGGCCTGCGTGTGCGGCCTCGTCGCCGTCGTCCTGTCACAGGCGTGGTGGCTGCTGCTGGTCGGCGTGCTTTGCCTGCTGGCCGGCTGGTTCTACACCGGAGGCAAGCATCCGTACGGATATGCGGGATTCGGCGAACTCTCGGTGTTCCTGTTCTTCGGTTTGGCCGCCGTGCTTGGCACGCAGTATGCGCTGAGCGGTTCGGTCAGCGTGCTCGGCGTGTTGTGCGCGGTTGTCGCGGGGCTGTTGTCATGCCAGATACTGATGGTGAACAACCTGCGTGACATCAACGAGGATCGCCGGCATGGCAAGCGCACGCTCGCAGTGCGCATGGGGGAGCGTGGCGCCCGCGTGATGCTGGGCGTCTGCTGCGTCGTCGCATGGGCGATCGGCGTGTGGGTGGTGATGCTGCTGTGGACGCCGTGGGGCGGTATCCTCATGCTGTCCGGCATCGGCGTGCCGTGGCGCATGGTGACCAGCACGGGCCGTAAGGAATTCCGCAAAGCGCTGTCGGACGCCTGCTTCCAGCCCCCGTTCTTCGCCGTCATCCTGCTGATTTCGCTGATGGTGTGAGTATTCCTGCGCAAGCGTTCGGCGAAACGGTGGACAAAGGCTCGAATTTGGCCGGGCTGAGCGGTAGACTGCGAGTTATGACTTACAAACTAGTACTGCTCCGTCACGGACAGAGCGCATGGAACAAGACCAATCAGTTTACCGGCTGGGTGGACGTCCCGCTGACCGAGCAGGGCGAAGCCGAAGCCAAGCGTGGTGGCGAGCTGCTCAAGGAGAAGAACGTCCTGCCGGACATCGTCTTCACCTCCCTGCTGCGTCGTGCCATCAACACCGCCAACATCGCACTGGATGCCGCCGATCGCCTGTGGATTCCGGTTCAGCGTGACTGGCGTCTCAACGAGCGTCACTACGGCGCTCTGCAGGGCAAGAACAAGACCGAGATTCGTCAGGAGTACGGTGACGAGAAGTTCATGCTGTGGCGTCGCTCCTACGCGACCCCGCCGCCCGAGATCGACCCGAACGACCAGTACGCGCAGAACCACGACCCGCGTTACGCCGGTGACCCGGTTCCGGAAGCCGAGTGCCTGGCCAACGTCGTCGAGCGTGTCAAGCCCTACTTCGAGTCCGCCATCGAGCCTGAGCTGCGCGCCGGCAAGACCGTGCTGATCGCCGCCCACGGCAACTCGCTGCGTGCCATCGTCAAGATGCTCGACAACCTGTCCGAGGACGAGATCGCCAAGGTCAACATCCCGACCGCCATCCCGCTGCTCTACGAGCTGGACGAGAACTTCAAGCCGGTCAAGCCGCGTGGCGAGTACCTGGACCCGGAGGCCGCCGCCGCCGGTGCCGCCGCCGTCGCCGCTCAGGGCCAGAAGTGATTCTCTGACCTGGCATTAGCCTGATGCATAGGGCCGTTCCCTCATGGGAGCGGCCCTTTTGCGTATTCGGCCACGAGCCGACGTGTATGATGTAGGCCGAAGGGGGCGCGTCTCCTCGGTATGCGAAACGCTGCTCGGCGTATTCGGCGCCGTGGCACCGGTCGTGGTCGGCGGCATGCTGCGGTTCGTGCCGGGCGGGTTCACACTGATCGCCGCCGTGGTGTGCGCGCTGGCCACGGCGGGCATGGTCGTGGCCGTCTTCTCGCCGATTCGCACCATTCCCGCTTCCGCTGACTGGGAGCGCAGCGAAGTGTGACTCGTGCGGGGTGTCACGCTGCGAGGGCGCACGCGGTGACGCAACTCACGCACGGTGACGTCGCGATGGAGTCTATGATCCGGGTTCCAAAGCCGCGCACCGCCCGTCGGGGCATACAAAAACGGCGAGCAGCCATGGCCGTCTCGCCGTTCATGGGACTCTCCGTGGAGAGAAGTTCAGTTATGGCGGAATGCCGGTGACGGCATCGCCGCGGTCGTCGTCACTCGACGGCGCCGTCCTCGTCGCGCGACGGCTCCTTGCTCGGATCGAAGCCGGACACGATGTACACGACGCGGCGGGAGGCCGACACGGCGTGGTCGCCGAGACGCTCCATGAAGCGGCCGAGCAGCACGACGTCGATCAGCTGCTGACGGCTGCCGGTCCACTTGTCGGACAGAGCCAGGTCGAAGGTCTTGTGGTGCAGCGCGTCGAGCTTGTCGTCGTCGAGGATGATCTCCTCGGCGGTTTTGGCGTCGCGGTCCTGCAGCATGACGACGATGCGGTCGGCGGTCATCGACAGGAACTGCTGCATCTCGGTGAACAGCTCCGTGGCCTCGGCCGGCAGCGCCGGTTCGGGGTAGATGCGGCGTGCAGCTTCGGCGATGTGCTTCGCCAAATCGCCCATGCGCTCGAAGGTCGCGGCGAGCCGCAGCGTCGATACGACGACTCGCAGGTCGGTCGCCACCGGGTTCTGCTTGGCGAGCAGACGGATGCACTGGTCGATGACGCTGGATTCGAGGGCATCGATCTCGATGTCGCCGTCGATGACGCTCTGGGCGGCTTCGACATCCTGCTTCAGCAAGGCGTCTCCGGCCCCGTTGATGGCCTTGCGCACGTCTTGCACCATGCGATCGAGGTCATCGGCAACGGCCTTGAGCTCCTCGTCAAAAATAACGCGCATTGTTGTAGCCTTTCATGCTATGTAGTTGCTCTTGATGGAACCTCTATCAAGTGTAAGCCGCATAAGCTGTGTTTGCCTAGTGCGTGGCGGTCAGGTTCTTGAAATTGTCTCAAAATTCATTGGCTAGTTCACCCGGAATTCACGTTCGCCGCATGTCGCCTCTCGGTGTGAGACAATGGAACCATGCCTCAGTTTCAGCCGTCGGTATGGATTTTTGTAGTTTTCGCGCTATTGGCGCTGGCCGCATTGGCGGGAATCGGCTTTTTCATCGCGGACCGGCTGCAGCCCGTCATCATGAACGCGCTGTGCAGCAATGACCGCTTGCCGTCGTTGCAGTCTCGGCGTCGCGGCGCGCGCCGCCGTCAGGAGGATGACGAGCCGGCCGATGATCTGGATGACTCCACCCAGCTGGTGCTGTCGATGCTCTCGCTGGCGTCGGTCGTGGTGGACGATCAGGACGAGGTGGTCCGTGCCAATCCTGCGGCCTATAGACTCGGCTTGGTGCGTGATGACACACTGATCGAACCTACGTTGCTTGACGCGGTGCACAAGGTGATGAAGGACGGTTCCCGGTGCTCGTTCGACCTGAAGACTCAGACGCCGGAGCAGTTCATGACGATGAACGGATTCGGTGCCGCGGCTGCCGATGACGGCCTGACCGCAGAGGCCTCGTCTCGGCCGAACTGGCTGAAGGTGACGGTGGGACGCATCGGCGACCATCTGGTGCTCGTGCTGATCAACGATGTCAGCGAGTCGATCCGGTTCGCTCAGATTCGAGACTCGTTCATATCGAACGTCTCCGAACAGCTGCTGCAACCGACCCGCGCGCTGGAGCGGCTGGCCGATTCGTTGGAGAGCGCGGACGTGAGCCACGAGCAGCTGTCGAACCACGCGCGGCAGGTGCGGCATTCCTGTGTGCGGCTCGACCGCATGATCTCTGACCTGCTGATGCTGATTAAGGCTCAGGAGCCGGTGACGGCTTCGGAGGCGAACCGTTGCGACCTGTTCTCGCAGGTTTCCGGGGCCGTGGATGATCTTGCCGGCGCTGCGCGGGATGCCGGGGTGCAGGTGCGGGTCGGCGGCAAGAGCCCCGTGATGATTCACGGGGAGGCCGATCAGATTCGCATGGCCGTGCGCAAGATGGTGGAGAATGCGATCGTGTATTCACACCCAGGCGGGGCGGTCGGCGTCTCCGTCGCCCTGTCTTCGGACGGGAAGAACGCCGTGGTGCGTGTCATCGATCATGGCGAGGGCGTGCCGAAGGCCGATCTGCCCCGTATCTTCGAACGGTTCTACCGCGGTTCCAACCAGAACGAGCGCACGACCGACGGCATCGGTCTGGGATTGGCGATCGTCAAGCATGCGGCGCTCGCCCATCACGGCGATGTGACGGTGTGGAGCGCTCCCGGGCAGGGCAGCACGTTCACGCTGTCGCTGCCGGTGGGGGACTGATACGGCTCAGTTGCCGAGACGCCGGTAATCCCAGCGGTCGAAATGCTCCCATACCAGCATCATGACGCCGATGATCAGTCCGGCCGCGCACATGATGAGCAATTGCAGCACATCCAGCCCGCACGCGAGCAGTATCGCGCTGACGATCAGCGCGACCGACCACAGCACGCAGCCGATGAGGAACGTCTTGCGCAGGTCGACGCGCACCGGTTTCGGTGCCGGCTTGCGTACTTCAGGATTGATGATGGCTGCGAATTTCATACCTATATACCTTAGCGCATGGGATGAATCGGGCGGGTGGCGGTACATACACCGGCACCCGCCCGAGCGTTCAGTCCTTGATGATCGGGCGGCTCTTGCTGCCGCGTCCGTCACAGGTGCTCGACGACGTAATCGATGCACGCGGTGAGCGCGGCCACGTCCGACGGCTCCACCGAGGGGAACACGCCGATGCGCAGCTGGTTGCGCCCGAGCTTGCGGTATCCGGACGTGTCTACGATGCCGTTCTCGCGCAGCGCGGCGATGACCTGTTTGGCGCTGACCGCGTCATCCAGGTCGACGGTGACGACCGCATTGGAGCGCGAGCCCGGGTCGGCGACGAACGGCCGGGCGTATTCGCTGCGCTCCGCCCACTCGTACAGCAGCGCGGCGGACTGCGCGCAACGTGCCGTGGACCAGGCCATGCCGCCATTCTCGTTGAGCCAGCGCACCTGGTTCTCCAGCATGATTAGCGTGGCGACCGACGGCGTGTTCAGGGTCTGATCCTTGCGTGCGTTGTCGAGCGCAGAGGTCAGCGAGAGGAACGGCGGAACCCAACGGCGGGAGCCTTCGAGCTTGGCTTCGCCCTCGACCTGCTGCGCACGTGCGATGGCGCGCGGCGACAGCACCGCGATCCACAGGCCGCCGTCGGAGCCGAACGCCTTCTGCGGGGAGAAGTAGTACGCGTCGGTCTGGCTGACATCCACCGGCAACGCGCCGGCAGCGCTGGTGCCATCGACCACGACGATCGCGTTCTGCTCGTCGCTGCCTTCCACGCGCAGCACCGGTGCCGACACGCCGGTGGAGGTCTCGTTGTGCGCCCACGCGTAGGTGTCCACGCCGTCGGTGCGCTCGGGGAGCCGATAGGTGCCCGGTTCTCCCGCGAAGATGACGGGGTCGTCGAGGAAGGGCGCGCTCTGCGCCGACTTGGCGAACTTCGTGCTGAATGAGCCGTATGTGCCGAATGCGGCCTTGCCGGCGATGAGCGACGCGCAGGCGATGTCCCAGAAGGCGCTTGCGCCGCCGTTGCCGAGCGCGATCTCATATCCGTCGGGCAGGGAGAAGAACGAGCCGAGTCCTTCACGGATGGAGGCGACCAGGGATTTCACCGGCGTCTGCCGGTGTGAGGTGCCGAGGAGCGTCTTGCCACCGCGTTCGAGCGCGTCTACCTGCTCGGGGCGGATCTTGCTGGGGCCGGAGCCGAATCGTCCGTCTTCGGGCTTCATTGAGGACGGGATGTTCACGATATTGTCCATATGCTCAACACTAGCCAATGATGCGGATTGATAGGAGTCGGCGTTCATGTGTCGGATGCGGTCGGGTTGCCGATGGCCGCACCCCGCGGTAAGCTGGTCAACCGTGATG
>ENA-OXVT01000335-OXVT01000335.1-human-gut-metagenome-genome-assembly--contig:-NODE-335-length-21842-cov-18.312526_pt1 | contig 21842 bp, 19 predicted proteins | sample MGYA00249253_ERZ652702 | MGnify/ENA primary metagenome ERZ652702 (study PRJEB26925, sample SAMN05826756) | human gut metagenome | biome: ENVO:2100002; feature: ENVO:00000062; material: ENVO:00002003...
GTTCAGCCCGAGACCGAGGATAATGTAGATCATGGTCAGGGTGGCAATATCCACCGTCCCGCGTGAAACCATAAACGGCCACGCCACCGCAAGCACCAACAGCGCCACGAGGAACAGTTTCTGCTTCACCGTGGAGCCATCAATGGCGGGCAGAATAAACTTCGGTCCGGAAACGCTTTTCAACCCTTTCTGGAAAGCCGGTCGCAAAAGCTGGAAGAAAAAGACCACCGCCGTGCCGATAAACACCCACTGCCAACGGACATCCGAAGCCGTGTCGACCACCAGTTTGGTGCCATCCAGCTCCAGTTGCACGCCCATAAAGACGCCCGCCAGCACAAAGAACATCGCGGCAGAGAGCAGCGCCATTGCAATATGCATCGGTTTCATACTTTCTCTACCTCCGGGCGACCCAGAATACCGGTCGGCATCACCAGCAGCACCAGAATCAGCAGGGCGAATGAGACCACATCTTTATATTCCGTACTCAGATAGGCAGAAGAGAGCGCCTCCGCAATCCCCAGAATCAGGCCGCCAATCATCGCTCCCGGAATGCTGCCAATCCCACCGAGCACCGCCGCGGTAAAGGCTTTCATCCCGGCCATAAAGCCGATGTAGGGGTTAATGACGCCGTAGAACTGACCGAGCAGCACACCCGCCACCGCCGCCATCGCCGCGCCAATCACAAAGGTCAGCGCAATCACCCGGTCGGTGTTAATGCCAAGCAGACTCGCCATTTTCAGATCTTCCGCGCAGGCACGACACGCGCGACCCATGCGGGAATAGCGAATGAAAATCGTCAGCGCCAGCATGGCGAGGAAGGTAACAATCCAGATCACCGCCTGCATGGTGGTAATAGAGGCAGAGAAGTTTTCGCTATGCCCCACCACCCACTGACCGTTAAACAGGCTCGGCAGCGCCACGTCGCGCGAACCTTCGGTCAGGCTGACGTAGTTTTGCAGGAAGATGGACATACCGATTGCAGAGATGAGTGCAATCAGGCGCTTAGAGTTACGCACCGGGCGGTAAGCCACCCGTTCGATACTCCAGCCGTAGGCGCTGGCAATGACGATTGCGCCGACGAATCCCGCAGCTACCAGCAGCCAGCCGGTATCAATGCCCATCATCATCAGCGCGGCGATGATCATAAATGAGACGTAGCTGCCAATCATATAAACCTCGCCGTGGGCGAAGTTGATCATGCCGATAATGCCGTAAACCATGGTGTAGCCGATGGCTATCAGCGCGTAGGTACTGCCCAGCGTGACGCCGTTAAACATCTGCTGCAAGAAATACAAAAACTGCTCAGACATAAGGTAACCTTTCTAAACCCGCCCGCATTTTACGGGCGGTGGGATGATCACTTGGCTGCCGTGGATGAACCGTCGGCGTGCCACTGGAAGACACCAAAATCAAATCCCTTAAGATCGCCTTTTTCATCCCAGTTCAGCGGCCCAATCACGGTGTTTGCACCGTTAGCTTTTAAATCTTTCACCAGCGCCAGCGGCTCATCGCTGCCGGTACGCTCAAGGGCAGTCGCCAGAGATTGCACCGCCGCGTAGGTGATCCAGACATAAGGCCCGGACGGATCTTTCTTGTCTGCTTTCAGCGCATCAACGATGCCCTGGTTTGCCGGATCCTGGTCATAGCGTTTTGGCATAGTGACCAACATGCCTTCGGCGGCATCACCGGCAATGTTCGACAACGACGCATTACCCACACCTTCCGGCCCCATAAACTGGGTTTTCAGGCCAACGGAACGGGCCTGGCGCAGCATCTGCCCCATTTCCGGGTAGTAACCGCCGTAGTAAACGAAGTCGATGTTTTCTTTTTTCAGGCGGGCGATCAGCGCGGAGAAATCTTTCTCCCCGGCGGTAATACCGTCGAAGAAGACGACGTTGGCGTTAGCCGCTTTCAGCCCGTCCTGCACCGAACGCGCCAGCCCTTCGCCATACTGTTGTTTGTCGTGAATGATGGCGATGCGCTGGGGCTTCACCGTCTCAAGAATGTATTTTGCCGCCGTTGGCCCCTGGGAAGAGTCCAGCCCGGCAGTACGCATAATGTGTTGATAACCGCGTTGGGTCAGCTCCGGGTTGGTCGCTCCCGGCGAGATCATCAGAATACCTTCGTCTTCATAGATATCTGACGCAGGCTGGGTAGAAGAAGAACACAGATGACCAATAACGTATTTAATGCCGTCATTAACGATTTTGTTGGCGACCGCAACGGCTTGTTTCGGGTCGCATGCGTCGTCATATTCCACGCCAACCAGTTTATCGCCCTTAATTCCCCCTTTGGCATTAATGTCTTTAATTGCCTGACGCGCGCCGTTAAATTCCATATCGCCCCACTGGGCAATCGGGCCGGACATCGCGCCGACAACGGCGACTTTAATATCGTCAGCCATAGCGGTGTGTGAAATTGCCAGTGCAATCATCCCTGCGATGATAGTTTTCGCATTCCGTTTCATAGTCAAAAATCCCCATTCGTGATGTTGTGTTGCTTTGTTTTTATGTGTTAACAAATCAGACTGTTCTTTTTTTATACTGCACTGTTTTTGCCTGTCTGATTAAGGGGTTAGCGCAGTATTTTGTGATAATAGCGATTAAAATCCCTATTTTTCAGTCGATTAAGAACAGATAATATTCTGAATTTATTGATAGATAAACAGAAAAAAGTGCCTTTGTCAGCATAAAATAACGGCACAAAGGGCGGAATAATTCACTATCATTCAGGGGATTATGCTGGACATTTTTCATTCTCTAATGTTTTAACTTTGTAATTATTGCTGTTAAAAAATTAATCACCTGCCAAAAGAAATAAAAAAGAGAAAGCCTCCGATTAAATTATTTCGCTACACTGGTTCCACTTTTGTGATTTACACGGGTTACCCATGAAGCTGACCATCATTCGATTAGAAAAATTTAGCGACCAAGACCGGATTGACCTGCAAAAGATCTGGCCGGAGTATTCCCCTTCCTCGTTACAGGTTGACGATAACCACCGTATCTACGCCGCGCGTTTTAACGAGCGCCTGCTCGCTGCCGTGCGGGTAACCTTAAGCGGCACCGAGGGAGCACTGGATTCCCTGCGCGTGCGGGAAGTCACCCGCCGTCGCGGTGTGGGGCAATATCTGCTGGAAGAGGTTTTGCGTAACAATCCTGGCGTTTCATGCTGGTGGATGGCGGATGCAGGCGTGGAAGATCGCGGTGTGATGACGGCGTTTATGCAGGCGCTGGGGTTTACGGCACAACAGGGCGGCTGGGAGAAGTGTTAATCGTCAAGTTTGATTTCAAAAGTGATATTGCCTGATGCGCTACGCTTATCAGGCCTACAATGTGTGTTGCAATTTACTGATTTCTTTGGATCTTGTAGGCCGGATAAGGCGTTTACGCCGCATCCGGCATGAAGCAACGTACTCGATATTAGCAATTTGGCGGCAACCCAAAGTTGCCGATTAATGATTACTTCGCATCGGTCGCCGTGCCGTTGGCGTGCCAGTCAAATACGCCGAACTCAAAGCCTTTCAGATCGCCTTTCTCATCCCAGGTCAGCGGTCCCATTACGGTATCCACGGAGTTCGCTTTCAGGTATTTGGCGATTTCAGCCGGATCGTCAGACTGATTCAGGCCCGCCTGCAAAGATTGCAGCGCGGCGTAGGTGGTCCAAACGAATGCGCCACTTGGGTCCTGTTTTTTCGCTTTGATCGCGTCAACAATGGGTTTGTTCGCCGGAACCTGATCGTAGTTCTTCGGCTTGGTCACCAGCAGCCCTTCCGCTGATTCGCCCGCAATGTTAGACAGCGAAACGTTAGCCACACCTTCCGGCCCCATAAACTGAGTTTTCAGCCCTGCCGCGCGTGCCTGACGCAGGATTTGCCCCATTTCCGGGTGATAACCGCCGTAGTAAACGAAGTCGATATTCTCTTTTTTCAGACGCGCCACCAGCGTTGAGAAATCTTTTTCCCCGGCGGTGATGCCATCAAAGAACACCACGTTTGCATTGCCTTTCTTCAGGCCGTCCTGCACCGCTCGCGCCAGACCTTCGCCGTATTGCTGTTTGTCGTGAACGATAGCAATACGCTGCGGTTTCACTTTCTCAAGAATATATTTCGCCGCCGTCGGCCCCTGGTCGGAGTCCAGGCCGGTGGTGCGCAGGATCAGCTGATAGCCACGGGCGGTCAGCTCCGGCGCGGTTGCCGCTGGGGTGATCATTAAAATGCCTTCGTCTTCGTAGATGTCAGACGCAGGCTGCGTTGATGAAGAACAGAGGTGACCAATCACATATTTAATGCCGTCGTTAACGACTTTGTTCGCCACCGCAACCGCCTGTTTCGGGTCACAGGCATCGTCATATTTTACGATTTGCAGTTTGTTGCCTTTAATGCCGCCTTTAGCGTTGATATCCGCAACCGCCTGCTCTGCGCCGGTAAACTCCTGGTCACCGTACTGCGCAACCGGACCGGACATTGCGCCCACGACCGCGACTTTAATATCTTCTGCCAGAGCCATATTGCTGAATGCCAGCGCGATACATCCTGCCAGTAACGCTTTACCCTTTATGTTCATCCTGAGAATCCCCATTCTTCTGGTTATTACGTGTGTTGTGATGTTGTTTTTCAGCACTTTGTTTCGTTTTATGCATGACTACCCGTGCTTTAGCAGCATACTCTGCTAAAACATACCCGATTTTTATGATATTGGAATAGCTATTTTGACAGTTTATTAACAATCTGCGTGGGGATTGGCGTTTTGCCGGAGGGGAAATTGATTATTACAGAGGCCCAAAAAACAAAAACCCCGGACTCTCATCCAGGGTTCTCTGCTTAATAGCGGAAATTACGCTTCAATGGCAGCACGCAATTTTTTCATCGCGTTCTTTTCCAGCTGGCGTACACGCTCAGCGGAAACGCCGTAACGGTCAGCCAGTTCCTGCAACGTGGACTTCTTGTCTTCGTCCAGCCAGCGCGCACGGATGATGTCCTGGCTGCGTTCGTCCAGACCCTGCATCGCGTCGGTCAGACGGTTTGCCGCCTGCTCTTCCCAGTTATCATCTTCAATGCCGTCGGCAAAGTTAGATGATTTATCCTGCAGATAGAGCACCGGAGCCATCGGCTGGCTGTCGGAATCGTCGTCGGAAGACAGGTCAAAGGTCATGTCCTGTGCCGCCATACGTGATTCCATCTCACGTACGTCTTTGCTGGTTACGCCCAGTTCACGGGCCACCATTTCGACTTCATCCTGGTTAAACCAGCCCAGACGCTGCTTGGTTTTACGCAGGTTGAAGAACAGTTTGCGCTGCGCTTTGGTGGTCGCAACTTTGACGATACGCCAGTTACGCAGAACGTATTCGTGGATCTCTGCTTTGATCCAGTGAACGGCGAAGGAGACCAGGCGCACACCCACTTCCGGGTTGAAACGGCGCACTGCTTTCATCAGGCCGATGTTACCTTCCTGAATCAAATCCGCCTGTGGCAGGCCATAGCCCGCATAATTACGAGCAATATGAACAACAAACCGCAGGTGAGACAGGATCAGCGTTTTAGCTGCTTCCAGATCGCCATGGTAATGCAGCTTTTCAGCCAGCGCCCGCTCCTCGTCAGCCGACAACATCGGCCACGCGTTAGCTGCCCGGATGTAGGAATCCAGGTTGCCAACTGGGGCTAAAGCTAAACTTTGCATTTTGTCAGTCATTCAAATCCTCTCAATCGATATCTTCTGGCGCTTCAGTGGTAGCAACAACTGTGCCAGAGCTTAAGAGCAACGAGGTTATCATTCACTGTTTTATCAGACCGTGATTTTATCCACAAGTTCAATGCAAGCTTGTGAATAAATTACGCACAAAATGTGACATAGAGATGAAATACCGGGAAGAGACAACGGGGTCTCTTTCCCTGCTACGGAACCCATTGCAGGGAAAGAGTATAACACGCTTTTATTATTCAGGCGTAAAGTGGCGTAAATGTTGTACCGTGGCAAGCCACGCTGCCACCCAGCCAATCATCGAGCATACCAGCAGCAATAGCAGGCATTCATCGAATGATAAGCCATTGATATCAAACTTCGTTCCGAAAACCTGTGCCACTTCCGCAACCGCCGATGACAATCGCAGCACCAGAATTTCTGACAAAATTAATGACAACAATGCGCCAGAAAATCCCAGCAGTGCGCCACCATACAGGAACGGGCGCAGGATGAATCCATCTGTCGCACCAATCAGTTTCTGTACGTTAATGGAGTCACGGCGAGCAAAGATACTCAGACGCACACTGTTACCGATGACGAGGAACACGGCCGCCACCATCAACACGCCGATCATCGCCGAAACGCGCCCGACCAGCCCGGTCAACGCCGCCAGACGGGCAAACCAGCTGTCATCCATCCGCACTTCGTCAATGCCGTTAATCTGCGTGATACGATCACGCAGCGTATTCAGTGATTCCGTCCCCTGGAAATCGAGTTTCGGGATCACCACCGCCACTGCCGGAAGCGGGTTTTCTTCCAGCATATCCAGCGCACCACCAAAACCAGACCAGTTACGGAACTCACCCAGTGCGTCTTCACGAGAAAGATAGTTCACTTTCTCCACGCCTTGCTCGGCCTGCAACTGTGCCACCACGCCCGCAGCAGCGTCATCGTCCAGCGTTTTTTGCAGATAAACAGTGATTTGCGGTGACGGATAATACTGCGTCGCCGCCTGGTTAACGTTTTTGTACACCATATAACAGACGCTGGGCAGCGTCAGAGAAATGGCGATAACCATCACCGTTAAAAACGTGGCGAACGGTTTGCTTTTCAGATCCTGCAATGCGCCGTGGAAGGCATAGCGCACCTGTTCGTTGAAAACGTTGGTTTTGCGATTTACCGGTTTTGGCGAGGATTTCGCGCGTTTTGGTGCGTTACGACCGCCGTCGCCTGAGCCGCCGACCGATTTACGGAAGCGATCAAGACGCCCGCCAAACTGCCGAATATGATTGATTGCATCGCGCTTATTCATGGCCCACGCCTCCATGCAAGTGACCATCGCTCAGGGTGAGCATGCGATAGGAACGCCGCGAGATCAGGTTGATGTCGTGCGTTGCCATCAATACGGTTACCCCAACGCGGTTAAACTCTTCAAACAGACGTAAAATGCCTTCCGACAGCGCGTCGTCCAGGTTACCAGTCGGTTCGTCCGCCAGCAGTACCGCGGGCTTGTTCACCACCGCGCGGGCAATGCCAACACGCTGTTGTTCACCGCCCGAAAGCTGAATAGGGAAGTTCTTCGCTTTGTCCAGTAGCCCGACTTTATCCAGCGCCGCCGACACCCGGCGACGAATATCGTCACCGCTGGCACCGGCGATAATCAGCGGGATCGCCACGTTATCGTAGACAGTACGGTCCATCAGTAGATGGTGATCCTGGAAAATCATGCCAATCTGGCGGCGCAGAAACGGAACTTCACGGTTTTTCAGACGCGTGATGTCATGGCCGCTAAACCAGATTTTCCCGGCGCTGGGCCGCTCAATCCCACAGATCAGCTTCAGGAGGGTACTTTTCCCTGCGCCGGAATGACCGGTCAGAAACGCCATCTCACCCGGCTGCATATGGAACGTAACGCCCTGCAGCGCCTGTCTCCCACCGAGATAAGCCTTGCTGACATGTTCAAAGCGAATCATTGTTAATCCTCTCGGGCAAAAAGTGCCTCTATAAAGTCGTCCGCCTTAAACGGACGCAAATCCTCAATACGTTCGCCGACACCAATGTAGCGGATAGGGATACCAAACTGGTCAGCCACCGAGAAAATTACCCCGCCTTTCGCCGTGCCGTCCAGTTTCGTTAGCGTGATGCCGGTTAAGCCAACGGCTTCATGGAACAGTTTGGCCTGGCTTACCGCGTTCTGCCCGGTGCTGGCATCAATAGTCAGCATAACTTCATGCGGCGCTTCAACGTCGAGTTTCTTCATCACGCGGACGATTTTCTTCAACTCTTCCATCAGGTGCGATTTGTTCTGCAGGCGTCCGGCTGTATCGGCAATCAGGACGTCGATATTACGCGCTTTAGCTGCCTGAATGGCGTCGAAGATAACAGAGGCGGAATCCGCCCCGGTATGCTGGGCAATCACCGGAATATTGTTGCGCTGACCCCAGACCTGAAGCTGTTCAACCGCAGCTGCACGGAAAGTATCACCCGCCGCCAGCATCACCGATTTACCCTGCTGCTCAAACTGACGCGCCAGCTTACCAATCGTCGTGGTTTTACCCACACCGTTGACGCCCACCATCAGGATCACAAACGGCGCTTTGCCTTCAACATTCAGCGGCTCATCGACTTTCGCCAGAATCTCGCCCATCTCTTCTTTCAGCTGGCCATAGAGCGCCTCGGCGTCACGAAGCTGCTTGCGGGATGCGCCTTCCGTCAGATTGGTGATAATTTTACGTGTGGTTTCCACACCCACATCGGCGATCAAAAGTTGCTCTTCCAGCTCCTCAAACAGATCATCGTCGATTTTTTTACCGCGGAACAGGCTGATAAATCCGGAACCGAGATTTTCTTTGGTTTTTAACAGGCTGCGTTTCAGGCGCGCGAAAAAACCTTCTTTGGTCGGTTTTTCCTGCTCCTGAGCGATTTCTTCCACCGGCTGCTCTTCTTCTGCCGGAGGAACCACCATCACCGCCTCTTCTGCCGCTTCGGCAGCCAGCGCCGTTTCCAGCTCTTCGTCGGTAATTTCTTCTTTAGCCGCTTCTTCTTCCGCCGCTTCGACAATCTCTACGGTTTCCGCTTCAGCCTGCCACTCTTCTGGCGAAACCGCTTCGGCGTTGACGTCTTCCGGCAACGGCAGCTCTTCACGTTCGATAGCCACTGGCTCCGGCGTTTCTTCTACGACCGGTTCCGGCTGTGCAACGACTTCCGCTTCAGGCTGCGCTTTTTCACTTTCAGCAACCTGTTCAGTGACTTCCACAACGTCGGCAGCAAAAGTTTCCGCCTCGGCTTCAGTATGCGCTTGCGGCTGCTCTTCAACGGCTTGTTCAGAGGCCTTCACAGGCTCTTGCGCCTGAACGATTTCTTCTACAACCGGTTGTTCATTCTGAACTTCTGTCTCTTTTTCCGGGGTCTGCTCTTTTTGACCAAAGCCCAGCCAGGAAAAAAAGCCACGTTTTTTTTCTTTCGCCATTTGCGACTACACTCCTCGCTGTTGCTTCATGGCACAGCGTTAACGCTATGTACATAGCAGCTAAAAAAATGATGAAATAGTCTATCACTTAACTTAATTCACATCACCGCCTGCAAGTATGTGTTATCTGGCGGATTGAGCAATTTATCATGAAAAAACCGAATCATTCCGGCAGCGGCCAAATCCGCATTATTGGCGGGCAGTGGCGAGGCCGTAAACTCCCGGTTCCTGATAGCCCAGGTCTGCGCCCCACCACCGACCGCGTACGCGAAACGTTGTTTAACTGGCTGGCTCCGGTCATTGTTGACGCCCAATGTCTGGATTGCTTCGCCGGGAGCGGCGCGCTGGGGCTGGAAGCGTTATCGCGCTACGCTGCGGGGGCAACGTTGATTGAGATGGATCGCGCGGTTTCTCAGCAGTTAATTAAGAATCTGGCGACACTAAAAGCAGGCAATGCACGCGTGGTGAACAGCAACGCGATGTCATTCCTGGCGCAAAAAGGTACACCGCATAATATCGTGTTTGTCGATCCACCGTTCCGCCGTGGCTTGTTAGAAGAGACGATAAATTTACTGGAAGATAACGGCTGGCTGGCTGACGAAGCCCTGATTTATGTCGAAAGCGAAGTCGAAAACGGTCTGCCCACTGTTCCAGCAAACTGGTCATTACATCGGGAAAAAGTGGCGGGTCAGGTGGCTTATCGGCTGTATCAACGCGAAGCACAAGGAGAAAGTGATGCTGATTAATATTGGTCGTTTGTTAATGCTCTGCGTTTGGGGATTTTTAATCCTCAACCTGGTGCATCCCTTCCCACGCCCGCTGAATATCTTCGTTAACGTGGCGCTGATTTTTACCGTGCTGATGCATGGTATGCAGCTGGCGCTATTGAAATCCACTTTACCGAAAGATGGCCCGCAGATGACCACCGCCGAAAAGGTACGGATTTTCCTTTTCGGCGTGTTTGAACTGCTGGCCTGGCAGAAGAAATTTAAAGTTAAAAAATAACCTTATTGTTCGCCTACAAAGCTGACAAAGCGCGTTCCTTTATAGCTCAGCGTACCTTTATCGCCCACTGTCAGGGCGTGGTACTGCTGGGCGTCGAGGCGAAACGTCTGCTCCATTCCTCCGCTTTGCGGTTTGAAGCTTGCCTCATAGCGTATACTGGTGCCTGCCGGAGTCACTTCCTGCTGGCGCGAACGGCGATCGTTAATCGGTTTTTCCCGCTTGTTGCTCACCACCACCAGCTTTTGCTGGAGCGGAGCCATATCATTATCAGCTTTTTCCCGTCGCTGTTGCATAAAACGAAACGATGCGGCGACGACAATTAAGCCAATGATAACAATAAAGAAAAGAGGTGGTTTGCTCATCTTTATCCCTCATCGGAAAATGCGGAAATAAGCATACCCTGCCAGTTATGGTGTTGTCATCCGTCCACCCTCGCCACTAAACTGGAAGCAAGACCGTAGGCATTCCGCTTACGAAAAAATAACGAATTCAAGGAACTAAGATGCTTTGGTCGTTTATCGCTGTCTGTCTTTCCGCATGGCTATCTGTGGATGCATCGTATCGTGGGCCAACCTGGCAACGCTGGGTGTTTAAACCGTTAACCCTTCTTCTCCTGCTGTTACTGGCCTGGCAAGCGCCGATGTTCGACGCCATTAGCTATCTGGTGCTGGCAGGGCTGTGCGCCTCACTGCTGGGCGATGCGCTAACCCTGTTGCCACGTCAACGTCTGATGTACGCCATCGGCGCGTTTTTCCTCTCGCACCTGCTGTACACCATCTATTTCGCCAGTCAGATGACGCTCTCTTTCTTCTGGCCTCTACCACTGGTGCTGCTGGTTCTGGGTGCGCTGTTACTGGCGATTATCTGGACGCGCCTGGAAGAGTACCGTTGGCCTATCTGCACGTTTATCGGCATGACGCTGGTGATGGTGTGGCTGGCAGGTGAACTGTGGTTCTTCCGTCCGACCGCTCCGGCGCTCTCTGCGTTTGTTGGCGCTTCGTTGCTGTTTATCAGTAACTTTGTCTGGCTGGGGAGCCACTATCGCCGACGCTTCCGTGCGGATAACGCGATTGCTGCGGCCTGCTACTTTGCCGGTCACTTCCTGATCGTCCGCTCGCTGTATCTCTGATAAAACTTGACTCTGGAGTCGACTCCAGAGTGTATCCTTCGGTTAATGAGAAAAAACTTAACCGGAGGATGCCATGTCGACTCCTGACAATCACGGCAAGAAAGCCCCTCAATTTGCTGCGTTCAAACCGCTAACCACGGTACAGAACGCCAACGACTGTTGCTGCGACGGCGCATGTTCCAGCACGCCAACTCTCTCTGAAAACGTCTCCGGCACCCGCTATAGCTGGAAAGTCAGCGGCATGGACTGCGCCGCCTGTGCGCGCAAGGTAGAAAATGCCGTGCGCCAGCTTGCAGGCGTGAATCAGGTGCAGGTGTTGTTCGCCACCGAAAAACTGGTGGTCGATGCCGACAATGACATTCGTGCACAAGTTGAATCTGCGCTGCAAAAAGCAGGCTATTCCCTGCGCGATGAACAGGCCGCCGAAGAACCGCAAGCATCACGCCTGAAAGAGAATCTGCCGCTGATTACGCTAATCGTGATGATGGCAATCAGCTGGGGTCTGGAGCAGTTCAATCATCCGTTCGGGCAACTGGCGTTTATCGCGACCACGCTGGTTGGGCTGTACCCGATTGCTCGTCAGGCATTACGGTTGATCAAATCCGGCAGCTACTTCGCCATTGAAACCTTAATGAGCGTAGCCGCTATTGGTGCACTGTTTATTGGCGCAACGGCTGAAGCTGCGATGGTGTTGCTGCTGTTTTTGATTGGTGAACGACTGGAAGGCTGGGCCGCCAGCCGCGCGCGTCAGGGCGTTAGCGCGTTAATGGCGCTGAAACCAGAAACCGCCACGCGCCTGCGTAAGGGTGAGCGGGAAGAGGTGGCGATTAACAGCCTGCGCCCTGGCGATGTGATTGAAGTCGCCGCAGGTGGGCGTTTGCCTGCCGACGGTAAACTGCTCTCACCGTTTGCCAGTTTTGATGAAAGCGCCCTGACCGGCGAATCCATTCCGGTGGAGCGCGCAACGGGCGATAAAGTCCCTGCTGGTGCCACCAGCGTAGACCGTCTGGTGACGTTGGAAGTGCTGTCAGAACCGGGAGCCAGCGCCATTGACCGGATTCTGAAACTGATCGAAGAAGCCGAAGAGCGTCGCGCTCCCATTGAGCGGTTTATCGACCGTTTCAGCCGTATCTATACGCCCGCGATTATGGCCGTCGCTCTGCTGGTGACGCTGGTGCCACCGCTGCTGTTTGCCGCCAGCTGGCAGGAGTGGATTTATAAAGGGCTGACGCTGCTGCTGATTGGCTGCCCGTGTGCGTTAGTTATCTCAACGCCTGCGGCGATTACCTCCGGGCTGGCGGCGGCAGCGCGTCGTGGGGCGTTGATTAAAGGCGGAGCGGCGCTGGAACAGCTGGGTCGTGTTACTCAGGTGGCGTTTGATAAAACCGGTACGCTGACCGTCGGTAAACCGCGCGTTACCGCGATTCATCCGGCAACGGGTATTAGTGAATCTGAACTGCTGACACTGGCGGCGGCGGTCGAGCAAGGCGCGACGCATCCACTGGCGCAAGCCATCGTACGCGAAGCACAGGTTGCTGAACTCGCCATTCCCACCGCCGAATCACAGCGGGCGCTGGTCGGGTCTGGCATTGAAGCGCAGGTTAACGGTGAGCGCGTATTGATTTGCGCTGCCGGGAAACATCCCGCTGATGCATTTACTGGTTTAATTAACGAACTGGAAAGCGCCGGGCAAACGGTAGTGCTGGTAGTACGTAACGATGACGTGCTTGGTGTCATTGCGTTACAGGATACCCTGCGCGCCGATGCTGCAACTGCCATCAGTGAACTGAACGCGCTGGGCGTCAAAGGGGTGATCCTCACCGGCGATAATCCACGCGCAGCGGCGGCAATTGCCGGGGAGCTGGGGCTGGAGTTTAAAGCGGGCCTGTTGCCGGAAGATAAAGTCAAAGCGGTGACCGGGCTGAATCAACATGCGCCGCTGGCGATGGTCGGTGACGGTATTAACGACGCGCCAGCGATGAAAGCTGCCGCCATCGGGATTGCAATGGGTAGCGGCACAGACGTGGCGCTGGAAACCGCCGACGCAGCATTAACCCATAACCACCTGCGCGGCCTGGTGCAAATGATTGAACTGGCACGCGCCACTCACGCCAATATCCGCCAGAACATCACTATTGCGCTGGGGCTGAAAGGGATCTTCCTCGTCACCACGCTGTTAGGGATGACCGGGTTGTGGCTGGCAGTGCTGGCAGATACGGGGGCGACGGTGCTGGTGACAGCGAATGCGTTAAGATTGTTGCGCAGGAGATAAGGCAAACCGATCGCAACATTGAGCGCGATCGGTCCCCTCGCCCCTCTGGGGAGAGGGTTAGGGTGAGGGGAAAAGGCGGCATCGAAGCCAATCAGCCCCTATCAACCGCCTTTACGAATCAAATAACGATAAGGCAGTCCATCCGTCTCTTTAGCAACCAGTTCGTGTTCCATAAAGGTACAAAACCCAGGAATATCGCGGGTAGTGGCCGGATCGTCGGCGATAATCAGCAACGTTTCGCCAGGCTGCATATTGCGCACGGTTTTGCGCACCATCATCACCGGTTCCGGGCAGCGCAGGCCAAGCGCGTCGAGTGTGTGGTCAGGGCTGGAAAAGAGATCGGTCATTTTCTTCTCATCACTTAAAAAAACGGCGCTAGTTTACGCCCTGTGAGTCCGTAAGCAAACTAGGTTAACGATTGCGTGAAAATTAACCATTGCATTGTCAACGTAAAGCAGTATCATGCGGCGGCTCGAAAAAAGGGTAAGCACGTTATTATGTTAAGGTAACAGACGTGTCGTACGTATTGGGTTCCCTCACCCCAATGGTTAATCAAAAAGGTACAATATGAACGTTTTCTCGCAAACTCAACGCTATAAGGCGTTGTTCTGGTTATCGTTATTTCATCTGCTGGTGATCACCTCCAGTAACTATCTGGTTCAGCTTCCCGTCTCCATTTTGGGTTTCCATACCACCTGGGGCGCGTTTAGCTTTCCGTTTATTTTTCTTGCTACCGACCTGACCGTGCGTATTTTTGGCGCACCGCTGGCCCGACGCATTATCTTCGCGGTAATGATCCCTGCGTTATTAATCTCCTACGTCATCTCGTCGCTATTCTATATGGGTTCCTGGCAGGGATTCGGCGCACTCGCCCACTTCAACCTGTTTGTCGCCCGTATCGCCACCGCCAGTTTCATGGCCTACGCGCTGGGGCAAATCCTCGACGTGCACGTTTTTAACCGCCTGCGTCAGAGTCGCCGCTGGTGGCTGGCACCGACAGCGTCCACACTGTTCGGTAACGTCAGCGACACGCTGGCCTTTTTCTTCATTGCCTTCTGGCGTAGCCCGGATGCCTTTATGGCTGAACACTGGATGGAAATCGCGCTGGTCGATTACTGTTTCAAAGTGTTAATCAGTATCGTTTTCTTCCTGCCAATGTATGGCGTATTACTCAATATGCTGTTGAAAAGACTGGCAGATAAATCCGAAATCAACGCTTTGCAGGCGAGTTAAAGGTTCGTTATCAGAGTTGTGATAAGATGGATGAATGAGCCGTTATGGCCGTTTATCGAAAGGAAGAAGTCAATGCGCAATCTGGTTAAATATGTCGGAATTGGCCTGCTGGTTATGGGGCTTGCGGCCTGTGATGATAAAGACACTAACGCTACGGCGCAGGGTTCGGTCGCGGAAAGTAACGCTACCGGGAATCCCGTCAACCTGCTTGATGGCAAGTTAAGTTTCTCGCTGCCAGCGGATATGACCGACCAGAGCGGTAAGCTGGGAACGCAGGCCAATAACATGCATGTCTGGTCCGACGCCACCGGGCAGAAAGCAGTCATCGTCATCATGGGCGATGATCCGAAAGAAGATCTGGCGGTGCTGGCGAAGCGTCTGGAAGATCAGCAACGTAGCCGCGATCCGCAGCTGCAAGTGGTAACCAATAAAGCCATTGAGCTGAAAGGTCACAAAATGCAGCAGTTAGACAGTATTATCTCCGCGAAAGGCCAGACGGCGTACTCTTCCGTTATTCTGGGTAACGTGGGTAATCAACTGCTGACCATGCAAATTACGCTGCCCGCTGACGATCAGCAAAAAGCGCAGACCACCGCAGAAAACATCATTAATACGCTGGTTATTCAGTAAGTTTTAAGATGATGAGGCGGCCTCAGGGACGTGTTCCGGAGGCCGTTTTTTTAATCGCCACGTCAGTAATAACGCGATTGCGACCAGTCCCGCCGCCGCCAGATAAATCACCGGTACGCCCGCCCAGCTCATCACCAGCCCAGCCAGTGGTCCAGTCACGCCAAGCGATAAATCCATAAATACGGTGTAAGTTGCCAGCGCCGCCCCCTGATTTTGCTGCGGAACCGCTTTTACCGCCACTACACCCAATGCCGGGAACACCAGCGAAAACCCGGCCCCCGCCAGTAAGACGCCGATTTTCGCCATCCACGGCATAGTCGCCACGCCAACCAGTAGCAGGCCGATTATCTCAACGCTAAAGCAAATCATCGCTACGTTTAAGCCACCGATACGGTTAATGCCGTTAGGGAATAACAAACGCGTACCGACAAACGCACAGCTAAACAGCGTCAGCGCGAAAGCCGCACCGTCCCAACCTTTAGCGTCATAAAACAGCGTGATAAAGGTGGCGATGACGCCAAATCCGGCGGAAGCCAGTGCCAGCGCCATACCGTACAGCCAGACGCGCCCAAGCACCGCGCGAAACGGCAGCGGTTTGCCTTTACTGGCTTTTACCGTCGGACGCGGGATCGCCAACAAAATGGCCACCAGCGCCACGCCCATAATGATTAACGCTAACGCCTGCAAGCCGCCCCAGTGATAAAACACGACGCCTAACGGCGCACCCATCGCCATCGCCCCGTAAGTGACAATGCCGTTCCACGAAATCACCCGCCCGATATGCAGCGAGCCAACCACGCCAACGCCCCATAGGGTCGATCCCGTTCCGGCAAAACTTTGCCCAATCCCAAGGATGACGCGCCCCAGGCAAAGTAATAACAGGCTGATGACAGGCAGACTGGCGGTTAATCCTGCCGTCAGATACCCCAGACCGCTCAAAAAGCAGCCGCATAAACCGAAGACGACAATCTTTTTGGGTCCCAGCGAATCGGCGTAACGTCCGGCATGAGGGCGGCTCAGCAAGGTGGCGAAATATTGCAGGCTGATAACCAATCCTGCCCAGAAGGCGCTAAAGCCCATCACATCATGGACATAGCCCGGTAATACAGCGAGCGGCAACCCGATGGTGAGGTAGCTGGCGAAGTTAAACATGACTATAGAGACAATGCGCAAATTCAGGCGCAATCCGTTTAGCGCGGGTTCGGCTACGGGTTCGGGCATGAGGATCACCACATTTTTACAACAGTGTTTCATTTTTACCACGTGCTGACGTGAAAATCAGCAGTAAGAATCAGAATATTGCTGGCGTGACTCCCGCTACACTTAATACAAAAAGTCACAAGGAAGCCCCAATGGAAACCCCTCAACCCGATAAAACGGGCATGCACATTCTGCTCAAGCTGGCCTCGCTGGTAGTGATCCTCGCGGGCATTCACGCAGCGGCAGATATCATTGTGCAGCTGTTACTGGCGCTGTTTTTTGCCATCGTCCTCAACCCGCTCGTCACCTGGTTTATTCGTCGGGGAGTACAACGCCCCGTTGCCATTACGATTGTAGTGGTGGTGATGCTGATCGCACTAACCGCGCTGGTCGGCGTACTGGCGGCATCGTTTAACGAATTTATCTCTATGCTGCCGAAGTTTAATAAGGAGCTGACGCGCAAACTTTTTAAATTGCAGGAGATGTTGCCTTTTCTTAATTTGCATATGTCGCCGGAGCGAATGCTGCAGCGGATGGACTCGGAAAAAGTGGTTACCTTCACCACAGCGCTAATGACCGGGCTTTCCGGGGCAATGGCGAGCGTGCTTTTGCTGGTGATGACCGTAGTTTTTATGCTGTTTGAAGTGCGCCACGTCCCTTACAAAATGCGTTTTGCGCTGAATAATCCACAGATTCACATCGCGGGATTACACCGCGCACTTAAAGGCGTTTCGCACTATCTTGCATTGAAGACGCTACTCAGTTTATGGACAGGTGTCATCGTCTGGCTGGGGCTGGAGCTGATGGGGGTGCAGTTTGCGCTGATGTGGGCAGTACTGGCGTTTTTGCTCAACTACGTGCCCAATATCGGCGCGGTAATTTCCGCCGTACCGCCAATGATTCAGGTGCTGCTGTTTAATGGTGTTTACGAATGTATTCTGGTCGGCGCATTGTTTTTAGTGGTCCATATGGTCATCGGCAATATTTTAGAACCACGGATGATGGGCCATCGCCTGGGGATGTCCACCATGGTGGTATTTCTTTCATTGTTAATTTGGGGATGGCTGCTCGGCCCGGTAGGGATGCTACTTTCGGTGCCATTAACCAGCGTGTGTAAAATCTGGATGGAAACCACCAAAGGCGGTAGCAAACTGGCGATTTTACTGGGGCCGGGCAGACCGAAAAGTCGGTTACCGGGATGAGGCGACAAGTGATACGATACGCACTTTCATTTTCCATTAAACGTTGGCCCTGATATGTATCGGATAGTTCTGGGGAAAGTTTCGACCTTAAGCGCAGCTCCACTGCCACCGGGTTTACGCGAGCAAGCACCGCAAGGTCCACGACGCGAACGCTGGCTGGCGGGGCGTGCATTGCTTTCGCACACGCTTTCCCCGCTACCGGAGATCATCTATGGCGAACAAGGCAAACCTGCATTTGCGCCGGAAATGCCGCTATGGTTCAACTTAAGCCATAGCGGTGACGATATCGCCCTGCTGTTGAGTGATGAAGGCGAAGTCGGCTGCGATATCGAAGTGATTCGCCCGCGCGCCAACTGGCGCTGGCTGGCGAACGCCGTATTCAGCCTCGGGGAACACGCTGAGATGGACGCCGTGCATCCTGATCAGCAACTGGAAATGTTCTGGCGCATCTGGACGCGCAAAGAAGCCATCGTTAAACAGCGTGGCGGCAGCGCCTGGCAAATCGTCAGCGTAGACAGCACCTATCACTCCTCGCTGTCAGTCAGCCATTGTCAGCTTGAAAATTTAAGCCTTGCGATCTGCACCCCTACTCCCTTTACGCTCACCGCCGACAGTGTGCAATGGATCGATTCAGTTAACTGATCCGCCCACCCGACTGCCCATCTATTGATCCAGAACAGGTAATCAGTATGACGAATACTTAAAATCGTCATACTTATTTCCGCCATCTATTTTAATCCATTGGGGTTACCATGCTCTCCACACTCCGCCGCACTCTATTTGCGCTGCTGGCTTGTGCGTCTTTTATCGTCCATGCCGCTGCACCAGATGAAATCACCACCGCCTGGCCGGTGAATGTCGGGCCACTAAACCCGCACCTTTACACGCCTAACCAGATGTTCGCCCAGAGCATGGTTTATGAACCATTGGTGAAATATCAGGCAGACGGTTCGGTGATCCCGTGGCTGGCAAAAAGCTGGACTCATTCAGAAGATGGTAAAACCTGGACCTTCACCCTGCGTGATGACGTGAAATTCTCCAACGGTGAACCGTTCGATGCCGAGGCGGCGGCAGAAAACTTCCGCGCAGTGCTCGATAACCGTCAACGTCACGCCTGGCTGGAGCTGGCAAACCAGATTGTTGATGTTAAAGCACTCAGTAAAACAGAGCTGCAAATTACCCTGAAAAGCGCCTACTATCCTTTCCTGCAAGAACTGGCCCTGCCCCGTCCTTTCCGTTTTATCGCTCCCTCGCAGTTTAAAAACCATGAAACCATGAACGGAATTAAAGCGCCGATTGGCACCGGACCGTGGATTTTGCAGGAATCGAAACTGAATCAGTACGATGTCTTCGTCCGTAACGAAAACTACTGGGGCGAAAAGCCAGCGATTAAAAAGATCACCTTTAACGTCATCCCGGACCCGACTACCCGCGCGGTGGCGTTTGAAACTGGCGATATCGACCTGCTGTACGGAAACGAAGGGTTATTACCGCTCGATACCTTCGCCCGCTTTAGCCAGAATCCGGCTTACCACACCCAACTGTCACAGCCGATCGAAACCGTGATGCTGGCGCTCAATACCGCCAAAGCCCCCACCAACGAGCTGGCAGTACGTGAAGCTCTTAATTACGCGGTAAACAAAAAATCGCTGATTGATAACGCGTTGTATGGCACCCAGCAGGTCGCCGACACCCTGTTTGCCCCTTCTGTGCCCTACGCCAACCTCGGCCTGAAACCGAGCCAGTACGATCCGCAAAAAGCGAAAGCGTTGCTGGAAAAAGCCGGTTGGACGCTGCCTGCGGGCAAAGACATCCGCGAGAAAAATGGTCAGCCGCTGCGCATTGAACTTTCGTTCATCGGCACCGATGCGTTAAGCAAATCGATGGCGGAAATCATTCAGGCTGATATGCGCCAGATTGGCGCAGATGTCTCGCTGATTGGCGAAGAAGAGAGCAGTATCTATGCTCGTCAGCGCGACGGTCGTTTTGGCATGATTTTCCACCGCACCTGGGGCGCGCCATATGATCCACACGCCTTCCTCAGTTCAATGCGCGTACCGTCACACGCTGACTTCCAGGCACAGCAAGGATTAGCCGACAAACCGCTGATTGATAAAGAGATCGGCGAAGTGCTGGCGACCCATGACGAAACGCAACGTCAGGCGCTGTATCGCGACATTCTGACCCGTCTGCATGACGAGGCGGTTTATCTGCCTATCAGTTACATCTCAATGATGGTGGTATCAAAACCGGAGCTGGGTAACATCCCCTACGCGCCGATCGCCACCGAAATTCCGTTCGAACAGATTAAACCGGTGAAACCTTAATGTTGCGTTACGTATTACGCCGCTTTCTGCTGCTGATCCCGATGGTGCTCGCCGCCTCGGTGATCATTTTTCTGATGCTGCGCCTCGGTACCGGCGACCCGGCGCTCGATTATTTGCGTCTGTCTAACCTGCCGCCGACGCCGGAGATGCTGGCCTCTACCCGCACCATGCTGGGACTGGATCAGCCGCTGTACGTCCAGTACGGCACCTGGTTGTGGAAGGCGCTGCATCTTGACTTTGGTATCTCATTCGCCAGCCAACGCCCGGTACTGGACGATATGCTGAACTTCCTGCCCGCCACGCTGGAACTTGCAGGTGCGGCGCTGGTATTAATTCTGCTCACTTCCGTACCGCTCGGTATCTGGGCGGCGCGCCATCGCGACCGTCTGCCGGATTTCGCCGTACGTTTCATCGCGTTTCTTGGCGTGTCGATGCCTAACTTCTGGCTGGCGTTTTTACTGGTGATGGCGTTTTCGGTGTATCTGCAATGGCTACCCGCGATGGGTTACGGCGGCTGGCAGCACATCATTTTGCCTGCGGTTTCCATTGCCTTTATGTCGCTGGCGATTAACGCGCGTTTACTGCGCGCCAGTATGCTGGACGTCGCCGGTCAGCGTCACGTCACCTGGGCGCGTCTGCGCGGCCTGAACGACAAACAGACCGAACGTCGCCACATCCTGCGCAATGCCTCGCTGCCGATGATCACCGCCGTGGGGATGCATATCGGCGAACTGATTGGCGGGACGATGATTATCGAAAACATCTTTGCCTGGCCGGGCGTCGGGCGCTATGCGGTGTCGGCGATTTTTAACCGTGACTATCCGGTGATCCAGTGCTTTACGCTGATGATGGTGGTGGTTTTTGTGGTCTGTAATTTGATTGTCGATTTGCTCAACGCCGCGCTGGACCCGCGCATTCGTCGTCATGAAGGAGCGCACGCGTGAACTTTTTCCTCTCTTCCCGCTGGTCGGTACGCCTGGCGCTGATCATTATCGCCCTGCTGGCGCTGATTGCGCTCACCAGCCAGTGGTGGCTGCCGTATGACCCCCAGGCGATTGATTTGCCGTCGCGCCTGCTTTCGCCGGATGCGCAGCACTGGCTGGGCACCGATCACTTAGGTCGCGATATTTTCTCGCGGCTGATGGCAGCGACCCGCGTGTCGCTCGGTTCGGTAATGGCCTGCCTGCTGCTGGTGCTGACATTAGGGCTGGTTATTGGCGGCAGCGCCGGGTTGATTGGCGGGCGCGTTGATCAGGCCACCATGCGCGTCGCCGATATGTTTATGACCTTCCCGACCTCGATTCTGTCGTTCTTTATGGTTGGCGTGCTCGGCACCGGGCTGACCAACGTAATTATCGCCATCGCCCTGTCGCACTGGGCGTGGTATGCACGCATGGTGCGCAGCCTGGTGATTTCACTACGCCAACGCGAGTTTGTGCTGGCGTCACGGCTTTCCGGTGCGGGCCATGTGCGGGTGTTTGTCGATCATCTGGCAGGCGCGGTGATCCCTTCGCTGCTGGTGCTGGCAACGCTGGATATCGGCCATATGATGCTGCACGTCGCGGGGATGTCTTTCCTTGGCCTCGGTGTGACCGCGCCGACCGCCGAATGGGGCGTGATGATTAACGACGCGCGCCAGTATATCTGGACCCAGCCGCTGCAAATGTTCTGGCCGGGGCTGGCGCTGTTTATCA
>ENA-OXVT01000347-OXVT01000347.1-human-gut-metagenome-genome-assembly--contig:-NODE-347-length-21046-cov-24.864609_pt1 | contig 21046 bp, 24 predicted proteins | sample MGYA00249253_ERZ652702 | MGnify/ENA primary metagenome ERZ652702 (study PRJEB26925, sample SAMN05826756) | human gut metagenome | biome: ENVO:2100002; feature: ENVO:00000062; material: ENVO:00002003...
TATCATGCTGCTTTAGCCTGTCTTCGTGCTGCTGAACCTGTGCTTCTAACTCCATTCCCACATGACTTCCCCTTCCTCTCTCAATATAAAAAGCACACCCGAAAGTGTGCTTAGTTGTTAAATAGAGGGTTATTATTCCCCCAACTATCTTCAGTTAAATAAAAATTATTATATTGTCGCCAACCATCACCGATTATTGGTCGTCCAACACCTACAGCTCCATTTTCTTTACCATTAATTTCAGAATAGATACCTGTGCGAATAAATCTCATGTAAACCGAATTGTTTTCAGTTATGATACCCGAACTTGAGGGCATGATTGCGATTGCTGATGTAGAATACATATCACAATCTACAAACTCTATATTTCCTCGACCGTAAGCTGAAGCATTATTTGAGTCGTGAAAGAAAACTGCGCCATTTGTGTTCGTGTTATCGGTTGATTCAAAACGACAATTCTTAAATTGTAGTTTGAAATTGGAGCGCAGACCAATGCCGCATCCAGCATTCCAATCTGATTTGATTAAACAGTTATCAAAATACAATTCTTCATTTTTTGATTGCAGCCAGTCGATGTGTACTGCGTAAGGTGTATACCCTATAGAAGGCTTTTCTGCACCTTCATTTTTTTTGGCGTAAATTGTCATATTTGAAACTCGTCCTTTAGCAATTTCCAAAGGCGGGGCTTTATAATCATTACTATCGAAATACAATGAAGTTAAATTTGGACCACTCCCTACTAAAACAACAGTCTTCTCCAATTCACTAATTTTTTCGTAAAAATCGCCTACCCCGACATAAATTACATCTCCATTTTTAAAATTTGACACTGCTTCAGAAATCGTAGTGTAATCTCCATTACCATTTTTTTCTACAAAAATTTGTCGACTGGTTGGAATCACTAAATTTTTGATCACTATACCTTTAAACTCATTATATTTCGAAAAAGACTGAGGTTTTTCGCTTCCTTCAAACACCATTGCAGTTTTTTCATCAGACAACGCAGTTGATATTGACAAAAACAGCAATAGATCTTTATCTGGTTTAATTGTTGTTTCTGTAAACTCGTCCGTTTGTAAATAATTTTGTAATGTACTGTAAGTTCCTGAATAAACATTTGTCGATGGATCCCAACTCCCCTCTAAAATATAAGAAGTTGATGTTCTAATTTTTGTAGTGAAATATTGTTTACCTGCCTCTAGAATAATTGGATCAAATGAACACATATTATTCGCAGATTGCATTTCAATGGTTGGACTTGCACTGTAAATGCGTTTCCAAACTTTATCATTTTGAGCAGAATCGTTATTTAGAACATTTACACCTGCGTAATCCACAAACGCTGTACGATCAGGTGTAATAGTGCTCATTTTGATCTTTAAGTTGTCAATTGATTTTTCTGCTATTCCTTGCGCTTGGTATAGCGCACCTTTTATCCAAGCAGAGCCATCCCAAAGATAAACATAGCCGGTTTTTCCATCAGACTCTAAGACAACCATTGCTGATGTATTTCCGTTTGGGTACTTCGCTTGCAAAGCGGCTAAATTAAGAAAAGTCTCCTTAGGTGTTGCAGTCGGCATTTTAGAAACCATATCTTCTACTTTTGTAACATCATTTTTATCTGCCTTGTTAATCTGCAAACCTTCAATTTTATCGTCGTACTGACTAACCTTTGTTAAGGCTTCTTGAAGCACAGTAAAAGAGCTTTCACTTTCTACAGCATTTTCATCTACTGTTGATTGTTTTACAGTGATCACAAACGGCTGCGATTTCGTCACAGATGTGCTCGTAACGAACTGAATCTCTGCATCAATCGTTCCTGGTTGTGCCATTGAAGAGGAATACTCGATTCTGAATAAACCTGTTTCACGATTAATAGGAGTAAAAGCATCTAACCCTTGAATGAGCTTACCCTCTTTATCTTTCTCTGTTCGGTGCTTCCACCCTAGGTTTAAATTAAGTCCTGTTTGTGGTTCAACAACTCCGCCGTTAGTTACTTGAACGGTTAACGATCGCCCATCTTTCTCTCCTTGCATGACGACCTGTCGAGGAATCGTGTCTTGATTGATATTCGAAAGAATGACTTCATCCGTTTTAAAATGCTCAATTGTCATGCATCCACGTCCTTTCTAAATTTAAAAACTAACATTCCACCAAGTTGCTACCGTGCCATCACTTCGGATTGATGACGGTATTTGAACGGAACCTAGGTTTTTCATTTTTTCTGTTACTTTGAGCACGTCTGACAATGTATAGTATTGATTTCCTTTGATCAGATACAGTTCGCCACCACCAAATGCCACGCCAGATCGCCCGTTGACATCAAATACCGCTGGATATTTTGTACTACCTATCTGAGTAGTCATAAACTTCGCATATTGGGTGCTTCCGGTTCCTATCTTCGCTCCTGACATGTCATGCGTTCCGTAATAATCTAACTCAGGATTTGTAACAGTAGAACTGCTAGGAATTGACAACAAGGTTCCTATCGAACCACCGTTTTCAGTACCAATGACCATTCCTTTTCCTTGCCTGTTTGAAATCCGCATGCTACCACCTGTCAGACCTGTTGTTCCAATCGCGCCAAGCATATTCTTAGAACTATCCAACACTCGGATTTCTCCAGCTTGGATCTCGATTCCTGCTGTAATGCCTTTGTTCGTGTACGAACGAATGATAGGCCCTTCAATGATTCCCTCAGTGATGTTGATCTGCATGTTGCCGTTCGTGGATTTGATCCATCCTTTCCCGAAGAAGACTTCACCGGTGTCTAAGTCCATGAATACCTGCTCGCCACCTAGTCGACCGACTTGAATGAATCGAGCGTTGAACACGCCATCAATGGTCCAGGCTGTGTGGAAGTTATCCAAGTTGAAATCCCCATCGATAAAACCGATGCCTTCAGAATTGGCTACTAAGAAGTGATTGCTAGTCTCAAGTGACTTGCCATTCATCCAGACCGAACAGAATGGAATGCGTTCATCTGAGATACCCAAATCCTCTTCAGTAAGTATGACAAACGAGCCGCCTTTCAATCCTCGGATAATGTCTGTCTGCCATTGCGCAATTTGTTCAGCTGTGTAGAAGCTTGGTTTTGTTGTCTCGACTCGGTCTAAGTCAATCCTTAATCCAGAAGTAACTTTGATCGTTGACTTCTTACCTAAGTTGTCGCCAACGTCACTGGTTACTTTTCCCATGAGCCGATCAATCGTCACTTTAAAAATTCTTGCTCGGTAACGATAATCCCGATCGTAGCGAATAACAGGGATTGTATTGCCGATTGCATCCCCGCTAAATACTTGAGTTTTAAATTGGATCAATGGCCGGCTCATTTCGACTAGAGCGTTATAGGTGTTCAATAGAAGTGTTTCAGTGTCTTCGATATCTTCAAAGACAACAACGCCTTCTCGCTTTCGCATCGTTCCGTTCTTTTTTGGAATCCCATATTTTGCTGTCATCTCTGGCAATTCGATCCAGTTTTGACCAGCTGGTTTGTTTGCAGGTTTCCCGGTGGATGTTTTCCAGACAAGATCAGTAAACTCTAAACGACGACCGTAACCGTCGCCTACTTCTTCCCCTTTGCCTCGTCCGATCAATGAGGTATAAATCTGCGATCGGTCCTGTTCCTTCACAACAGAAAGAGCACTCCCGCCATAAACAAAGCGTTTATTCGAGGCAGTGCCGATCTTGTCATAGATTTCTATCCATTTATCCGTGATTCGTCTGTTCTGAATTTTACACTTAAATAGTACTTCGCAGCCGTGCGTTTGAAGTTGCTTCAAGCAATCCTTCACTGATAGATAATAGAAAGTATCCGTGATCATCGGTAGATTTGGTTTTACATATCCTAATCGCCATTCTGAATCGGTTACTTGAAGGATTTGAGTAGCAACATAGTTTACAGTCCGTTTCTCAGGACGAATGTCTTTGACAATGTAACCATCTAGTTCTTTTAGCGCAAAATTCAACCCAGTAAAAATTAACCGATTATCCGGATCTTCAATACTGTTAATGTAGTAAAGAGAAAATGAACCGTCAGACTCCTTCACCGCCATGTATGCAGCATTCGCTATCCGCTTATCAAAGATTGTCGAAACCGTCAGGGTATCCAGTAAGAGTTCTGACTTATCGTCAGTGATCTCTTTCTCTTGAATCAATTGAGTTAAGTAACGCTCCGTCACTCGTCGAATCAATTCTTGCTTTTCATTAAAAAAATACACAGAAGTCGTATATCTCACAGATACACCTCCCGTGCATAGATCGTCATTTGTCCATTATCACAGGTCAGCTTATCCCCGCGATGAATGAAGAAGTTTTCAAAGTCTGATTCCAAGTCTAAAATGCTCGTCATGTCTTTACCATTCACAAGCAAAATACCTTGATCTAAATCAAAGGTAAGCACATCATTCGCATAGATTGCTGCACCAGTGATTCGAATAACTGCCTTCGTATTTAGATTCGTAATTTTTATACTTTGGCTTCTAGCCAGTTTAACGACGATTTTTTCGGGTGTTGTTTCAACTGGCGAGTGAATCGTAATATTTGCACCCGATTGTTTTGCTTTCGAATACTTCCGCGGGTCCTGACAATAAATGGAGAAGGAAGAAAAAATACTATTCGTGTCTCCTGGTACGTCATCTGTTTCAGAATATCTTCCAAAGTATTGAATTCCCGGTTCATCCTTAAAGGAAATTTCAACATCCTCCTCTTGAAACAGAATAATCATCAGCTGCTTGAATTTCTTTTGCAGCTCTTCTGGATCGTTGTCTTCCAATTTATACTGTACAGTTAAAATTCTTGGTTGAATGCGTTGCATAGAGATCAGCGCCCCGACTTTGATAGCATCACTATCAATCTCAAGCGAAATCATTTCTCGACCTGTGACCGTTAGCGTTTGATACCCTTCTATCTGATTTTCGATATACCTTCCGTTATACATCATCGCAGATGTTGGGAGGTTCTCGAAATCTTCAGAACTTAAACCCGCGATTGTGTCTCTAAATTTGTACAATTTCGATCCCTCCCTTAAATTTGCGAGTATAAATCTGCTTTTGCGCCTTGGATATCTGAGATATCTTCAACGAAAGCTTTGATCATTTGATTTCCTAGTTGGAGATTTAAATACAATGGTTGCTTGGCTTTCGACTGATTGTCTCCTAGTTGAAGATTCAAGTTCCCGTGTTTCCTTCCAACCAAACTGCTTGCCAGACCAAAGCCGGTCTTTCCAGAAAACGAATCAACGATTGTCTGAGAAAGCTTTTTCGCACTGGTTGTTAGATTGTTCAAATTATTCAACATCCCGATCTCTAATCCTTCTGTCGCAAACTCACCAGTAGCCATCAGAACTCTTGAAGGGCTGTGAATATCCAAAGCGGAGTTAATTGTGTTGATAATCTGATTGGCAATATTCTGAGCAGCGGCGAGTGGTCCCGAACTACCAGCATTGATCCCATTTGCTAAGCCGTTCATAGCATTCATTCCAGACGCTTGCATTTGATCCGGTAGACCTTGCATCGCTGAGATCATTCCCTCACCGACAGAAGTAACCGCTGAGCTTGGACCTTCTTTGTTTTGGTTGATACCATCAGTCAATCCTTGATCGACATTTGTCCCAATCTCATTGAAGACTCTAGATGGGCTGTGAACGCCTAATTTTGCTTTGGCTTTCGTTGTGATACCTTCCGCCATGTTCTCCGCGGATTTCTCAGCGTTACCTTTACCACTATCGATGCCCTCTTTCATTCCGTTTGGAATTTGAACACCGATGTCTTTAAAGTTTGCTGTGGAAGCTTTTGTTTTCGCCGCTGTTGCCGCATCATCGATCATCTTTCCTGTGATATCCGATACTTGATGCTTGCTGCTTTCAATTCCGGCTTTAATATTTGATGACATGTCACTGCCGACAGAACCGAAATCTGCACCAGCAATTTTGCTTTGAAGTGTTGCCTGTGCTTCTGGAATGATCGTGGCAACTTCTTCATTCACGCCAACCTTTTCAAGATTTAAGGATTGTTTCATGGCGTTCATCGCTGCCGATCCACCATTTGCGTATACAGCGTTCAGGCGTTGCAATTGTTCGTCTGAAGCATTCACTAGTTCTGCCGCTTGTGCCGCACCTTCAGGACCCATTTGACGCAACTGTTCAAGAAATCCTTGGTTAATATCTCGCTCAGCAAGTGTAGCAAGGTTCTGCCCCCACTGACTGATTACTTCTTGATTCTTTTGCATATTGGTGATCATTTCTTCAGTCGATACGGCTGTTTTCTGAGAAATCTGATTAAAAGCGTTAGTCGCTTGTTCTTGAAGGCTTTGGTACTCAGCACGCATGGAGTCCATGACTTCTTTTTGCGTTTCATTCAGTGAGTTATAAGAAGCCTGTTGCTTAAATACCCCCGCATCAACAGCGGCTGTCGCATTGTTGATCGCGTCTTGGTGAATCTGAGAAGTATTCTGAAATTCTGTTTGAAGGGCGGTTTGTGTTTCTTTCAGCGTTGCCTCTTGCGCATCCAACTCTTTCAACGCATCATTCACTTTTTTCACTTCGATCGGACTGCTTGCGACAACTGAGTTCCATTCTTTCCGTTGTTCGTTGATCTCAGAAAGTTTGCCTTCAAGTGTGTTTCGTTCTTCGATGATGGCGTTTAATTGCTGTTGTGCTTCGGATGCTTTATCCAACTCTTTGAATGCAGCGACTTGTTCCCGAATCTTAGACGGTGTTTGAGACAAGCTGTCGTTTTGTGCATCATAGGCAAGGTTCAGTCCGGTAACTGAGTTGTTCAGCTCCTCAACCATATCCTTCATTTTGTTTTTCTCGCCTGTCGTTTTCTTTTCCTTTTCTGATAAACGATCGAGCTCAGAAATCAATGTCTGGTAGGACTTCGTGCTGTTTTCAATCGTAGAGATTTCATCCTTACGATTCTGCGCGTTCTGATCTACTGACTCCGCTACTTCTTTTGAAGTTTCCAGTAGTTCTTCTTGGCTGCCTTTAAGCTTCTTAACGGCTTCGCTATCTTTATTCAGATGTTTCCACAAAGCAACTCCACCAGCCACTAAAGCCCCGATACCTGCTGCCACAGCTATTAACGGTAGGGCTGATAATGCAGCATTAAAGGCTGAAGTTGCCACCGTCATTCCCATTGTCGCCACTTCAGATACTGACAACGCACCAGTGAAAATCCCCAACGCTGCTGTCCCCAGTGTCAGTTGTCCGTTTTGAATAGTTTGAGCGGTAATATCAGCTTTTGTTGCTGCGGTTTTTGTCACTTGTGCCGCTGCTTGTTTTTGTGTAACTAATGTCAATACTTCACTTGCTGCTTTAGTAGCATTTATTGTTGTAGTAGCTGTTTTAAGTGCTGAATTAACCGTAGTTAGTACTTTCCATGTACCAAAGGCTGCACCGACTCCTATAATCACAGGAGAAAGAGGTTTTGCGACAGAATACAGCCCCGTCAATCCGTCCGCAAAAGCAGAAACAATCGGCTCTGATTTCTCAATCGTCGTACCTATTGCAGAGAATGTCGTGTTGACTACGCCTTTCAGACTATCCAAGTTCTGAGCGATATTTTTACCCGTCACTTTTTGAGTCAACTTGTCTACTGACTCAATGACATTAGCGATTCCTTTAGCCGCTGCGTTCTTTAAGTTCCCAAAAGATGTTGCGATTCCTTCACTGTTCACCTTCGCCAATTTAGCAAGTTCACCAGTTCCGGTACCTAATTCAATTAGTTGATTTTGGAAATCTTTAAAGGTAATCTTGCCATCCTTCAGTGCAGCATAGAGATCCGTCTGTGCGGTTTCTCCGACAAATCCCATCGCTTCAGCGGTCTTCTGTAATCCAATCGGCATTGTCTCTTGAAGCGTTCGCCATGATTGCATATCGACTTTCCCAGTACTCAGCATCTGAATGTATTGCTCCATGCCGCGACTTGCGCCTTCGGTAGAAGCGCCACTGGCTAACATTGCATTGTTCAAAGCGATAGTCGCATCAGTCGATTTATTCATGTTCCCTGTAACAGCGGTCATACGTTGAGCGGTGGAAACAACGGCATCTAATGTGGTCGGCAGACCGTCAATGCCGTCTGCCAGTCGTTTGACTGACTTGCTAGAATCGTCAGTGGAGAAGCCAAGCGCTGACATTACTTTCGGATACTTTTGCATCGTATCAAAACGGGTAATCGCCGCATCCATCGAACTGGAAATAGCTTTGAATGCTGAGGAAGCTACTTTCAAAGCCCCTAGTCCGAGGACAAAGCTTCCAACCGATTTCGTGGCGCTCTGAGAGCCGCTGTCAATTCCTTGTAGGGATTTCGTTGCTGAACCCATAGTGCTTGTAAAGCCGTTGTCTACGGCTGATAGCCGCGCCTCAACTGAATAGCTCTCTGTCATTTAGCTTCCACCTCCTCGATTGGCCAGTAATAGTAATTTCTTTTGTGTCGGATCATTGATTACTTTTTTCGTCGGATTTCCCAATAGTTCATCTTTACGTTTATCAGCCTTGAAGAAATCATCGAAGCGGGTATAAACGTATTTTCCTTTGTCTTTCGTTGCTTCAATTTCACGATTCTTCCAAGCCATTAGATGAATGTTCTGCTCGTTGTCCAACTCTCGTAAACGTGCTGCCTTCATCATTTGAAAATAATGACGCAAAGTAACCCTCCCCAGCTGCTTTGGATCACAGAAGGAAGGGTAATGGCGCATGATTTCAATTTTCATGTCATCGACTGTTACTTGAGAAACTTCTTGAGTGCTTCTTTGTTCTGTACTTTGACGGCTTTCCAGTTCACCATGCCCGCTAACAGGTTGACTTGCTCTAACTGCAATAAAAAAGCATCAATCACACCTGGGATGTCCTCTTGCTCCTCAATCCATTGACGAATATCTGAAATAGAAGGAGTGGAGTCCTCAGTTGTTAATGCTGCATGAACAATATTGACCAGATATTTAGGATTGCGGGAATCCGCCAACAAACCAACATTCATCTGAGTACCCATCCCAACCTGCATACCGTTCCGATCAATGATTTCTGTTTTGTCTAATGCCTCGATAAAGTCCAAGCCAAAGTGCAATGTGTATTCCTTTTTGTTGATCGTAATCTTCATATGATTTCCTCCTAAAAAAGAGACTAGCCTTCAGGCAAAGTCTCTTTCACAGTGTCTTTGAATGTGTATTGAACAACTTCCTCTTGCTCGGCGGTTAACGTAGCGTAGCCATCTTGACCCACGCCATTAACAGCAAAGGCCATCGACAGTTCTACGTTGTCCTCAGCGTTCGAAGTCGGTGTATATTCGCCGATGTACGCTTGATAATAAGTCGCCTTGTATTTATCAGCATTTTCACCGGTGCCCTTTTCAACACGATTGATTTCCCAAATCTCGATCAGTTCACCTGCAATCATAGCTTGACGCATTTCATCGACATGTGGATCACCCTTGCCGACTAAACTAGTCGCAGAGAAATCGTAGGCAACTGGTTTGAGACTTTGAACCGTTCCATCCTTCGTTACCACTGCATCACTATCACGAGTGAGTGAGTTTTCATGTTCTGTTTGAAAGGCCATCTTCCATGCTGCTTCTGTGCTCGCCTTACTCAAAATGCGATAAAGCAGGATTAAATCAATACCTTTTAATGCTTCCATCTGTTTTCCTCCTAAAATACTCGAAATTCGAGTGTGATCATCGCCCGCTTTAAGGGCGTGTTCGTTGTCGTGTCATCCATGATCTGAATACCACTTGATTGAATGTTTAATGACCATGAGTAGCCATCAGTCTTGTTAATATTTTTTGCGGCATCAAAAAGAGCAGCTGCCATATCCGACACCTGCTTCCTCTTTTTCTGCAATCCCCATACCGACAGTAGAAGAGTGACAGAACCTTTGATATCCGTTTTGTTTGGTACATGTACTGTTTCAGAACGTTCGAACTCTACAAACGGGTAGTTCTTTTCGTTTTTCGGTTTGTAGTCAAAAGTCGAATACCCCAGCTCCTCTGATCGTTTGTACATTTCATCAAAAATCGACTGGTCTCTTGTTTTGATCATTAGCGCACCAACCTTTGCATGTCACTTTTGAATTTTTCTTTTTGTGCTCGGAAGGCCGGTCCCATAAATGGTTGTGCAGACATGAAGCGCGTACCGTATTCTAAATAAGGTGCATACTCAGCAAGCGCCACAGACCGTGCAGATAAGCCAAAGTTAGCAATCTCAAAAACAATTGATCGTCGTAAAAAACCAGTATCTACTGGCGCTTTTCGTGCCGCATTAGCATTTAACTCAGCACCATTTGATTTGACAATATTTTTTACTTCATTCATTGACGCGTTACGTTTTAATTTCGATTCCAGAGCGCCAATACCGTTAAAACTTAATGAGTTTCTAGCCATCTGGAATAACCTCCTCTACAATGATAGAAGTTCTTTCACTAGGTATTCTCTCTGTTGTCAATTGATAAATCTTGTTATCAATTTCAATTTGATCCCATTCGGGAACAACAAAAAGAGGCTGAGTCCGAACGACTTTAGCCCCTTGTTTTATACTACCGAATAATGCCATTGATCGATTAGTACCTAGATCAGTGACGTTTGCATCAGTTGAGATTCTTATCGGTGGTTCTTCGATCCATTCTCCCAAATTTGTATCATAGTGAGATTTTTCAGACTCCTTAATAAAGGTAATTTTATCTGTATACCTCATTAGAAAAACCTCGCAGCACTTGTCCGGTTCGAATAATTCGGGTCATTATTCTTTATGAAATCATCAATCTCTTGCTGATACTCTGAAAAGTCTGAGTCAGGAAAAACCATTGACAATCCTTCCTGTGTATACGAAGTCATTCCTTCTTGTCCGATTCGATTGAACCGTTTGAGTGTTACTTCGTAAGAAATATAGTCTAATTGTTCAGGAACGTTGTCTAGTTTAACCAAACTTGATAAACGTTCCTTTGTCCGTCTTTCGACAATTTCTAACTTTTCATCCAAAGTACCATTTAGAAGTTTTTTTACATCATCAATGATTGACATTTAATCACAACCTTCCTTGTGACTATTTTTTCTTGCTGGCTTTCTTTGGCTGTTCATCTTTTTGTACTTTTTCTATCGGCGCACTTGATTTAACTTGATGAATATAACCGCCACCAAATGCAACTAAGTTATCATCAATTTCTTTAGCGCGCTGTTTTGTAAGTTCAATTACTTCTCCAACTTGATAGGTTTTCTTGGTATATGCGTCCTTGAACTCTTTTGCAACTTCATATTTTGCCATATCTTTTCTCCTATGCCTCTGCTAAAACAGTAGCCTGGAATACGTTATCAGCTTCAGGAAAACTTGGTAAAGCAGTCCCTGCCGCCTTAGTCCATGTACCAACTGGATCGAGATTTGATTCATAAACCATCGCAATCACATTACCTACTGAATAATCTTTAGAACCACCAGATAACAATCGTGACTCTTCAGGAGTTACACCAAAAATAGATTCCCCAGGATTTTCCGAACCGAACATCACGAGTTTGTGTTCTGGGAAGTAGCGTTCTTTTATCAACTTACCATTCGCATCTTCTTTGTAGTACTTCGCGTCATACGTCGCAATTGTCGGTAATCCGAATTGCTCCATAATTTGATTTAATGCTCCTGGAGTTGGTAATAGGCCTGCATCTTTAAAGTATGCCTTGATACCTGCGTTTTTTAGAATCGCGTTTCGAACTTTAGTTGATGTCAAAATACGAGTTGGTGGGGTATCTAATGCCGCTGACCAATCTGTTAACAAACCAATAACATCAGTACTTGGAAGTGCAAAATCAACAGTGGCCTTATGATCATCAGGTACTCCGTAATCAACTACTAAGTCCAATCCGTTCTCATCCAACGTCACTTTACCATCTGATAATACTTCCATACGCATTTTTTCAACACGAGCATTCACAGAGGAAACCATTGAATACACATCGTTATACACTTCTTGCTCTAAGAACCGTTGTTCCTCAGCCGTTCTTGGATTTCGTAACGCGATTAAGTCTTTTTCCTTTAATTGAATCTTACGTTTGATAAACGCTAACTCTTGTGCGCTACGAGAAGCAACACGAGAAGCAATTTCCGCTTCTGTATCGAATGCATGAACACTAGCGATCGTTGGAATACGAGTTCCCGCTTTCAAAATATCAAATTCTAATCCTTGCACCTTACGTGCCGGAAACAAAGTTTCTCCCAATAATGCTGGAGCTTGTCGGTTGTTTACGTAATCTAAAACGTTACGTTGTGAAAATAATTCTGCAATATTTGCCATTAATCCATCCTCCTATTTTCTCTATTTACGCAGTTGGGATTGCAAGTAATTTACCATCTGCATCATACAATTTGATTTCACGCATTACTTTTTGAGCCTCGTTGCTAGGTTTAACTGGCAAACGCTCAATTAGGACATGCCCTTCAACGATCACGCCGACAGGTTGTGGGCCTTTAGTAACATCAATATCGTTAATCGTAATACCTTCGGCCGTTCCATCATTTGCCGGATAAATCGATCCTGCTGGCAATACTCCCTCTACCACACCTGCATGAGTATCATCAACTTGTTTCGTGAATGATAAGAATTTTTGACTTTTCAAAAAGTTAATATTATTAATCGTTTCTACTTTTTTTACATAGACCATTTACTTTTCCTCCTAGTTAAATTGACCAAGGGTCATTTTCTGGTTGCTTTGCTTGGTTATTTGCTTCTTTCGCCATTTGAGCTCCGCGAGAAAGACTAGGTGAATCCGTTCCGTCTAATGGAACTTTCCCCCCTAAACGCTTTTCAAAATCAGCTTTAATCGATTCACGTTCTTGCTCGATAGCAGCTAAATACGTTTTGACGTTGTTTGAGGTTGATTCAGCATCTTCCGTAACAATCAAACTAAGAATTTCTTTAGTGGGAACCGCTCCCTTATCAGATAACATTTCACTAGCTTTTTCAGACATCTTAGCTAAATTGTCTTTTCTCTCGTATTCAGCAATTTTTTCTTCAAGCTTTTGACGCTCATAATCTGCCTTGTCTTTTTCGTTCATTTCGGCCAACTTTTCAGCTTCAGCTTTTTCATTGCGCCATTTCTCTTCTGCTGCTGTTACTGCTTTATTCGTTTCAGCAGCAATCATTTTTGCTACATCATCACGAGAAAATGTTTTGCCAGTTTCTTCCTTCTTTGTTTCATCTGTGGTGGTTTCAGTTGTTTCAGTCGACGTCGTTTCTTGAGAACCGCCATCTTGTTCAGCAAAAAATTGAAGTTTCATAGGCATTAATAAACTTTTTTTCATGAGTAAACCCCCACGGTTACGCCGCTACCCGATATATTTGACCAGTTACGCCAGTCAACCGGAACAGCTTTCTCTTTAACGCCTGTAAGCAGTAAGAAGGCATAATAAAAAGCCGATAGCTGATGTGCTAGCGACTTTTAATAACTTTGATATATTTGTCATTGTTCTCTTCGAAATCGCGCATAAACCACCAAAATGTATCTTCTGCTAATTCTTCGTTGAACAAACTTTGAAACTTAATCTTGAAAGAATACCAATAGAAAGGAAATTTGAGTTTAATTTTTAGCGTGAATGTTTTTGGCATAACATCTTTCTCTCCTTGTCACGCTCAATTTGGCTCCGAGCATAGTCCACCTGTTTCTCCAACTCAGTAAGCTCTGGCGGATACGTAATTTTAATCGTGACATCTCTTGATCGATCATCGTGTTTTGCTGAATTAAATTGAATAGTCTCAATCTTTTCAGAGTCAATATCATGCAAAAATTCAATCGCAGCTTCTAGCAATATCTCATTCACAGACAATGGCTCAGAGCTGAAAACTTCGCCATTAATTTTTCCAGTGGTAATTTCACTTGCTCTTGCCTTCAACGCATCTGGAATAGGCTCTCCACACAAAGCGCAGGTTTTACAATTCATTGACCAATGCACACACATATTAATCATTCCTTTTCTTAATAGTTTTTTTTATAAACAGCCTTCGCACCCATTCGCTCATACCAGCTAGTCGTTTCTAAAAGGTTAGGTAGTGTGTGCGAAATAATTGAAATGGTTAATTGATCTTTTGCAGTTCCTTCTACAACATTTACGGATGCATGATTGCCATTCCATACCGGTTTTAGCTCATTACTAATCAATTCTTTATTACTATTGTAGATTGGATTCTGTTTCCATTGAGTGCTATTTTCAGTTTCAATGGCTTTTTTATAAGCTTTCCCCAACCCTTTTTGAACTTCGATGGTTAAAATGACTTCGTTAAAATCTTTCATCTTACCCCTCTCTTTCCTTTATCTGCTTATCAATATGTTTTAATACGCTTATACAGTTGGTTGCCAATTCCAAAGTTTCTAATTTCAAATCCTTCACGTTGCAAAAACCTTTTGTATATCCTCGCTCTGCGATTGTCTTCCCAGTGAACTTGAATATACTTTGGAAGAGGGTTGGTTAATGATTCTTTAGCATACTCCTCAAACTCTCTGATTTTGCGTAATGCCCATATAAACGGATAGATACCATCTTTACCCGTCTGATGCAAAGTATTATCGCTAATCTGCTTACGCTTGTGATACACATTTAGATAAACATTTGCTACCGCAATGTTGTATAGCTCGTAAAGACAAAATTCGATTTGTACCGTCATGCCACTTGGCAACCGCTCTTTAGCCATGATAATAATGTCGCCGTCTTCATCTTTATAATCAGTGAATGTCATAAAATTAAAGCCCTCTTTCTTTAAGCAACTTCTCAAATGCATCACGATCAACATAAGGTGCTGTACTGCATCTGCAATTTGCGTGCATTGGACTGGCGTTAGTCCCTGACAACATGTCTTTTGATTTGAATATCTTCCCATTTAACGGTAGGCAAACGCTACATGCTGTTGGTTCAGCAATGTATTCATATTCGTCTATTTCGTATTTATCATAACTTTGCTTTTGAATTGCTGTTTGAACTCGCGCAGACTCAGTTCTCATTAACCTTTCCGCTTCATACTTGCTAGACTCGAATAAATTACGTAGTTTTCTAGCCATGTCACGTGGGTTCTTACCTTGCGTAACCGTTTGGACTAACAATTTATCTAACTCAGCTTTAAACGCCTCCATGTTGCCCCAGATACGTTCAGAAAACGTCGCAGAATGAAAAGAACCATTTACGACAGCCTCTACAAAATCTTTGTAGCCATCGAAAATGGTTTCACCTAATATGCCAGCTTGTCTTTTAGCTTCAGCAATACCTTCATTTGTAAGCAAGTCAGCTGTGTACTTGTCGAGATCATCAGATAAGGCAATTAATTCAAGCCCTATTTGCGATTTCAGAAGCTCTAACCGATTAACCCTCATTGTGACATTATAAAGCCGTAACTCGTCGTTAGCGGTCTGCGAGAAGTCCTTTTCTTTAACGTACTTCTTCGCTTTTCTCGCGAAAGCTTTGACATCCATCTCCATTGAAATCTTTTTGGCTTCAGATAACGAAATGCCTTCTTTACCGGCAAATCTTGACCAGTTAGCATCAATCTCTTTGTTTATATTGTCAATTGCGTTTTGGAATCGTTCGGCGATCGTTTTTTTCATTTGTCGCTCATCTTTGATCATTTGAGCAATATGTTGTTCTTCACGTTTCCGCCAATAATCTTTTGAGGACGTCATTCAATCACTCCTCACTGACTGGTTCTTCTTTATCCTCTTCATTAAAACCGTCATCACTAATCGGAAACTCGTAGTCCAACACTGGTTCATCTGGTCGCTCTTTGTTCACACGTTTAAGTTCCTCATCAGCCGGAACACCTGTCAACCGTTCAGCCATTTCACACAGTGTCTCCTCAGAAACAATGCCGTTCATTCCTTTTATCACGTTCATTATTTCCTCATCTGATTGCGGCACATTAGGAGTAAATAGAATTTCTATCTCGTTCACTCGATCGTATAAAGATTGCTGCTTACTATTCGGCGACACAAAAACAGCCTTCATCATATTGATGAGGCCTTTGGGCTTTGCAATATCTTCTTTTATAGACCATGAATAGGTCAGTAATCTTAACCGACGCATGATCGCTTTTTTTATCATGCGTTCTTTGTTCTTGCGATCGTTATCTGACCCCCAACCTTTGAACCTAAATCCGATTCCAGATTGATTTGATCCGATGTTTTCATCAGTGAAATCAATCAAGGCTGTGAATCTAAGGATGTCAGCAACCAGGCGATTATTGTACGCTTCGGTTCCTGTCGTATCATATTCTTTAACCAGATAACTTGCATCCGGTTCACTTCCTGTTTGGTTGTCATCATAAGTCTTTTTATCACCTAAGACCATGATACGATTCTTAAACGTGTAGTCTAGCCCTTTTGTATCAATTGAACCGTCTTCCTTCTTGAAAGTATCAGGATTTCCTTTGATTATAAGCATAGCCTCCGATAAATCTTGCTGGAAGTTTGCCATCTCAGACTGAGAAAGATCGTATGCATCGATGTAACCAAGAACAGATTCAAAATCACTTAAACGTTTTTCATTATTTATCCATTCATTGAGTTGAACAGTATTGAAGTAAGATTGTTCCCGATCAATAATTTCTGCTTCAGAGTAATCCTCGTTTTCACACTCGAAATAATAATTGATACCATTATTTGCATAAACATCAACGTGCGTCGTAGTCTTATCTAAATATTCAATGTTGTAGTAATTAACACCACAGACTGAATTCTTCGCTTTAGATGTATCATAGATAATGAAAGTATTCGTTACATCTAACTTCGCCAATGTTTCCTTGCCGAACTCGTCACGTCCAATCCATTCATACGCACGACCAAAAGTGAAAAGGTCCTCAGCCATTAACTGATTATGATAATCTTCGTTTGATTCACTTGCAAACTGGTTAACTCTATCAGAAACTGATTTATTACCACTATATTTCAAAGGATTCCCGAGAAGAACTCCTTTCTTAAACGTCACAATAAAGTTAGCAAAGTCACTTCCGATCCGGTTATCTGCGCGTCCTTCTGGTTTTGGTTTTCTATAGTGAATGTTATTATCCGCCACCGAATATCGCAACAGCTCTTCCAAACGCGGGACCTGATGGGTTTTATGGTGTTCAATAAATTCTACAATTACCTTCCATAGTTCTGGATCTTCAAAGTCGATTTCTTCTGTGGTTTCTGAAGACTTTTTATCGTACATTTTTTTCTTGGGCAACTTTTCTATTGGTACTTTATAAACAAGATTCGCCTCATCGTCAAACCGTTGTCCGTCAAGCAAATCAATAATCTTTCTTCCCATTATCTCACCTACAATCCTAACTTTCTGTATGTGTCTATAACTGACTTAGCATCTACTGGTTTATGGGTTCGTCGCTCATAGAATGCCAAAGCTAAAGCATCTGCTATATCTGGACTACCAATATTTCTTTTTTTCATATCATCTTTGCTTTCTAATCTAATTCTCCCACAGCTTGTCATCTTGAATTTCCGTGTACTTAATTCTTTGATCAAACTCGAATCATTCGGTAATTCAATTATTGGTCCACCGCCGTTTAAATTGGTTGTCATGTTTTCCTCTAAAACTTCACGAATATTTCCCCAAATTTGAGTACCCAGATTATCGTAAAACTCATCAGTAGATGATTCACCATTGTTTACAGGGATAATCTCGAATGGATACTTCTCATCAGATACTATTTCTTTCAATCTGTCGGTTACTCCACCACCAACACCAGTATCATCTACCTTAATCCTGATTTTTTTTAAATTAGGGTATTTCTTCATTAGCTTCTTCGCACAATCAATAACATATCCTGTAGTGTTCATAGTGCTTTGCTTCGTATATTTTTTAAATGGCAAACACTTCATCTTTATTCTCGGAAAAATTATAGTTGAATCATCACCGTAGCGAGCGACATCGACTCCGATATCTCCAAATACGGCATCTTCAATATAATCATTGGACAATTGTTGACTTGTTGCTAATTCAACAACTTCTAAGCTAATAAACGAGTCAAGCGCTCCTTTTGGAAACTCTCCAAATATCCGAACTCTCGCTACATCACTATCTTGCCCATACTTATCAATAAGCATCTGGATATTTTCTTTACTGGTTCGTTTGCTGTCGTAGCTCGAAACTTTATGAACACGATACTTATCGCGATCTTTATTGTGTGAGTCAAAGAAAACACCTTCAATGTTGTTGGGATTCCCACACATCAATAATTTATTGTCATAACCTGTAAGGGTCCCAAGAATTGCTTCCATAATCTGGTCAGACACACCAGAAGCTTCATCAACAACAATCAACATATGATCCTCATGAAACCCCTGCATGTTTTCAGGTTTCGTCGCAGTCCTTGCAGTAGCAAACCATCGTTCAGAATCCCCAACCATAGAAACTTTCGTCTTCGTCCACTTCAAAAGACTTTTTATCAAACTATCATTCAACCACTTTGACACTTCTGCCCACAAAACATCATAAAGTTGTTTCATCGTAGGAGCGGTAGCTATAACTTTTGAATAGGGTCTACATGTCAAAAACCAAAGGATTGCACCAGCCTCAAGTGCTGTCTTTCCAACACCTTGACCCGACCGTACTGATACCTTCGGATGTTCAGATAAATCATTCAGAACACTTCTTTGCCAATCATCAGGCTCTAAGTGAAGCAAATCCTCACAAAACTCCACAGGTCTGTCATAGTAGTAATCTATTGCAGAGCCTATATCCGAAAACGGTACGATCATCTTATCCATCATCAATCACCGCTCGCTTGTTCGCTGCTTCAATAACTGCCTTTTTCCAATTTTCTTGATCATTAGTAGCCCCATCATTCCCAGTTAACTTCGACAACTGAGCCTCTCTCAACGCATCACCGCCAAGATACTTCATTAATTCACTCATTGCTTTTTGCTTGTCATACAACTTAACTGAAACGCCGTCCTTACCTTTTTTAACTTCTTGGATAAGTGTTCCATCAACGTCTTCGGAATTCTTCAAAGCGACAAATGTAGTTAAATAAGTTATTGGCTCACCTGTCTCTGGATCTAACACTGGTGTTGGTTTCATATTCTCGTCTAACTCTGTTTCAACTCTTGTTTGACTCCCGAACTCAGTAAAATCCGTAATATCAGAAAAGGCTTGTTTTATATACTCCTTAATCAAATCCTTCGTTGTAACAAAGTTGTCCTGTTGAAGTTCTGATTTTAATTTGTGTAGTTCATTCTTAACACTAGCATTTACTAGCAGTCTGCTACCATTTACGTTAGCTGTCTTATAATCCACTTCGTAAGCTTGCTGATATGCTTTCGTAGCATTAAAGTGTTGCAAATAAAAAAGACAGAACATTTTTTGTTGTTCCGTCAGTTCGTCATTATCTATCACAGGTTGCAACTTTTTTTGTGTGCAACCTTTTCCTTTTTTGTGTGCAACCTTCTTAGATGGTGGATTACTAGCTTTGTCTTGTTTGTTCCACTTCCTCGACTTCCACGCTTTGACAGTGTTAATTGACACGCCGTACTTTTCAGCAATCTCTTTATACTTCATGCCTTGTTGTCTGTCCTTATAGGCTAACTCCCATTTTTCCACACTAGCTCCACCACCTTTCTATATGTATTTTCTGATGTTCTCTTGTACATGATCCTCTTTCCAAAGCCCATACCCACAATAAACTAGCTTGCAATAATCAATCTCTACTGGCGTTGCCTCTCTTGTCATTTCGACAATTGAATACTCCGCCTTCATTTGAACAGACATAACCACACGCCTATGCTGTCCTTTCATCGGCAGCGGGTAGTTATTGTTTAACGACACATACCAGTAAGTTCTCATAATAATTTATCCTTCTTGCATTGTTTTGTAAGCGTTATGATGTTATACTTAGCTAACAACCCTAACATCTTTTTCATTTAATTCCTGACCACTATTACCCGTAGTGGTCTATTTTTGTGCGCAAAATAAAACAGCCTCGCTAGGAGACTGCTAAATTCTGTATTTTCCTTCCGGATCCGCCATCAACTCTACTGAGCGATCTAATTTCATTCCCCTGACTTTATTGTTCAATGATTCTTTAGCCTCAACGATTTCTTCAACAGAGACATCTTTTCTTCGAGTCAAGTTTTTCAAATATGCTGCTTCACCTTTGATAATAGCTTCTTGTAACATTTCAATTCCTCCTCCAATAATCGGCCATCGAAAATGTAGGTTTTCGGCCAAAATAAAAAGACCGCCGAAGCGATCTTGATTATGTATTTGTGCAACCTACATAGCACCGTCATCGTGCTGTTCCTCCACGTACCACTTATATCCTCGGTTGCTATTGACGCGGCCGGATTCGAACCGACCTCATTTCCAACTCTAACAGTCAGACGCATCACCAATGATGCTACACGTCAACTCGGAGGAGCTACCTCCTAGCATATGCTTTCGGGTCAGATACTTAGCGTTGGCCAGTTCACTAAGTCCTCCCTAAGTCACTGGCAAGGATTCGAACCTTGCATTGTTTTGATAGCCATACATCAGGGCAGGTCTATCACCTCTACCCATTTATAGCGTGTACCCTTTCCGCCACAGTGACATAAATAACGGCATGCTCAATGTAGAAATCATTATTTCATGCCGCCAATTGTTTACCTACTCTGTTTCCGCAAAGTGGCAATGTAGTCAAAAAGAGAATAACCCACCAAGCTAGACGTTTTTATGTTAAGAGGTATAAGGAGAAACTTCATGCCAATAAAGTTAGTTTGAGTCGTCTGCTTGGTGGATTAATTCATAACTCTCTGATAATACTATTTTAGGGTATTGACAGGGTAGAAAGATACACGTTTTATTCTACTTTTATAAGCAATCCTCTTTCTAAAGCTAATGACTCAAGAATCTTGTATCGTTTTTTATATATTCCAGCCGTTGAGCAAAAAGTTTCTTTCCCAACTTCTACCCAACTCAAGTAGCTCGAATCTCCCCACATGTACTTATCTACAATCCCCTTTAATTCATCATTCAAACTATCATATGCATTTGAAATATCCATATATCTGTCTCTTATACACATCTCCGAGCCCACGAGACTCGACGTCATCTC
>ENA-OXVT01000379-OXVT01000379.1-human-gut-metagenome-genome-assembly--contig:-NODE-379-length-19939-cov-24.140163_pt1 | contig 19939 bp, 29 predicted proteins | sample MGYA00249253_ERZ652702 | MGnify/ENA primary metagenome ERZ652702 (study PRJEB26925, sample SAMN05826756) | human gut metagenome | biome: ENVO:2100002; feature: ENVO:00000062; material: ENVO:00002003...
TACGAGATGACGTCGAGTCTCGTGGGCTCGGAGATGTGTATAAGAGACAGGAGTCGGATAGATGGCAGAGGTATACACCCTTTCGGTGGCGATCAGGTATTGCGCCTCGAAAATGGCCCGGATATCCCTTTCGATATTCTCCCGGACAAACTCTTGTTTTATCAGATCCTCGTTCATGGCGTTTCGAATTCAAATCCCAGGCTCCATCCGGCAAAGACCGAATAAAATCCCGCTTCGGGAATGGTGGATAAGCTCGACAGGTCCAGACGGGAGAGCAGGTGACATCCCGCAGCCTTGTCATCGATCATCTGCGCTTTCATCTTCTCCATGACGGGCTGCAACTCCTTTAACACCTGATAAGTCCCCTTACGCTGCGGATCGGTCTTGTCCATCAGGAACGCTACGCAAAGGTTTAATTCCAACAGGTTGTCCACATCCGGGGATTTTCCTTTGGCGCTTGGGATGATGAGTAGCAGCGCCGGTAGTTCGTCCGCTTTAAGCCCTTGGACCAAAGCGCCCATGTCGGGATCGAAGGTGACAGGCACCACCTTCTTTATTTGCGGAATCCTCTCCGTTATACCCGACCAATACTCTTCATATTGCTGTAAATCTACCATAGCTAAACAGTTTTAGAGTTTTAATACCTGTTTTCTGTTTTTGCCTTTGCGAAATGACACATGCACCCAGGAGAAATCCTTCTCGTCGATCAGCTGGTCGAAAGGCAGTTCCTTGCGGATGATCTCGAAAAGCCGGCGGTTTCCCTCCTTGCTGCCTACGGTAATATCGGCGGCCTGACCCAGTAGGTGCTGGCTGGAGGTCGCCCCGTTCACGCTTCTGTTCAGCACAGCGCTCCGGTAACCGGAACTTACCCGGATGGGCTTCCCGTACTTTTCACGGAGCGGGTCGAGGACGTTTTCCACCAGCTCTGTCAGGTTGTGAACCGCCTCCCCCGTAGGGGTATTGTCAATCCCGCGCGCCACGGCCGTATCGCTGTGGCTTAATTCCTTGATTGTAAAATACTTCATTGCTTCTTATTGTTATGTAACATTTCAAACCTGCATTTATAAATGTATAGCATCACATCCCAGAAAGGGGTGTCGTTTACCTGTCTGAAATCACCGAAAACACCCGATGCGGCCACGTCGTACGAGATTCCCACCCAGCCGGTATTGTCCCCTGCATTCCCCCGCCCGGATCTCTCGAACAGGATCGAGAAGTCGATGTCCTTCCCGTTGGTTGAAATGGGGACACTGTAAATCAGTTCCCAGACCGCGAGAAAGAAGATGTATGCGTGGAAGCAGACCGGGAAAGGAGGAGTGCCGGTTTCCTGAGGGCCCTGTTTCTTATAAAGCAGTCTGCCTATGGAAGATATCAGTTCCCCTATACCCTCTTCATTTCCCTGCTCCCGGGCGCGCTCCATTTCCGCCATCACACCCATGCACTCGATAAACTGTCCGAAAGTAATCCCCGAGAGCATATCCCCCGGGCCTTTCCACTCCTTATAGGCGGGCAGCAGGTTCCGGCCAGTTTTCAGGCGGGCGTCGTAAACCGTCATCCCCTCCTGCGAGGTGATATCGAAGAACCCGTCCAGGGCGGGGAGTTGCGCCAAAAGCTCTTCCTGTATTTCTCCCCGGCACAGAAGAAGGCTGTGCTTCATCCCCAGAAGGCAGGAAAGCAGCTTGCAGCGCATCTGGAAAGGAGAAATCTCCCCTGCATTCATCATTAATACCAACTCCAGGTAACGGTAATACTCCTTGGGTGATAACTCCTCCAGGGAGTCCGGAATCTCTTTCTTTTGATTGTTGTATGTAATTTCTTTCATAGTCAGAATGTTATGCCTTTTGATTGAAGGGTGATCGAGGGTACATACAGATCCGGTTCGTCCGGTGCGGCGTCAAGCGCCGCGACCAGGTCCTCCAGCGCGGCAAGATCCCGCATGGCATCCTGTTCCAGGCTTTTTGCCACTGTCTTGCGCGCTTCGGCTTCCGCCCTGAGTTTTTCACGGACGCTTCCTGCAAGCTGCACCTGCACCACACCGTCGGGCAGGACCTCCACGGGCAAACGTTCCACGGCCTTGCTCATGGACAGCAGGGTCAGCGGCCGGCAGACGGCGTCGCGGAATCCCTCTGCCACCTGCTGGCCCGACATCAGCTTTTCATAACGGCCGTACGTGATTATCGGGATGATATGCCTCTGTTGCACCTCCCGGATGATGGGTGCCAGGGTCAGAAACAGCCGGTGGCTGCCGGTTACATAGTAAAAATCAAATGCCTCCTTGCTACTCAGGAGCAATTCCGATACAGCCTTCCTTTTGGGGCTTTGTATCCAGAAATCGAACTTTTCCTGCTCCAGATATGCTATCAGGGCATCTACCGACTCATAGGCCTGATTCAGGATATTGGCTTCATCCTTGTACTCCTGTAAGGCTGTCAGCCCCTTTTCGTGCTCCCCCAGGCGCTTCTGCCTGCCTGTGTTCCCATGCTGCGCATCCAGTGTGGGGATGATTTTCAGCCAGGTAAACAGCGCTACGGACTGCTGCACCATTCCCAACAGGCGGGTGAGCTTGCCATCCGGATCGACGCTTGCCGATTGGTAGAAGTCGAGAACCTTGTCATAAACCTCCTGCCCTATGATGGCGGTCAGGCGACGTACGCTTAAAGGTATGTACGGTTTCCATTTGGAGAAGTCCGTGCGGGCATCGATCAGACCCAGGGCGTCGACCAGTTCCTGCGTGCCGTTTGAATCTTTATCAAATATCAGTTTCATATTTTTTATCACTTTTTTTCAGCTTGCATTAAAAAACACCGCATATAAATACATGACTCTTTCTGCGTTTAGGATTATTTCGTATCTTAGCCCCGCCCAATTAATATCATAACACGAATCCCTTTTCATTGCGTAATCCGTAAAATCGGATTAAAGGTTCGGATGTACCTTTTGGGCACGTAGTGATAGGGGTTCACCCTTTTGGAAACATGCCATACGAAGAAAAAAACGGTTATGGAATCCTTCTCAATGACGGGGATACACTCCCTGTCATACCGGATGTAGATTATGACATTCCCACCGAAACAGGTGGAACGGAAAGTTTTGGTGATCAAATCCGGTAGACATTCCCGGATTCACCGGAAAACAACCGTAAGGACAAAGACCAGTACGGCAAGAACCAGTCCTGCCAGCATGAAGTTTATCGATACATTGCTGAGCCTGGCTCTTTCCGCATTTTTCTCGTTTTGGGCATCTATTTTATATTGCAGGTTCATCAACTCCCCTGCCATGATATAAGCGTACTTATTGGCGAATCTGTTTTCTTCAAAATACCTGCAGTTCTTTCCGATTTGAAGGTTTTCCGGTGATCTGCCCGCCGGCATCACCCCATGTGGCCTCATAACCTTAACCACATACCAAAGCGATATTGCGGTGAAAACCACAATTGCCATGCCGGCATTGATCAATCCCATATCCCGGGTTTTATCTATTTGGGTGAGTACGTACCCGACCACCGCTATCTCTACCGCATAATATATACTGAACAGCCGGTATGCCCTGTCGGTAATCAGGGACTCGATTTCCTTTAAATCGGACATCCGTTTGCCCGCTTCTTCGTGATAAAGCCGTATAAGCTCTTTGTCAAAGGTCTTCAATTGGTTATAGTCTATAAAAAAACGGTTCATGGATCCTCCTTTTTTGTTTTTATATATTTTCTTTCATCCTGTTTGCGGGTGATACACTCTGCTCGGATTCCACCACACTCCGGTAAAGCCCCACCTGTGTTCTGCTTCCCGGATAATTGGCCCGTATGTAGTGCATCAACGGTTTGCACAGGATCATGTCCGGTATGGCCGTCTCACTGGCATTGTACACCTTGATGGAGTACAGTTTTTCCGACCCTGAGGACAGCTTGTTATCCATGATCAGGTTTGAGAGTACCGGATCCAGTCCGAACCCGGATGTGGCCGCGGCATCGGCCTTGTTGGCGATCTTGATCTGGCTTTCGATATAATCCCTTATTTTCTTGTCGATGGGGGTTATCGTCCAGCCCTGGAAGTCATTGGCGTCCGCATCCCAGAACCTGGTCGTGTGCATGTATTTGCCCACATTCTCCCTGCCGGTCACTCCTGAAGCGAACTTCTCCATGGCTTCATCCTTGAATTCCTCAAGCATTCTGGCCGAATAAGGTACCCCCTTACGCTTGCATATTTCCCTGATCCTGTCCTCTGCCGCGTCCCAATAGGCCTGCGGGCTCTCTATATGCAGGCTCAGTGCCGACGCGTTGGCATTATAGGCTGCCAGCAAGGGGGCGATGGTGCCCGCCAGTTCCAGCCACGGGAAAGCCCCCAGGAAACGGGGCGTGCTGACAAAGTCCCTGCAAAAGGAGTATATATTGAAATAGCCGACCGATACCGGATGCCGGAACGGGTCCGCCGGATTGAAAACGGGATATTTGGCCAGCCTGTCGGGATCGGGGAAGGGCCAGTCGCCCACATATACGTTCTGTGGCAAATCGTGTCTGTCATCGGGATACTCGAAGCGGCATTTCCTGTAAGGGATATGTTCCAGCCTGATTATCCTTCCCCCCTCTCCGATACGCGGTCCCCGGTTACGGATGAACTTTACCCAGAACCCTTGCATGTGCACCAGGTCCACCAGGCAGCGGAGCATATAGTCACGATAATCCCAGCTCTCCAGATCCGCCTGTATGACGTCATCGAGTATCCATTTGCGGTAAAAGCGGTTGTTTTCGGAGTCGATGGCCTCCTCAAAGAAGCGGGGGCCCTCTCCCCACTGCAATCCCTGTATTTTACCCATGATACCCTCACCGCCGTAAAAGTTATCCAGCAGGCGTTGTACGTCGCCGGGCAGGTCGTTATTGGCACCCATGGGCACGATATTCACACCCGCGACCCGTATCTTGCGGGTCTGCCAGCTCTCCGGGCGGCTGAAGCTGATGGAAGAAGGAGACCATCCCTTTCCCATGGCGAAGGAGATAAGCTGCCCCTCCCCGGTATCTATAAATCCGGTATTTCCGGTTCTTCTGATTTCCATAATCTACACATAAGTTTTAATTCCGTTAAAACTGGTCACAAGAATCTGCCAGCAATTGATGGCCCTGCCCGTATCGGTATCCACCAGAAAGAGCTTATAAGAGGCATTCTCAATCTCTTCATCCGAAGCTTTCGGGCGAAGCCGGGCGTGGTTGAGCCTTACCGTATCCCCGCCGCTGTGTCGCTGGCGGTCATATTTGCGGAAAGAGAGGGAAAATGTCTCCCCTTCTTTGGAAAGGCGTTTCATCCGCTCGATGGCCGTATAAACGTTTATCCTTTGAATATCCTTTTCCATAGCGCTTTGATTTCAGGCAAACGTTTACATAGCATACGCAGCAGGAGGTAAGCACCCACGATCAGGCCGGCCGGTAAAGCGATTCTCCGGAGCAGTGGCCCGGGTGCTGTCTTCCGATCGCTCCGGAGCTCTTTCCTGTTTTCCTCTTCCCGGTGTGTGCGTAGCAGCAAGGAGGAGTCCGCCCGTCTGCTTTGGAAGGAGTAGACCGCCGTGGTGGACCCCGATTCCTCATGAAGCGCGGTCCCGGTAAAAGAGATCTGTTTGACGGGGGGCAATCCGGTTTGTGAGGATACCGGTTTTCCGGTGTCGAACATAACCACGATCCGGTCCTGCCGGGCTTGCCGGATGTACCCTGCCGAATCGGTCCGTATTTCGCCTTCCCGCCGCTCGAAGTTACCCTTGATTTCCACCAGGCTGTCGGACATTATCCGTCTGTCCGTTTTCTCCCGGACCGACTTGGAGCTGCCACACCCCTGGAAAAGGGCGCACAGGAGCAGGGCGTATAAAATAGGTTTCTTCATATCACTCCTTTTTTGAGGTTCCGTTAAAATAGTCCGCAATCGCCTTGGCAGCTTCCGCGGGCGTGTCTTTGTACTTGGCGATTTCCACGGCAAGCAGGGCCACGTCAGTGAGCTCCTTCTTGACCTTATCCTCCGCCTTTTCCCGTATGCTCTTGATCTCGATGGCGGCTACAAAGAACGCCCCCGCCAGGGTAACGAACGGGAACGTAGGAATATGGTAATCGTAATAACTGTTGAGAAACCAGCTGCAACCCATGTGCATACAGTCCACAACCACCAATGCCAGCAGCAGGTTATAATAACCGGCCACTTTCTTTACGCTTCTGCGATACCGGTCCGAGGTGATCCTTTCACCGCGCTGCCGGGCCTTGCGCACTCCGCTTATAAAATCCAGTATGGAGAAAACCAGCGGCGTAAGAAGCAGGCCGAATAAAATACAGCCCGCCACAATCAGTTCTGTCAATCCTTTCATCCTTTTGTTTTTTAAAGCAAATTTGCTCCTTTCAGGGGACAGGATAAAGGACAAAGCCGACATCATGCAGGTCGGTATCGGATATTAGCCGGACAGGAGCGAAAATACAGGTTTGAATAGATGTAGAAAAAATGCAACAGGTATTCTTTAAAATAATAAATTGACACATCCTAAGAGGCAACAACGGTTATATCACACAGTAAAAAAGAGGCTGGGAAAAGGCCATTTTTAAGAGGAAAAAGCTAAATTCCATCCACAAAATGAGTTTTTTTTTCGTTTTGCCTTGATTTTTGCACGAAATTCATTTAAAACGTGTTAAAAACATCGTTTTTGGACATAAAATTTTGGTCTTTCTTTCGTTAATTTGCTTGTAATAAAACAATTAACTGTTTTTACACGCGCAAACACTCGTAAAGAACACCTGCCGAAGACCGCGCCGCTCAGAAGCCGAAAGGCAATTGCCTGAGGGACAAATGGTGAAATATGATTACATTAAGAGCAGGCAGGCAGAAGGGTTGGGAACGAAAAACCGCTTCCGGTATTTTCGGAAGCGGTCAGGCAAAACAAGGCAATTGCCTTTCTTATCCGGCCGTCAGGTCATCAAGTCCGGGCATGTAGGGACCGGACCTGCTGCGGCCGGACTTGCCCCTGATGGCACGCCTCCAGGCCCCCCGCATCATCAGGTACTTGAAGGCGTCGGAGAAGTTCGTGGAGAGCATGGGCAGTTTCTTGGGCTCCAGCTTCTCGGACTTCTTGACCTTGTAGATGATCTTCTGCTGTCCCTTGTAACGGATACCCGCAGGCGCCTTCTCGATACTGGAGATGGTCTCGCGACAGTTCACCGCGTCAACAAGCAAAGTGGGAAGGGCGTCGTTGTCGCCTGTCATCAGCTCCTGCATGAAATCGTACTCTTCATCCTGGCGGATATTGGACTGTTTGCGGCTCATCAGGTTGACGGCCCATCCCGTGCGGTTACCGTCACCGTCTATCTCGATGGCCTGCTTGAGCTTGCGGGCGTAATCCTCTTTCTGCTTCTCGAAGTTATTGCCCGCCCGGTCGTAATACAGGTTCAGTTCCTTCTCCTCATAGTTAAGGAAGAATGCCAGGAACTGGTCGGCCAGCTGCCTGAACCATCCGGGAGGAAGCTCGTAAAAGTTCTTGTGAAGGCGGTACAGCGGTCCGTCCTGCTGTCCTACTATCAGGGACAGCTGGTTGCCGAAGTCCACGCCGCCGTCGATAGGCTCGCCGCGCCTGAGGAAACGCAGGTCCAGGCAACTTTCCGCAGGTTCTCCGTACCGTGTCCCGTCGGTATACTTGTGCCTTTCCCCGAAAGCGATATAGAAGCGCGTGTCACGGCGAAGCCCCGGACGCATCCCCACTACAGACTTAAGGAAGTCGTGGAGTTCGAGCGCCCCGTCGAGAAGGCGACGGACGTACTCAGGCGTAAGGATGTCGATGTTGGTAAAACTCGAGGCGTTGATGAAGTAGGTCTGCCCCTTGCGCATCTTCAGCAGCCCCGCCTCGTACCAGGCGATTTTCTTCTTAAGAGCCCCGCAGTCCGTCCGTGTCCTTCCCGCTTTTACCAGGCGGACGCGCAGGCTGTTCAGCTCCGCAGCCGCCTGGGCGATACGCAGGATGCGCTGAGGATCGACCAGACAGACGTAACGGAAGTACCAGTCATACTCACCCTCCAGCACGTCGGGCATGTCGGTGGTAATGGTCACCCCCAGAAAATAGTGGCTGCATCCGTAACGTATGGCATCCCCGCGCAATACGGGCATGGCCCGGTTGACTTTATTGTCGGGGGCGTATTTGGATTCGTCGAAGAACAAATGAACGACCGATTTGCCCGCCAGAAGGGAGGGGTGGTCCAGGGATCCCAGAAAGATAATGCATCCGTTGAAGAAAGAGACCGTGTTCTTGTAATCGTCGACGATCACGCTGCAACGCCTGCGCCAGGATTCCGGTGGCCGGCAGGACGATACATAGTGCACGCCTTCATAGAGTCCCATCAGCTCCCAGCCGGTCTTGACGGCCGGCATGATATTATCCCTTAAGTTGGTATATGTATTCCCCACGAAAGCCAACGGCGCACCGGGCATGTCATACACGCAATCGGCCGACCGGCGCGCTTGTATGACGGTACTCTTGGCCAGGCCGCGCCCGCCGACGACAACCAGGTTGGTGGTGTCTATCCAGTCGGTGATGACCTTGATGATATGGGAGTAACGAACCTCCACATCATCGGTGGGGTTATTGTGCATCCTGCCCTCCGAACTCTTCCGCATCTTCCAACATCCTTTTTTTCAGGTCAAACTTCTTTATGCGTGCATCCTCCTTTACCCTCTCACGTACCACGGAAGGTACCTCGGGAATGGAGTCGATGAACGCCTCCAGCTCCTTGCGGTCCGTATCCGGAACGCCCATATCGGACCGGTTACATGTATAGATCACCACGGGTTTCCTGTCTAAAAGTTCCTGGGGTATCTCCTGTTCGTCACATGCGAAGCGCAACCGGAGCCTGGCCGCCCGCTCGAGTATCCGGGAGGCTTCCTCCCCCTTGCCCGTCAGGAACATGGAATCGGCCCACTTCTCCAGCTTTTCGGCATAGAGGTTGGCAAAAGCCTGCGGGCGTATGTTTTCCTGGCTGTAGAAGAAATTGACGGAGTCGGCGTATACCTGCCGTGCCATCCAGTCGGAAAGCCCGTATACCTCAGACTTGAGCAGCCGGATGATCCCGGCTTTTGTAATTACCTTGCCGTTATACCTCATACGGGCACGCAGTCCGCGCACCATCTCCATCAGGTCGTAATACGCCCGCTGCTCCTCGGGAAGCGAGTCCAGATCACCGGTGGCGAGGATACGCCCTATCTGCCCGATATCCGCTTTTTCAAAATCCACCCTCGAGGGCTTAACCAAATTCGTCTTCATCGATTTGCTTCACTATTATTTCAAAACTCCTGCGACCACGCACTTTCTCCAGCAGTTCCATGGCATCCAAATCCCCTGAAAGTGCCTGTTCTTGCAGTTTTAGCTCCACTCCGACCCCGGCCTTCAATGCTCCCTGGCGCATAAGGGAATACACGGTGGTCCCTTCCCTTCCGGCGTCAAAGACAAAGATCTCCGCATCCAGCCCCAGATAAGAGGCGATATCGTCCGGAGCATATCCCAGGGAGGCCATGCGCTCCACCTCCTGGCGGAGTTCAAGGTCCAGGAAAAAGGTGTCCGCCGGCAAACGCTCCATATTATTCATATAAATTCATTAAACGGTTATTACAAGAGAGGATCTCGTTATCCAGCTTCCGTGCCTGCATGCCCGCTTCACTGCGGTCGCAGGGATGAAGGTAACGGGTCCCCATTTTCAGCCAGGAGGCCCTTTTGATTTCCAGCCTCCGGCGATGAAAAATCAGTTTTTTTTTCTGGATTCCATTTCAGCCTCCAGCAGATTTTTGCGTTCCGTCCATTTGCGGGTCTTCTCCATGGCCTTGGCCCTCTTTTCTTCATCCGGCGCCTTTTCGAGTTCGTTTTTTCCCTTGGATATGTTAGACTTGGCATTACCCAGCTGCTTGGACAGTTCCAGGTCCGTCAGGGAGGAGATTTCCTGTTTCTCCCTGGCCTGCCGCATGACCTGCGCCTTTCCGAGGATTTCTCCGTTATTCTTATAATACTCCAACTCTTCCCACATTTGGCGGTTCTCCAGGAAGTTCTCCACGGCCGTTTTAGCCCAAAGGTAAGTCTCCCCGGTGGCCACGTCATCCGGTGTCTCGACCAGCATGCGGTGGCTTTCCCGATAGAGGTCATAAGCGGAGAACATGTCCGCTACGAGCACCTTGAGTTCGTCCGGACAGTCAGGTTGTCTCAGGAATGGAAACTCCTCCCGGAAGCGGATGGCTTTACGGACGGTTTCCGGTGCCTCCGAATACTTGCTTTGTGCGTTTTCGAGTTCTTCCTTCAGACCCCGCACCTGTTCCATATCCGGACTTTGGGAGAGCCGCTCTTTTACAAAATCGTCGCTTACCAGTTTTTCCACCGTTACCCCCAGGCGTGAGGCAAGGGCGATAAGCAGGTCGTCCGCATACATCCTGACAGGGACGGGGCTGACAGGCTGTTCTGCCTTCGACGGAATATGGTGCGCCTTCCTGTGCATGCCGGCAAATTCCGCCTCGCTCATGCCGGAAAGCTTGCGCAGCTCCTCGATAAGGGTTCCCCTCGTCATCTCACACTCCCCGAGCTGCCGGAACTTGGCCTTCAGCATGCGGTTGGGACCGAACTGTTCATACAGGGCTACCCCTTGGGAGTAATCACGCGGTCCTTCTAAATAGGAAATGATTTGCTCTTTCATTGAATTGAATTTTAAATGATACGCCGCAAAGATACCCGATACCGGTTGCGGTACAAAGGACTGAAAAAAGGCAATTGCCTTGCCCCGTAAAGGGAAAACAAGGCAATTGCCTGAAAGTGGAATGGTCTTGATATCAGACCATCATACAATCCTAAGGGCATTAAACCTCGAATCTCGACTGTTCCACACACTGGATGGCTCCCCCGCCGGTATCGAAGGCCTTGAAAGTAATCTGGCTGCCCGGTGAAGCGGTGAACGTCTTTCCGTTTTTCAGCATGAAGACCGTCTGTCCTGCCTTTTCGATTGTAGGAGCTACGCCGGACACCACCCCGAGCAGGGTGAACAGGTCGCCGTGTTTGGCCCCTGTGATGGTAGCGATCTTGGCCGCCCCGGCGCTTAGCTGGTACTGCCCGCGGCCTTTAAAGGGAATTTCCGTAGCCGATGCGGGAACAGTCGCCACCGGCTCTTCGTGTGGGATGGTGCCTTTATAGATACCGATATCGTCTCCTTTACTTATCTGCGTGAAGGTGAACTCCGAGGCGTTGCCATCTTTATTTCCGGTATAATTGACCGACATTTCCAAAGGGTTGCAAGGGGAACCCAAGATATCCGGATCCTGCCCGTTGCAGTATTGCAGGATAGCTATGCAGTGGCGTCCCAGCCAGTTGGTCTTGAACTCACGAACCTCCTGTTTGTTACCCGGATGTTTTCCCTTAACCGAAGGGGTGAAACCCTTGGCGTCGGTTTCCCCTTCACCGTTGGAGCTCAGCTCCACAGTACCGGGAGTTAAATACAAGTCCGTGGAGTAAGCCGACGGCTTTACCACGATGTCACCCTCCAGCACCACTCCGGCACCGTCACGGGGAGGGAAATAGACCAGATCGTCGATGTCGATCAGGGTGAGCACGTCTTTGGGGTTGATACCGTTTCCGGGATTGCCCACCGGTCTGGGAACGGAAGTCTTAACGTAATTATTCATATATCTCGATTTTTAAGTGATGAAAAACCAGGGGGGATCCCCCCCCTGGTGATAAATTATCAGCCGCGGGCCACTTCATAGAATTTTCCGTCATCAGCTTTTACCAGCCTGATGAATTTCCCCGTACCAAGGGTCATCTCTGAGGTAAGCACAAAGTTGCCTCCCGCAGCAATCGTGCTGGCATTCTTATCCCCATTTCCATGAATGGTATAGGTCTTGCCGGGAACAGCGTCAGTAAAATTCGTTATTGCGGTAGGAGTTGTGTTGGCTCCCGTTACGAAGACGTCACCTCCCTTAAGCGATGGCGTTGCTTTATCATCCGGGAATTGAAGGGCTCCCGTAGCTCCCGTCTCACGGCCCAGTTCGATGAATTTCCCGTCCTGGCGTTTCATCAGGCGGATCATATCGCCTTTCTTGGGTTCCCAGGCCGCGGAGATCAGGTCGAATTTACCGCTCTTGTCAATCTTTACCCCCTTGTTCACGCTTCCGCATTTCAGGGTAATGACACTCCCGACCTCGGCATTCTCAATGTCGGTAATTGCCAAAAGGTTCGTATTGCCGGCCGTCACGATCGAGGTATGGGAGCCGGCCGATGGCTGGGCGTCCTTGTCAGCTTCCACGAAATAGGAAGCCGGGCGGTCGTACTCGTTGCAGAAGATCATCTGACGGGTATAGTCCATATCTTCCTTTTTAGTGTATTTGAATCCGACGGCATAAGCCCACACGGACTCTTTCCAGTTACTCCATACCTTCAGCGTCCAGTCCTGCTGCTCGATGTTGAACCGGGTCATTTCGCCGCTCTGGTGCTCGAACAGGTGTATGTTACCCTCCATCGTCCAGAAGATGCGGTGGTGGTTGTCAGCGTTGGGAACCGGTATGAGCTTCACGGACGGATACTCCTTCACAAACATGATACCCGCCTTATAGTCCTGGTTCTGACCATAGTGCATCTCATTGTATTTATGGTACCACACGACCATGTGTGAGGGCATATACAGGGCCAGGGAACCCGAGTCGCGCAGGACCGCAGGGATCATGGAGGTGCCCAGGTAAATCTTCTCACCGATATTTTCAGGAGAAAGGGTACCCAGTTCAAAGGGTTTTACCTGGTAAACCAGTTTGCCGTTATTGATGTCAATGTGTCCGTTCACCTTCTTGTTGAGGAATTCGTACAGCCCGTCGGCAGCCTCCATCGCACGTCCGGGCTTGTTCAGGTCCGGTTCTTTACGAACGCCGTTAATACGTCGCTGTTCGCGTTCATTGTGCAGCTTTTTGGCAGTCTCGGCCAGAATGTACTCGATGAACGACCATTTGATGACCTGCGACCCTTCCTTGTTATAAGAACCGATCCATGATTTTTCAAGTGCCTTGAGGTCTTTGAACTTATGCGCGAACATGACGCTCGACATGCGCAGCGTTTCATTGTCGAACTCGTAATTGCCTTTCGTTACATTGTCGAAATCACTGGCGGTATTGTCAGCCTGGGAGAACTCACCCAACCAGATGTTTGTCAGCACGGCCAGGTCCTGATATCCCGATTCCAGCGGGAAAATACTCTCGATGGAAGGAAGCAGGGTCAGGAAAGACTGTAAACGCTCCTGCCAGGGGATGCGGTAGAAGGCTCCCAGGTCCTCTTTCAGGCGGGAGTAATCGATCGAACTGGCAGTGGGCACCTGAACGGTCAACCCCTTGCGGTAAAGCATCTCTGCGCGCAGGCGCTGGTTATAAGGGCGGTCCATTGCGAACATCTCCCCCGAGAGGCCGCCCAGTTGTTTTTCGTCATCCCAATTCATAACAATATCTTTAGCGTCCGGTTCCAGACGTGCATGCTGGGAGCCCTTCCCCCCGTCCTGCTCCGCAAGGCCGGAAAGGGTCTGGATCTTGGTCTGCAAACCGGTGATTTCTGTTTGTTTGGCGGATACCTCCTGTGAAAGTTCCCCTTTCTCTTTGGTAAGCACAGCGATTTCCTCCTGGGCCGTAACCAGCTTGGCAGTCATATCAGCCAGTAATCCTTGTATTACTGCGTTGGAGGTATTGGGGTCAGGACCACTGCCTTTCGTGCCCGAATCCCCGTCCTTGCGGGAAGAATCCTCCGGGAATCCATCCTTCAGGGCCTCACAAAAGCCATTGATAAAGGTATCATTGAAATTCAATGCCTTAAGTTTCTGCTTTTGCTCTTCCAGTAACGCGTCTTTCTTGTCGGCGTCCTTACTCCAGGCCTCGATACCCAGAATGGCCTTTACGGCCGGAATAAATGATGCGAAATAATTTTTCATAAACAAATTTACTTTTATAGTGAGTATTAAATCATCTTGTTAGCCCGCTTTACGGTTTTCTGGGCGGATACCCACAGGATGGCATCCTCCAGGCTTCCGTAGGCATCCACATACCCCTTGGCCAGTGCCGTATCGGCAAAGAAAGTCTGCCCTCTGAACAGGGGATCCTGCGCGTCATACTTCACCCCCAGATTTCGGGCGATGGTCTGTGCAAAAAGATGGTGGTAAAACGACAGGTTCTCTTTAATTAAGGTGTCATCCTGCTTTTCTTCCTTGTCGCGATAGGCGCGGTTCTTCAGGTCCGCACTGTCGGGGTAAATGTCCTCGATCTCAATCCCCATTTGCGCGTAATACTCCTTGAAACTCTGGAAAGTGTAGACCACCCCGCAGGAGCCGATTTCATCCATGGGCGAGGAGACGAATCTGCGTGCGCATGCGGAAACGAACCAGAAATGCGCCGAAGCGCATACGCCCGTGATATAGGCCACTATGGGTTTGGGGGACTGCCGTATAAGCTTTTCCAGGACATCCACACGCGTAATCATACCTCCGGGCCCGTTCACAAACAGAACGACACCCGATATGCGGTCGTTGGCCATCGCGGCGGAAATATATCTCTCCAGCCGGTAGGTCTCCCAGCTATACAGCACGCCTTCACAGGTAAGCACCACTACCGCTCCTTGAGGGAGGGAGGCGTCATCCAGTTCCCATCGGTCGGCTACATAAGGGACGGCGGCATAGGCCTCTATACGCTTGGCCCCCAGATATTGTTCCACCGACGCCAGGTTGCCGTTTTTCAGACCGGGCAACAGAATGGAAAGGAGCTGGTGGTATCTCCTTTCCTCAATGGCCCACTTATCGAAAAAAAATTGCTGAATCTTATCCACGGTTTCTTTTTTAATGCAAAAGAAACCTTTTGCAAATCCTTTAGAAAGGACTGTGATAGGCCTCGATATAAACCTGCTTACCGGATAACTTGCACTGGTATTTGCCCGAAACAATGGAAAAAGTAAGTTTAAGTGGTGTTTGCGGGCTGCCTGAAACAATACGCTCTCCCGCTTCATTCGTATAAATGGCCACCAGATCCTGAAGGCTCAAGGCAGACAACAGCTCCTGGCTGTCCGGCCCTGTCAAGGCAACCTCGAACGTATGCCCTACATTATAATATATAGTTCCTGAATCCGCCTGCTCGGATTCGACTCCGGGAGTGAATGATCCCGGAATAACAGGAATGCGATAAGAACCATCCCGCACGGCAATAAAAGCGCGCGGCAGGATGACTGCAAAATCACCGATACACTCCACCGGAACCAACTCCAGATCACAAACGGGGGTATAGGGTCTTTTTATTGTTTTCATATTGTATAACTTATTGATTTTCAAATTCTCCGCATTTTTCCGTCAAAATTCCGTCAAAATTCCGTCATTTTTCCGTCAATTTTACCTCCTAAAAAGGACAATTAACTACGCTTGGTAGGTGAAATATATGCTACTTTTTCTTGTAGGGCCGCTTAAGGCTGGAACGTCTTACCCGGTCACGCCAACGTTGGTAATCTTTCAGGAGCGCGTCCTCGCTTAAGCTGTCAATGCAGTACTTCTTCATAAAGCAGTGGACTGACTGAAGCTGGTCGATACCGAACCGGTGCTTGTTCTCGTCAATAAAGTCATGAAGTTCGGCGCGCATCATCAGCTTTAGCTTCTTATTGATGATCCCCTGGCTGCGCTGGCCCAGGTAGTTGAAACGCTCCGGGGATTTGCCACCGGGGACGTCACCCTGCCTGCGGTCCGGCAAGACGATCTCAAGATTGCCATTATCCCGGGGACAGTTAACCGGGCGTTTTTCCAGCAGGTTATAAACCAGATGGTAAACATCCAGATTGTCCGCAAAGCGGACGGGCATACTGCCTTCCGGATCGGAAGAATATTTGGCGTAGCAATATTGAGCCAGGTGCGGCTCCACTGTTATTTTCGTGGTTATCATAAGTTGATGGTTTTGTTTTTACTTGTTTCTTAATTTAATATAACCCATTTCTTCCAGGGTCTGTAGTTCCTTCATATCCTCCGGCCTTACATCGGCGGGAGTTTCACCGTTAATAGTCATACCATCGGGAAGCCTGAATCTGTCACGGATCCGTCGGCGATGGTGGGCGGTGGATTTCTTCTGCCAATAGATGACGACTTTCATGGTTTACAAGGAGGCTTTGGCCTTTACACGGGCCTGATAGACATTGTAATCACACAGGTATCTGCCAACAGATTCCGCCGCCGCTTCCACTCCGGGCGGATTGTTGCCGAAGAGTAAGTTGATGGCATCCGGATCACCGCCCCAGGCCTTCCATAAGGCTATCGGATCATATCCTGATGGCAGACAGGGGAAAAACTCCAAAAAAGCATTAAAGTCGGCCTTGGCCCGTTCACGTTTCACAGCTATACCCTGTACGCCCAACACAATACCGGCGGCAAAATCCTCCGTTCTGGAAAAGCCTTTTTCCACAGCCCGGGCCATCCGCTCTGTCTCTTTGCGAATGATCACTTCACGGCGTTCCTTGCAGAAATCCGATAGGGCGACCATGACCGCCTGATTGTTTAGGCTCTTTCCCCAGACAAACTGCCCGCAATTTCCGTTCTTAAGGCGGGTAAAGAAAATGCAGAGCTCGGCCAGGTTCAGGAACCAGTATCCTGAAAGCATCGCCAGCGCGGTTTCCGCCATCTGCTCGCGGCTCAATTCAACGCCGGCGTACTTCAGAACGGATTCCAGATGGCTTGTGATAATCTGAACGGATGTCGAATTACCGAAAACTACGCCCACATCAGCCAATGTAGGGATTTCTCCGTTTGCGGCGACATCGTAAAGTGGGGCGCCCATGTTCAGTTGGGCAATTGTCCCGCCCCATTCATCCACCAATTGAGAGGCTGTCGATCCAGTTTTTAACGAGATCTGGAGAGGCGTCAGCTCCTTCTTTCGGACACAGGGTTTCTGTAACTGAGACGGGCTCAGAACCGCATGCAGGGTAGTTTTTACTAGTTCTACTTCCATCTTTTTTTAATTTTTCAAGTTCAATATTCAACCAATTTGCAAAATGCGACATAGCGTCCCTGGGGGACTTAGTTGTCTCTCCTCCGTTTTGGAGCTTACGGAAGAACCTGTCCAGAAATTCATAAAACAGCTCCGGGCTGAAATCCGGGTAATCCAGACGGATGTTCATGCAGAATTGCTCCATCCACGGGATATTTGTTCGCAGTTCCTGGTAACATTCCGTTAAAGACTTGTCCAGAAAAAGATCGATTCCGGATATTTTCCCCTCATGCGCGGGAGAGGGAGGGAAATCTGTTTTAGTTTTAGTTTTTGTTTTATTATAGTCTGGCGCATCGGCTGGTGCATCTACTGGCACATCTCCTGGCTGATCGGCTGGCGCATCTCCTGGCTTTTGGGCTGGCGGAACTACTGGAATATCTCCGGTAGTCTGATCCTTTTTCGGAGGATCGTCTTTAAATTTCCTGCAGAAAGAGTATGAACCGACCGACCGTTTGCCTTTTCCTGATTTATAATAAACCAGTCCCGCATTAATCAGGGATAAACGCGCCCGGATAAGGGTCTTCTCGTCGATATTCAGGCTGAAGCATAGTTCGATGTTAGAGCAACTGAAAACGTCCTCCCAGCCCTCGCTATTACAAACGGCAACTAATTCGTAGAACAGTGCCTGCTCGGTAGCGGTTAGCCGATTACGTCTGCGTGCTTTACGCATCTTTTCTGTTAAGCTATATCCGTCCATATGGTTATTTTTTTTATTCATTTAAAGCATGATTATCTTTTAAATACAATTCTTTCCTAACCCAAAGAATGTTATTTAGTCATTCCCGACGTATCCACCCTCCGTAAAAGAATGAAGTGTATTTGAAGAAGATGATGCATTTTCACTACAACCTATCCTGTTCATTGGCACATTGGGGTTAAGATGCCGTTCCAGTTCCGTGATCAATACTTCATTGCAAATATCTCTCTGTTCCTGCCATTCAAGAAATTTGTTTTGCAAACTCTCGTTTCCTGAATCTGATATTAATTTGAGAAACTCAGATTCTATTTTACAAAGTTTTTTAGTCTCAATTTGAAAGTTACTTTTAATCATACTCTTTCTGGCTATTCGTTATCTAATCCTATGCAAAATTCCTCTCTTGTCTCGTTCCCATAATTGGTATGTAGAGCATTGAGCGCATTCGTGATTTTGTCCGCTTCATCTGCATATACTTCACAATCCCATCTAATTGTAGTGCTAGATGGTGACTTGATTACAGCAAGAAGTGTATCCAAATTGTCAACTACTTCTTGAATCTTATCCAGGCATTCCTTTCGTGTCATGATCTACCGTTTTTAATCTCATTAATAGCATTGTTTTATCCCATAATATTAGAAAAGCATCCCAATAATCTTGAAAGCTGAAATAGTACCAACTCTTTGTATATACCATATAAGTAAATACACAAAAAAAACAGTGCAATCCATAACGGAATAAATAACCAACGAAGCATTAGTCTTATTTTATTCATAATTTTCTTGTTATGAATTAAATTTTTCTTCCATATCTTCATAATCTATGCAGTTTATGGGAATACATAAATCAGGTTCTTCTAATTTGATGTCAGGTCCATAACATTCTATCATTTTAGCACAATTAATACAGAGATATTCTTCATTTTCCATAATGTTCCTTTCTTTCTTAATTGTTACACGTTATTTAATTTTTCCTCAAACTCGGCAATGATACAATCTGCATCACCACCATGCCACCAATTCTCTAATACTGATGAAAGTGCTTCAAGAGATTTTTCTTTCTGCCATTCAGCACCATCCTTGAAAACATCTATTACTCTCGGTCTGAATAGATTCTTTGACAAATGAAATTTCTTTCTCTCATAATAATCATTCGCCGCTTCTTCTACTGTCTGTTTCATATTTATCTTTTTTATGTCATTTTGTAACTTTCTCCAATTTCTTAATAAGCGGAAGAACATGCTTTTTCACTTGCTTTAGTTCAGCCGCATTCCCGTCATCGGGAGTACCTTCCAGTAGTGCCCGGTAGGTTTCGTACATTTCTCTAAGCCAAAGAATCTGCTCTTTAGAAGCTGATATTGATTTTTCGCTCATTATTGTAATGAATATACTCCAATTAAGAATTTGGACTTACTTCAAATGATTATATCGTTTTAGAGCATCCCTTCGGCTATATGCTTGTATTTTCACACCCTTGATCATAAACGAGTGAAGAGGTTTGACAAGCGGTTTAACCGGTTTAGGATTGAATTTCATACGTACTACCTTGCGGCATCCAAAGAATGGCGCTTTCTGTATATCATTAATTTGATTGATATGAATCCGAAATGGTGTTTGTTCATATTTCATAATATTCATCTTTGTTATGTTATGATTCTGATAAATATCTTATAAGATCATCCTTGTCTCTAAAAAGTTTTTTATCCCATTGTGGATAATTGTTTCTCGGCACACTTAATCCGTCAGAAAGTTTGTATACCATAAAAAAACTGCGATCTGTATAGGATATTTCAATAGTAATTTTGCTTATAGTGGAATGACAGATATTGTCTCCACTTAGATAGCATACACTATCACCTACATTAAACTCTGTATCTATATTCATATCTTTATTGTTACGAAGAAGTTAAATCTTTTATTGAGACTGCTCTTTAACCCACTTGTAAATCTCGTTGGCGGCATCGATAGCCTCTCCGTAAGATAATTCGTTTGCTGCCAGCGTTATGCACCATTTGCGCAATTTCATATCTTTGCGCTTTCTCAAATACCGGATAATTTTTTTTATCATAATCGTAATTTTAAAATTTAACAAATTTATTTTCTGAAAAACATATCTCCGCTTATGGATCTGGCGGTATCGTCACCCGTTAACCGTATGTACCGGAAGAAGTTATGCTCACTCCGGTGTCCGGTGAGTTTCATGATCTCCAATGTTTTCATGCGGCCGGTCAGATACATAT
>ENA-OXVT01000396-OXVT01000396.1-human-gut-metagenome-genome-assembly--contig:-NODE-396-length-19295-cov-12.876195_pt1 | contig 19295 bp, 19 predicted proteins | sample MGYA00249253_ERZ652702 | MGnify/ENA primary metagenome ERZ652702 (study PRJEB26925, sample SAMN05826756) | human gut metagenome | biome: ENVO:2100002; feature: ENVO:00000062; material: ENVO:00002003...
CGAGATGACGTCGAGTCTCGTGGGCTCGGAGATGTGTATAAGAGACAGCTCTTTAATCTATAAGATGTATAAAGAGAAAGACGATGAAAATAAAACCCTAATCAAGCAGAATGCCGTTTTAGAGGAACGCATCCGCCAACTCGAAGCTGACAATGAATCATTAAGAAGCCAGTCAGGAGCCGATAGGGTTACCGATACTTTTACCGATCCACCATTAGTAGATTACGAAGAAGATTATCCGCCCGTAGAGCATCCTTCAAGTTCCAAACATCCGTTAGCGGGAAAAGCATGACATTTCTTTGGGTGATTATTGAGAGGTTAAACAAATAAAGTGTTACAAAAAAATAGATTATTGAATCTTAAATCAAAATAATGGCAAAGGAATTAGCAAATACTTCTGTCGCACGACAGAATATACTCAACAACTCGCTGGCGGTTGCCGAAATACAGAAAGCAGTAGGTATTAAAGGCATATTGTTCGAAAATGAGTACAAATTTCTTAAACGGCAGATTGCGGAATTTTTCGACGTCACAGAGCGGACAATAGACAACTGTATTGAAAAGAATGAAAGGGAACTCGCAAAAAACGGTTACGAGGTTTTAGTCGGTAAGCGATTGATTGACTTTAAGTTGGTTATGTCGAGAGAGTCTGATAGCGAAACAGATTTCGTTATCAAAACCGTACGGCTTGGAATTTTTAATTTTCGGACATTCCTTAATATAGCCATGTTGCTAAATGACAGCGATAAAGCTCGGCAATTACGAAGCGTTATACTTGATATCGTTATTGATACTATCAATAAGCGTACGGGAGGTGGAACGAAATATATTAATCAGCGCGATGAAGATTATATTGCCAACATGATGCGGAGCGAGGATTATCGAAAAGAGTTCACCGATGCTTTGCGCGATTGTGTGGATATGGGTAATTTTAAATATATGGTTTATACCGACAAAGTTTACAGCAGTATTTTTAAAGAAAACGCGGCGGAATACCGACGCATTTTAAAATTAGCAAAAGACGAAAACGTCCGTCACACAATGTATAGCGAGGTACTTGATATTATTTCGAGTTATGAAACCGGTTTTGCCGAACAACTGCGAAACGAATCCAGTCGAATCGGTAGAATGTTGTCACCGCATGAAACAGATTTATTGTTTGCGGCGTTTGAAAAGCAGAGCTTATGGATTCCCCTAAGAGAAAAAGCTCGTAGTAAAATGGCAAGCCGTGACTTGTGTTTTCGAGATGCTCTCCATAAAAACCTGGAAGAATATGTCAGTGCAGTACCACAAGCTGATTTTGACCGCTTTCTTGGTGAAAAAAGCATGGAACTTGATAAGCGTTTGGAAGAATACAAAGAGGCGCTTAAACGATTAAAAGAACGCGACTGATTATGTTGTATATAACAAAAGAACAAGCGGAGCAGACGCATCGCAAAACCATAGAATACAGTGGTGGGGGGAGTTGCGAGGAATTGAATGTCGGCTATTTGGAAAGCGCTTTGGAACATATCAAAAATGATGATTACTATCCAACATTTGAAGCAAAATTAGTACATTTAATCTGGTCGGTAAATCGTAATCATGCATTTTCCGATGGCAATAAACGCCTGTCAATTACGCTTGGGGTACAGTTCTTATCTTTGAATGGGTATCTGTATTGCATTGAACGTTTTCTTCACGAAATGGAGAATATTAGTTATCATTTAGCGGCGAGTCGTATTGATAAAGATTTACTAACAGAAATTATACACTCGTTTCTTGAAAACGAAAATGATTTTAGTGAAGAACTCAAGTTGAAACTGCTATTTGCGGTGGATAATCAGGAAATAGGATTTACTGAAAAGTAAAAACAAATGGACTAATTACAATTAATACAAAGCAAAATATATGAGATATGTGGACACAAGGTTATACTGGATTTTGATTTGGCGGAAATGTACGGTACTGAAACCAAGGTATTAAAACAGTCTGTGAGACGTAATAAGAGACGTTTTCCGGAAGATTTTATGTTTGAATTGACTAGAGAAGAGTTTGAAATTTTGAGGTCACAAATTGTGACCTCAAACAAAAGAGGTGGAACAAGGTATATGCCTTTTGCTTTTACTGAGCTGGGCGTCGCGATACTTTCCTCTATTCTGAATAGTGAGGTCACCATTGAAATTAACATGGCTATTATGCGCGCTTTTGTTGCTGTCCGCCAGTTAATATCAAATCCTCCAATTGATAGGCTTAGTGAACTCGAATATGAAGTCAAAGCATTAAAAGCTTACATCGAAGAAGTATTTGCTGACTACAGCGATATAAATGATGATACGCGCATGCAATTGGAGTTAATTAATCAAACTTTGGCAGAATTGCAAACGAAAAAGAAAGCGGAAGAAAAACCCCGTAACCCAATAGGGTTTATCAAACCTAAACACTAAATAATGAATATGCACTGACACCCAATGAATGGCAAAAGTGCGTACTTCTTAACTTCAAAAAGAGTTCCATAATAATATAAACCATGTATGATATTGTAGCGCAGAGGCTTAGACTGTTTTTAGCTAAGAAAGATATTACTTATAAGAAATTGTCGGCTATGATTTTTATGTCAGAGGCAACGCTTAAAGGCAAATTGAATGGTACAAGAACGCTAGACCTTAATACAATAATATCTATTGCAATACGGCTTGAGGATCTTTCTGTTGAATGGCTTCTTCGTGGCGAAGGTGATATGTTTAAATCTGGTTCCGGTGTTTCTGTTTCACCTTCATCAGTGCCTATATTTACAGGGGAGGCCTCGCTTATATACAGTATGTATAAAGAAGAAAGAGAAGAGGTTAAAACCTTATTAAAGCAAAATGGCATATTAGAAGAGCGTATCCGTCAGCTTAAGGATAACAATAGATTGTTAAGAAGTTAAATTACATCTGAATTAAACCTAAATACTAATATAATAATAGACTATTATGGATTTAAATGACCGTTTACGAATTGTTGTAAATGAATTTTTTCATGGAAATAAGACAGACTTTGCTCGAGTCGCAAAAATATCGACTCAAAGGGCTTATAGTTGTTTATCTATTCGGACTAATGCGGAACCTCCGGCTAGAGTTCTGGAAAATTTAGCTAAGTATCTACCGCATTTAAACACGACATGGCTTTTAACCGGAGAGGGAGAAATGATTCAAGATAAATCCGCCCCTGAGATACCGATAACACTTGTCTCGATAAATGAATACAAGAGTCAGTTGAAGCAAATGGAGGCAAGATTGGAAGCTCTTAAAACTCAGGTTGCATTAAAGGATAATCTACTGGCTGGGTTACTCCGAAAAATAGAGAACAAGGGCAAATAGTTTGAATGATATTTTATTTAGAACCATACAGCCCGTATTTTTATTTGCGTTATGCCATAAGCGTAATATGAGACGTTTTCCTGACAACTTTATGTTTGAACTGACATAGAACAGATTGACTGTAATTAATTCAAAACAAAATATCCACCATGTGCTATCATTGATAGAATCGCGTAAATTATATAAAAAAACTTGCTTATTGTGATATAGTTAACTACATTTGCAATACAAAATAATACAAAGTAATATGGAAGCAATAATAAGAAAGCAAACTTCTTTCCGCCTGCGTGAGGATTTGTTGAAGATCTTGCAGAGAGAAGCTCAAAAAGCTAATAGAAGCCTTAATAATTTCGTTGAAAGCACCTTGATGGATGCTATGTACTCAGAGCCCAACGAAGAAACGCTGGAAGCTATGAAAGAAGCTGAAAGTGGCGTAGAGCTCGAAACGCTTGATTTGGACAACTTCAAAGGTTACACGAAGTCTTTATGAAAATACTGAAACAAACAAGTCAATTCAAGAAAGACTTAAAGAAAATACAGAATAATCCTAAGAAGATTTCAAATTTAGAGGTTGTTTTAAAACTGTTAAGCAAAACGGGCTCTCTTCCAAGGAGGTATAGGCCCCATTTGCTTTCCGGTGAATACAAAGGGTATATGGAGTGCCATATTGAAAGTGATTTTCTTTTAATTTGGATTGATGAAAGTATTGACGTGATAAAACTTATTAGATTGGGGAGTCATTCGGACCTCTTTAAAAAGTATTAGGAGACAAAAGGGAGATGATGTCGTTTTTCTTTATTCTATTATAAATGATGATACGCGTATGCAACTGGAATTAATTAATCAAACTTTGGCAGAATTGCAAGCGAAAAAGAAGGTGGAAGAAAAACCTTGTAACCCAATAGGGTTTATTAAGCCAAAGTAGAAAATATCAGATTACAATTTGCGTTGTGCAACATTTGTGCAATAAATCTATTTTAAAACAAATAAAATACTATAAATAAAACACTTAACTATTACTTACACATTCGCGCCAGGAATCGGAGGTACACTGAGAAAAACCAATGACGTACTTTTTGTCTCCTTCCTCTTTGGGTTGGCAAGAGGACAAGAATATAGATAAACCTGCAAAAAGCAGAAAGGCCAGTCGGAATAGATTTGTGTTTTTCATGTTGCGTTTTCCTTAATAATACATATATAAGACGTCCTGAAGCAAAGAAACAGGACGCCTTTTCCGGAAAAAATGAACGACAAGGTGTATCGGGACTCTGTGCCACTCTGTGGTGAACGATGACACGCCTCTGCCTACATCTTCCCCTTTCTATCCGTCGACTTTACCAGATAGACTTTACCGAGAACACTTCCAGGTTCTTAACTTCTATGTTGTTACCCCAGAAATGGAGCCCTTCACGATTGCCCTCACGCGGACTGCGCTTCATCGAATACGAATAGGCTCCCCCATCAATAAAGACTTCGATGGAAGTGCGATCAATGTAGATGTCGGCTGTCAATTCCATGCTGGTGCGGTCGTCAGGTGAGTAGAACACTCCATTGATCAGGTTGGAGTTCATATCATAGTCCACCAGAGGCTGACCGTAAAGATTCAGTCCGGCACTGGTAGCATGTGACAGTTTGATAGTTGTTCTGATCCGCAAACAATCCTTACCGGAGAACGCCTGTAAGCGTTGATTGGCCGCATCAGAGCTAAGTGAAGTCCAGTTTCCTACAGGCTGGAACAGTTGCTCGGTCTCTCTGACAGGCACACTAAACAGACGAACTCCCTTTGAAGTAGTGCGGAGTGTCAGTTCGTTGGGCAGCAACATCATTCCATTGAACGGCATACCGTCATGTGAGATTCGTCCCCATCCTATTTGTATGCGACGTCCGTCACTGGCAGGTATGTTACTATAAGTCTGGGCAGCATACATGCTTCCGGTATAATAATAGTATTTGCCGGCTTCCGGGGTAAACGTCTGTCCATCGAATGAGCCCAGCATATAGGTACCGGAAGCTCCGTACATCACCCATTTAGTGTGATTCTTATCGCCATCTACCGGTAATTCAAACAATTCCGGGCATTCCCAGAATCCGGTTACATGACTCTTATATTCCCAATTCTTCAGGTCGGCAGAATTATAAATCGAGTGTCCGTCCCGTTCATTAAGTACCATCACCCAATGTTTGCCGGGAGCATACCAGAAGACCTTCGGGTCGCGTGTATCCTTACTGTTCCATTTCGCTTTCGAGTCTATCACCGGGTTACCTTCATACTTGGTAAACGTACGTCCTTTATCGAGACTGTAAGCGATACACTGCCGCTGTTTCTCCGGATTATCCACTGTATAGGCAGCTACCAATGCCGGTTCGTTTTTCTTATTGAATCCGGCGGTATTATCATAATCGATCACGGCCGAACCGGAAAAAATAGTTCCCAGCTCATCGGGATGCAGAGCATCCGGCAGTTCCTCCCAATGTACCAGATCACGGCTCACGGCATGTCCCCAATGCATATTTTCCCATTCCCGTTCATAAGGGTTGTGCTGATAGAAAAGATGGTATTCACCTTCGTAAAAAACCAGTCCGTTAGGGTCGTTGATCCATCCCCGGCGAGTGGTGAAATGAAATTGCGGACGGTTTTTTTCTGCATACAAGCTATCTTGCCCCGCAATCACATCGTCCTGATAGATTTTCTCCAATCCGGCAGACTCCCCTTCATAGCTGATGCGAAGTGTCTTTCCTTTCCAGGAAGAGACATCGCAGAATACCCAGTAGTCGGGTTTCTCGTCAGCCAGACGGATTACGAAGTTACGTTCCGGAGTACCTTTTACCTCGAATGTCATTTTCTTCCGGTCCACTTGGTGGGAAACAGGAAGGTTGATATACTTCTTCGTTATCTTCAGCGTAACGTCGCCGGCAAATGAAGTAAACAGGTTACCGGCAAGCAGCGTTGCGGTAAAAAATAATTTTGTAGTCAAATGCATAGTTTTATTTTGTTAGTTAATAATGGAAAACCTGAGTGCAAGTTTACGGATTTTTTCAGGGATATGCTATCACTCAGCGTACAAAACGTATCACGCAAGTTACTTCAAGGGGGGACTTTACGGTAACATGGATGTAACGAGTTTGTCACTCAGCGTTCAAACGATCGTAAAGGGCACGAAATCTTACTCCTCTACTTTTGCATCAAATTATTAACGCATACTAAAAAACATGAAACGAGTTCTGAAGCTAGTATCATCCATTCTTTTATTATCAGTCATGGGCGGTCATCTCTACGCCGACGAAAAAGCAAACGTAGTAAAACAAGGTACGATCCGGGGACGTATCATCGACACTTCCAAACAAACACTACCGGGTGCCTCGATCTACATCGAGAACCTGAAGACAGGAGTTATCAGTGACGTAAACGGTTTCTATACCTTCGCCAACCTCAACCCGGGGACTTATACGGTAAAAGTAACTTATGTGGGATATGCCCCCGTAGAAATGAAAATAACCATTCCCGAAGGCAAGACACTCGAAAGAGATGTCATACTGAACGAAGGAGTCGAATTGCAGGAAATTGTAATAGGCGGTGCTTTTCAGGGACAGCGCCGTGCCATCAACTCACAAAAGAGCAGTCTGGGCATCAAGAATGTAGTTTCTGCCGACCAGGTAGGCAAGTTTCCGGATTCAAACATCGGAGATGCACTGAAACGTATTTCGGGTATCAATGTACAGTATGATCAGGGTGAAGCCCGTTTCGGACAGGTACGCGGTACATCGGCGGACCTCAGTTCGGTCACCATCAACGGCAACCGCATTCCTTCGGCCGAAGGGGATACACGCAACGTACAACTTGACCTGATTCCGGCCGATATGATTCAGACCATCGAAGTCAGTAAAGTGGTAACTTCGGATATGGATGCCGATGCCATCGGCGGATCTATCAATCTGGTCACCAAGAATTCACCCTATAAACGGACGCTGACAGCTACTGCCGGTTCGGGCTACAACTGGATCAGCGAGAAAGCACAGTTGAATCTGGGACTGACTTATGGCGACCGTTTCTTTAACGACAAACTGGGGGTCATGTTATCGGCTTCCTATCAGAATGCCCCATCGGGTTCCTACGATACCGAGTTTCTTTGGGAGAAAGACGACAAAGGAAACGTATATATCAACGACTACCAAATACGCCAGTACTATGTAACCCGTGAACGCCAAAGCTATTCGGCAGCCTTGGACTGGGATATCAGCGAAAACCACAAATTGATGTTTAAAGGAATTTTCAATAACCGGAACGACTGGGAGAACCGATACCGCACTACTCTGAAAGATATGGATGAAGAGGGAAAAGCAACTGTACGCGTACAGACTAAAGCCGGTACGCCGGACAATCGCAACGCCCGCCTGGAACGCCAACGCACGATGGACTTCACATTGGGAGGCGAGCATCTGTTCGGACCGGTGTCTATGGATTGGAATGCCAGTTACGCCAAAGCAACAGAGGAGCGTCCGAACGAACGTTACATTGATTTCCAACTGAAGAAACAGCAATTCGACATGGATCTGAGCAACGAACGCGAACCGCTGGCTACACCAAAGTCCGGTTCTACAATGACACTGAACAAAGATTTCGGCCTGAAGGAACTCACCGAACAACAGGAAGACATCAAGGAAAAAGACCTGAAATTCTCCATGAACTTCAAACTCCCCTTCCGGAACGGAAACAAACTGAAATTCGGTGCCAAGGTGGTACGCAAAACCAAAGATAAAGAGGTAGACTTTTATGAATATACTCCGAAAGATGAAGAGGCATTCATGGCCAACAGCCTGCAGAACACGGTAGATCAAACCAACAAAAACTTCATGCCGGACCATAAATATCAGGCAGGCATTTACGCCGACAAACAATATGTAGGTTCACTGGACCTGAACAATCCCTCCCTCTTTGACAAAGAACAGGTGCAGGAAGAGTTAGCCGGTAACTTCGAAGCACGTGAAACCGTAAGTTCGGGCTACATCCGTTTCGACCAGAAGCTCACGGACAACGTAGAACTGATGACCGGGCTCCGCATCGAAAACACCAGCCTCAGCTATACCGGACGCACGTATGACGACGAAACAGACCAAACCTCGAAGACTGCCCGAGAAACGAACAGTTACATCAACTTCCTCCCGTCACTCCTCATGAAATGGAACGTAAACGAGGATTTCAAAGTACGCGGTTCGTTTACTCAGACATTGTCACGTCCGAAGTATTCTGCCCTGGTACCCAGTGTCAACATCAAACGTTCGGATAACGAAGTGACAGTGGGTAATCCCGGCCTGAAACCTACTCTTTCTTATAACTTCGACCTGAGTGCGGATTATTATTTCAAAAGTATCGGTCTGGTCAGCGCAGGAGTATTCTATAAGAAAATAGACGATTTCATTGTCAACCAAGTGTCTACAAACTACGAATACAACGGCAACCTATACAACCGCTTTATCCAGCCCAAGAATGCGGGTAATGCCAATCTGATAGGTATGGAACTCTCTTACCAGCGTGATTTCGGATTTATCGCTCCTGCCCTGAAATGTATCGGTTTTTATGGCACTTACACCTTCACTCACTCCCGTGTGGAAGACTTCAACTTCGAAGGACGCGAAAATGAAAAGGATCTGAGCCTGCCGGGTTCTCCGAAGCATACAGCCAATGCATCGCTCTATTTTGAGAAAAATGGACTGAACCTCCGCCTGAGCTACAACTTTGCATCGGCCTTCATCGATGAAATGGGTGAAGATACCTTTCACGACCGCTATTACGACCGCGTGAACTATCTGGACGTAAACGCCAGTTACACTTTTGCGAAACACTACACCCTCTATGCCGAAGCAAACAACCTGCTGAACCAACCCCTCCGCTATTATCAGGGGACTCAGGACCGCACCATGCAGGCTGAATACTACGGTGTAAAGATTAATGCCGGATTTAAGATCAACTTTTAACCGGCTATCAGAGGAGGTTGAACCCACGGTGCACCGCCGATCAGAAAACGCTGCACCGTTGATCAGAAAACGGTGCACCGTTTCTAAAGGAACGGTGCACCGTGGGTCTGAGATCAAAACCGTCTTCTCGCATCACTGACGAAAAAACGTATTCAATTCATTAATAATCAATATAAAAACTCATATTTATGAAATTAAAAAACTTACTGATACTACTGTTTATCTCCATTGTCGCAACCGCTTCGGCCCAGCTCAAGGATTACTCTATGTTTGACAAGAAGTTTAACTTCTACATTGCTAACGACCTGGGACGTAACGGCTACTACGATCAAAAGCCGATTGCCGAATTAATGGGAACTATGGGTGAGGAAATAGGACCGGAATTTGTGCTGGCTGCCGGAGATGTCCATCATTTCGAAGGAGTACGCAGCGTGAACGACCCGCTCTGGATGACCAACTTTGAACAGATTTACAGTCACCCGGAACTCATGATCGACTGGTATCCCGTACTGGGAAACCACGAATATCGGGGCAACACACAAGCTGTACTGGACTACAGCGGAGTGAGCCGCCGCTGGACCATGCCTGCCCGTTACTACACCAAGACATTCGAAGAAAAAGGAGCCACCGTCCGCATCGTCTGGATAGATACTGCTCCTCTGATCGATAAATACCGTAACGAAAGCGCAACCTATCCCGATGCATGTCATCAGGATATGAACGGACAGTTGGCCTGGCTGGACTCGGTGCTGACTGTTGCCAAAGAAGACTGGGTGATCGTTGCCGGGCATCATCCGATCTATGCCGAAACCCCGAAAGACCAGAGCGAACGCAGCGACTTACAGAGCCGCCTCGATCCTATTCTGAGAAAGCATAAAGTAGATATGTACATTTGCGGACATATCCACAACTTCCAACACATCCGCGTACCGGGAAGCGACATCGACTATATCGTAAACTCTGCCGGATCACTGGCACGCAAGGTGAAACCGATTGAGGGAACTCAGTTCTGCAGCCCCGAACCCGGCTTCTCAGTCTGCTCCATTGATAAACAGGAACTGAACCTGCGGATGATCGATAAAAAAGGGAATATACTTTATACGGTAACCCGGAAAAAATAAATCACTCTCTTGAAAAATGCACAATTTTGAAAGAGCCGGCTTCTTCGTGACGAAAGAGCCGGCTCTGTTTATTATTTATCAGTCTTGGGCCTCAAATCATCTTTGGGAATCGTAGACTCATTGCCGTCACGCATAGCCATATAGTGAGGCGACATGATTTCGATGCCCGCTTCATTAAAGCGATCCTGAATATTCTGATGCAGGTCCGAATATATCTGAGCCAATTTATCCGCCTCACGGATATAAGCATTGATTTGATAAACCGGATACCAGTCACTCAACGAAGTTTCAAGCACAAAAGGACGCGGATCGTCAATCACCCCGGGAGTATTCAAGGCAGCCTCTATCAATAGCTGATGAACCTGACGCCAGGGAACATCATATCCGATGGTCACTTCCGAGTGAATAATCAGACCGTATTCGCGGGCCGAAGCGCTATAGTTCACTGTATGGGATGACATGATAAACGAGTTCGGAATGGTTACCACCTCATTCTTCGGTGTCTTGATCCGGGTCACCAAAGGCGTTTTCTCGATTACATTCCCGGTAGTATCATTCAGCTGGATCCGGTCGCCCAGTTTAAAAGGACGCATATAAGTAATGACCAGCCCCGCAATCACATTACCGATTACCGTGCTGGATCCTAAAGAAATGATCAGACCGACAAAAACAGATATCCCCTGGAATACTCCATTCTTAGCCCCCGGCAAATAAGGATAGATCATCGCAATCATAAAAGCATAAAGCAGAAAACGGATGATATGATAAGTAGGCATTGCCCAGTCGGGATAGAAGCCACCGAACTTGAGCCGCCCCGCCTCTACCTCACGGGACAAGTAGTGAACCAAGCGCACCAGATACTTAACGGCAAAACAGATGATAAGAATGGCAAACAAATTGGGAATATAATCGACTATACCTACCAGTATGTTCTTGATCGGGTTCCAGATATACGAAAATATCTGATAGGCCAGCCCCTTGGTCTGTGGGAAGATAGCGAACAAAAGGGGAACGGTAATCAACAATTGGAGAAGCATGATTACGTAGCGCAGCAAATTGGAAAGGAAGATCAACAGGTTGACCTGCCGCTGCGTATCCAATAACTCGTAATTCTGAATGGAGATCGGCTTCAGCCTGGTATCCTTCAGCTTTTGGATACGTACTTTCAGTTTACGGAACAGCCAGCCTGTAAGCCAAAACAACAGATACTGCCCTGCCAATACCAGGACAAAATACAGAATACGCTTACCCAGTTGCCACAAGCTATGCTCCTCCTTCAACTCTTTCAGTTTCTGTACTACAATCTTCCGCTTATCCGTTGCCAACTGCTCGCGCGAACGTCCTTCCCATAGTCCGTCCTGGTCGGTAAACGAAGCAATGACTTTATTGCCGTACATCAGATCGGTTACGATATCGCTGCTCTCGATATAGACAGAATCGGGATGCAGGGTAAACCGTTTACCCAACTGCATGATGGCCGCATCGATCATTTCGGCCCGCTGCAAAGGGGTATATCCCCCACGCTTGGTATACAAATAAAACAATGTATCGCCTTCGACCACTACCGGTACTCCCGGCGTAAACTGGCGAAGTGAGTCGATACGTGCCCTTTGCTGAGCTAATTTCACAGAGTCGGCAGCAAAAGCTTTCAGCCTCATCTGCTCCATTTCCATACGCATATTGGCTTCGCTCAGACGCGCCTCCTCCAGCTCTTTCTTCATATCTGCCATCCGTACGGAATCCGAATCGTTCCGAACTGCGGTCCGGGTAGCCACACTATCACCCGTCAATATCTCACGAACCGCCTTTCCCAACTGTGCGCACATATTGTTGGTCACCAACAGAAACAACAAAAGGCCGAATAATCTGTTCTTTTTCATATCAAAAACTCATAAAGTAATTGTCACCGGAATGGATAAACGTGCCAAACATACAGATTGTTTTTGACATAGCATAGATCGAAATCATTATATTTGCACCCGAATCCGTAATTTAAAGGTATAAACATGGATATATTACTGCTTATTGGAGGATTACTCCTCATTTTGATAGGTGCCAACTGCCTGACAGATGGTGCTGCGTCCGTAGCCAAGCGATTCCGTATTCCTTCCATCGTAATCGGCCTGACTATCGTAGCTTTCGGAACTTCCGCCCCGGAACTGACCGTTAGCGTATCGTCCGCCCTGAAAGGTAGCGCGGACATCGCCGTAGGTAACGTAGTGGGAAGTAATATCTTCAATACATTGATGATCGTCGGGTGCACCGCTCTATTTGCTCCTATCGTAATTACCCGAAATACTTTGCGGAAAGAGATTCCGCTATGCATTCTCTCCTCCATCGTCCTGCTGATATGCGCCAATGACGTTTTTCTGAATAAAGCTTCCAGCAACATACTAAGCATCTCGGACGGACTGATTCTGCTCTGTTTCTTCACCATCTTCCTGGGCTACACATTTGCCATAGCCTCACCCACAAACAATACTCAACCGGAAGAGGAAATCAAAAGCCTCCCGATGTGGAAATCCGTACTTTTCATTCTGGGCGGATTGGCCGGACTTATTTTCGGGGGACAATGGTTTGTAGAGGGAGCAAGCAACATCGCACGGCACCTTGGCGTCAGCGAATCTGTTATCGGACTCACACTGGTAGCCGGAGGTACCTCCCTACCGGAACTTGCTACATCGATAGTGGCTGCCTTGAAAAAGAATCCGGAAATAGCCATCGGTAATGTGATCGGCAGTAATCTGTTCAACATCTTCTTTGTATTGGGATGCAGTGCTTCCATCACTCCCTTGCGGCTGACAGGCATCAATAACTTCGACCTTTTCACCTTGGTCGGTTCGGGCATTCTGCTCTGGTTTTTCGGATTATTTTTTGCCAAACGCACCATCACACGGATCGAAGGAAGTATTCTGGTGTTATGCTATATAGCCTACACCACCTATCTGATCTATCAGATTTGATAACATCGAGACACATAGTTTTTAGTTTTCGTACGTGGTAATTTAAAGATTATCACGTATCTTTGCCCCCTCATCATAAATACAAGCTATGGCCATTACAATTAAAAAGGTATCGACAAAAAGAGAACTTAAAAAATTCATTCGTTTTAATTACGAATTATACAAAGAGAATCCTTATTCCGTACCTGACCTCTACGACGACATGCTGAATACATTCAATAAGAAGAAAAATGCGGCATTCGAGTTCTGTGAGGCCGAGTACTTTCTGGCTTATAAAGACGGAAAAATCGTAGGGCGCATCGCAGGTATTATCAATCACCGTGCCAATGCCACCTGGAACAAAAAAGATGTCCGTTTCGGTTGGATCGACTTCATCGACGACCTTGAAGTATCTTCCAGACTTCTGCAAACCGTAGAAGAATGGGGTAAATCCAAAGGGATGGAGAACATTCAGGGCCCTCTTGGATTTACCGACTTCGACGCAGAAGGTATGCTGATCGAAGGATTCGACCAACTCAGCACCATGGCAACCATCTACAATCATCCCTACTATCCGCAACACATGGAGAAACTGGGATTTGAGAAAGATGCCGACTGGGTGGAATACAAAATTTATATTCCTGACGCCATCCCTGAGAAGCACCAGCGCATATCCGATCTTATTCAGCGTAAATATAACCTCAAGATAAAGAAATATACCTCATCCAGAAAGATTGCAGCCGATTACGGACAAGCCATCTTTGAGTTGATGAACGAAGCTTATAGTCCGCTGTACGGATACTCTCCGCTTTCGCAACGGCAAATTGACCAATATGTTAAAATGTACCTTCCGATTGTCGACTTGCGAATGGTAACCCTGATCACAGATGCGGAAGACAAGTTAATTGCCGTAGGCATTTCAATGCCTTCACTTTCGGAAGCGTTACAGAAATCGCATGGACGCCTTTTGCCCCTCGGATGGTATTATCTGCTAAAGGCATTGTTCATGAAACGACGCGCCAAAATGCTTGACCTGCTGCTTGTAGCCGTGAAACCGGAGTACCAAAACAAAGGTGTTAACGCTTTGTTATTTTCCGATTTAATTCCGGTTTATCAAAAATTAGGTTTTATCTTTGCAGAAAGCAACCCCGAACTGGAAATGAACGGAAAGGTTCAGGCACAATGGGAATACTTTAAAACCGAACAACATAAACGTCGTCGTGCGTTTACTAAGAAGATAGACTAAAAACAATGGAAGAGAACGAACTGATACCTGTAGACAACAACCCTGTAGAATATACAGACGACAACATCCGCCACCTGAGCGACATGGAACATGTGCGCACCCGTCCGGGTATGTACATCGGTAAGCTGGGCGACGGTTCGCATCCCGAAGACGGAATATATGTCCTTCTGAAAGAAGTTATTGACAACAGTATCGACGAGTTCAAAATGCAATCCGGCAAGAAGATCGAAATCAGAGTGGAAGAGAATCTTCGTGTCAGTGTACGCGACTACGGCCGCGGTATCCCACAGGGAAAACTAATAGAGGCAGTCAGTGTGCTGAACACCGGTGGTAAGTATGACAGCAAGGCTTTCAAGAAAAGTGTCGGACTGAACGGTGTCGGCGTGAAAGCTGTCAATGCTTTGAGCTCAAACTTTGAAGTACGTAGTTACCGGGATGGTAAAGTGCGTTGCGCCACCTTTACCAAAGGAGAGTTGGTGACAGACCACACAGAAGATACGGAAGAAGAAAACGGTACTTACATCTTCTTCGAACCGGATGAAACTTTATTCCTGAATTATAGTTTCCGTCCCGAATTTATCGAGACGATGCTGCGCAATTACACATACCTGAACACCGGGCTGGCAATTATCTATAATGGCCAACGGATCCTTTCGCGCAATGGCCTGGTAGATTTGCTGAATGATAACATGACAGCTACCGGCCTCTACCCCATCGTACATCTGAAGGGCGAAGATATCGAGATAGCCTTTACCCATACCGGACAGTACGGAGAGGAGTACTACTCATTTGTAAACGGTCAGCATACCACTCAGGGAGGTACCCATCAAAGTGCTTTCAAAGAACACATCGCCCGCACCATCAAAGAGTTCTATAACAAGAATCAAGACTATACTGACATCCGTAACGGACTGGTAGCCGCCATTGCTGTCAACGTGGAAGAACCTATGTTTGAAAGCCAGACCAAAATCAAACTCGGCTCTACCAATATGTCGCCGGGAGGCATCACAGTAAATAAGTTCGTGGGTGACTTCATAAAACAGGAGGTAGACAATTTCCTCCACAAGCATGCCGATGTAGCCGAAATCATGTTGCAAAAGATACAGGATTCGGAAAAAGAACGCAAAGCCATTGCCGGAGTGACCAAACTGGCACGTGAACGCGCCAAGAAAGCCAACTTGCACAACCGGAAGCTGCGTGATTGCCGCGTCCACCTGAACGATGTGAAAGGCAAAGGGCTGGAAGAGGAATCGTGCATCTTCATCACCGAGGGTGACTCGGCAAGCGGCTCTATCACCAAAAGCCGGGATGTGAACACACAAGCCGTATTCAGCCTCCGCGGTAAGCCTCTCAACTCTTTCGGCCTGACCAAAAAAGTAGTTTACGAGAACGAAGAATTCAATCTGCTGCAAGCTGCATTGAATATAGAAGACGGTATCGAAGGCTTACGCTACAACAAAGTGATCGTGGCTACCGATGCCGATGTGGATGGTATGCACATCCGCTTGTTACTGATTACTTTCTTCCTTCAGTTCTTCCCCGATCTGATAAAGAAAGGGCATGTATATATACTCCAAACTCCTCTCTTCCGCGTACGCAATAAAAAGAAAACGCTTTATTGTTATACCGAAGAAGAGCGTGTAAATGCTATTAAAGAGCTTAGCCCGAATCCGGAAATCACCCGTTTTAAAGGTTTGGGGGAAATCTCGCCCGACGAATTCAGACACTTTATCGGCAAAGATATGCGTCTCGAACAAGTATCGCTGCGCAAAACAGACACGGTAAAAGAACTACTAGAATTTTATATGGGTAAGAATACAATGGAACGGCAAAACTTTATTATTGATAATCTGGTTATAGAAGAAGACATCGCATAAACATGAGAAGAGCTATCTTTCCGGGAACGTTCGACCCGTTTACCATCGGACACTACTCCGTAGTTCAACGCACCCTGACATTCATGGACGAAGTGGTCATCGGTATCGGTATCAACGAAAACAAGAATACATACTTTCCGATCGAGAAACGTGTGGAAATGATTCGTAAGTTCTATAAAGACGAACCCCGGATCAAGGTCGAATCTTACGATTGCCTGACGATCGACTTTGCCCGTCAGGTAGATGCCCAATTCATCGTTCGCGGTATCCGTACCGTGAAAGACTTCGAATACGAAGAAACAATTGCCGATATCAACCGGAAACTGGCCGGCATTGAAACCATTCTGTTATTTACCGAACCGGAATTGACCTGTGTCAGCTCTACCATCGTCCGCGAACTGCTTGGCTATAATAAGGATATCAGTATGTTCATTCCCAAAGGGATGGAAATGTAATAAACCCATGTGATCATGAAAAGAATAATATACCTGCTTATCGGTTTGTGTTCCGTTTTGGGACTACAGGCACAGAACTTTGGCTCACCCGCCATGCGAAAATTACAACTGGCAGAGTTCGCCATCTCTAATTTATATGTAGATACGGTCAATGAAAACAAACTGGTTGAATCGGCCATCATAGAAATGCTGGCACAGCTCGACCCTCATTCCACCTATTCGGATGCCGAAGAGGTGAAGAAAATGAATGAACCGCTCCAAGGCAATTTCGAAGGGATAGGTGTACAGTTTCAGATGATCGAAGATACGCTGCTCATCGTACAACCGGTGAGTAATGGCCCGTCCGAAAAGGTAGGTATCCTGGCAGGAGACCGTATCATCGCGGTGAATGACACAGCCATAGCAGGCGTAAAAATGGGAACAGAAGAAATCATGGGACGCCTGCGGGGCCCCAAAGATTCGAAAGTAAACCTGACCATTATCCGCAGAGGTGTGAAAGAACCGCTTTTATTTAATGTAAAACGAGATAAAATTCCAATCCTCAGCCTGGATGCCGCTTATATGATTCAGCCTAAAATAGGATACATCCGTATCAACCGTTTTGGAGCAACTACCGCCGAAGAGTTTCTAAAAGCCCTGAAAGAGTTGCAGAAAAAAGGGATGAAAGACCTGATTCTGGACCTGCAAGGCAACGGAGGAGGTTATCTGAATGCCGCCATCGATCTGGCAAACGAGTTCCTGGGACAAAAAGAACTGATTGTCTACACAGAAGGACGTTCTGCACAACGCAGTGAGTTTTTTGCCAAAGGCAACGGAAACTTCCGTAACGGACGTCTGGTGGTATTGGTAGACGAATATTCGGCTTCGGCAAGTGAGATTGTGACAGGTGCCATTCAGGATTGGGACAGAGGAGTGGTGGTAGGACGCCGTTCTTTCGGTAAAGGACTGGTTCAACGCCCGATCGACCTTCCGGACGGTTCTATGATCCGCCTGACCATTGCCCGCTACTATACACCTGCAGGACGTTGCATACAAAAGCCTTATGACAGCAGCATCAACGAAAAACCGGGAAAAGGAAAAAGCAGTGAAAGCAGCATCGAAAAATACAACCAGGATCTGATCGACCGGTATAATCATGGCGAAATGGTCAGTGCAGACAGCATCCACTTCCCAGACTCACTGAAATGCCAGACTAAAAAACTGGGACGTACGGTTTATGGTGGAGGAGGTATCATGCCGGACTACTTCGTTCCGGTAGACACAACGCTATATACCGACTATCACCGTAACCTGGTAGCCAAAGGGGTAGTCATTAAAACCACAATGAACTTCATTGAAAAGAACCGAAAAGCTTTATTGGATAAATATAAGACATTCGAGAAATTCAATGAAAAATTTGAAATCGACGACCAGCTATTGAACTACCTGAGAGAAGCTGCCGACAAAGAAAAGATTGAATTCAACGAAGAGCAGTACAACAAAGCCCTGCCACTGATTAAAGCTCAGCTGAAAGCTTTGATAGCCCGTGACTTATGGGATATGAATGAATATTTCCAAGTAATGAATGCCACCAATAAGAGTGTGGAGCGGGCACTGGAAATCTTAAATGACAAAGAGTACGAAAAGATATTGAAATAACATTTCTATAACGGAAAACGATATACGGTGAATGACGAACAGACCATGCTTCCTGCAGCCTGTTCGTCATTCACCGTATGTCGTCAATAACTTATTGTAACCTTCTTCTTCTCACCGAACAACCACTTGTTAAGCCAGCGATTCACATAAATATTGGCTACCGCACAACCGGCCCCTATCACAGCTCCTGCTGCTACATCCGACGGGTAATGTACCCCTTCATTCATTCTTGAGAATCCCACAGAACATGCCCAGAAAGCAGATGGAGCTATCACATACCATTTAGGATAACGGATACTCAAAGAAGTAGCCAGTGAAAAGGCTGCTGCCGTATGACCGGAAGGAAACGAAGGACTCGATTCATGACTACGTGCATCTACCCGATCCGGATAACGGTCGTAGGGACGCTCACGGTCAAAAGCATATTTCATACCATACGTAATCACGACTGCCTCGGCCACACTCGTACCGATGTAAATGGCATCTTTCAGCAGCTCTTTATCTTTATCGATACCTGCATATACAGCCATCGCCACCGGTACACCTACCGCAATATAAGGTGCCGATTTAGAAAAGGCTTTGCTATAATTCCTCGCAAACTTACTATCAAGACTGTTTATTTTATGTAACGTATTGATATCCCAGTTCTGAGCCTGTCTCTTATACACATCTCCGAGCCCACGAGACTCGACGTCATCTCGT
>ENA-OXVT01000416-OXVT01000416.1-human-gut-metagenome-genome-assembly--contig:-NODE-416-length-18729-cov-26.731820_pt1 | contig 18729 bp, 20 predicted proteins | sample MGYA00249253_ERZ652702 | MGnify/ENA primary metagenome ERZ652702 (study PRJEB26925, sample SAMN05826756) | human gut metagenome | biome: ENVO:2100002; feature: ENVO:00000062; material: ENVO:00002003...
CACCGTCTAATTCGTCGGCAGCGTCAGATGTGTATAAGAGACAGGTTTTGCACGTGAAGGCAGTTTGCCATATTTGAATAAAAAATGTTGTTTCAAATATTGAAAACAGTCTAACACTACTTTCTGAAACTGACAACGTGGTTTACTTATTTTTTTGTAAAATCTAATGATTTTTAATGCATTATTCCTTTTTGTTCGGGTTTAAATAGTTATTTTTATTTTCTCCTATCTAAAAAAGCAGCCCACATAAAAAGAAGGCATGACAAAAAGCATGTCATAGCCCCTTTTTCCGAATAAATAGTGTTCAAAAGACAGCCTATCGGCAATAAGGCAAGATTTTATAAACTACGGGAAGTAATTTCCGTAAATCTATTCTTATTCTTTTAAGCTGACAAGCTCGTCAATCACTACTGCTTTTCCTGAAGCAATAGAATGATTTGCTGCGATTCCTGTCAAAATCGACAAAATACCATCTACGTGAGTTGCTGCCCGATTCCACGGATCTTCTTCTTTTTCTTCACCAAATAGATCATCTAATAAACGCGGATCTCCTCCGCCATGTCCGCCCGCTTCTTGTTCGACGATTACCTCATATGGCTCACCGAACATCGGATAGACATGGATGGACTGAAGAACGGCTGCTCCTTCATCCTTTTTATCTCCACCTGCATTGATGTAAGACTTTTCGATCACTTTCATTTCGATCCGTCCTTTGCTGCCATTGAAAGAAACATTGAATCCTTCCCACGGCATATACGCGTTTAGCGAATACGTCAAAATCGCACCAGTTTCATATTTGACCGTTACGCCTAGTGTATCTTCAATAGAGATATCATCGGAAAATACACTGCGGTCACGAATATATCCACTGTCTTTTTCTGCTTCTAAATACATTTCTCGCAATTCCTCATTGGCTGACAGGTCTATAGCAAATGGATCAGCTTTAGCTAGTTCGCTTCCATAGCATCGACTGTAAAATATTTCTACTCCGCGTTTCTCCGCATTATGCATCCCATAAAAGTTTAATCCACCGAATGCAAATACCTTTTGGGGACGGCTGTTCAACCAAAAATTCACTAGATCAAAATGATGGGTAGATTTATGAACAAGAAGCCCGCCGCTATTGTGCTTATTTCGATGCCATCTTCTGAAATAATCTGCCCCGTGTTGCGTATTTAACAGCCATTCGAAGTGGATAGAAAACACATCACCAATCACATCACTTTCTATCAGTTCCTTTATCTTCGTGTGATACGGTGCATAACGATAATTAAAAGTGACTCGCAGGCTTCTTCCCGTCTGTTTTTGGACCGTTATTATTTCTTGAGCTTTTTCCTCATCGATAGTCAGAGGTTTTTCGCAAATAACATCATATCCTTTTTTCATTGCACGAATGATATAATCATGATGCGTTCGATCTACTGACGTAATAATGACTTCAGCCGGCCGTACGTCATCCAGTAGTTGCTCAAATTGTGATGGCATACATGTCTTTACTTTTTTCTGTCCATACTTGTTCACAAGTATCCGATTTGCATAATCCATCCTTGTTTGAGATACATCACAAAAACCGACTAGTTCACAAGTTTGATGATACGTAGAGGCAATTGCCTCATAAAAAAAACGCGCTCTCCCACCAAGTCCGACTTGTACATATTTTTTCTTCATTTAAAGTCATTCTCCTTTTCTTTTAAGCAAAATACTGTGACAAATGGCAGCCCTGGATACAGTAATGCAGTGAGTAAAAAATCATGCTGTATACACCAGAACAGTCCATACAAAAGGCATAAATACCACAGAAACCCCTTGACGTTTTTTGACAACAGCCAGATATTCCTTTTGATCAAATAAACAAGACTATCTGCTTTATCTTCTTTGCAGATATCAATTAGCGTACTAAAAAAACTATGGGATACAAAAAGCAACAGACACAATAGAAAAGGAATCAGATACCAAGCTCCAATCTTTCCCACTAATAAATACCAATCAACTGCAAAAATAATGACAAACAGCTGAAACAACGTAATGATGAAACACATCCGTTTGATTTTTCCTTTCCTCCAACATACCTTTTTTTCTGCCAAGTAATGGACAGATAGATAATAAGAAGGATACATCATCAAAAAATAAATCAGATAGACAACACGAGCAGACAGCACTAATCCTAAAGTGAACAAACATCCTAGAACTAAAGCGAAAAGAGCATTACTGATAAGACTGGTTAAAAAAATCCGACAGACATAGTAGTTGAGCTTGTAAAGAAACATCTCTTCTATTGGCTTTTTCATATTCAGCCCTTCAGACCGCTTGTACTGATCCCCTGGACAAGATATTTATTGAAGAATAAGAAAATCAGAAAAACCGGTAGCAGCGACAACGTAGACATCGCAAACATACTCGCGTAAGTCGTACTAGATCCAGCGTCTGCAAATAATTTGATGGCAATCGATACCGTGTAAGATCTCGGCTTGTTTAAATAAATCAATGGTCCCATGAAGTCGTCCCATTTCCAATAAAACTGGATGATGATCGTCGTGATGATCGAAGGTTTCAGCAAAGGAAAAATAATTTTGGTAAAGACACTATACTTGCTGCATCCGTCAATAATCGCTGATTCATCTAACTCTTTGGGGATGCTGACCATGAATTGCATGATCTGGTAAATGAAAAATGCTTGTCCAAAAAAATGTGGTAAAATCAGCGGCACATACGTCCCAACCAAATTCAGCCGATTGTAAATAATAAACTGCGGAATCAAAATCACTTGTGCAGGAATCATCATCGTTACTAACATGACGACGAACCAGAATCTTTTTCCTTTGAAATCGATTCTCGATAATGCGTAAGCAATACAAGTCGAGCTCAGAACTGTCCCTATCGTCGAAACTGCAGAGATGACAAACGAATTCCTAAAGAAAGTAAAAAATGAAATTCCAGCAAACCCCGCCCATCCTTTTGCGTAATTTTCCCATTGAAAAGTCTCTGGAATCAAATTCAGCGAACCACTCATAATCTCTTGATCCGTTTTAAAAGAACCTGCGATCATCCATAAGACCGGATAAATCATGACTAGACCTAATAGCAAAATAAAACCGTATTGAAACCATTTCGTTACTGTATTATTCATTTCTTCCTCCTCTCATTCACACAACGACCCATTTTTTTGATGATTTGAAAATCAGAAAGGTGACAGCTCCCATAATCAACAGCATGATCCACGAAATAGCACTAGCATACCCCATAGAATTAAAAGAAAAAGCTTGGTTATACACATAAAGAGCATAAAAGTTCGTGGCATCATTCGGACCACCTTGGGTAATGATAAATGCCTGCGTAAAAGTCATAAACGCCGCGATTGTCTGCATAACCAAGTTATACAAAATGATCGGCGAAAGAAGAGGTAACGTGATCTTGTAAAACGTCTGCCATTTGTTCGCTCCATCGATCTCTGCCGCTTCATAATACGAGCCTGGGATCTCTTTGATACCTGCAGCAAAGATGATCATTGCCGAACCGAATTGCCAAGCAGACATCAAAACAAGAGGGATCATGACCAGTTTTTGATCGCTAAACCAGGAAAGCGCAGGTGCGCCTAATCGTTCCAGGAAAATATTCACTAACCCGTTTTTAGAAAACAACTCCCGCCAAACTAGAGCGATAGAAATACTGCCACCGATCAAACTAGGCACATAATACAAAGAACGAAAGAAAGTCGTTCCTTTGATATTCCTCGTTAAAAGATAAGCATTCAATAGACCAAAGATCAGTTTCACAGGTACAGATGCAAATACATAGAGAAAAGTGACTCGGATGGAGTTCAAAAAACGGGCATCACTCAGCATCTTTATATAATTATCCAAGCCGATCCATGAGACTGGATTTCCCAAACGATAATCGGTGAACGAATAATAAAGTGACAAGATCATCGGTATCACTGTTATCAATAGAAATCCTAGGATGAATGGAGAAGCAAATACGTAACCGACCACATTGTCTTGATCCAAGAACCGTTTTAGTTTTTCTTTTTTCATGCCTTCCTCCTGCTGCTATCCTAGAATGTTTGACGCAAACTCATAAAGACTCTCTGCTGCTTCTTCTGCTGTTACTTCTTCATAAATGACTTTTTCAACTAAAAGATTGTATTGGTCTTGAATTTCCGGATTCAAAGCACTATCAAAGACATTCACTTCGCCGTTGTCCATATCGGAAATCATTTCTAAATAATCAAATGTCGCTTGCAAAGTTGCATCATCTGCACGAGCGAGCTGTTCTCGAATATTCGACATGATTGGTACACCACGTTCTCCTTTTAAAATTTCATTGGCTTCTTCACTGTTTTGAAAGAAATCAATAAACTTAGCAGCTTCTTCTTTATGGGCTGAGCTTTTTGCCATACTCAGCATTTGCGAAGAACGTAAAGGGATACCAGATTCTCCATCTGCTTTTCTGCGAGGTGGATTAATCAACTGAATCTCCATATCTTCAGGAGCCCCTGACAATATTTCTGTCAACTGGTTACTTGATAGAAACACCATTGCCGCTTCTCTATCCCTAACCGCCTGAAAAGACAGATCCGTCGTACTTGCAGCTCCACCACCTGGTTCTGGATGGGCCCCTTTGTCTACCAGATTTTTACGCAGCTGGAAAAAATCTGTTAGATAGTCTGGATTTTCAAATCCCAAGCTGTTAGATAGATCTTCCCGATTATAAAAATTCAATCCTTTCTCAACTTGTGGTATTTGAATAATACAGCCAGCTATAAAATCTTCGAATCTTGAAATAGCATAGATTCCTAATTCTTCAGTGATTTGATAGCTGATTTGTTCAAATTCATCCCATGTCCAATTTGAAGCTGGTTCAGGGATATTTAATTGTTCAAATATATTTTTATTGTAAGCAATCGCAAACGAATTCACCCCGTTAGACAGTCCAACTAATTGCCCGTCGTAAGTCGTCGTTGCTAAATAGGATTCATCTGCATTAGAAATATCAATTATCCCTTGCTCCACATATTCATCTAATGGTTCAATCTGATTGATGTATTGAGGAAATTGATTGTTCAGTTGGAAAATGTCCCAGATATCATCTGATGCTGCTAGTGTACCTAATTTTGTGTAATATCCTTCATAATCATAAAATTCATAATCGATCGTCACATGGGGATTTTTTTCTTCATAAAGCTCGATTACTTTTACTGTTGCATCGTGTCGGACTTGCGAACCCCACCAAGCCATGTTCAGCGTGATTTTTTTGTCATCTTCTTGCCCACAAGCCGTCAAGAAGAATAACATAACACTTAAAGCTAAGATGATTCTCATTCTTTTCTTCATTCTCTGCACCTCTACTTCCATTGTTATTTTTCAATATACTGTATTTTTATACAGAACATATTTATTAAACGATCTTTTTCAAGGGGAATAAAAACCAAGACTTGCCTTATCGTTCTGCCTAGGATGAACAACTCAATACTTTCAAGAAAAATTAGATAGTGCTGATTCTTCTTTCATCGCTAAAAACACTTCTTGCTTCAATGATGGGAGGATAATTACGCAAAGAAAAAAGGATATCAGACAACTGCCCAATATCCTTGACATAGCTAAATAAGCATGCTTCTTCGTGTGCGCTCTTCCCTAAAAAACAGAAAAATAACTAGTAATTCTGTATGAAATTAGGTACAATATACACGTCGATGCACAAGCATTGACTATGGCAACTTGATTGGTCAGTTCCCGCTGACTTTTCAAGCCCCGACAATTTAGCTGCTACTAAATTGTCGGGTGCCTTTTTTAGTTTTTATTCGTTTTTCATTCTATAGAAAGCGCTTCAATAAATCAAGACATTTTTTTGTTAGAATGCTAATAATAACAAAAGGTTTTAACTCTTCTTATGTACATTACAGGTAAAAAAACAAAAAAATTTCTCTTTTTTTTGAATTCTGAACAAATAGTACTGGAGTACAAAAGACGAGGAAGAGCCACTATCTGCTCTTCCTCGTCTTTTGATTCTCACCTGTTATTCATGATTCTTTTTCTCAGTTTCCCGATATTTTTCCATTTTACGACTAAAAAGCTCTCCGCTACTTGGTGGCGTATATGTGATGGCATTTGCTCCTGCTTGAATGGTCTCAGCAATACTTTCTTCCGTTGGACCACCTGTCGCAATGATAGGAAGTTCAGGATATTTTTTACGAAAATGGCGTACTGCTTCTGCAGTTTCTTTACCTGCACTGATATTGATAATCGAAATACCAGCTGCTAACTTTTCATCTATTTCTGTATATTTCGACGTTACCGTACTGATAACTGGAATATCAACTACTCGACAAACTTCTTTTACTGTCTCTAAAGGCGTAGGACCGTTCAAAACGACCCCTAACGAACCTTGCGCTTCTGCGAACATGCTCATGTAGGAAGAACGAGCACCTTGTGTCAAACCACCACCTACACCGGAGAAAACTGGAATGTCAGCTGCCTCAATAATGCTTTTAGTAATCGCTGGATGAGGTGTAAAAGGATACACAGCAATTACTGCATTCGCATTTGTATTACGTATGATCGCAATATCCGTAGTAAAGATGATCGAACGGATCAATTTTCCAAATATCTTGATCCCGCTTGCTTCTAAAATGATTTCCGGTACTCTTACGATATCTTTTCTCAATTCCGTCATGATTTCTGGCGTAAATTGTTCTGCCATCAGCCACTTCTCCTTTGCTATCTCCGGTCATACTGATTCAATTGATACGTCTCGATGACCTGGATGATTTTTTGCGCATAACCGGGGTCTGTCGCATAACCTGCATCTTGCAATGCTTGTGCGGCTTCCTGATAGTTGGTGGCCGTAATCACTTTTTCATACAGCGCAGGATTCCAATCTACTCCTTGGACGAACAGTTGTGTATGGTCATCCATGGACTGTTCCCATGAATCATACACTTTGAAGTCTCCTTGGATAGTTATCCATTCTTCGTTAACAAATTCCTTTGTTTCCAGGCTTACTTTCTTCTGATCCCCATAAGCCTTGATCCCGAAAAGATTATTGTATTTGCTAGCCAAGGTACTTTTTCCCCAATTTGATTCTAATATAGCTTGTCCTAAAATGATACTAGGAAGCACTCCATAACCATCTTGTAGTTCTTGGGCATGCGGAACAAGCCGTTCAATAAATTGCTGATGGGATTGCGCTTCATTTTCTTGCTGATTATCAGTAAAAGGAGAAGACAGATTCTTCAAGGAAAAAACAAAGGCTAAGAGTATCACTGCTACACCGGCAACCACTGCTGGCCAACGGATATTCTTGCGCTTTTGCTTTTTCCACTTTTTTTTCGCCATGATCAATTCCTACTTTTCATTTAATTCATTCAGATATTCTTCTAGCGTCAATTGGTGTTTGGTGATATACTCAGCGTTTTCTTTACCGACATAACGTAAGTGCCAAGGTTCATATGTGATCTTAGTTATATCTTCGTGTCCTTTTGGATAACGAACGATAAATCCATACTGCGCAGCATTATCTGCGATCCATTTAGCTCCAGGCTGATCTCCGTAACTTGCATCCAATACAGTAGAAGGATAACTGTTGTACCAGTTTTGATCGACGACATCGACTGCCAGACCTGTGTGGTGTTCGCTGTATCCTGGCTCCGTAATCGTTTCTTTAGTAATCTTTGTCGCCTCCTCTTCTGATACACCTTGACGACTCATCACATCTTGGACATTTTGTTCGAAAACTTGTTGTTGGGATGATACAGACCGGTAAGCTGAGACCATCACTAATGGAAATCCAGCTGCTTCAGCAGCCTTGGCAAATGCTTCATATTCTGGAGCAATGCGTTTGTCGATCAAGTATCCGTTACTTAATGATGCCAATTGAGTAGACTCATCAATTTCTTTTTCTAATTTGTGATCTGGACCAACCAAAACTAGCTTCCAATCGTCTGTTTTAACATCTGGCAATTGTTTGGACGTACGATCTTTTGTTTCTTTGTCCTTTACCTTGCTGCTGGTTGTTTGACTGTTCTTTTCTTTACTAGCAGTTGTTTTGGTGCTTGTTCGTTCGACTGCTTGATTGCCGGCTTGAACATGCGAATCATCATCGCTAAAAATAACATAGCCCATTGCTGCGATCATAATCACAACTGCTCCAAATCCTAAAAATTTATTCACTTGAAAAATCCTTTCGTTGTTCTTCACGTTCCCCATTCGCCTCATGAACGTAAGTTTCTTCCAGATTTTCATTCACCCAATCGAGAAGTTCGATTTTTTCTCCTTCGATCTGTTTTTGAACATCTGCTGGCAGACGAAAATTCAAAATATCATCATAGCCCCATTCATCATATTGAATACTTACTTTCAAGTCAAGGTATCTACCAGCCTGCTGATTATTTTTCAAAGGGATCAGCTCGACTTTTGCTGCTTTGCTGCTAAGCCATTTTTGCGCGATGCGTGTTTTGATTTGCTTGTACTCTGCAACGGCAACGTTTCGTTTTTCGGGAAAAATAATCGTTTGACGCAAAATCTTTTGCGTTAGCATCCATTCATAATCAGTGAAAAGATTTTTTACTTTCTGCATCGCTTCAGATGGCAGATTTTTCTCGCCATCTTTCCATTTTTGCCATTGTTCTGGACTGATCAGCAAGTATTCATCTAAAAAATTTTTTTCAGTTTCAAACTGTTCTAATAATACACTCATAATAAGATCAATATATACTTGATGCACGTTTATCCCCTCCTTTTAACTATTCTACTTAAGTTTTGATCAAAAAGCACCTCTTAAATCGCTGCTTTCATTTTTTTTAATGTTTCAAGTCCTCTCCTCTTTATTCTTCGTGATTTTTGTTATAATAATAGACAGACAAGAAACTCAATCCAACTATGAAGGAGCGTTTTCAGATGAAAAAATATCAATGGGGAATCGTTGGTCTTGGTACCATCGCACATGAGTTTGCCGAAAGCTTCAATCAAGAGACGAGCGAACTAACAGCAGTTGCTTCCAGAACTTCAGAAAAAGCGGAAAACTTCGCTCACCGTTACAATATTCCAAAAGCTTACGGAAGCTATCAAGAAATGTTAGACGATGCTGAAATCGACATCGTGTACATTGCTGTACCAAATAGACAGCATATCGACCATATCTTGGCAGCATTGGAAGCAGGCAAACACGTTCTATGTGAAAAAGCCATCACGATGAATAAAAAAGAACTGGCTGACGCTATGCGCTTAGCAGAAGAAAAGAATTTGATCTTAGCAGAAGCGATGACAATCTTCAACATGCCACTTTATCAGCAGTTACGCTCAATAATGGATACAGGAAAACTGGGGGCTTTAAAAATGATCCAAGCACCTTTCGGCAGTTACAAAGAACCAGACCCTAAAAACCGGTTCTTCAATCCAGAATTAGCTGGAGGAGCTCTGTTGGATATCGGTACGTATGCTGTATCTTTCGCTCGTTTCTTTTTGAGCTCTCAACCTGAAGTAGTTGCCTCTACAATGGTTCCTTTTGAAACAGGCGTGGACGAACAATCCGTCACTATCTTGCGTAACAAAGAAAATGAACTTGCTGCTGTCAGCTTGACTTTTCAGGCAAAAATGCCAAAAGTCGGTATCGTTGCCTTTGAGAACGGTTATGTGACGATTGCTGATTACCCGCGTGCTGATCGTGCGGAGATCTTATTTACAGATGGTACAAAGGAATTCATCGAAAGCGGGAATACATCTGAAGCAATGAATTACGAAATAAAGAATATGGTACACATGATTGAAGGTGACTTGCCCAATCGCTCTCTCTTCTTGACAAAAGATGTCATCGAAATCTTGGATCAAATGCAAGTTCTATGGAAAAATATGTAATTTTAAAAGGTTGTGAAAAAGCTGTTCTGCATCAAGTAATAAGAACAGCCAAACAAAAATAGCTCCTCCTATTTTTCGTTTGGCTGGACTTATTACCGCAGAGGAAAGCTTTTGAACACCGTTTAAGAAAGAGGTTGTGAGCCTACCGTTCAGCTCCGAGTCACAAGGAGCAATTTCAAAAAACAGCTTCTCATGTTTGTTGAATATTGTGACTTGTGACCGAGGAGTTGACAGGAGAACACCGTTTAAAGAAGAGGTTGTGAAATCAGCTTTTTGACCTGAATATTAGCTGAATTCACAACCTCTATTTTTGGATTTTTTGTTGGGAGAATTCTGCCTTGATTTCAATAAAACTTTTAAAAGACTGCAAAAACTGGAACAATTCTGCTCGATCCTCGAATTCAGGGCGACTAGTCGGCAGAGGCATTTGCCGATACAATACATAAACTTCTTCAATACGTGTTAAAATTTGTCTGCCATCATTTGACTCTGAAAATGTTTCTGCAGTATAAATCAATAAACCATAGATATGTTTTCCATAATAAGCTGGTTGCTGGATTCTCTCTAGATTTTCCAGCATGTCTTTAATCACATTGGCCTGTGCTCTTCTCATAGAGAAGTAAGTTTCGTAGTATAGCGGCTGTCTGAGCCAGTAGTTTTCTTGATGTTCTCTGGCATCTTCTTGGCTTTCGCGAATGAATGTCAGTAAATGTTCGCATTTGATCTGCACATCTTCTTTATTTTCTGATAAAAGAAATTCTGCCATTTGTCTCAAAATATTTCGAAATTCTTTTTCGATCTGTATTTGGTTTTCCTTCAGCTGCTTCGTACGATCTGGCATGTAAACATTTGCAAGCAAAGCAAATACTAATCCAATCGCCATTAATCCCGCTTCATTGCCGATCAGCTGCCAAGACATGTTTTCCTCCACTAAATAATGAGTGACCAAAACCGAATTTACTACTATCCCTTCGGTTAATTTGAAGCGAGAGGCAAGCGGGATGAACAGGAATAAAAAAAGACTGAAGCCAAAAATAGTATACCCAACAGCAAAAAAACTGAACAGTGCTGTTGCCGTAGCTAATATAAAGGCTGCGATTCGATTCATGCCCGTACGCAATGTAGAGCGCTTGGTATTTCCTACACTTAATAATGCAATGATCCCTGCAGCTGGCCAATACAACAGCGATAAGCTACCCGCTGTGACCATCGAAAAGAAGACACTGATCACTGTTTTGACTGTTCGCATTCCTATACGCATTTACTTCCCCCTTTTTTATTTTAATTATACTTGAATAATGAAAAACTAGCTATCAGACAAAAGTTTAGGTATGATAGTAAAAAGACCAAAAAGGAGAATCTCTATGCAATTTGGCCGTTTTCGACTAGGTATGCGTACGATCAAAAGTGCCTTAGCTGTTTTTTTATGTATCTTGTTTTTTCATTTGACTCAACGAGGAATCCCGATGATTGCTGCATTATCTGCTGTTTTTTCTTTGCGTCAGGACTTGACTACAACCGTTTCTTTTGGAAAGTCTAGGATCATCGGCAATACATTAGGTGGTACATTAGCTATCATTTATTTTTTTGTCAAAAGCTATTTTCACAATGATTTTTTGGTAGAATTGATCTTGCTTCCTATTCTAGTTATTATTGTGATCGTCGTGTCAGATGGTATTAACAATAATTCCGGTATCATTTCCGCAATAGCTACGTTGTTGCTGATTGCGTTGAGCATCCCTCAAGGCGAATCCGCTTTGTATGCTATCCAACGTGTACTAGATACTTTTATAGGGACATTCATTGCAATCGGTATCAATTTCTTTCTTCGTCCTCCTGAAACAGAAAAGAAGGAAGAACTATCAGAAGATTTGGTCGAACTCCAAAAGAAAGAACGATTGCTAAGAACAAATTTACAAGAGATAGAAGCTAAGATCCAAAAACAAAAGAAAAATAGCGAGGACTAATTTTCTTTTGCAATAAAATAAAAAAATGGAGAGAAGAACTTTAAAAAGTCTTCCTCCATTTTTGATTGAACGGTGAAGTGTACTACTTTATTCTTCCTTCATCGAGTTTTGTTCTGCCTCTTTTGGCGCTTCATACATATTTACTTGGCTAGTAGTCCCACGTGTCGACAAATTCTCTACGATTTCCTTCAAGTCAAGTCCTGTTGTCGCTTTTAGTGTTTCTTGAGTAGAAGAAAGCAAATTTGTGGCATAATTTGTCACTCGGTTCGCTCCACTGGTTTCTCCTGAACTGCTTCCTGTATCGACAACAGAGATTTTTTCGATATTTCCTAGCGGCTGTGCTGCTTCGCGCATCAATTGCGGTAGCATATCGATAACCATACTCAAGACAGCTGCTTCGCCATATTCCTTGAAGGCATTGGCGATCTTTTGTTTTGCTTCGGCTTCTGCTTTTCCTTTTGCTAGTGCTGCTTCGGCTTCTGCTTGTCCAGCTAAACGTGTCTTATTGGCTTCCGCTTCTGCCAGTGCTTCCACACGGAATCGTTCTGCTTCGGCTTCAGTCACTTCTTTGACTTTTTGAGCTTGTGCTTCTTGTTCTTTAGCGTACCGATCGGCATCTGCTTTTTTCTTCACTTCCGAATCATATTGCTTTTCACGACGTGTGATTTCTTTTTCTTCCAGTTCGATTTGTTTTTGGCGTTCTACGATTTTAATCTGCATTTCCTGTTCGATTACTTGTTGTTGTGCTCGGGCACTTTCTAAATTGTAGGCTTGGTCTGCTTTTGCTTTAGCAACATCTTGTTCTTGTTTGTAGGTTGCTAATTTCAGTTCTTTTTCTTTTAATGATTCTGCGATCTCTGTTTGTCGCTGTAATTCAGCTGCTTGTGATTCTTTTTCTGCTTGAGCTTTTTTGATACGCGTTTCTTTTAGAGCTTCCGCTTCTGCTATATCTGCATCTCTTTTGACTTGGGCGATTCTTGGTTTCCCTAAAGAGTCAAGATAACCGTTTTTGTCTCTGACCTCTTTGATAGTGAAAGAAACGATGATCAACCCCATTTTTGCAAGGTCTACAGAAGCGACTTCTTGTACGCTTTGACTGAACTTATCGCGATTTTGATAGATTTCTTCTACAGTCATAGAACCAAGAATCGAGCGCAAGTGTCCTTCTAATACTTCTCTTGCTTCATTTTCCAGTTCTTCTCTTGTCTTGCCTAAAAACTGTTCTGCTGCTGTAGCAATCTCTTCTACAGATGAACCGATTTTGATGATCGAAGTACCATCACACATCACCGGTACGCCTTGTTCCGTATACACTTCAGGGGTGGAGACGTCCAATTTACTCGATAATAGACTGATCCGATTCGAACGTTGAAAAACTGGCAAGACGAATGCGCCACCTCCACGCACAATTTTGATTTTGTTATTGCTTTCATCAATGTGCACATTTTTGCTTCCTAAATAACTTCCACTGATGATCAACGCTTCATCCGGTTTTGCTGTCTGGTACTTCGCTACAAAGACGATCAGCAACATCAGTAAAATCAAAGCTGCGATTGCGATCGCGATAAAAACAACTGGTATTTCCATTTAACACACGCTCCTTTAAGCTTTTATCATGCTTTCATAAGGCATGACATAACAGATTCTTTCCTTGATCTCAATGATCAATACTTTCGTTCCCCGCTCAGCTGTCTGTTCTTGGGGGCTGTAAAAACAAGCTGGACGACTAATGGAACCGGTAACACTTTTCAACTGAATTTCTCCCATACCTCGTACAGGGATCGGTGTGATCACAACAGCTACTTGTCCTTCCAGAGTTTTTTCAGAAGACGACATCGTTGATTCGGCATGTTTCATCGGCATCAATATATAGAAATTAAGCAAAAATACCAACACTATCGATATGCCTCCACTAGCAATAAATAAAAATAAAGATGATTGATCTGTTAAACGCTCACCTAGAAAACCAAATAAGCTTGTGAAAGTTAACCAAGGGATAATAAGCATCGGATCAAGCGGGCCATCAAAATCGAATACATCTCCAAAAATAATCAATAGGACTGCCAATCCTGCACAAATCAGCAATGTATACCAATAAATCGTCTCAAGTGCGATTCCCCCTATCATATACACGCCTCCTTCCATTTCTACGTCTATCATACCAATGTTTGAAAATTCTGTATAGCTTCTTTTACCGACTCAGTGGTGTTTTTTATAGGAAGGTTGTGTTTATCGTTGACAATTTGTTAAATTTTTGTTTTCATGTTAAAATTTTCACAATAAATTCTTTCGAGGTAGCCTATGTTTCCTTTTTTTAAGAAAAAACCATTAAAGCTCCAGAACACGATCATCCTTGTCGTTTGTTTCTCCACATTCGTTTCTTTGATTGTTTCTGCCATATTGATCAGGAATTTTATTCTTTCGATGAACCGATCTAGTGTGTCAGATAAAATCTCTAGCATTGCTAAAATCGTTGCCAATGATAAACTCATCCAAAAAAAAGCTGCAGACTGGTGACCCGACACATGCGATTCAAGGAATAACAAATGAAATCATGATTGCATCGAATTTAGATTTTATCGTTGTCATGGACCCTGAAGGCATTCGATATTCTCACGCAGACCCAAGTTACATCGGTCTTCCTTTCTCAAGTCATGAAGATGTGAAAAAAGTGATTGGAGGACAAGAATTTTTCTCTGAAAAAGAAGGAATGTTAGGGTTCGGCTTCCGCTATTTCGTCACTATTTATTATGATCAAGAGATTATTGGTGCAGTTTGTGTTGGCTTAACAAACAACACGATTGACAATCAAGTCAAAGATGGACAAAAAATGATTGTTTTTTCATTGATTATTGGACTTAGCGTAGGCATCATAGGCGCCGTTTTTCTTGCCCAAAAAATGAAAAAAGTACTGCTTGGACTTGAACCACAAGAAATAGCAGAACAGTTAAGTGAAAAAACGATTATCGAAAATGAAGTAGATGAAGGAATCTTAGCCATCTCTTCTGATAAAACTATCCTCTTGATCAATACACCTGCAAAAAACATTTTCTACCAAACAGAGCAGCTATTGGATTTCGAAGTAGGAAAAAAATCAGTGATAATCTATATGACGTTTTGTTTAAAGAGACGATTGAGCATCAAACGACCGTTCGGACTCAATCCATGTATTTAAATGGGATAGAAACTATTTCTAGCGTTACACCTCTTTTTAGCAATGACCGTTTTTTAGGAGCAGTCGCAACTTTACGAAATCGATCAGAAGTAATGAAATTAATGGAGGAGCTTGGGGGGACGAAACAATATATAAACTCCATGAGAGCTCAAACCCATGAATTCATGAATAAACTTCATGTCATTTCTGGTTTGATTGATTTGAAGAAGTATGAAGAAGTCACCCATTTTATCCAGCAGCTAAATCAAAATTATAAAAAAGAGATTGGCCAAGTCTCAAGTCTGATCAAAGTACCTGCAATTGCCGGTTTTTTATTAGGCAAAATAAACGAAGCCAAAGAACAATCTGTTGAAATGCTGTTAGAAAGCGATTCTTTTATCCCTAAAATGGAGATGGATGACTCCATCCATTCACTTTTGCAAGTGTTAGGGAACTTACTTGATAATGCAAAAGAAGCCGTGCTACAAAAACATGAAAGAAACGGACAGGTCCGGATTCATTTAAACTATGACACAGAAGCTGAAGTATTCATCGTGACCGTCTGCGATGACGGTGTCGGGATATCAGAAGAAATCTCAGAAAAAATATTTACGCTAGGTTTTTCGACGAAGGGAATCAATCGTGGGTTTGGATTGAATCTCATCCATTCAATCGTCAAACGCCACGGTGGATTTTTAGAATTTTCCAAACAAACAAATGGCGGTACAATCGTCTATCTAGAATTACCAAAAAAGGAAGATCAAAATGATGACAAATGTCCTGATAATCGAAGATGATCCAATGGTTGCAGAATTGAATCGTACTTTTGTGGAAAGCATCCCTAATATGAACGTAATCGAAAGTTTCAGAAATGTAGAAGAAGGAAAAAAATATTTCAGACAAAAAAACGCAGATCTGCTGCTGCTTGATGTATACATGCCTGGCGAAAGTGGTATCCATTTTTTATCTTGGCTTAGACAGCAAGGAAATGATATCCCAGTGATTTTGATCACTGCTGCAGATGATATCGAAACCATAAAGAATGTGATCCGCTACGGTGCCTTAGATTATTTGATCAAACCGTTCACTTTGCAACGTTTTCAGCTGGCGATCGAAAAGTATCTTGCTTTCTCTCAGACAATCCAAACGACTGAAAAAGCCGATCAGAAATTGATCGATCAAGTATTCAACCACACCACTCCCATTCACGAAATACCATCATTCATCGATTTGCCTAAAGGTCTGTCAAAACTGACTTTAAAAAAAATAAGTGCATTTATTCTAAAAGAAGATACTATTTTTTCAACAAAAGAACTGGCTCAAAAAAGCTCACTGTCACGTATATCCGTCAAGAAATATTTGAATTTTTTAGTAGAACAAGATATATTGAACGAAAGAATCAAATATTTGGAAATCGGCCGGCCGCTAACCTGTTATGAATTGACAAAGAATGGGCGGAAAAAGCTCACAGATTACTGTTGAGTCATCGAATTATCCCATACAAAATAGTCCAAGTATACAGAAGTAACAACTGTTTACTTGGACTATTTTTAAACATTTTATTGACGAATATCCATGTTTTCTTATCTTAATTGACGGGCTTTAGGAAGAGATACCTCATTTTTCGTTTTTCCAGTTTCTATTATTTCACGAAAGTTCTCGAAACTTGTCGAAATCATATTTGATAATGCCTCATCTGTATTTGAACCTACATGCGGGGTTACAAGAACTCTAGGGTACATTTCTACTAATTGCTGGATAGCAGGGTCTGGAATCGTCTCCCATGGCTTGAAGGATCGGAAAAAAACCTCTGTTTCATTTGCAAAAACATCGGTTGCAAAACCAGCTAAATGATTGCTTTTCAAAGCTCTTAAAATAGCTTCATTATCTTGAAGCTCTCCACGGGCTGTATTAATCAAGATGCTACCTTTTTTCATTTGAGCTAAAAATCCTTCATTGATCATTTGATCGTTTTCACCTGGGATATGAGGTACATGAATACTGACAATATCGCTTTTGGCTAATAACTCTTCAAGCGAGTGGAACGTCAATACTTTTTTAGCAGCTTCTGTCTGATGAATATCGTAGCCGATCACTTTGGCTCCTAGTCCCTTAAACAAAACAGCTTCCGTCAACCCTATCCTGCCTGTTCCTATGATCCCTACTGTGCAATTTCTGATTTCACGACTAAACATTTGCTCATCCACTCGAAAATCTTTGAAAGATGTTCGGATCGTCGTATACGCAGTATTTCTCAAAAGCATCATGGCAAAAGTCAAAGATAACTCTGCTATCGCATTTGGCGAATACGATGGTACACGGGCTACTGTCATACCAAAATCAGCTGCCGCTTGTAGATCGATATGATTGACTCCCACAGTCCGTGTAAAAACATAACGAATCCCATATTCCTGCATTTTTGCAAGATTGGTCTCATCTGCTATACAATTTCCCCTCAACAATACAGCATCATGGTCCTTTGCTGACACGATATTGTCATGTGTCAACAGTTCTTCATAAAGACTGAGATCATAATGGTAAATATTCAATTTTTCAAAAAAATCTATCTCGTTCGGACGAACACCGTAACATGCGATTCTCATACTTTCTTCCTCCATTTCTTATGAAAATAAACCTATGCCATGAATCATTTGTAATACAACGATCCATACAGGTGTCAGTACCACAGCAAAAATAGTTGACAGTAAGGATGCATTGGAGGCTAAAAGTGCCTCCCTATCAAAACTGATAGCATAGGCTGCTGCCACTGTTGCAGCTGGTGTAGCCATCATGATAACGATTGTTGCCAGTGCTTCAAAATTGACTGGTAGAATATTCGTTGCCGTCAAAACTGCTAGAATCACGATATTCAATGCAGGTACAAATACCACTTTGACTAGACTGTAATACCATGAAGTTTTTTCAGATGCAGCTTTTTTGAAGCTTACTTCACCTAATGTTGCGCCGATTGCTAGCCACGCCAATGGTGAACTTAAACCAGCTAAATAATCCATCGGCTGAAATAGCCACGGTGCAGTCTGGTCAATTCGCAAAAACGCTACTTGGCTTATCTCTCCTTCTGCACCTGTAACTGACACTTGTGGCAGATACCCTTGGAACAGCCAAATGAAAAGGCCGGCAAAAGTAGCGATAATGATTGGATTGACGAACATCGCTTTGATATTTTTAGCTTCCATCTTCAAGCCACTCATTTTTATGTATCCATAAGAATACAAAAAGATTCGGTAGCCAATATTGAAAATTGAGGAATACATCACGCCGACAGGACCATAAATCGCACTGACGATAGGCGTTCCGAAAAAGGTCGTAGAACCAAAGATCGTCAGGACACGCAACGTTGTTTGCTTATCCCCTTTATAGCTTAAGAAAAAAGGTTTTGAAACTAGAATAAGAATAATATAAATAACTAATCCCCAAATCAAGACATTGATTCCTTGCATCAGTAATTCTGTATTGATATCTTGCATGAAAGCTCGAAATGCCAGTGCTGGCAAAGCCACTGTTAAGACGACTTTCGATAGAATTTTTCCAACAGATTCAGAAAAAATCCCCTTTTTTCTACAAACAAACCCTAATAATATAATAAAAACTGTTGAAGTGATTGCACTGACAATCGACATATCTGTCAAAGTCGATCGAAAAATGTCAAATAAGTTCATCTTTCTCCTCCTAATTATGTTCATTTATTCACCTGTCTCTTATACACATCTGACGCTGCCGACGAATTAGACGGTGTAGA
>ENA-OXVT01000440-OXVT01000440.1-human-gut-metagenome-genome-assembly--contig:-NODE-440-length-17912-cov-36.055888_pt1 | contig 17912 bp, 18 predicted proteins | sample MGYA00249253_ERZ652702 | MGnify/ENA primary metagenome ERZ652702 (study PRJEB26925, sample SAMN05826756) | human gut metagenome | biome: ENVO:2100002; feature: ENVO:00000062; material: ENVO:00002003...
CCGTCTAATTCGTCGGCAGCGTCAGATGTGTATAAGAGACAGCTTTAATACCGGGTAAACCGTTTGGGGTAGGGATGGATAATGTTTGCGGATTTTCTGTTCCTATATTAATATTAATATTCCCGCTATCTCCGCAGATTTTAATCGGTATCGGATTATCTGGTGTGGGCGACCCATTTTGCTCACTCTTCCCATATAGCTTCAATCCCTCAAAAAACGCATCGGCTGAATCTCCGACAGCGATACGCTCCCCTCTGGCACTGTTGATAATCGCTCCCGCCTTTGTCTGTCTTAAATCTGCGATATCTGCCTTGTTGGTCTTGATCTGCTCTCTGTCCGCAATAACTTCCTGTGCCGCATCTTGTGCCGCATCCTGCACCGCTTTGATCTGCTTTGCACCCTCTGCTGTGACTGCCTGTACTGCTTCTTTGGATTTGTCATCCACGACCTGCAACAGTTGTGCGATAATGTCTTTTTCTTCCTGTTCGATTACTGGATTGTCAACTTCCAGCCCTTCCAGTACGGTCATTGTGGCGAGTGTAGTATTAAACTCTTTTTGGATTATACCATCAGAGCCCGTGAGACGCATACAGACAATAAAACGGGTGTCTCCCCTGTATACAGTTGCAGTTTTCCCGACCGTCCACGAAAACTCGATCTGGTCACCGGACACTTTTTTATCCGTAACAACATACCGGTCTTTCGTCCCTCTGGCATTTTGGTAGTTTACAGAGATATTAAATGCGGATAAGTCTGTTCCTTTATAAACTTTCGGCATCCGAAACTGCATCACTTTTACGTCTTTATCGTTTTCGACACCCAGAACTTTAAATTGTTCCGGTATGCCGATAATTCTTAGGTCGGAGTCAATCACGCAGATATCTTCTGCTTGCGACTCTGCCACAACTGCCGCACTCTTTGTCTCCTGTAATAACTTTTCTGCTTCCGTCATTCGCCCGGTCTCCTTTGCCTTACAATCTGCCTGTTTGTTGTTATCTTGTATCCATCCCGGATCCCTGTAAGCTGCACATAAAAGTCTCTAAAGGATAGTGCTTCTGCCGGAATCTCGCATCTACAATTCTCCACGATTGCTGGATACTCTTTGTCTAGGCTAAAAAAAGATGCCGCAACTCTGCATCCTATCCAGTCATTATTAAAATCAAATTCAGCGTGCAAATATCCGCTTGTTCCAGACACCAGACCTGTAAAATCACATTCCGGATCAGGCTCAAGCATTTGTCCATTTGCTATAAATCTTAAAATCCTCATTTTCGCTCCTTTACTCAATTCCGCTTAGTTTTCCGTTATCCAAGTAGTTGTAAGTGTCCTTTCAAGGTATGCTTCATTTTCCACATCTATAGTTATTAAACCGTCTTTTTTAATTACGTACCTACCTGTTCCGAATATTACTCCATTACTAACCTCGCTTATCGAAGATAATACCTCTATTGCAGGTTTGTATCCATCAGGAATGCTTGTCTCCACTATATTTTCGAATCGTCCATTTCTCGGAAACTGTGCTTGCATAGTAATTGTACAGGTTACAACAAAAGCAGTCCTTATGAGCTCGATTCTCATGAAGTTTGAGGAATTTAATTCGATGAAAGGCCCTTTGATTGCCCCTGAATCGTATTTTCTGTACGAGGATAACCCAATTAATGGATTATTTCCGTTCCGAGCATATATATCTCCGTCTGATAACACAAGTTTCGAACGTCCACTGGTATTTTTGTTTATATATGTTAGACCTTGCATGGAAAAAGTCATATTTGCAGGATTACCTCCCGAGTCCTTACCGGAAAATGCAAGGGAGGCGGTATTCAGCTCCATCATGCTGTCGACAACTCCATTATCAATCAATTTGCTTACGATTTTGCCGGAATTAGCATCTATAAGCATGTTCCCGTCCATGCTCTCTATCTCTCCCGTTCTTATTTTCCCCAAGTCCGCCGTAATCGCACTAAGTGTTTGCACGTCCAGATTCTCGACCGATACGTAATGCAGCACCCAACGACTTCCATCCCACCGTTTAATCGGCTCTCCGCTTGCGGTCTGCCAGAGCTGTCCAGCTTTTGGATTTTCCGGAGCTGTTGGAGACACGATAATGCCGGAATCCCCGTCTGCCCCATTCTGCCCGTGTACTCCGATGATAATAGGAGTTGTCTTGGTGGATGATCCGTCTGTATATGCGATTGTTTCGTAGCTCCACAGGTATTTTTTTACGTCCGTCATGTCCTGCTTTGTAGTGCTCCACCCAGAAGAGGATGTTGTGATTCCGGTACTCTTTTCGGATGCAAGGTAGTACTTTGTAATAGATTTAATTCCAACACCGTCTTGGCCATCATCCCCTTTGTACTTCGACCACTGATAATCTGCGGGATTACTACTTTCTGTCGGTACTTCCTTGTTGTAGGCGAATCCGATGTAATATTTTCCATTCGGGCTGTCAGACATCCCGTTTCCGCTGGCATCATCCGCATATCTCACCCACGTATAGTAAGTTTTCCCGTCATCTCCGGGCTTCCCTGGCACTCCCTCTCCGGTGATTCTTGCCCACTGGTAATCTTCCGGATTATTGGACATTACCGGAGTCTCCTTATTGTAGGCGATTCCCAAGTATTCTTTTCCGTCCGGACTACTGGACATTCCATTTCCATATTCGTCATCAGCAAATTTAAACCATGTGTAATAAGTTGTTCCGTCCTGACCATCCTCTCCATCCATTAAATCTGCAATCGTAACCTCGTAATACCCACGTTTTATCCCATTTTCCATAGCCTCAAACGAGTACACCGCCTTTGTATCCACGTCAGTAGCATTTACCGTAACGCTCTTACCAACATAAAACTCATGTCCATCCTTGCTCCATCGGAATTGTAGCTTGTCTGCCACATCCACGCCGTTATCGTAAGCGTAAGCTGTCAGAGTAGTGCTACCGATGCCATTTTTAAAGATAATGCCGTTGTTTGTTGAGATAGAGCAAGTATAAACCTTATTTTTATTAATAAGGTCTTGCATCCTCTGTAATAAGCTGTCCGAAATTTCGGATGTAAGCTCTTTGTAGTTTGTAAATACCGTCTTTGCTGTTTTTGGATTGGTAAGACTGCGCACCTGTTCGGACACTCTCGCCTGTAGATAAAGCACTGGTGTCCACTCCTGATCCTGCATCCTCACGGTGTCCCCGATGTTGGTGTCAAAATATCCGTCCACCTCGTAAGTCACCACCGGTTCAGATGCTGTTTTAAGATCAGACAGAGCCATGCTATAGAGCTTGTCCTTGCTGTCTGTATCGTACTCTTTACGCATCAGGATATAAGCATCAGCCTTATTTACAATGTTGGATGGGAACCGGTCCCTTGCCTGTGGTGCGCGGATGATCGCACCGTCTGTAAAGTACTCGATATTGCCGTTTTCATCGTATTCTTTCTTGTCAAGACCATTGATTGTCAGACCGTCCTTTCCGGTCGGCTGGATGCAGGTGTAAAGCTTCTCGGCATCTGTGGTTTTTCGAATTCCGGTAATTCCTTTCCCGTACCGCAGTACAATGTCATTCCGGTGTTCTCCGACTCCGCTGTCTGTATCGGAGTGTTTCCGATATACATTTAGGACAATCTCTTTTAAAGAGTAGTCTCTGTTCAGTACTGTCTCAAATTCGATCTCCGCAGAAAAGACATTAGCCAGGGAGAATAACCTCTTTAATACGGACGTTGTGCCTGTCCACTCATTGGCAATCCGTTTATCTGATACCTCATTAAGCCCTAATTTTAGCGTTCTCTCTGCGTCAAACACGGCAAGGTACTCTTCAAAGCTCATTGCTTTTTCTGCCTTATATTCGCCGGCATCCTCGTTGATTAACTCAAACGACAGCGACCATACCGTAGCTGTGATTGTCTGTTCTGTCTGGTCTGTATTTACAATGTTTAAGTAGTAAGATTTACCTTTATAAGTAAACGCTACCTTATTCCCGACCGTGATATGCTGCGCGTCTGGATGCTTTGCATTTACCGTAAAAGTGCAAGTATTTGCCGTACCCTGTAAGTATTCGTGCAGCTCGTCTCCCCAGTAGTGCATGGATTTTTTATGCCCGTTGTCCATGTACGCTACTGGCGTGTTATTTGCACTTAAAATCGCAATTCTGATGTTATCCATTACAAGTAAACCTCCCGTATTTTCGCTTTAATATGCGGCGGTGGAGATGAAAAGGAAGAATAGCAGAACTGGACTTCCGTTGTCCCCGGTGGAACTTTTGGATAATTGGATCCATTAATCTCATCTCCTTTTGCCGGCATCCCGTTTACATAGACCTTTGTACTCTCTCCATCTATAGACACCACATCTCCGGCACGATACCGGTTCGGCACATCCTTATACTTATCGACATTGTCTTTCCGGAATCGGATGCTTTTTAAATAGTTGTGTGTGACGTACTGGTTTGATAGATTTCGGTCTCCCCACTGTCCGATCCAGATTTGGATTTTTTCGCATTCCATGTCCTTAATTTCCGGGATCGTGAGATCCCTGTAAGTGCCATACCAGAAAATCCGCAGCTTTTCTCCCTCTTTCAAAAAGTCATTGTGACCGCCACCCATTTTTAGGTTAAACGGATTTCCCTCGTAGGCTGTCGGTTGGAACTCTTCTCGTCTGATTAAGGTGTTTCCGGGAGCAAACCACTCGATACGAGCCGTATTACCAGCCGTATCACTTTTGTTAATAGACATGGCGCAGATCACCTCGTTATCCCCAGTCAGGAATGCAATAGTCTGTGCTCCCGTCTGTCCCATCAATCCAGTCTCGAACCAGTGCTGCGTGTAACAGTAAAAGTTCTTTGCCCCACGTCTGCCCTCGCTGTCAACCGGGATAGTAAGTGTTTTCATTCCACCGTTCCAGTATCCGGATGTTGCTTGTCCACCTTTTAATGCCATCACGTTATATCCGGCAACATTCCGTACTTCCAACGTTCCTTGCGTTGTGTTTTCCGGATTCTGATAAGAGGTGCCATGATCATCTTGAAACAAGCCGTAACCGTTAAACAGTTCTTCGGACGCTTCGTAGTTCTCTCCGTCCGCCTCTTCCTGTTTTCCGAGCTGGATCACTCCATACTGGCTCACAAGTCCGATAAATCCGTTTTCGTGTTGGTGCGTGATCTCGTAGTCCACGTCTGCCCATTCGGTACCGTTGTTTTGGATGGTAATGGTCTGGTATCCGTTATTCTGGACGCCATAGAAGTCGAATTCTGCGGTGGAGTATGCTACACCGTCAGGGATTAGCCATGTGATCGTGCCGGTGCTGTACATATCATCCTCTCCCAGTACCGGTTCCCCATCCACGATTGCTTCATAGTAAATGCTTGGTTCGTCAGAAAAAATCAGTCTCTTTGGTTCTTTACTATACAGAATTTCTGACATTTTTCTGCGGAACTCACTGAGTTCCCTTGCCGTGGAGTTTGAAATACGAAACTCCATTACAATCTGTTTTGGAGAGTACGTGGAATGCGTAAACTCTCCTCCATTTACATTTTCAATGCTCCTTGTATTATTTGTGATGGAAGGTGATAAGTTCCGGTCAAGTCTTGTAATCTTAACCGGAATATCCACGCCTCCATAGGTTGCTTTAAGCAAGCCCAACTCTCTCACCTCCTAATAGTTTCTCGAAATCATCCATCTTTTTTATCATCGGTCTTGCATATCCAACCGTCTGCTGTGCGACAACTCTTCCGTCCAGCGTCGTTGTCAGATTGATATTTAGATTAATATCCTTTTCGCCCATAATCTCCAAGATTGATTCCTTAATATAGCCTTTTAACGATCTAAGTGGAGTGATTGCTTCTGCTTCTCTTTCCGCAGCACCACCGATTCCTCCGGACGGCATCTGGAATAATGCTGGCTTCGTAAGGATTCCACCATCTTTAAACCATTTCACGTCCAACATCGGCAGACTCGGTAATAGATCGGACAAATTGATATCTCCAATACCATCCTCGTACCCAACTCCACGATAAGCAGCCGCAAGGCTTCCGTACGTAGACACTGCGTATCGAATGGATGCAAGCATATTAGATAGTGGATCGTAGATGTTTTTATCGTATCCGGGCATTGCATAGGCTCTAAATGTCGGGTCAATAACCTGCATGAGTCCCTTAGATGGCGTCCCATTAATCGCGTTGATATCCCAGTTGTTAATCGCATTCGGATTTCCACCGGATTCTGTCTGCATCTGATACAACAGACGTTCCAAATTAGCTTCGGAATACTGCCCCGTCATCTGTAATGCCCTTGTGGCCAGAGTTCTCCACTGTTCCACTCCTGCACTTGGATTGTAGTTTACATGTGACTGAGTATCAAATATCCCTTTTACAAAACCAACAACGCTATCAAATACTGTATTGACAGCACCTTTTGCAACGGATATCCACGGTTCAAACGCTCCCGTTAAATCCGTAAATTTATCAATTGCAATCTGCACGATCTTACTTGGATGTGTGATGTAATCCCATACATTTCCCGTAAAGTCTTTTACCGTACTCCATATCCCACCGAAAAAGTCGCCGATTCCACTTGCAAAGTGCGGAAGTTCTTCCAGAAAACTCTTTGTTTGGTTGGCTGGCATGATTTTCGTTCCCTTTTCCAGTGGCAGAACTACATCTCTCCCCTCTGGAATAAATGGTTTTCCATGTGGTGGAACGATCATTTCTTTGTATGTAGAGCCTTTCTGGTCGTTTACGATACCTAGCGTGTCTTTTGGAATGCCACCAGTTCCTCTTGCAAACTTCGGGACTTCCCACAATGCAAATTGCTTGTCTGACCCAACTTTGTCGAGCACCCAGTTCACGCCGTTAATCACGCCGTTTACCGCACCACCTATTGGTTTCACAATTGCGTTTGCGATCCCTTTCACGATTCCTCCAAGAGTATCCTTGAGATTGTTAAATCCGTCTTTAATAAACTTCCAAACAGAAGAAAAAGCGTCCATAGCTTTCTCTTTGATCGAATCCCATATTCCACCGAGCGTGCCCTTAATGCTGTTCCAGATTCCAGTTGCAGTATCCTTGATTCCATTCCATGTATTTGTAAAAAATTCTGCTACAGGAACGAAGATCGAAGTTGCTGTATCTTTAATCCAGTTCCATGTGTCACTAAGCGCTTGCTTTATTGTGCTCCACACAACTATTACTGTATTTTTAACTCCATTCCACAGATTTACGAAAAATTCGGCAACAGGAGAGAAAATTGCATTTGCAGTGTCTTTTATCCAGTTCCACACATCACTTATTGTTTGTTTTACTGTTTCCCACGCTTCTGATGTTGCCTTGGAAATTTTCTCCCACGTTTCCGAAAAGAATTCGCTTATCGATGTAAAAATTGCACTTGCCGTATCGCTTATCCAATCCCATGCGCTTTTTAATGCAAATTTTATTACTTCCCATACTGTATATATCACAGCGTAAATTGCATACATGACAGCGCCTATTGTCCCCTCGATAAATTTCAGTGGACCTTCCATAACATCGCATATCGTTTCCCATGTATCCCGAAAGAAACCAACAATTCCATCCCATACTTCTTTTAACGTTCCTACAATGCTTTCCCATGTTTCAGACGCTGTTTTTGAAATTGAATCCCATAAGCTAGAAAAATATTCTTTAATTCCATCCCATGTATCCTTTAAAGTCCCTGTGATATTTTCCCATACTTCCGACGCCTTTTGTGAAATTGAATCCCATAAATTGGAAAAATATTCTTTGATTCCATCCCATGCTTCAGACGCACTCTCGCTGATACCGTCCCACAGGTCAGACATCCAATCTTTAAATGCATTCCATTTTTTGGACAGCCAATCTGTGATGTCTCCCCAGTTTTTTATCACAAGGATGATTCCAGTTATTGCAGCGATAACCGCCGCTATTGTTAGCGTGACAGGATTGATCAAACCAACAATAGATCCTACTACTTTAATAATTGTGCCAATTCCTATTATTAGCTTCCCTATTATTATTAATATAGGCGATAATGTAGCCACAATTATTGTCCCTATTGCTATAATTTTCTTTGATTCATCACTCAGCCCAGAAAACCACTTTGAAAACTCTTTCACTTTTTCTACGACAGTATCTATCACTGGTGCAAGCACTTCCATCAATGCGTCACCGAGTTCAATCATCACATTTTTTAGCTCATTAAATGTTTTTCTGAATGTGTCAGACTTCGTTTCTAGTTTTCCAAGAGCTTCTTCTGTTGCACCCGTTGAATTTCGCATTTCGTCAAGCGTTGCATTGAACTCCTGCGCTCCATCTCCGAGAAGCACGAGTCCAGCCTTTGCCGCTTCTGAACTTCCCCACATATCCCCAAATGCCAGACCTTGTTCTTTCGCCCCATTAGAGACGATTTCTAAAACATCTGCAAGGCTCATTCCTGATTGCATCAATTCTGAAAATGATTGCCCTGTTTTTTCTTTTAACAAATCGGATACTTTTGTACCGGACTTTCCAAGCTCATTTAGCATTGCGTTCATGTACGTGGTGGATTCCGCTGCTGCTACACCATTAGAAGTCAATTTTACGTAACCAGTTGTTACCTGATCTAGTGCTACATTGTTTGCTTTTGCAGTTGGGATAATCCTTCCCATTGTTGACGCAAGCTCCCCAACTGTAGTTTTACCTGCATTCTGCGTTTGAATAAGCATATCGGAAACTTTTCCAACTTCACTAGCTTCCAATCCATAGGCATTCATGATCGTGGTTAAAACATCCAGCGCGTTTCCAGCATCTGCGAATCCAGCTTTTGCAAGTTTCGTAGACTTTTCTACAAACGCAAGAGCATCGCCTGTTTTCTGTCCTGCTGAAATTGCATCGTACACGTTATCTGCAATCTCTGTTGCACTTATACCAGTCTGATTCGACAGATTCTTTATCCCCTTTTCCAATTCGGAAATCGGTACTTCTGTTTCGTCCGCAATCGTGCTTACTTTCGCAATTGCTTCTTCAAAGTCCATGCTCATCTTGGAAGAAGCGATCCCAGCACCGGCAAAAGCTCCACTTAACGGAGCAAGTGCCTTTCCTGCATCGCTAACTTTACCGCCAATTTTCTTAACAGATTCTCCGGCATCATTAATCTTGCTTGCCACTTTTCCGGATACATCATTTAATTTTTCCAATTGTGATGTATAAGATTTTAAATCTTGTTCAGTCTTTGCGAGTGTCCTCTGGAATTCTCGATATTCATATAATCCGAGATCGCCAGATTTGAACTTCTGTTCAACTTCACTCCGTGCTTGTTTTAATGCATCCAGTTTTTTATTCGTGTTTCCAATCTGCTCATTCAGCAACTGTTGCTTTTGCGTGAGAAGTTGCGTATTTTTCGGGTCAAATTTCAATAATCTATTTACGGACTTAAGTTCTCCGCCAAGACTTCTTGATGTTTTGTCTACATCTTTTAAAGCCTTATCTAGCGCCATTGTATCCGCACCGAATTTAATTGTGATTCCTTTTATTTTCTTATTCGCCACTCTCTCACCTCTTTAAAAATTATCAAAATCTTCCTGTGTTGCTTTTCTCGCAGTAGGATTTTCATCCTTTTTCTGGTTATCGATATACTCCTGTACATAGTCCAAGCAATCCCCAATGGTCATTTCTTCCATGTCTTCGCTGGTTAATCCAACCTGTCGGCAAACATAAAAAAAAGATTCATTTGTGAACGGTTCGCCACTCGATGAATCTTTATCATTTATTTTTTTTTACTTGTTGGCATGGTGTCTGTAAGCAAATCTTTTACTTCTCCCATGATTTCATTGAGCGGGAATACTTCGAATCCATCCAACCACTCCAATGGATCAGGAATCGTCCTGTCTGCTGTTTTCGCCATTGTCCAGATGATGTCGTAAAACACTTCCATGTCCATGTGGTCAAGCGAAGCAAAAGAAATATCCTGTATTCCAAAATTCCTTTTCGTTCCTTTTCCAAACACTTTCGCTACTTTCATCAGGTCTGCAAAATAATCTCTTCCAAACTGCGCCTTATATCTCTTTGGCAGTGCTGCTGTTGATTTTAATTTCACTTGTTTTTCGTCAATGTAAATTGTTTTTTCCATAACATCCTCCGCTTTTCTATTTGGGCAGATCACTCCGCCCTTTATTTCGCTTTACCTACTTTTGCCTTTCCAATCTCCCCCCCTGCCTACCAAGGCGAGGTCTTCAGGGGGTGCTATTCCCCCGATTTTTCATATACTGTTGTATACCAAGAGTTATATGTTGCTTCGTCAACTCCTGCTGCTGTGGATGCTTTAACTAAGTTGTCTGTCGGTCTCGGACTTGCCACAAGCGAAAGTTCTGTTGTGTTCGGTTCTCCGCTATCTTTTGTTGTACTTCCAACAGATGGTCTGTTTACAGAGCAGTAATAAAAGAGGTGTCTTGTCGCCTTGGCATCTCCCTGAAATTCGAACATCAGTGCGATATTTGCCACCTGTGCGTCAGAGTTTTCGAGAATCACACCTTTTTCTGTTTTCTCCTCTTTTAACACTTCTGTCCGGAATTCTTCCGGTACTCTTGCAAGCGTAAGTGTACCCTCGTATCCCTGATTATTTGCGTTGGTGTAATAATCAATGTCATCCGCTTTAAACCGGATCAGATCGCCGCTTTTGTCGAATGTGATACTTACCGCTCCAGGTAATCTCTTGGGCGATCCGTATGTGATTTTTCCGCCTTCTCCTTCTGTAATAACAGCGTAATAACAGTTTCTCAAGCCAAATTCCACTTTGTTTTCTTTTTCTGCCATGTTCTTTACCTCCTATATTTCAATTTCATATGCTTTCAAATACATATTTTCAGATTCTAAAAAACTCTCGTACGATTCATACGGGAGTTCATTACTGTTTAATAGTTCCTTTACTTTTTTCTCTAACTGCAAGTCTTTCTGATCCGTGTATACCTCAATCGTGACGGCGTATCCCTCGTAATACACGGTGTCGTCCGCATAAAATCCGATATCCTCGTCCACATAGTATACGATGTACGGTAATTCTGGTACTTGACCGACTGCAAAACAACGATACGCAATCGGAAGATTGAGTGATTTTAACTTGTCTTTTAATTCTGGCAACGTCATTTTACAGTCTCCTTTCCAGTTCTTCGACATACTCTTTTATGCATTCCTGTTCCACTTCTTCGATATGCGGATATGCTCGTACTTCACCGATTTTTCTCCCACCACGTTTCAACTGGTGTCCTTTTTCCAGTAAATGTGCTATGCGGTATGTTGGAGATTTATTGTACACCGTTATTCCATATTTATCGGTCGTTCTCGTCCAGTTCTTTGCATAAGTACCGCCATTCTTGCTCTTTGGACTATTTTCTCTTAGTTTTTTCGCAGCTTTTCCGGACACTTCCATTGCGACTTTCTGTGTGGTTTCTTTTACTTCTTCTGTGTATTCTTCAATCTGCCGCATAATTTCTCTTGCGAGTTTGTCAGCACTTATGCTTTCGCTCATTTTTCAATCCTTTCCGTACAGGTCAGTTCCAACTCTTCCATGCTGATCTGATACGTTTTCACCACTTTCAGTTTCTTTCCGTGGAATCGGATATACCTCTGTCCTCCATATTCATAAGGATGCACGATCAAAATCTCTGAAATTTCCATGTTGTTCTGTCCAGCAAGGTAGAACTCATTTCTGGACACTTGCTCTTTACAGCACCAGATCTCCTGTTCCGTTTCAATCGGTACTTGCTGACCGAGTTCGTCCTCTTCATACCCGTTGGAAGATATCAATACTACTTTTTCATCCCATGTTCGATTCATTCTGCACCGCCTTAATCATCAGATTGTTCAACCGAAACCGTATACTTCTTGGAATCACACCGTCTTCTGGATGATTGTACTTCCACGTAGCCCAATCCAGCACAAACAGGATGTGGTCATATCTCTCTTCCGTGATGCGAACGCCGTGTACATTTTTGCATTCGTCAAGAATACCATCTATGATCGCATAAAGGACGGAATCCCTACTATCTGTAGAGATTCCAAGTCTGTCTTTTAATAGTTGCAATACAATCACTCTCATAAGCATACTCCTTATGAATTCGCCATGATCCCCTGTTTTTTCATCCCCGCAAGAATCGCATTGATTTTATCTTTCAGGTCAGTTGCTGTTTCTGTGGACAAATCTTCGATCAAAGCCATCTGTTTCACACCGCCCAGCGTTGTTTTGTTCGCCGCTGGAAGAGTGTAACTTGGTCCTGCTGGTCCCTGTGCGCCTGGATCTCCCTTGTCTCCTTTCGGTCCTGCTACTCCTTGATCGCCTTTTGCTCCTGCTGCTCCTGCTGGTCCTGCTGGTCCTGCTGGTCCAACCTGCTCGTTCTTCACGCCCTGCTCTAACTTATTCAGTTTCTCTGCTGTAATAACGTCATCATTATTCCATGTCGTTGGTGTATATGCCATAACTCATACCTCCTATTTCGCTTTACCTACTTTTGCCTTTCCGACTTTCCCTCTGCCAACTAAGGCCACATCGTCAGAGGGAATTATTCCCCCGGTGTGTATGTAATGTAGAATCCGGCGTCTGTATCCGTTTTCTTCACATCGTATCTTACAACTCCGGCAAGCAGTTTGCCGTAAATCTGGTTATCTACCCATTCAACGCTTGTCCGTTTGCGGTCGAAGAATGTGCAGAATGATTTCGGATCACCGACAAAACCTTTTAATTCGCCAGCTCCTGCGATCATTTCGTCATCCAAAACGATTACCTCTTTGCCAGACAGCACCTTTCCGCTTGAGGAAGTGATAGAATCCTGCAACAGATATCTTCCATTTTTATCTTTCAGCTTGTCCAGTTCTGCATACAGCGAAGCGGAAATGATAAATTTCACAGGATACACTTTTTTGATTTCTTTGTTTACCAAATCTTTCAACCCATCCAGCCCTGTAACACTTTTCGCTGTTGCACTCTTTAATACAGTTGCGATATCTGTATTTCTTGTATTTCTGGACTGGTCATTGATTTCATCCCGGATCGGACCTGTTACATCATAGTCAGCGTCATCAATAGCCTCCTGTGAAATCGGGATATATCCTCTTCTTGTTTCGATGTTGTAGCTAATTTCAGTAATTTTTGGTTTGGAAAGTTCTGGGTTCTGCGCAAGTTCTTCTACAGTGTTCATTTTGCTTCCAGATTTCGCAATTACTGGATATTTTCCAGATGCACTGTTTACGTCTACTACTTTTACATAGTTTCTCAAATCAACGATGTCCTCTGGTTTCTCCTGTGGTGCAAGGAGTTCCTGTGGGATCAGAGCACCGGCATCTGCTTCTTTAAATCCACCCTCTCTTACCTGCCCTTTGGACTTCACAAATGCGTTAATCGCACTTCTCATTTCTTCAATTTCTTCTTCATTTCTTCTACCCATGTCTTTTTTCTTCTCCCTTCTTTCCGGTGTTTTTTCATACTCCTTCATCTGCTCACGGAGTTCTGATAATTCGGTTTCCAATTTGCTTTTTCTCTCATTATGAGCATCATTCTCCTCAGTAAACTTTGTGATAGCATCGTCTACCAAAGAGCGATCTTCTTCGGTATTTGCTTCATTGATTGATTCTTCCAGTTCCTTTTCTCTTGTCTCAAAATCTGCGTCTTTTCCACGCATTTCTTCCAGTTCCTTTTCTTTGTCTGCGATCTGTTTCGCAAGCATCAACTGTCTTAAAGCCATTATTTTTCTCCTTTCAATCTCTTCGTGGCATTACTTCGCCACTGCACCAACTGTTTCTCCCGATACTGCTCCACCTGTGCATGTCTCGCCTGTACGCCCGTATCTTCATAAGCCGGGAATGTGCATACAGACACTTCGTGCAGATCAACTTCTCGTATTGTCCATTTCACAGTGCCGTCATCTCTCCAGTCCGTTTCCTCACGCACGATGTTAAAACCGAACGAGCACTGATCCACATCTCCACGTTTTACCCTCTCATACAGGTTCATTGCGTCTGAATCATTTTCATTGATATCAATTTCGCCCCATAGACCTCTTGTATCGGTTCTCAGGCGTAAAGTTCCAACTTTTGTCCGTCCAAGTACAAGTGTGTCATCATGGTTTGTCAGAGCGCGGATGTCGTTGCTCATGGTATTTGCAAACGCTTCTGGTGCGATTTCTTCGTAAGCTCCCGGCCACAACTCTGTTTCGGAATTAAACACAGCAAAATAACCGGAAATTGTTTTCTTCCCGTCCTCCGCTTCTCTTGTTTCGAATTCCGCTTTCCACGATCTGGTTAGGTTTTCTTTCTTTCGTTCCACTATTCATCACCTCCTATCCTCAATTTCTTCTGTTCTCCGATCATCCCCTGTGGAATAAAGTTTTCAAGGATGATTAGATCGTTTAATCCATCTTTCGGAGAGTCGCCAATCAAGTTCAATACATCGTTTCCTGTATAGATTCCTCGGATATATAGGTTCATTCCGATTTCCGCAAGTTCTTTGGTGTCGTAAGCCATCAAGCTCTTTGAATTACATTTAAAGTACCAATGTGGGCTCTGGATCAAACCTTTCGTAAGTGTCTGTTGGAATACGTCCGCAATCGACTTTACCCTCGTCCGGACAAAGTTGTTATACTCGTCCTTGTTAAAGCTTCCGACTCCCAAGAAAAAAGGCGGTACATCCAACAGGGATGCAACCGTCCTCTTATCGATCTCCACCGATTCATTGATTGCAATATCCTTAAGGGATAGCGGTTTTACCTCTGATACCTCCAGAAATTCCGCAGGTATGATCCACGGCTCACCCGGTTTTGATTCTTTTAAATACTTTTCTTTTATTTGCTTTCTTCCAGCTTCGTTCGCAAAATCCTCTGACATTGCATCTACTTTGACGATAATGTTCGGCATATACTGTCCGCTCATAAAAGATTTTTTGGTTGCATTCGCCTGCTTTAAATTCGATGCGATATCCTTTAAAGCAAGCCTGTAGCCTGTTCCTTTCCACGGATACTCCGGATTCGGATTGATCGCAAAGTGTAGCACTTCGCTTGGGTCATACTCCTCACTTCCGTAGACTATCTTGTATCCTGTCGTCGTTTCTTCAAAACTTGTCATGGATGGCTTTAACGGAATCAACTCGTCAATGTATCCATCCCTCATCACAGGCAGGACAACTGCGTTCCCGTCACCCGGTAATAGCATCGAGTAAACAATGTTGTAAACCCACGCTTTTCTTGTCATCAGCGAATACGGATTAATGTCAATCTTTCGTGATAGCTCATTCTTAATCCGGATGTCTCCATGAGGGCCATTCTCCATTAAATGGATTGTCATACCAGAAACCAAATCGGCAATTTTCTGACACGCCGCCCGAATTTCTGGATTCTGCGCCAGCGTTGTGTATCCTGACGGCAATAAAAAATCAGAGAACGTAGCTCCCTGATACACAAATACCTTATTCTGTGGCTCTGATCTGATGCTCTTCTGTTTCTTTTTCTTCGCCATTTCATCCTCCTATTCTTCGTCTTCCACTAAAAACAGTCTCCCATTACTATCACTTCCAAGACTGGTGAATTTTTTACCACTAAAATCATCCTTATTTTCAGCATAAGATATATCAGACGTATGCTTGCAATCTCCACTGCATTTCTCGCATCTTTTCCCATCACATAAATAAAGGATTTCGCATTCTGTTTTCATGCCCATTCTTTCTCCTATTCTCTCTTTAACCATTTGTTCGCTGCATTTCCAAGTGCCATATCCGCCAGCATCTGGCAACATGAAAAGACACCGGCATCAAACAAATCAATTCGTCTTACGCCGCCGTCTCCGTCTACCTTTTCGTACTGGATCATGTCATCCACTTTTTCAATCGCCCGTACATTCTGTACGCAGTACTCAAAAGCATCCGAATGCAGGTAATAGAATTTCTTATTCTTTACTTTTACCTCAATATGTCGGAATCCCTCGGATTTTACATAGAAGTACTGTGGCTGATCTTGAATTTTAAATCCTGCTTTTTTCATTTTCAAGAAAAATTCTCGCCCGAATTTCTTATCGAATCCGACAATTTTGATTTTGAATCCCATCTTCTTCATGGAGATGAACCAGTTCACAATGTCATCTGGAAGTACCGTGGCTGTATTGCTCATCGTCAGCCATCCATCCTCTTCCCATCCAAACAACGGGATACCATCCTCATCCGCTTTTTTAATTGCGGCCGCCCTCGGGAAGAACGCATGTGTGATACAGATATCAACATCTTTGTACGTTCCGTAAATTGCGCCTGCGGTCAGATCGTGAAGTTTCGACAAGTCGGCTCCGCCATACCATGTAATCGGCAGTTTTGCCAATTCTTCCAGTGTCCAGTTGTATTCATCATCGGATGATCTGAACTCGTTAATGTCAAAGTATGCATTCAGAGCATTTGTAAAGATATTCAGAGTTTTATTCAGGTACTCCGCCCTTAACTGCGGTTCATTCATTGCCTGCGCTGCATCATCCATAAGGTCTTCTATCGTAACAGTGACTCCGATTGACGGCGTGCACATCTGCAATACTTCCGGATCATCCAATGTCGTGATCTCGCCTTTGCTGTTTAAAACATTGCCTTCTTTGTCCTGATCTGCTTTACAAATAAAAATAAAATAGGAGTCATACGCCTTTTCTGTATTTGTTCCATCCAAAACTCCATGTAACGTATTTAACCTATTTGCTAAAAAACCATCTGGAATATCACCAGCCGTAGAAATACCAATCAAAAGTTTGTTCCGATACGCTTTCATAGCATTTTTCATCAGTATATATTTCTTTGCCGCTGCTCTCTTCCAGGAATGCAGCTCGTCAAGAATCAGGCAGTTACAGTTCAGAGAGTCCAATTTGTCCTCTTGGTTGGCAATCGCATACATTTCTGCGGTACCATCTCCGAAATCAATACTAATGGAATGCTCTTGGTTATTGTTTCGGATTCTTAGCTTATCAACATCTCCACGCAAGGCTTCAACGTTATCCACCAAAAATCCAAAACTTTCCATGGTTTGTTTCACCGAGTTCGCCACAATGTATGTCTTTGCCCCAGATCTTCTGTCCAGAATACTCTTTGCTTCTGCCAGTGCAGCACTGAAAGATGTTTTCCCCTGTTTTCTTGGTAAAAAAATAAGCGCTTCGTTAAAACGCCTAATGTCTGTGCCTTTCCGGAAGAATCCAAACAAATTTACACATACAAACTTCTGCCAGTCCGTCAATAACATTGGAGTGCCTTTAAAACTGACTCCATTCTTATCCTCGCCCTGTACGTGGTGTACGGTTCCCTCAATCAAATCAATCACAAAATCGAATTGGTCACTACGGAAATCTAAATCATCACGTTCTAAGTCTGTCAGAAACCTCTTACACGCAAGTACTCTGTCTATGTTTACTAATACTTTTTTACTTACGATATCCTCCGCATAGCGAACAGCCGTATCGAAATGCGGACTGTTAATACGGGATAAGTCCATTTACTTCCCCTGCTGTTTTTCCAGTAATAATGCAAATGCAGATTTCTCTTTTTTCGGCTGTTCAATCTCCGCATTGTACGTTTTCGCATTCAACATCAGTCTGTCAGAATACGTTCCGATGTCTTTCCGTAGATTTTCGAGACTCACGAGAATAGGGCTTTTTTTACCCCCGCTTTTCTCCGTGTCCAAAATCACTTCATATCCGGAATCTTCGAACTGCTTACTTAAGACATTATACTGATAGATCATGTCTGCGTAGATCTCAATCACCTGTTTATACTGCACTTTGTAGGTTCCAAGTTCTTTCATGTATCTGACTGTTCTATCGATGATTGTTTGCTTCTGTGGTATATATCTTGTCATCTATTCTCACCTCCTGTCCTGCCGGAAAATTTATTTTCACAGATCCGCTCTATTGGAACTGTCTCTTATACACATCTGACGCTGCCGACGAATTAGACGGTGTA
>ENA-OXVT01000452-OXVT01000452.1-human-gut-metagenome-genome-assembly--contig:-NODE-452-length-17642-cov-29.325866_pt1 | contig 17642 bp, 19 predicted proteins | sample MGYA00249253_ERZ652702 | MGnify/ENA primary metagenome ERZ652702 (study PRJEB26925, sample SAMN05826756) | human gut metagenome | biome: ENVO:2100002; feature: ENVO:00000062; material: ENVO:00002003...
TTACCAACATGTTTAGACATTTTCCTCTAGGAAAAAATTAACTAGCACCACGGGTAAATACAGTATTATTTCGGTTGCTTGCTGCTTCACCTAGCCCTTGTACTCGTGTTTGATTGGCGACTTGACCAAATTGATTCCCGACGTCTAATAAAATAATAGCTAAAAGCAAAATGGCCAAATGGCTTCCGCCAACCAATAAAGCAATAAAGCTTATTGTTTGCATAACAAGTCCCATATACACGATTTTTCTTTCAGAATAAGAATCTGCCAGTCGTCCCACGATAGGTGCAGCAACTGCTCCAGACAAACCAAAAATCGCTAATATCCCTGCTTCGAATGTTCCCCAATTGTAGGCGGGACTGCTGATATAAAAAATCAACGTAGACCAAAAGATCGAAAATGTTCCAAACATGAAAAATCCACTGACTGCCGCTTCTCTTAATAGACGTTGAGAAGCAACTAAATGCGGCAAACTTTTAAGTGAATCAAGGTATGAAACAGCTGTACTACTTTGCTGGACAGAACGCGGCATTTTCCAGTAAAGCAGAAGTGTAAGAATTCCGACTGCACATAAAGCAAATAAATAGATCATCCGCCAAGAAAAAAGACTGGCAACAATACCAGATACCGTCCGAGAAAGCAAAATCCCCACGAGTAAACCGCTAAGCAATGTACCCATGACCTTCCCTCTTGCTTTTGGTCCCGCTAGTACCGCACCGTAAGGAATGATGATTTGCGGCACGATCGAAAGTAATCCTATTAAAAAAGAAGCGCATGCAAATAACGTAAACGAAGGCGCAAAAAAAAGCGGCCAACAGAGAGACGGCAGATAACGCTACCATTCGAATGATCAATTTTGGACGATCCACCACGTCCCCTAAAGGAACTAAAAACAGTAACCCTAACGCATAGCCTAATTGGGTCAACATCGTCAATATCCCGACTGCACTTGTGCTAACAGATAAACTAGCTGCTACTTTTGTTCCAATCGGCTGGATGTAATACATATTGGCAACAACAACGCCACAAGTGATTGATAATAGTAAAATAAGCGAAGTTGTTAAAGGTGTTTTTTCATTACTCTTCATTGATTTCCCCCATTTCCTATCTTAGTTTACAACTTATGGAAAAGATTGGAAATAGAAAAATACAACTATTCGCCACACTTATTATTTGTGCTTTTGTTTTCCTTGTTTTTTCTTGCGATCTTTATAAATGAAGACAACTAACCCTACTAGCACAGTAACACTTGCAACCAACGTGACTGCAGTTTTGTTATATCCGTGAAACAGAGCTTCTCCACCACACGCATACAACACAGACGAAGGGATGACTCCAATCACGATCGACAATATGATTTGCTGTAGAGGCAATTTCATCGCATCTGCAGCAAAATTGACCATAGAAGATGGAATAACCGGTATCATATAGCCTAACATTACACCTATTTTTGGATGTTTCATTTGTCGGATTGCTTGCACCCAATGATTCGTTTCGGTTTTCTTATCTAAAAATTTTAAGCGATGCATAAGGAAAATTGCAGTGATGTTACCAAGAGCATTACCCAAAATGTTGATGATCGCACCTGTCAGTGGTCCAAAGCTCAAACCAGCAATGACTCCAACTACTGAAGTAGGAATACCTGGAACAGCACACATCACCGCTGTCAATACGATCAAGAGTATCGATGCAAAAGTCCCATGCGAACGAATATGTGCGAGTAGCTCTGCCTTACTCGCTCTCGGATTTAAAAATAATTGGATGTCTGTCTGATATTCTAAATACAACCGATAGCCCACTACCAGTATCAGAATGATTCCCAACGAGATCAACATCAATCGGATTATTTTCTTTTTCATATTTCCTCCTGAAAAAAATCTATATTCATTAAATAATAGTTTAACATAAAAACAAAAAAGCACCGAAATCCAACATAGGATCTCAGTGCTTTTAAATAGTAAAAATTATTTAACAGTTACAGATGCGCCAACTTCTTCAAGTTTAGCTTTCAATTCTTCAGCTTCTTCTTTAGATACGCCTTCTTTAACTGGTGCAGGAGCGCCATCAACTACAGCTTTAGCTTCTTTCAAGCCTAAACCAGTTGCTTCACGAACTGCTTTGATAACTTTAACTTTTTGGTCTCCAGCTGCAGTTAATTCTACAGTGAATTCTGTTTGTTCTTCAGCAGCAGCAGCGCCACCAGCAGCAGCTACAGCTACAGGAGCAGCAGCAGATACGCCAAATTCTTCTTCAATAGCTTTAACTAGGTCGTTAAGTTCTAGGATAGTTGCTTCTTTTAACTCAGCAACGATGTTTTCAATGTTCAATGCCATTATAATTTCCTCCGTTTAATTGTTCTTTTTTATTTAATGCTTTATGCGGCAATTAAGCTGCATCTCCATCTTCTTTGTCTGCCACTGCTTTGACAGCGTAAGCCACGTTGCGGACTGGCGCTTGTAGTACAGATAGCAACATAGATAGAAGTCCTTCGCGATTTGGCAATTTTGCCAATGCTGTGATTTCTTCCAATGAAGAGACTTTACCTTCGATGATACCGCCTTTGATTTCTAATGCTTTTGCTTCTTTAGCAAATTCGTCCATGATTTTCGCTGGTGCGACTACATCTTCGTTACTGAATGCAACAGCTGTAGGTCCAGTGAATACTTCGTCCATGCCTTCAAGGCCAGCTTTTTTAGCTGCACGTGAAAGAATAGAATTTTTGATAACTTTCATTTCTACGTTAGCATCACGAAGTTGTTTACGTAAACGTGTTACTTCATCAACTGTTAATCCGCGGTAGTCAACGACTACTACTGATGCAGCTGCTGTAAATTTTTCGCTTACTTCATCAACGATTGCTGCTTTTTTTGCGATAATTGCTTCACTCATTTTTGAGTTTCACCTCCTGAATTTTGATGGAAGAGTTTTTTGCACTGAAAAGGCAAGTCACTTTTATAGTTACTTTGCTCAACCAGTATTATTCATCACCTATTCACTTCGTTCATAGTGATTCTACTCGCTTTGCTCGAAAGGAAACTCCTTTCGCTTTGCTCAACCAGTATTGTTCATCATCTCTTCACTTCGTTCATAGTGATTCACAATAAAAAACTCTATGCCACCGCAGACATAGAGGGACTATTGAATATATTCAATAAACGTCCTCGGTAGGAAATTAAGGCTTGATGCCACCTACTGTCTTCGGTACAAGTTAATTATTAACCTCAACTAGCTTAGCATGCTAAACTAGTTGAGTCAAGAATTATTTTTCAGTTGGATCAATCAACATTCTAATATTTAATTAGAAAGAAGCTTGGTCAACATGGATACCAGGTCCAAATGTTGTTGTGATCGTTACATTTTTCATGTATTGACCTTTAGCTGCTGATGGTTTAGCTTTTAGCAATACATCATGGATTGCTGCAAAGTTTTCAACTAATTTTTCATCGTCAAATGAAACTTTTCCGATTGGTACATGGATATTTCCAGCTTTGTCCACACGGTAAGTTACTTTACCAGCTTTCACTTCGTTTACTGCTTTTGTTACGTCCATTGTAACTGTACCAGTTTTAGGGTTTGGCATTAAGCCTTTTGGTCCTAATACTCGTCCTAGACGACCTACAGTAGCCATCATATCAGGTGTTGCAACAACTACATCAAAGTCAAACCATCCGTTTTGGATTTTTTGAACCATGTCGTCGTCACCTACGAAATCTGCACCAGCTGCTTCAGCTTCTTTTGCTTTGTCTCCTTTAGCAAAAACTAAAACAGTTTGTGTTTTACCAGTTCCGTTTGGTAATACAACAGCACCACGGATTTGTTGGTCTGCTTTTTTAGGGTCTACGTTCAAACGGTATGCAACTTCAACTGTTGCATCAAATTTTGCAATGTTTGTTTCTTTTGCTAAAGCTACTGCTTCGGCAACAGGATAAACTTTACTTGAATCAACTTTTTTTAATGCATCTTGCATTTTTTTGCTCTTTTTAGCCATTTTGGTTCCTCCTTGATTGTGGTTATAACGGTTGTACCTCCCACGTGTTCTATATCTTTCAATATAGAGCCAACTGAGAAGCTGCTGTCTTAGGGTGTATAGATTATTCTACAGTGATCCCCATGCTTCGTGCAGTTCCTTCAACCATGCGCATTGCTGCTTCAACGTTAGCTGCGTTTAGGTCTTCCATTTTTAATTCAGCGATTTCTCTTACTTGATCGCTAGAAACTTTCGCAACTTTATTTTTGTTTGGTTCGCCTGAACCTTTTTCGATTTTAGCTGCTTTTTTCAATAGAACAGCAGCTGGCGGTGTTTTTGTAACGAATGTGAATGAACGGTCTTCGTATACAGAAATAACAACCGGAATGATCAAACCTGCTTGATCAGCTGTACGAGCGTTGAATTCTTTTGTGAATCCCATGATATTGATACCCGCTTGACCTAGTGCAGGACCTACTGGTGGAGCTGGAGTTGCTTTACCTGCAGGAATTTGCAATTTAACGATTTTTTCTACTTTCTTTGCCACGAGACATACCTCCTTAAGTCCGTGATGTGGTTAATTGGAGATGCATATTTCTCCTCCCACGTTTTATCTGATCTGAAAAAATCCAGACAAATAATGTGCAAAACAATGCACACTGGTACAGTATAGCAAATTTATTTGTTTTTTCAAGATTTTTTTCTGCTATTTTTACATTTTGCTTGAATAAACGCTAAATTTATTCTAAAAAAACAACAATTTTTCGTTCTCATTTCTTCTTTTATGTTACACTTGCGCTAGCATGGTTCAACAGATGAAAGCAAACAATAACACGGTTTTTTAGACCCTTGTACAAAGATTCCTACATAACAAAATGAGGTGGAGAAAATGAAAGATTTAAGGTATAGAAGTGTCTTTGATATTATTGGACCTGTGATGATTGGTCCAAGTAGCTCTCACACTGCCGGAGCTGCTAGAATCGGGAAAATCATACGTAGTATATTTGGCGAACAGCCTGATTCTGTAGATATTTATCTATATGAATCATTTGCAAAAACCTATCGGGGGCACGGAACAGATATTGCATTAGTTGGCGGCCTGTTAGGGATGGAACCCGATGATGAACGTTTAGCTGATTCTTTGAAATTGGCATATGAAGCCGGTATGGAAGTCTTGTTTGTTCCTAAGAGTGAAAAAGCCGAACATCCAAACTCTGTAAAGATGCTTCTAAAAAAAGGAACACGAAAGCTTTCAGTCACTGGCATTTCGATCGGCGGTGGCAATATCCAGATTTCTGAATTGAATGGATTCAAAATTTCTTTAAGCATGGGTACTCCTACCTTGATCGTTGTCCACCAAGATGTTCCAGGTATGATTGCTAAAGTGACTAGTATACTTTCTGAGACCAATACGAATATCGGCACTATGACAGTGACACGGGAATCAAAAGGTGAAAATGCCATTATGATAATTGAAGTAGATGATCCTCAAGTAGAAGAAACGGTAAAAAGACTCAAACAGCTGCCAAATATCGACAGCGTAAATTATTTCGATTAAGGAGCTAAAAAAATGTTTTTATCGATTGAAGAATTAGTAGATCAAGCAAAAGCTTATCCAAGTGTAGCAGAATTGATGATTGCAGTTGAAATGGAAATGAGTGGCCGTTCCCGTAGTCACATCATCGAGATCATGGAAAAAAACCTCTCAGTAATGGAACAATCAATCAACGAGGGAAAAGAAGGTGTTACCTCCGTCACAGGAATTACCGGTGGTGATGCAAAAAAATTAGATGATTATTTAAATGAGGCAGACTTTTTAAGTGGAGAAACAATCTTAAAAGCTGTACGCAATGCTGTAGCTGTTAATGAAGTCAATGCAAAAATGGGGTTGATTTGTGCTACACCGACTGCCGGAAGCGCGGGTGTTGTTCCTGGTGTGCTGATGGCTGTCCGAGATCGGCTTGATTTGACACATGAACAGCAATTGGAATTCTTATTTACCGCTGGCGCTTTCGGGTTAGTCATCGCAAACAACGCTTCTATCAGTGGTGCAGAAGGGGGATGTCAAGCAGAAGTTGGTTCTGCAAGTGCAATGGCAGCAGCAGCTTTGGTTTGTGCAAAAAATGGGACTCCTCATCAAGCAGCACAAGCAGTAGCCATTACATTGAAAAATATGATGGGACTGATTTGCGATCCCGTTGCAGGCTTAGTTGAAGTCCCGTGTGTCAAACGTAATGCTTTAGGCTCTTCTCAAGCTTTTATCTCTGCTGATATGGCATTAGCGGGTATCGAAAGTGTCATTCCGCCGGATGAAGTCGTTGCTGCAATGTACCAAGTCGGACGTCAAATGCCGTCGATTTTCAAAGAAACAGCAGAAGGTGGCTTAGCTGTTACGCCAACTGCTAAACGACTTGCGGAAGAGATTTTAAATAAGAGGGCGTGATAAAGCTCCTTAATTTCGAGTATTAAGAGATTAGTTATCTTCATAACAAAAAACGAAGAGAGGACTAATTGCCCTTCTCTTCGTTTTTTATTAATCCATCAATTTCGTATTTTTTACTTCATCGATCGTTTTTGTTCCTGCAAGTTGCATCGTGATCGACAATTCTTTGTTCAGGTGTTCAAAAACAGATGTTACTCCTTCTGCCCCACCTAGATTCAACCCATAAATCACTGGTCGGCCAATCGCAACTAAGTCAGCACCACTTGCCAGAGCTTTGAAGACATGCTCTCCTCGACGGACACCAGAGTCGAAAATCACTGGTACACGTTTGTTGACTACTTCGGCAATTTTTGGCAATACTTCAAAGGACGCAGGACCTCCATCTAATTGACGTCCACCATGATTGGATACCCAGATACCATCTGCCCCTGCAGAGATAGCGATTACTGCATCTTCTGGCGATTGTATTCCTTTTACGATAACTGGAAGATGGGTGATTTCTTTGATTGTTTTGATGTCATCTGGTGTCAAGCCTTGTTTTGCAGCTGCATAAATTTCTGCGATTCCTTTTCCTTCGCCATTACCACTTGCACTTTGTTCGCTATACGCAGCTAAGTTAGGCATTGGTAATGGAAATTGGAATTGATTGATGACGTCTTCTTCACGGTAACCACCGAGCGTTGAATCTGCCGTTAAAATGATAGCTTTAGCCCCTGCTTCTACTGCTTTGTTCAAAATGAACTCATTGAATCTGTCGTCTTTACTCATATATAATTGGAAAAACTGCGGTGCGCCTGGCGCTGCATCGGCTGCGTCTTTGATTGTCGTATTTGCATAAGTGCTGATGGAAAAGATTGATCCAGCAGCAGCTACTCCTTTAGCTGTATCAGCTTCCCCTTTTTCATGTGCCAATCCTTGGGCCGCTGATGGCGCTTGGATAATCGGTGTATCTAATTCAATTCCGAAAACAGATGTATGCAAATCGGCTGAGTCGATTCCGCGTAATATCCGTGGCATGATTTTCTTTGTATTAAAAGAAGTCGTATTTTCTTTCATCGTCCACTCATCTTCAGAACCACCGCGAATATAGCCAAAAGCTCCTGCTTCCATGCGCTCTTTTACACGACCTTCTAGTTAGGCAATGTTTACAATATCGATTGGATGTTCTTCATTACTTGTATGATAAGTCATAGTAGATCCTTCTTTCATCTTCTTGATTACATATAAATCATACTAAACTTACAAAAAGTAAGCAAACATTTACTCTCAGATACTTTTATCGCTATTCTTTCCAAATAAATCGACTTACAAGCTGATCTACTTCTTGGTTTTCATGAAGCATACTATGAGAGGCATTTTCACCTGTCACTACTTTTTCCTCTATTTCATTTCCGCGTTGCTTCAACAACGCATAGACCGCTAATGCACTGTTTAACGGTACTGTTCCATCACTCAAGTCTGTTTCATCTAGTTGACCAGCAATCAAGAAAAATCGAGTGGTTATAGGAATATTACCGATCATTTGCTGGTAATCTTGATAGCGGTTAGAAACGACAGCAGGCCCCTTTGCTAACTCATCTGTCAGAGACTGCGCACTATCATCGACAAAATCATTAAAAGGCGCGCCAATTGCTGTTAATGTCTGAACTTGTGGCAATGACGTATCCTGTCCATACGTTCCTAAATAGCGTAGTGCACTAACTCCTCCCATGGAATGCCCCACTATGTTGACTTTATCTATGCCGTAGTTTTCTTTCAGATACAAAAGACAAGTTTTGATCCATTCTGCTTGATTCCACTCGTTATTTTTATTATCTTCAAACAATACTTGGACCATCGGATTGTCTGCTTTTCCAGACAAATCTCCTGTTGCTTGTATTTGTCCATCTGTTCCTACTGTTAAAACCAATTCTTTTACTGCTTGCTGATTTTTTTCCAAACGCCGCAACATCCCTTTAAAGGAATTTTCTGTCCCGCTGTAGCCGTGGAAAAAAAGTGTTGGAATAGTGGTTTTTTCTATCACTTTACTGGATTCTGCCGTTTTTTCTTTATCAGAAACTTCAGTAGTATTTATCTTCGTCGTCTGGCAACCACTTAACGCAAACAAACTGATAAGGACTAAAGCTGCTGCAGTTGCACGTTTGCATAAATTTTTGATTGGTTCTGTCATACACCTCTTCCTTTCCATATAGAAAAAAGAAAGACTTGAAAGGCCAATCATATGATCGACATTTCAAGTCTCTTTATTAATCGATTTTATCTACTTGATCGAAATCAAGTTCTGTACTGGTTTCACGTCCAAACATATCGATGTTGACTTTCAATTTTTCTTTTTCTCCGTCAACTTCTGTTACTTGTCCTTCTAATCCAGCAAATGCGCCTTCGATGATTTTCACGACTTCGCCAACTTCTACTTCTAGATCATTTTGTCGCAGGCTCATACCGATAGAACGCAAGATATGATTGACTTCTTCTGGAAGTAATGGTGCTGGTTTGCTTCCGGCTCCGTGTGAACCAACGAATCCTGTCACACCAGGTGTGTTGCGGACAACATACCATGAAGCGTCTGTCATGATCATTTCAACAAGTACGTATCCTGGGAATGTTTTATGAACGATTTCTTTTTCTTTCCCATTTTTGACTTCAGTTTCTTTTTCTTCAGGAACAACGACACGGAAAATAAAGTCGGCCATTTTCATACTTTGCGCACGAGATTCGATATTTGCTTTTACTTTGTTTTCATATCCTGAATATGTATGCAAGACATACCAGTTTTTTTCAAAAGATTCCATTGAAGGCTCCTCATTTCATTGTAAAATAAAAAAACCTCAGTACACCCGAAGTTTTTCTTTCGCTTCATTATAGCACTAAAAGTACGTTGTGGCTAGCGAGTTATTTTAAAATCCAGCCAAATAAGCTTTGGATGGCTGTATCCATTACGTAAAACATCAATCCGAAAATAATAGAAGTTTCGATGACTACTAACGTATCTTTACGGAGTTGTTTTCTGCTTGGCCAAGTTACTTGTTTGATTTCATCTTTTACGCTTTTTAGAAATTTCATGAGACAACCTCCCTTGCTACTGTTTATTTCGTTTCTTTATGTAATGTATATTGATTACAATATTTACAAAACTTATTGATTTCCAAACGTTCGCCGCTTTTTCCTTCACTGACTGATTTTGTGTAGTTGCGAGACCCACAAACGGAACAAGCGAGTGCTGCTTTTTTCTTTGCCATTTACTTCTGCCCCCTTGCTGAGAATCAGACTTATACTTCATAACAGTATCACGTAACTTTTTACTTGTCAATTTGTGAAATAAACTATCTATTGTTTTGGATAAAATTATGATATGATTAATTTGAAATTAAGCTAAAATGAGACAATTGGAGGTATAGCGATGCTATTAAAAACACTTGTATATAAGAAAAAAGATCTGACAACCGTTACAGAGACTAGTACATTAGAAGAAGCATTAAAAATTTTAGAAACTTCCGGATACCGTTGTGTGCCGATCTTAGATTCTTCAGGTAATATTTTCCGTGGAAACATTTACAAAATGCATATCTATCGTCATAAAGCAAATGGCGGTGATATGACGCTTCCTGTCACTCATCTTTTGAAAAACGCTACAAAGTTCATTTACCTGGATACTTCTTTCTTCAAAGTATTCTTTACGATCAAAGAGCTTCCTTATATTGCTGTCCTTGACAGTGAAAATCATTTTTATGGTATTTTGACACATAGTACGTTGCTTAATATGCTCTCTCAATCTTGGAGCGTAGAACAAGGAAGCTATGTACTGACAATTGCTTCCACAGGAAAGCAAGGAGATTTGGCTGCTATTGCAAAAATCATTTCAAAACACAGCAGCATTGCCAGCTGTATTACTCTTGATATCGAAAAAGACGAATACATTCGACGTACATTGATCACGCTACCGGCTAACACTGAAGCGAAAGTATGTGAAACGATCGTCAACCACTTAGAGAAAAAGAATTATAAAGTGGTAGAAATTGAAAATTTGCAAAACCAAGAAGCATAATCAAAAAGCGAAAAAAGAAAACAGCTAATCTGCTTTCTTTTTTCGCTTTTTATAATTAGACACGCTTTTCAAAATCAAGCGCGCGATCTAAATAATACATCAATGGTGCTGAAACAGCCATGACGATAAACTCACTTAATGCAAGTGTGCCATAGGTTGTCCAAAATGCTTGGCCACCTGTTGGAACTAACATATAAGCAATCAGTCCCATGCTGATGGTAAAGAAGATCGTGTTCAATACTAAACGCATCTTTACATTTTTCACTTTGTTTTGCAATAAAGCTGTCAGGCCTAAAGAAAGCAATGTTTGGCCGCCACCAAAAACCACATCCATGATACCAAAACCAAAGAAGGCATTATAGACGATGACCCCGCCTAAAACTCCCCAAAGCAATTTACGGTTAAAGACAACTAAATGATTCAAACTTTCTGAAATACGAAACTGGATCGGCCCTGAGGATACAGGCGCAACTAAAATAGTTAACGCTAGATAAAGAGCCATGATGATGCCATTTACAACGATTACGGATAACCGTTGTCTGCTTTTCGTTTTTTGCATTTTCTCTCCTCTTTTCTCCTAGTTTTTTTAACGCGGGATGGTTGATGAACCGCGGTTATGTGAAACAAACAATAATTATAACAGACTTTTCATTTATTTCAATCCGTCTTATCTGCTTTTAAAAAAGCAAAAGCTTAAACAATGTAAACGTTTGCTAAAAATCGTGGGATATGGTATAAAGTAAGTGTAAGGGGTCATAAGAATTCCCAGTAAAGCAGACGAAGTAGGATCTGCAAGAACAGAATTGTTGTGAAACTTAAATAAATAAAAAAGGATGTGGGAATTTGAGCAACCTCTTACTAGAGAACGGTCTAGCAAGCAGCTGAAGATCTAAGTGGACATGCCGAACCTTGGAACTTCTCCTTACGTAAGTAATGGATCATGCGCTTGCTAGGCTTTTTTGTGTTTTTCGGTCTTCGGACCTTTTTCATTTTCCTAGACTTCTGCTATAATAACCAAGAATTAATTTTGTAACAGATTTTTTTGAAAAAACAAGTTTCTTTCATTCAAAAAATAGAAAAAGCTTGCTAATTATTGGTTAACCAGCAAACAGGAGTATTAAAATATCTTGTTTTATTGAATAGCAGGAGGAAATCATGAAATTCCATTATCATATATTGATCAATCCATCGGCAGGCAGCGGAAATGGCTATAAAGTAGCAGAAAGAATTTTACCGGTATTAAAAAATAAGCATATTGACTATACACTTCATTATAGTGAATACAAAGGACACGATGCTGAGATTGCTGAAACTTTGGCAAAAGAAACATTGATTCCTTGGATAGAAGAAGAACAGAAAACAATCGATACTTTCCCCCTTTTGATCATCGTAGGAGGTGACGGCACCTTACATCAGGTACTTGATACTTTCTATCAGATGGAAGTAGAATTCCCAGTTGCTTATATTCCAGCAGGTTCTGGAAATGATTTTGCTCGAGGGGCAGGCCTTCCAAAAAATCCCAAAAAAGGACTTCAGCTGATTTTAGCAGCTCAATCACCAGAAAAAGTCCACATAATGGCTTATGAAGAAAAAATAAGTGAAAAAAAAGGAATAGCTGTTAATAATTTCGGTATAGGATTAGATGCAGCTATCGTCCATGCGACAAATCATTCTTCCACAAAAAAGCGATTGAACAAATACAACTTAGGATCATTTTCGTATTTATTCTCTATTCTCCGTGCTTTATTCACTCAAAAAGGATTTCCAATTCTGGTAGATGCAGGAGGAAAACAATTAAGTTTTTCAAACGCATTTTTATGTACAGCAACGAAGCATCCTTTTTTTGGCGGAGGAATCGCGATTGTTCCAACTGCTGATGCGTCTAAACCAGTCATTGATTTTGTCGTGGTCGAACGAATCAATTTCTTTAAAATCTTGTGGCTCATTCTTTTACTTATACAGAAAAAACAATTGAAATCGAAATATTTCCATCACTACACAACAAACAGATTACGTATCGTTTCAACAACACCGCAACATGGTCAAGAAGATGGAGAAGAAATGGAAAAACGACCTTTTGATATCACAATAACCACAACTAAACAGTTGTTTTGGTGTTAATAAAAGAGGTTTTGTCAGAAGCTACATCTGGAACACCGTTTATTCGGAAAAAAGGACTGTGACACGACTTTTGTCACAGTCCTTTTTTTACTATGCAGTTAATTCTTTGCCCAATTGGGTTGCCATCGATAGTTTCTTTCTTTACCCAAAATAAATTGGATCATTGAAAACACCGCAGCAAAAGCAACTAAGACACAACCATTGAACCAAAAAGATTCTGCAAATGTTTGATTGTAACTGAGTGTTTCACTGATCAAGTTATTATTTTGAACAAACCAATATGTTGGTGTGAATGCCGCTATTTTGCTAACCATTTCTGGCAAGTATTCTGCTGGTACAAACACCCCACCGATAAAGCAACTGCCTGTGATAAAAATATCTTTGATCCCACCGCTGGTTTCTGAGTTTTTTACCAATGAAGTGATACAAGCCGAAAAGCTAATGATCGGCAATAAAAACAAGAAAGTATTTAAAATATGATACCATACCGTTATATCCCACGAGGTGTGGATCACTAACAGAACCATTAGAAGTAAGAAGCCACTGAACAACAGCAGCGAGTAACTAATCAAACTAAAGGTTACTTTGCGATTCAAGTTTCGTTTGGTAATGGGCGCACTCTGGTTTCGTTTACTGATCTCTTTGCGATTAAACGCTAGATTGATGACGCTGAAACCGCTAAAAATGGATAGAAACAACCCATAAGACAAGAAATTAAAGGTTGTGCCCGTCAACAGCTTTTTCATCCGCTGACTATATCCCGCACTTAGCTCAACTTCTCCAGTAACCGAGAGTGCCATTTGTGTCTGTTCCATAGCTGCATCGATTGTTTTATCTTCTTCTTGAAACAGAATCAGTGTTTGCAAAAAGGTGTTCACTTGCTGTGTAACAACTGTTTTAGAAAAGGCATCTGGGCGACTCTGTATCTTGATCGTCGCCATCTTTCCTACTTCGACTTGTTCGGTAAAGTCTGCAGGCAGATGTAAGATAATGTTTACACGATTAAAATAAAGAGCATCATCGATTTCTTTTTGTGAGGTTCCATCCAATGTAACGACTGTTTCCTTGTCATTCAAATATTTACGAAGGCCATCGACTACAGGCGACTCTTCTTCACTAATCAAGGCGATTTTCGCATCTTGCAGAGAGGTATTTTCAACATCAATATTTTGCGCAAAAAAGAATGTGGCAACAACAGTGATAATTACACCTATCAGTAAATTCGATTTATTTGCTTTAAGCAATGTCCAAATCGTTTTATAAAGCGTCATAACGCACCCCTCTTTCCATCCAAGCATTTCCTAACGCAAAAAGGAAAATAAATCCGATCAACCATAGAAGATTGGTATAAAAACTAGCCAAATCAGTGTAGAAATAAAGTTTATACAAACTTTCGCTGATCAAGTTGACGAGATTTAATTGACCAACAATCGGAATATGAAGATCAATCCAATACTTCACTTGTTCCGACCCCATCATACCAGCAAAAAAGCTCATCGCAATCGTCACTGAAATCAAGATGCTATCCTTTTGCACCAGATTCATTTTTGGTATCAAATTACCAACCAATGTACCTAACAAAATCGCACACAACGACCCCAGAGCGGTAACAATCATCAACCATTGCCAACGTTCACCAAAGTCTACTTGATAGATAAAACGAAAGACAGCTAACATAATATAAATCTCTGTCAAAACAATCGTAAAGCTTGCTGCCAAATTAGCGATTGAAACTAACGATTGCTTTCTAGGAATCAAGGACAAGCGAATACCATTTGACGATTGATTTGCTTGCTGATCCTGTACATTGCGGACCCCCCACATCGTCCCGTAGAGAATCGCCATTCCAATCAGAGTGAAGAAATAAAAACTTTTGAAACTCATATTACGACCTGCATGAACTTCTTGAAAAGATACTTCTTGTTCAAAAACAGTCATGATGGGCGCGAGATCAACGTTCTCCACTTCTGCCACTTTACTCGAAATTATACCAATACGCTGTAAAAATTGATCCATGACGTTTTTCATCAACGTCTGACTCATTCCTGCTTGACCCACATGGAGCGAAACAGATGAACCATCAATGAGATAAAAACCAGCCAAATCATCTGCATTTAGCTTTTCATTCGCTTCTACTTCCGATAGTTCCTGTACTTCAAATAATGGTTTATCATTGACTTCGACTTGTTCTAAGACTGTGGTAAAATTTTCCGAAAGCGCTGTTTGATCCGCTTTGATTACAATTCCAGTATTAATCGTTTCAAGATTGCCACCTTGATCAATCTCGCCAAAGGCCGCCATAAACATCAATCCTAAAAGAATTGGAAAGGCCAATGTCCAAAACAACATGGATTTATTTCGCAGCAGTATTTTTGTGCGATATTTATAAAAATGCCAAAACATTATTTCCCCTCCTCTAGTCTCTCAAATCCTTGCCAGTAATCTCTAAAAAGACATCATTCAAGGACGCTTCTTTGGTTGCTATTTTTCCGTAACTGATCTTTTCTTCTTGTAAGATTGTAAGAATCGGCAACAATACTGTATTTAGTTCAGTAGTTGTTACTTGGAGCTGACCTTTTTTATAAGCGATTCCATCAGAAGCTATTGTTCGCTGAATCGCTGACAACACATTTTCTGGGAGTAATGGGATGTCGATCGTCAAACGATCCGCCGTCCGTACCATATCTTTTAGAGATTCTTTGGTTCCTTTAGCAATCACCTGTCCTTGATCCATGATCACGATCTGGTCGCAAAGAATTTCTACTTCTTCCATGTAATGTGTTGTATAGACAATGGTTGCTCCTTGTCGATTCAGCTCCTTGATACTTTCTAAAATTTTATTCCGACTTTGGGGGTCTACAGCTACTGTCGGCTCATCTAAAAAAATTAACCGCGGCTTGTGGGCAATCCCACATGCGATGTTCAACCGACGTTTCAAGCCACCACTAAGTTCTCCTGGACGAAACGAAACATATTTTTCTAATCCCACTAATTGAATCACCTCTTCAATCAAGGCTTTCCTTTTCTCTTTTTCGGAAACATATAAACCGCAAAAATAATCGATATTTTCTTGCACACTTAGTTCGTCAAAGACCGCAACGTCTTGAGGAACGACCCCAATCATTGCCTTGACAGCATAATTTTCAGGAGTCATTGTTGTCCCGAACAATTTAATGGTTCCTTTGTCATAATTTAACAAAGAAAGCATACAGTTGATGGCAGTCGATTTCCCACTGCCGTTTGGACCTAACAGACCTAAGACTTCTCCTTCTTGTACTTGCAGATCAAAATGATTCAATGCTACAAAATCTCCATAGCGTTTGACTAATTTATCAATTTCGATAATCATCATGAAAAACTCCTTCCAAATTTCTTGTTGATCTGACTATAATAAAGTGCAAGAAAAGAAACTAGTGACGATTGGCTAAACCACACATGACATTTGTCACAATGAAGGAGTCTGCTATGCATAAATCTCGGCTACTCAACGAAACTAGCTTTCTACTGGTTATCTCATTGCTTTTGCTGGTAAGTCAAGGATTCGTTGCTATGCAAGTTATCTATTTATTGATCGCCGTTTTATTCACTGGTGTCAGTTATTTACTGCCTACAAAGCCAAATTGGATTTTCCAAGTTATTCTATTTCTTTTATGTGCCTTTTTACCTGATCTTGTCTTGTTTCTGCCAGCGACGATGCGAGTGATCGCCCCTGAAGAAAGCCACCTTGATTACTTGTTTTTGTTAGGTTTTTTGTTGATTTCGACGGTTGGTAATCATCCCCCCATCAAGGTCGCCTTTGTCGTAATTTTGCTGTTTTTTTCCTTTTACTTACGAAAAAAAGATCAACGAACGACCGATCTTGAGAAAAAGTACATTGTCTCCAAAGATACTCATTGGGAAAAACAACAAGAGTTATCGGAACAAAATAAAGCATTGGCCCTGTCACAAGAAACACAATTAGCCTTGCAAATTGTGGAAGAACGGAACCGAATTGCCCGAGACATCCATGACAATGTCGGTCATCTGCTGTCAAGTGCGATTTTACAAATTGGTGCGCTTGAAATGATCAATCAAGAACCAAAACTAAAAGAACCATTAGAAAATTTAAGTGCCACCGTTCACACTGGGATGGATCGGATTCGTCAAAGTGTCCATGACCTCCATGAGACATCGATCTCTTTTCAACACTCCTTAGAGTTTCTGATCGCTGATTTTCCTTCTTCTGTTACGATTGAAGGAAACTTGTTTGAAGGATTGAATGAAACGCAGCAAAACTGCTTCTTAATGGTCATCAAAGAAGCCTTAACCAACAGTATCAAACATAGTCATGCCAAAACCGTTGTTTTACATTTTCGAACGTTGCCGGCCTTTTATCGCTTGCAAATCACGAATGATGGCACCAGCCCACAAAAAAATTCTGCTCCCGGTATTGGTTTGAAAACGATGCGTCAACGTGTTCAAGAACAAAAGGGACAAGTCCATATTTTCCAAGAAAACCAGCAATTTCAGTTAACGATCATTTTACCAAGGGAGGGACACCAATGATAACAGTAGTCATTATTGATGATGATCCATTTGTGACGAAATCGTTACAAACCATTTTAGAAAGCACGAAAGAGATCCGTGTGTTAGGCATTGGTCATTGTGCCAAGGATGCGCTAGTCTTATACGAAACCCATCGTCCCGATGTTTTGCTGACGGACATCCGCATGCCTAAACAAACGGGCATCGATGCTGCCAAAGAAATTTTGGCTAAATTTCCCAAAGCCATCCTTTTGCTTTTGACGACATTCAAAGATGAAGAATACATCCGCGAAGCATTTTCCATCGGTGTCAAAGGGTATTTAATCAAACAGAACTTGCAAGCGATTATTCCTTCTGTCAAATCCGCTTATAATGGACAGGCCGTATTTGGTAATGAAATCATCGAGACTTTCACTCAAATGATGAAGAATAAACCGACGATTGATAGTCATGCTTATGCTTCTTTTAGTGAACGTGAGCTTGCAATCATCAAAGAAGTAGCTGCCGGGAAAAACAATAAAGAAATTGCAGATGCCTTGTAC
>ENA-OXVT01000468-OXVT01000468.1-human-gut-metagenome-genome-assembly--contig:-NODE-468-length-17125-cov-11.905565_pt1 | contig 17125 bp, 18 predicted proteins | sample MGYA00249253_ERZ652702 | MGnify/ENA primary metagenome ERZ652702 (study PRJEB26925, sample SAMN05826756) | human gut metagenome | biome: ENVO:2100002; feature: ENVO:00000062; material: ENVO:00002003...
CACCGTCTAATTCGTCGGCAGCGTCAGATGTGTATAAGAGACAGGATCAAGTTATCCTGCCACTTATGGCGCGTAATCCCGGCAATCATCCCCACGGGGATGCCAACAATCAGCGCAAAACCGAAGGCGAGGATGCACAGTTCCATCGTCGCCGGGAAGACCTCTTTTAACTGTTCGGCAATCGGTTGACCGTTAATGCTGGAAACACCAAAATCCCAGTGGATCAGGCCGTTAAACCAGAACACCCAGGCATTCCACAGTGACGCGCCTTGTAACGGCGCATGAGGGGTGAAATAGCTCAAGCTGAAGCCAACGAAGGTCAGCAGGAACAAGGTGACAATCAATAACAAAATGCGGCGTAAGGTGAAGATAATCATGGTTTTTTCACCTCATCCTGTTTCTCGCGATACACCCCAGCAAAGGAGGCGTTACCAAACGGGCTAAGTACCAGACCTTTGATATCGTACCGATAGGCCTGCAAACGCAATGACGACGCCAGCGGCAAAATGGGCAATTCCTGCGCCAGAATACTCTGCGCTTCGTCATAGGCTTCAATACGCGCCGCCAGCTGCTGCGAAGAGAGCGCCTTACGCAATACGCTGTCGAATTTCGGATCGCACCAGTGGGCGAGGTTGGTCTGCGAATGAATTGCCGCGCAGCTCAGTAACGGACGGAAGAAACTGTCCGGGTCGTTACTGTCCGTCGCCCAACCGGATAACGTCAGATCATGGCTCATATCCATCAACCGCGCCTCCTGAAAGCGACCTTCTACCGGCACAATCACCACTTTTACGCCAACCTGCGCCATATCCGCCTGAATCAGTTCGGCAGTTTTCAGTGGACTGGGGTTCCACGCCTGCGAACGTGTGGGCACCCACAGTTTCAGCGTTAAATTTTCCAGCCCCAACGACTTCAACTGTTCGCGCGATTTCGCCGGATTGTATTCAGTAATTTTAGCCTCGTTGTCATAGGCCCACGAGGCGCGCGGTAAAATAGAGGCCGCCGTTTCAGCCGTACCATAATAGATGGATTGCATCAGGCGCTGGTTATTAATCGCCAGTGCCAGCGCATGGCGGACAGCGGGATTATTTAGCGGCGGTTTGGCGGTGTTAAATGCCAGATAGGCGACGTTCATCCCAGGACGCAGCGTTAAACGCAAGCGCGGGTCGTCACGCAAAATGGATAGCTGGCTGGCAGCAGGCCAGGCCAGAACGTCGCATTCCCCGGTCAGGAGTTTCGACAGACGTCCGGTGCCGCCGGAGCCTAAATCCACCACTACCTGCGGCATTAACGGTTTACCGCGCCAGAAGTCATCATGACGTTGTAGGCGAATAAATTGCCCGGCGCGGTATTCCGACAACTGATACGGACCGGTGCCGACCGGTTGACGGTCGAGTTGCTCCTGGCGATCTTCTTTCTCTAACTTCCGGGCATATTCTGCCGACATGACCGAAGCATAATGGGTTGCGAGGTGCCACAAAAAAGAAGCATCCGGCTGGGCGAGTCGGAACTCAACGGTATGATTATCCAGTTTGCGGACGCTTTTCACGTTATCGGCAAATTGCAGGCTGTCGAAGTAGGGGAAGTTGCTGCCGTTGACGTTATGCCACGGGTTGTTGCGGTCAAAAATTCGCTGGAAGGTAAACACCACATCGTCGGCATTCATTTTACGAGTGGGAGTAAACCAGTCGGTTTTTTGAAACGGAACATCGCGACGCAGGTGGAAGCGATAGGTCGCGCCGTTGTCGAGTACTTCCCAGCTTTCGGCAAGTTCCGGCATCAGGCGATAGGTATAGGGATCGACATCCAGCAGTCGATCATAAAACTGGGCGGCAAGGGTATCGACAATTAACCCACTGCTCGCTTTGGATGGGTTAAAGGTGTTGACTTGCCCGCTGACGCAATAGACAAAACCGCTGTCGCGGATATCAGCATGCGGGGGAGATTCAGGCGCGGCGATTGCCTGACCACTCACAAGTCCAGCAATCACCAAAAGAGACGATAATACCTGGCGCATAATATTAAGGGATTTTATGTAAAGAGGCTATCTTACTAATATTTAATGACATTTGCCATTACCGTTTGTGTTCAGGGGTCGTAATGAGGGCCGTGTGGTTGGTCGTTGAACAGGTGACGTCGCCATCTGTTCAACATTCGTACCCGTGATTTCTCTATAACTATAACTCACAGAACAACTTAGCGAGGAGCAGAGCGGTACGATCGTGAGAAACCCATTAAAGCACGCTGCAGTGCGTGTCATTGTTAGCCAGATGCGGCGTGAACGCTTTATCCGGACAACGATACTGACCGATCGTCTGCAATTAAATCATTACTCATTACCCCATTGATTCAAAAACTCTGCGATCTCATCAATGCGTACGGGATTAATCCCCGCTTCAGCAGCCATTTCATGTTGGGCTTCTTCGCTGATCTCTTCATTGTTCATCAAACGGGTGAGCAGTAACTGGAAGTAGTGGGCCAGCGGTGTGCGTTCAGCCTCTGCGACAGGCTCTGCGCATTCGGTCGCGTACTCATCGGCAATATCAAAATATTTTAGCGGGATATCGTGGTTCATTATTTGCCCCTGGGGTTAATGCGCTAAGCATAAGGGCGGATGATAGCACTCGTGATCCGGGTCATACATCTTTTTATAGTTAATGGCGCGGCGCGTTACCCTCAGGCAGGATAATGCGCCGCGCATCCGACTATTACGTTTCACTCACCGGCGTTCTGTCACCATCATACAACGGCACTTTGCGATAGCGGCGGATCAGATACCATAAATATGCGCCGCCTAACGAAGCCCATACCAGACCGAGTGTCAGTGACGTTGACTCGAGGTTAACCCACAGCACACCCACCGTCAGCGCGCCAACCAGCGGCATCAGCAAATAGTGGAAGTGATCCTTCCAGCTTTTATTCATTCCTTTACGCCGCCAGAAATGATTAAACACCGACAGATTCACGAAGGTAAACGCCACCAGAGCACCGAAGTTAATTAACGCTGTGGCGGTAACTAAATCGAAGAACAGCGCCGACAACGCGACAATCCCGACCATAATGACGTTGAGTGCCGGAGTCCGCCATTTTGGGTGCACATAGCCAAACACGCGCTCCGGAAACACATTGTCACGCCCCATCACATACAGCAGACGCGACACGCTGGCATGTGAAGCCAGGCCAGAGGCTAACGTGTTCACAAACGTGGTGCAGAGGAAAATCGACTGGAAGAGCTTGCCGCCGACGTACAGCGCAATTTCAGGCAGTGCGGCATCCGGATCTTTAAAGCGGCTGATATCGGGAAAGAACAGCTGCATAAAGAACGACGCCGCGATAAAGATAACGCCACCGTAGACCGCCGTCAGGAAGATGGCTTTCGGGATCACGCGTGCGGCGTCCGGCGTCTCTTCCGAAAGCGTGGTCACCGCATCGAAACCGAGGAAGGAGAAACAGACAATCGTCGCCCCGGTAATAATCGGGATCAGGTGCGCGTTCTCGCTGATAAACGGCTGAAGTGACCAGACGGTGCCAACGCCTTCTCCTTTATGCAGTCCCTGAACTACCAGGAAGATAAACACCACCATGATGGAGATTTGCACCAGTACAAACAGGGTATTGAAGTTAGCGACCAGGTTGACGCTCTTCAGATTCGCGGCGGTTAAAATGGCGACGAAGGTTACCACCCACACCCACGGCGGCACTTCCGGGAAGAGGGCGGAGAGATAGATTTTCGCCAACAAGACGTTAATCATCGGCAAAAAGAGATAATCCAGCAGCGATGACCAGCCGACCATAAATCCGACGTGCGGGTTAATCGACTTTTGCGCGTAGGTATAGGCCGAACCGGCCTCCGGAAACTGGCGAACCAGTTTGCCGTAGCTGATAGCGGTAAACAGCACACCCGCCAGCGCCAGCAAATAGGACGCCGGAACGTGACCGTCGCTAATGCCGGAGACAATACCAAAAGTATCAAATACGGTCATCGGCGTGAGATAGGCCAGACCCATCATCACCACCTGCCACAATTTCAGTGATTTTCGCAGACGGGTTTTGCCGGGTTGCGCAGCAATATTCAGTGGTGAATTAATAGCCATAATTGCTGCCTCCCCTGCGTAATAAGGTTTGCGGTCGTGTCGACCTGAAATCAAACCTGTTTAGCAAGGGAAGCAAAGGGGGCGGAGTCCAGTCAGTAGCAGGAGGGGCGCATACGCAGCCTCCCTCGCCATGCGGGGATTTAATCATCGGCATCATCTCATTTCCTCGTCACAGTCTTAATCGTTAACGGAAGCCCGTTGCCGCCCGCGCTCCATAACGCGACATCCGGGAAATGTCTGGATTACCAGCAAATGTCAGGCCTGGCTCCGCTCAGGCCGATGAAACAACCCCGCAAGGGGTATTACGCGTTTTTCAACATCCACTCAATTTCTGTTTCTGTGATGAGGCGCTCAAACTGCAACAGCTCATCATTTTTACAGGCGTGATAGACATGGCAGAAGCGTTCGCCTAAATAGCGGCGCAGGTGATCATTCTCGATAAACTCACCCAGGGCATCGCTCTGGCGAATCGGAAAGGGTAAGCCTTCCTGTTCCAGCCCGTTGCCTTCGACTTCTTCCTGCAACGGCAGCTCGTTATCAAGGCCATGCAAAATACCGGCAAAAATCGCTGCCATCACCAGATATGGGTTGGCATCGGCACCCGCCACGCGATATTCCACGCGGTGATTATGACGGTCGCCGCACGGAATACGCAGGGCGACGGTGCGGTTGTTATGGCCCCACGACGCCTGCGTCGGCACATACATTCCCGGCTGGAAGCGGCGATACGAGTTCACGTTTGGTGCCAGCAACGCCATCGACGACGGCATCAGGTCAATCATCCCGGCGAGCATCTTTTTCAGCAGCGGCGAATCTTCGCCTTCCGCGTCAGAAAGCACGTTCTCGCCACGATTATTTTGCATACTGATATGGATATGCATTCCGCTGCCCGCGTGCTCTTCATACGGCTTCGCCATAAAAGTGGCGTGCATCTTATGCTTTTCTGCCATCAGACGCACCAGGCGTTTTAGTGCCAGCGCATCATCGCAGGCTTCCAGCACGTTATCAGTATGGTAAAGGTTGATTTCAAACTGACCCGGCGAGGCCTCAGCGACCGCGCCATCTGCCGGAATCAGCTGTAACTGCGCCAGTTCATCAATATCATTGAGCACGTCGGCGAAGTGGTTGAGGTTATCAACGGAGTAAACCTGGCTTTGTGTATTGCGGTCATCGGTGCCAGGCGCGCAGGGCGGTTGCAGATACCCTTCAGCGTCGCGCTGGCGATCCAGTAAATAGAACTCCAGCTCTACCGCTACGACCGGGAACAATCCGCGCTGGCGCAGCTGCTGCCACAGGCGGTTAAGAACGTTCCGCGGCTCAACGTCAAAGGGAGCGCCATCTTCATCGACCATGGTCAGGAGCATCTGACCGATAAACTCTGGATCGGCGGCAGAAGGAGTTAAGGAACCGAGAACAGGAACACAGGTACGATCCGGCTCGCCCATTTCCTGACCCAGACCTGCTTCTTCTACTACGTTGCCCAGAATATCCATTGCAAATACCGAGGCCGGGAAATAACACCCTTTCTCGAGCTTCTTCAGGCTTGAAACAGGAATACGCTTTCCACGGAAGCAACCATTTAAATCGGTAAGTAAAACATCAACATATTGCGTATTCGGGTAGCGCTCCAGGTAGCGTTTCACTTCCTGCGTAAAGGCGCTACCCCGCCTCTCTTCTGACTGCTGAACAAAGTTCTCTACTTCAACGATATTGGTTTCCATGATTCTTCGCCTTTGGTTTGTTTTCCGCTCGTTATCAAAGCGTAAAATATAATGACCACCATTCGAATCTGTATGCAAACTAAATGTTTGTCAAATGTTAAATTGAGTTTGCAAAAATGAAAACCCACTGCTAGATTGAAAAAATATTGAACATAAAGGTCATTTAAAGCGCAGTAATGGCGATAATTTAGTCCACTTTGTGAGATTGAGCATGGAAAATATAATGAACAATCCGGTTATCGGTGTCGTAATGTGCAGGAACAGGCTTAAGGGTCATGCGACCCAGACTCTGCAAGAAAAGTACCTGAATGCCATCATCCATGCAGGCGGCTTGCCTATTGCGCTACCACATGCGCTGGCGGAACCGTCATTACTTGAACAACTTTTGCCGAAACTCGATGGCATTTATCTTCCTGGTAGTCCCAGCAATGTGCAGCCGCACCTATATGGTGAAAACGGCGATGAGCCTGACGCCGATCCCGGGCGTGATCTTCTGAGCATGGCGATAATTAATGCCGCACTCGAAAGGCGCATCCCCATTTTCGCCATCTGCCGGGGTTTACAAGAACTGGTGGTGGCAACCGGTGGTTCGTTGCATCGCAAGCTGTGCGAACAGCCTGAATTGCTGGAACATCGGGAAGATCCCGAACTGCCGGTGGAACAGCAATATGCACCGTCGCATGAAGTTCAGGTTGAAGAGGGGGGATTACTGTCTGCGTTGTTACCTGAATGTAGCAACTTTTGGGTAAACTCTCTACATGGACAAGGGGCGAAGGTCGTTAGCCCACGGTTGCGTGTTGAAGCTCGCTCGCCGGATGGCTTAGTTGAGGCGGTTAGCGTCATCAATCATCCTTTTGCGCTGGGCGTACAGTGGCACCCGGAATGGAACAGTAGCGAGTACGCGCTTTCGCGTATATTGTTCGAGGGCTTTATCACCGCTTGTCAGCACCATATCGCTGAAAAACAGCGACTCTGACCACTACAGTTTAAGGAAATGCAAATATGAGTGATGAGGGACTGGCGCCAGGAAAACGCTTGTCGGAAATCCGCCAGCAGCAGGGGCTTTCACAACGTCGTGCCGCCGAACTCTCCGGGCTGACTCACAGTGCTATCAGTACGATAGAACAAGATAAAGTCAGCCCTGCCATCAGTACGCTGCAAAAGCTGCTGAAGGTGTATGGTCTGTCACTCTCGGAATTCTTTTCCGAGCCGGAAAAACCTGATGAGCCGCAGGTCGTCATTAATCAGGACGACTTAATTGAGATGGGTAGTCAGGGTGTGTCAATGAAGCTGGTTCATAACGGTAACCCGAATCGCACGCTGGCGATGATCTTTGAAACGTACCAGCCGGGCACAACCACTGGGGAAAGAATTAAGCATCAGGGTGAGGAAATAGGCACTGTACTGGAAGGTGAAATTGTTCTGACGATTAATGGTCAGGATTACCACCTCGTCGCGGGGCAAAGTTATGCCATTAATACCGGCATCCCGCACAGTTTCAGTAATACGTCGGCAGGTATTTGCCGAATTATCAGCGCCCATACGCCCACCACGTTTTAATCTTTTTGTTCTGTAAGCCGGGTAAGCGCAATGCGCCCGGCAATCTATACACAAAATCATTCAAGTTGCATCAAGGCGGCAAGTGAGCGAATCCCGATGAGCTTACTCAGGTAAGTGATTCGGGGGAGCGAACGCAGCCAAGGCAGAGGCGGCTTGAAGGATGAAGTGTATATAAAGAATGTCGCCAGAAATAAACGGGCATACGGCCCGGGGATCTCTGCGCCCTGACGTTCACAAACTGCATATATCTGATAGACATGAAACAGGAGTCATAATGAATTTTCATCATCTGGCTTACTGGCAGGATAAAGCGTTAAGTCTCGCCATTGAAAACCGCTTATTTATTAACGGTGAATATACTGCTGCGGCGGAAAATGAAACCTTTGAAACCGTTGATCCGGTCACCCAGGCACCGCTGGCGAAAATTGCCCGCGGCAAGAGCGTCGATATCGACCGTGCGATGAGCGCAGCACGCGGCGTATTTGAACGCGGCGACTGGTCACTCTCTTCTCCGGCTAAACGTAAAGCGGTACTGAATAAACTCGCCGATTTAATGGAAGCCCACGCCGAAGAGCTGGCACTGCTGGAAACTCTCGACACCGGCAAACCGATTCGTCACAGTCTGCGTGATGATATTCCCGGCGCGGCGCGCGCCATTCGCTGGTACGCCGAAGCGATCGACAAAGTGTATGGCGAAGTGGCGACCACCAGTAGCCATGAGCTGGCGATGATCGTGCGTGAACCGGTCGGCGTGATTGCCGCCATCGTGCCGTGGAACTTCCCGCTGTTGCTGACTTGCTGGAAACTCGGCCCGGCGCTGGCGGCGGGAAACAGCGTGATTCTAAAACCGTCTGAAAAATCACCGCTCAGTGCGATTCGTCTCGCGGGGCTGGCGAAAGAAGCAGGCTTGCCGGATGGTGTGTTGAACGTGGTGACGGGTTTTGGTCATGAAGCCGGGCAGGCGCTGTCGCGTCATAACGATATCGACGCCATTGCCTTTACCGGTTCAACCCGTACCGGGAAACAGCTGCTGAAAGATGCGGGCGACAGCAACATGAAACGCGTCTGGCTGGAAGCGGGCGGCAAAAGCGCCAACATCGTTTTCGCTGACTGCCCGGATTTGCAACAGGCGGCAAGCGCCACCGCAGCAGGCATTTTCTACAACCAGGGACAGGTGTGCATCGCCGGAACGCGCCTGTTGCTGGAAGAGAGCATCGCCGATGAATTCTTAGCCCTGTTAAAACAGCAGGCGCAAAACTGGCAGCCGGGCCATCCACTTGATCCCGCAACCACCATGGGCACCTTAATCGACTGCGCCCACGCCGACTCGGTCCATAGCTTTATTCGGGAAGGCGAAAGCAAAGGGCAACTGTTGTTGGATGGCCGTAACGCCGGGCTGGCTGCCGCCATCGGCCCGACCATCTTTGTGGATGTGGACCCGAATGCGTCCTTAAGTCGCGAAGAGATTTTCGGTCCGGTGCTGGTGGTCACGCGTTTCACATCAGAAGAACAGGCGCTACAGCTTGCCAACGACAGCCAGTACGGCCTTGGCGCGGCGGTATGGACGCGCGACCTCTCCCGCGCGCACCGCATGAGCCGACGCCTGAAAGCCGGTTCCGTCTTCGTCAATAACTACAACGACGGCGATATGACCGTGCCGTTTGGCGGCTATAAGCAGAGCGGCAACGGTCGCGACAAATCCCTGCATGCCCTTGAAAAATTCACTGAACTGAAAACCATCTGGATAAGCCTGGAGGCCTGAAATGACCGAACATACCAGCAGTTACTACGCCGCCAGTGCGAATAAATATGCACCATTCGACACGCTGAATGAGTCAATCACCTGCGACGTTTGCGTGGTTGGCGGCGGCTATACCGGGCTCTCCTCCGCGCTGCATCTGGCGGAAGCGGGCTTTGACGTAGTGGTTCTCGAAGCCTCACGCATCGGCTTTGGCGCAAGCGGGCGCAATGGCGGACAGCTTGTGAACTCCTACAGCCGCGACATCGACGTGATCGAAAAAAGCTACGGCATGGACACCGCCCGTATGCTCGGCAGCATGATGTTCGAAGGTGGTGAGATCATCCGCGAACGTATCAAACGTTATCAGATTGACTGCGACTACCGCCCCGGCGGCCTGTTTGTGGCGATGAATGATAAACAGCTCGCCACACTTGAAGAGCAGAAAGAGAACTGGGAACGCTACGGCAATAAACAGCTGGAATTGCTGGACGCCAACGCCATTCGCCGTGAAGTAGCCAGCGATCGCTATACCGGTGCGCTGCTGGATCACAGCGGTGGGCATATTCATCCGCTAAACCTTGCCATTGGCGAAGCGGACGCCATCCGCCTCAACGGCGGGCGCGTGTATGAACTTTCTGCCGTGACGCAGATCCAGCACACCACGCCAGCCGTTGTGCGAACTGCCAAAGGTCAGGTGACGGCGAAGTATGTGATTGTCGCCGGGAATGCGTATCTGGGCGATAAAGTAGAGCCGGAACTGGCGAAACGCAGCATGCCGTGCGGCACGCAGGTGATCACCACCGAACGGCTGTCGGAAGATTTAGCCCGTTCGCTGATCCCGAAAAACTACTGTGTGGAAGACTGTAACTATCTGCTTGATTACTACCGTCTTACCGCCGACAACCGCCTGCTGTACGGCGGCGGCGTGGTCTACGGCGCGCGCGACCCGGATGACGTTGAGCGCCTTGTGGTGCCGAAACTGCTGAAAACCTTCCCGCAGCTGAAGGGCGTGAAAATTGATTACCGCTGGACGGGCAACTTCCTGCTGACCCTGTCGCGTATGCCGCAGTTTGGTCGCCTCGATACCAACATCTATTACATGCAGGGCTACAGCGGCCACGGCGTGACCTGTACTCATCTAGCCGGACGTTTGATTGCCGAACTGCTGCGCGGCGACGCCGAACGTTTCGATGCCTTCGCCAATCTGCCGCATTACCCGTTCCCCGGCGGGCGCACGCTGCGTGTGCCGTTTACCGCGATGGGCGCGGCGTATTACAGCCTGCGCGATCGTCTGGGCGTTTAATTTCCGATTAACCGTGAAGAGTCAAAAGGTGTGAAACATGAGCAACAATGAATTCCATCAGCGTCGTCTTTCTGCCACTCCGCGCGGGGTTGGCGTGATGTGTAACTTCTTCGCCCAGTCGGCTGAAAACGCCACGCTGAAGGATGTTGAGGGCAACGAGTACATCGATTTCGCCGCAGGCATTGCGGTGCTGAATACCGGACATCGCCACCCTGATCTGGTCGCGGCGGTGGAGCAGCAACTGCAACAGTTTACCCACACCGCGTATCAGATTGTGCCGTATGAAAGCTACGTCACCCTGGCGGAGAAAATCGACGCCCTTGCCCCGGTGAGCGGGCAGGCCAAAACCGCGTTCTTCACCACCGGTGCGGAAGCGGTGGAAAACGCGGTGAAAATTGCTCGCGTCCATACCGGACGCCCTGGCGTGATTGCGTTTAGCGGCGGCTTTCACGGTCGTACGTATATGACCATGGCGCTGACCGGAAAAGTTGCGCCGTACAAAATCGGCTTCGGCCCGTTCCCTGGTTCGGTGTATCACGTACCTTATCCGTCAGATTTACACGGCATTTCAACACAGGACTCCCTCGACGCCATCGAACGCTTGTTTAAATCAGACATCGAAGCGAAGCAGGTGGCGGCGATTATTTTCGAACCGGTGCAGGGCGAGGGCGGTTTCAACGTTGCGCCAAAAGAGCTGGTTGCCGCTATTCGCCGCCTGTGCGACGAGCACGGTATTGTGATGATTGCTGATGAAGTGCAAAGCGGCTTTGCGCGTACCGGTAAGCTGTTTGCCATGGATCATTACGCCGATAAGCCGGATTTAATGACGATGGCGAAAAGCCTCGCGGGCGGGATGCCGCTTTCGGGCGTGGTCGGTAACGCGAATATTATGGACGCACCCGCGCCGGGCGGGCTTGGCGGCACCTACGCCGGTAACCCGCTGGCGGTGGCTGCCGCGCACGCGGTGCTCAACATTATCGACAAAGAATCACTCTGCGAACGCGCGAATCAACTGGGCCAGCGTCTCAAAAACACGTTGATTGATGCCAAAGAAAGCGTTCCGGCCATTGCTGCGGTACGCGGCCTGGGGTCGATGATTGCGGTAGAGTTTAACGATCCGCAAACGGGCGAGCCGTCAGCGGCGATTGCACAGAAAATCCAGCAACGCGCGCTGGCGCAGGGGCTGCTCCTGCTGACCTGTGGCGCATACGGCAACGTGATTCGCTTCCTGTATCCGCTGACCATCCCGGATGCGCAATTCGATGCGGCAATGAAAATTTTGCAGGATGCGCTGAGCGATTAATAGCCCAAGGCAATAATGTCTGATGCGCTGCGCTTATCAGGCCTGCAAACGACGTATTGATTATGTATGCCGAATAAAGCATTCACGCCGCATCCGGCAAGTTGTATTGCTCAACTTCGCTAAATCTGGTGCTTTTTCAACAACGCGCGGAACTGATGATAAGTTAACCCCAGTAATTCAGCCGCGCGCTTCTGGTTATATTTCCCTTGTTGCAAACTGAGTTGCAGCAACTCTTTTTCCTGCTGCATCTGAAACTCACGTAAATCCAGCGGCAGTGTTGGAAGCGAGGTGGTTTCTGAAACGGCGATAGCGTCTTCAGGCGGACGCCGTTTAAAGGGATCAATAATGATGTCATCAAGCGGATAATCGCTGGTGCCGTGGCGATACACTGAACGTTCCACCACGTTTTTCAATTCACGAATATTTCCCGGCCAACGATAATTCAGCAATGTTTCTCTGGCGCGCTCCGTAAACCCCGGGAACAGAGGCAGCTTGATTTCCCGACACATCTGGATGGCAAAGTATTCTGCCATCAACATTATGTCGCTTTCGCGCTCGCGCAGTGGTGGCAGTTGTACAACATCAAAAGCCAGTCGGTCGAGCAGGTCAGCGCGAAAAGTGCCTTCATTGACCATCGCCGGGAGATCGGCATTCGTCGCGCATACCAACCGCACATTCACCTGCAATGGCTGGCTGCCGCCAACGCGCTCCAGTTCACCGTACTCAATCACGCGCAATAATTTCTCCTGCACCATCATCGGTGCCGTAGCGAGTTCATCAAGAAATAGCGTACCGCCGTCGGCACGTTCAAATCTCCCTGGATGACGTTTTTGCGCACCGGTAAACGCCCCCGCTTCGTGACCAAACAGTTCGGAATCCAGCAGATTTTCATTTAACGCCGCGCAGTTAAGGGAAATAAACGGCCCTTGCCAACGGGAGGAGAGATAATGCAGGCGGCTGGCAATCAGCTCTTTACCGGTGCCGCGTTCGCCGATGATGAGCACCGGTTTGTCCAGCGGTGCGAGATGCGAAACCTGTTCCAGCACTTCGAGAAAGCTGTTCGCCTCACCAAGTAAATTATCTTTGTATTCTGCCATGATGAAATTCGCCACTTGTTAGTGTAATTCGCTAACTCATCCTGGCATGTTGCTGTTGATTCTTCAATCAGATCTTTATAAATCAAAAAGATAAAAAATTGGCACGCAAATTGTATTAACAGTTCAGCAGGACAATCCTGAACGCAGAAATCAAGAGGACAACATTATGGGTATTTTTTCTCGCTTTGCCGACATCGTGAATGCCAACATCAACGCTCTGTTAGAGAAAGCGGAAGATCCACAGAAACTGGTTCGTCTGATGATCCAGGAGATGGAAGATACACTGGTTGAAGTACGTTCTACTTCGGCGCGCGCGTTGGCAGAAAAGAAACAGCTGACTCGCCGTATTGAACAAGCGTCGGCGCGTGAGGTTGAATGGCAGGAAAAAGCCGAACTGGCGCTGCTGAAAGAGAGAGAGGATCTGGCACGTGCAGCGTTAATTGAAAAACAGAAACTGACCGATCTGATTAAGTCCCTGGAACATGAAGTGACGCTGGTGGACGATACGCTGGCACGCATGAAGAAAGAGATTGGCGAGCTGGAAAACAAATTGAGCGAAACACGCGCTCGCCAGCAGGCATTGATGTTACGTCATCAGGCGGCAAACTCGTCGCGCGATGTGCGTCGTCAGCTGGACAGTGGCAAACTGGATGAAGCAATGGCTCGTTTCGAATCTTTCGAACGTCGTATTGACCAGATGGAAGCGGAAGCAGAAAGCCACAGCTTCGGTAAACAAAAATCGCTGGACGATCAGTTTGCCGAACTGAAAGCCGATGATGCAATCAGCGAACAACTGGCACAATTAAAAGCCAAAATGAAGCAAGACAATCAATAATAACATCCAGGCGGCGTCCGAGCGCGCCGCCGCTCATCGTCTAAGGAGTACTTATGAGCGCGCTATTTCTGGCTATTCCGTTAACCATTTTTGTGCTGTTTGTTTTACCGATCTGGTTATGGCTGCATTACAGCAATCGTTCTGGTCGCAGTGAATTGTCGCAAAGTGAGCAGCAGCGATTAGCGCAACTGGCTGATGAAGCAAAACGGATGCGCGAACGTATTCAGGCGCTGGAATCTATTCTTGATGCAGAACATCCGAACTGGAGGGATCGCTAATGGCGGGCATTAATCTCAATAAAAAATTATGGCGTATTCCACAGCAGGGCATGGTCCGCGGCGTCTGCGCCGGGATTGCCAACTATTTTGATGTACCGGTAAAACTGGTGCGTATCCTGGTGGTGCTGTCGATTTTCTTCGGTCTGGCGCTGTTTACCCTGGTTGCTTACATCATTTTGTCATTTGCGCTTGATCCAATGCCGGACAACATGGCCTTTGGTGAGCAGCTACCTTCCAGCAGCGAATTGCTGGATGAAGTCGACCGTGAACTGGCGGCAAGTGAAACGCGTTTACGCGAGATGGAACGTTATGTCACTTCCGATACTTTCACGTTACGTAGCCGTTTCCGTCAACTGTGAGGAAAGTTATGAATACTCGCTGGCAACAGGCCGGGCAAAAGGTAAAGCCTGGTTTCAAATTAGCAGGCAAGCTGGTACTTCTTACCGCACTGCGCTATGGCCCGGCGGGTGTGGCGGGCTGGGCGATAAAATCAGTTGCTCGCCGACCGCTGAAAATGTTGCTGGCTGTGGCGCTGGAACCGCTGTTAAGTCGGGCTGCTAATAAACTGGCACAGCGTTATAAAAGGTGAGGGGAGTTTCGCAAAAATTGTTAAATCTCAGGCGTATAATGGATGGCAATTTTCATCCATAGAAGGACGCTTACATGTTTAAAAAAGGCTTACTTGCTCTGGCACTGGTGTTTTCACTGCCCGTTTTCGCCGCTGAACACTGGATCGATGTTCGTGTTCCAGAGCAGTATCAGCAAGAGCACGTTCAGGGGGCCATCAATATTCCCCTGAAGGAAGTGAAAGAGCGCATTGCCACCGCCGTTCCGGATAAAAACGACACCGTGAAAGTGTATTGCAATGCCGGACGCCAGTCAGGGCAAGCAAAAGAGATCCTTAGCGAGATGGGATATACCCACGTTGAGAACGCCGGTGGCCTGAAAGACATCGCAATGCCGAAGGTCAAAGGTTAAAAGAATTCACCATGAGCGGCGCTTATGCGCCGTTTTTTTTTCTGTCACACCTTATTTACATCCCCATAGATTATTTGCGTCAGCTCACAAATACGCTTTTTCCCTGGTAAAAAATGATTTCCTGCGTGACTAAAACCCTTGTGCTCAATTGACAGTTTATTTTCTGCGGAGTAGTCTCTCGTTTCATGGGACCGCTACCACGGAAAGGCAACATGAAACAGAAAATTACGGATTACCTGGACGAAATCTACGGTGGAACATTTACCGCAACTCATTTACAGAAACTTGTAACGCGTCTTGAGAGTGCGAAACGATTAATTACACAGCGACGTAAAAAACACTGGGATGAAAGTGATGTCGTGTTAATTACCTATGCCGATCAATTTCACAGCAATGATTTAAAACCATTACCCACATTTAATCAGTTTTACCATCAATGGCTGCAAAGCATTTTTTCACATGTTCATTTGTTACCGTTTTATCCATGGTCATCTGATGATGGCTTTTCGGTAATTGATTATCATCAGGTCGCCAGTGAAGCGGGGGAGTGGCAGGATATTCAGCAACTCGGTGAATGCAGTCATTTAATGTTTGATTTTGTCTGCAACCATATGTCGGCAAAAAGTGAATGGTTTAAAAACTATTTACAACAGCATCCAGGTTTTGAAGATTTTTTTATTGCCGTTGACCCGCAAACCGATCTCAGCGCCGTCACTCGCCCGCGTGCGTTACCGTTATTAACGCCATTCCAGATGCGCGATCATTCAACGCGCCATTTATGGACCACCTTTAGTGACGATCAAATTGACCTGAATTACCGTAGCCCTGAAGTGTTGCTGGCGATGGTGGATGTTTTACTCTGTTACCTTGCGAAAGGTGCTGAGTATGTCCGCCTGGATGCCGTTGGCTTTATGTGGAAAGAGCCGGGAACAAGCTGCATCCATCTGGAAAAAACACATCTGATTATCAAACTGTTACGGTCGATTATTGATAACGTTGCGCCAGGTACAGTGATCATTACCGAGACCAATGTTCCGCATAAAGACAACATTGCTTACTTTGGCGCAGGCGATGACGAAGCACATATGGTGTACCAGTTCTCGCTGCCGCCACTGGTGCTGCATGCGGTGCAAAAACAGAACGTTGAGGCGCTTTGTGCGTGGGCGCAAAACCTGACACTACCTTCCAGCAACACCACCTGGTTTAACTTCCTCGCCTCTCACGATGGCATCGGGCTAAACCCGCTACGGGGCTTGTTGCCTGAAAGCGAAATATTAGAGCTGGTCGAGGCGTTACAGCAGGAAGGTGCATTAGTAAACTGGAAAAATAATCCCGACGGTACACGCAGTCCGTATGAAATAAATGTGACCTATATGGATGCGTTAAGCCGCCGTGAGAGTAGCGATGAAGAACGTTGCGCCAGGTTTATCCTTGCCCATGCGATTTTGTTAAGTTTCCCCGGTGTGCCAGCGATATATATTCAAAGTATTCTTGGCTCGCGTAATGATTACGCAGGTGTCGAAAAAATCGGATATAACCGTGCGATTAACCGTAAAAAATATCACAGTAAAGAGATAACCCGAGAACTGAACGATGAAGCTACATTAAGGCATGCGGTATATCATGAGTTGTCGCGTTTAATTACACTTCGTCGCAGCCATAACGAGTTTCATCCGGATAATAATTTTACCATTGATACGATTAATTCATCCGTAATGCGTATTCAAAGAAGTAACGCTGATGGTAATTGTCTGACTGGATTGTTTAATGTCAGTAAAAATATTCAGCATGTAAATATTACTAATCTGCATGGTCGGGATCTGATTAGTGAAGTTGATATATTGGGTAATGAAATAACGCTGCGCCCCTGGCAGGTTATGTGGATTAAATAAAAAGGAACATCTCATGATTAAATCAAAAATCGTGCTGTTATCAGCACTGGTTTCATGCGCCCTGATTTCAGGCTGTAAAGAAGAAAATAAAACGAATGTATCCATCGAATTTATGCATTCTTCGGTGGAGCAGGAGCGCCAGGCCGTTATCAGTAAATTGATTGCCCGTTTTGAAAAAGAAAACCCTGGCATCACCGTTAAGCAAGTGCCCGTGGAAGAAGATGCCTATAACACTAAAGTCATTACTCTTTCACGTAGCGGTTCGCTGCCGGAAGCTGTCTCTTATACACATCTGACGCTGCCGACGAATTAGACGGTGTAGA
>ENA-OXVT01000490-OXVT01000490.1-human-gut-metagenome-genome-assembly--contig:-NODE-490-length-16626-cov-16.475167_pt1 | contig 16626 bp, 28 predicted proteins | sample MGYA00249253_ERZ652702 | MGnify/ENA primary metagenome ERZ652702 (study PRJEB26925, sample SAMN05826756) | human gut metagenome | biome: ENVO:2100002; feature: ENVO:00000062; material: ENVO:00002003...
GAGATGACGTCGAGTCTCGTGGGCTCGGAGATGTGTATAAGAGACAGTATTAAATTAGATATTATTTGAAGCATAATGATTAATGACTTAGTGAAACTTGTTATTGAAGAAATCATAAAATTACCAAACGGATATAGGAATATTTACAAATTAAAGGGGCGATGCGTAAAAGCTGAAAAATGATGTAAGGCTTAGAGGAGTAATACTTGGTCACTATTCAATAAAAAATGAAGCCTTAGCAGCATTTAATCATTCAGAACCATTGCACAATATGAGATTTAAGGATATTAGACCTAATCATACAGAAGGGGTGATTGAAAAAGCTAATGTAGGTAATGCAACAAAATCTAGAATTAAATCAATGTATAACCTATTATATAGATATATTGTTAAATATAATATTGTTGAAAAAACAAAAAAGTCCTGAATTAATCAGGACTTTTTAAAGAATTTAATATAAATGTGTAATTATTTACAAGCTTCTTCGATAGCTACGGCAACAGCAACTGTAGCTCCAACCATAGGGTTGTTACCCATACCGATTAATCCCATCATTTCTACGTGAGCAGGAACTGATGAAGAACCAGCAAATTGAGCATCTGAATGCATACGTCCCATAGTGTCAGTCATACCGTAAGAAGCAGGACCAGCAGCCATGTTATCAGGGTGTAAAGTACGTCCAGTTCCTCCTCCAGAAGCAACTGAGAAATATTTTTTACCTTGTTCAATACATTCTTTTTTATATGTTCCAGCAACTGGATGTTGGAAACGAGTAGGGTTAGTAGAGTTACCAGTAATTGATACATCTACACCTTCTTTATGCATGATAGCAACACCTTCTCTAACGTCATCAGCACCATAGCAGTTAACTTTAGCACGAGGACCATCAGAGTAAGCTGTTGTAGATAATACTTTTACTTCACCTGTAAAATAATCGAATTGAGTTTCCACGTAAGTGAATCCGTTAATTCTTGAGATGATTTTTGCAGCATCTTTTCCTAAACCGTTTAAGATAACTCTTAATGGTTTAGTTCTAACTTTATTAGCTTTTTCAGCGATTTTGATTGCACCTTCAGCAGCAGCGAAAGATTCATGTCCAGCTAAGAAAGCAAAACATTCAGTACCTTCATCTAATAACATAGAACCTAAGTTACCATGTCCTAAACCTACTTTACGGTCATCAGCAACTGATCCTGGAATACAGAATGATTGTAAACCAACACCGATTGTTTTTGCAGCGTCTACAGCTTTAACATCTCCATTTTTGATTGCCATTGCAGCACCGACAGTGTATGCCCAACAAGCATTTTCAAAACAGATTGGTTGAGTTGATTTTACGATTTCGTAAACATCAATTCCTTTTTCATCGCAGATAGCTTTAGCTTCTTCGATTGATTTGATATCAAATTTAGCTAGTGCAGCGTTAATTTGATCAATTCTTCTTTCATAACTTTCAAATAATGCCATTTTCGTACCCTCCTATTATTCCTTTCTTGGATCGATGTACTTAGCAGCATCATCGAATCTACCATAAGTTCCAGTAGCTTCTTTCATTGCTTCATTAGCATCTTTTCCAGCTTTAACCATATCCATCATTCTACCTAAGTTAACAAATTCATAACCAATAATTTCATTATTAGCATCTAAAGCGATTCTATTAATATAACCTTCAGTTAATTCAAGATAACGAGGACCTTTAGCTTTTGTTGAATAAGAAGTACCAGTCATACTTCTTAAACCTTTTCCTAAGTCTTCTAATCCAGCTCCAACAGGTAAACCACCTTCAGAGAATGCAGATTGAGTACGTCCATAAACGATTTGTAAGAATAATTCTCTCATTGCAGTATTGATTGCATCGCAAACTAAGTCAGTATTTAAACCTTCTAATAAAGTTTTTCCTACTAATGCTTCTGAAGCCATCGCTGCAGAGTGAGTCATCCCTGAACATCCGATAGTTTCAATTAATGCTTCTTCAATGATACCTTCTTTAACGTTTAATGTTAATTTACAAGCACCTTGTTGAGGAGCACACCAACCGATACCGTGAGTTAAACCAGAGATATCTTTAATTTCTTTAGAATATACCCATTTTCCTTCTTCAGGAATTGGAGCACATCCATGTGAAGCACCTTGAGCGACACTACACATTTGTTCTACTTCGTGTGAATAAATCATTTTTTCTAACTCCCTTCGTGTTTTCGATTATAAATAGCTAGTCATGCTATTTAAGGCGAACTAAAATCACCTGAGTAAAGTATAGAATAAAGCCGAGTTAAAGTCAATGAAACATCAACGATTATCAAAATAAATTCGACAAAATAATCGGTAAAAAAAGGAGTTTATGAATACCTTTTAATATAATATTATTACACTAATAAAAACATATTGAACAGGCTATGAGTATGAAAATACCCATGTTTAATCATCGTAAAGATATATAGGGATAACACTAAGATGATTTTTATTGAAATATGGGGGAGAAATTAAACTACTCAAAGAACCTTTGACTAAAGAAAATTATTTATAATAGCAATTTTTGAAGCAATTAGCATTGTCGAAAATTCAATCTTGAATCATGAATTATTAATCTTATTAAAAAGGAATGGTGTTAAATTCATTAATATCCATTCAATTGGGTATGATCATATTAATATTAAGGCTACCAAGGTATTAGGAATTGGTATTTCAAATAATCCTTATTCAGTTAGTTCAATTGCGGACTTTATTTCTTTACATATTCCAGTCAGCGCTAAAACATATCATGCTATTAATAAGGATAATTTTTATAAAGGTGAAAGGTAGAATCATTATTATTGATACAGAATGTGATGAATTGATTAATTCAAAGAAATTGGTAGAGTGTTGCGATTAGGCAACTAATGATATGGTAGAAAACACAATCTTGCTTTTAAAAGAGATAATGTAGGATAGAACTTCAGTGTATGAAATTCAACAAAATGTTTAGAATTCATTTTGAGATGATATAATATTGATATTGAGGAGGACGAGAATGAAGATTATTGCATTTGAAGTACGAAGTGACGAGATGGCAGATTTTGAAATTATGAATAATTCAAATAACTTTGAAATAACTTATTATAAGGAATACCTATGCCAAAGAATTAGGAATAAAAGTTTGTAATTCTAGTTATGGACCGGAAGGAGTTGCAGATTTTACTGTCATGCTAATGCTGTTATCGTTACGTCATTATAAAAAAGCTTTGTGGTTAGGACAGGTAAATGATTATTCTTTACAAGGGCTAGAAGGGCGATAGATGAAAGATTTAACGATAGGAATTATGGGGACTGGACGAATAGGTCAAGCAGTTTTAAAAAACTTATCCGGCTTTGGAGCTCGTTTATTAGCTTATGATATTCATCAAAATGAAACCGCTAAAATATATGCAACTTATGTCGACCTAGAGCAGTTTTATCAAGAATGTGACATTATTTCTTTGCATATGCTGTATCTTAAAAGTACGCACCATCTAATTAACGATCAAACAATAAGTAAAATGAAAGATGGAATAATCATTATTAACTGTGCTCGGGGGCAATTATGCAATACCGAGTCTTTAATCAGGGGAATCGAAAATAAGAAGATTGGGGCTTTAGGACTTGATGTGGTTGAAGGTGAAGAAGGAATTTATCATCAAGATATGCGTACTGATATAATTAAAAATAAAAATATGGCATATTTACGTCAATTTCCTAATGTTGTCATGACACAACATTTAGCTTTTTATACTGATGCAGCTGTTAGCAGTATGGTTCAATTATCACTTAATGGTCTATGGGCTTGTTATAATGATCTGGATTGGGATAATGAGTTAACAAAAGATTTGTAATCGCAGAAATTTCTGTGATTTTTTTAATGCTTTTTACTTGCACATAAGGTTAGTATGTGCTAACCTTATTGTAGTTAGGTAAAACTAACTTCGTGTGAATAAATGATTCTTTCTAACCTGGCTTAGTCACCCAGGTTAAGGAATCATGAAGGAGGAAAACAAATGAGTAAAATTAAAAGTGTATATGCCCGTGAGGTCTTGGATTCACGTGGTAATCCTACTGTAGAGGTAGAAGTAACTACAGAATGTGGAGCATTCGCTAGTGCGATAGTACCAAGTGGAGCTTCAACAGGTGTTCATGAGGCAGTTGAATTACGTGATGGTGATAAAAACCGTTATTTAGGATTAGGAACAGAAAAAGCAGTAAAAAATGTTAATGAGATTATTGCTAAAGAATTAATTGGTAAAGAAGTAACAAATCAAAGAGAAATCGATGAAACGATGATTGCTTTGGACGGAACACCAAATAAAGGTAAGTTAGGTGCAAATGCAATCTTAGGTGTATCTTTAGCTATTGCTAAATGTGCTGCGACGAGCTTAGATTTACCATTATATCGTTACATTGGAGGAGCTAATGCTTATGTATTACCTACACCAATGATGAATATCATTAATGGTGGAGCTCATGCAGATAATAATGTAGATTTTCAGGAATTTATGATTATGCCGGTTAGCGCTCCAACATTTAAAGAAGCAATCAGAATGGGTGCGGAAGTATTCCATGCTTTGAAAGCCGTTTTAAAAGGAAAAGGATTAAATACAGCAGTTGGTGATGAGGGAGGCTTTGCTCCAAATTTAGCTTCTAATGAAGATGCTATTAAAACTATTCTAGAGGCAGTAGAAAAGGCTGGCTATAAACCAGGTGAAGATATTAAATTGGCAATGGATGTTGCAAGCAGTGAGTTTTACCAAGATGGTAAATATGTATTACCAGGAGAAAATAATAAATCATTTACTTCAAAAGAATTAGTTGATTTTTATGCTGAATTATGTTCTAAATATCCAATTATCTCAATTGAAGATGGTTTAGATCAAGATGATTGGGAAGGTTGGGATTATCTAACTGAGAAGTTAGGGGACAAAGTACAGTTAGTCGGTGATGATTTCTTTGTAACTAATACTAAACGTCTTGAAGAAGGAATTAAACGCGGTGTAGCTAATTCAATCTTAATTAAAGTAAATCAAATTGGTACTTTAACAGAAACTTTAGAAGCTATTGAAATGGCCCAAAAAGCAAATTATACAGCAGTTATCTCTCATAGATCAGGAGAAACAGAAGATACAACTATTGCTGATATTGCGGTAGCAACAAATGCGGGACAAATTAAAACTGGCTCTGCATCAAGAACAGACCGAATTGCTAAATATAATCAATTAATTAGAATTGAAGATCGTCTAGGTAAACAAAGTAAATATTCTGGATTATCAGGATTTTACCAATTGAATAAATAATTTGGATAAATTTTATAAAAACTATTGCATAGTCAGTTAGTCTGTGCTAACATATAGATAGTTAGTTAAAGCTAACTAGAGAAAAGGAGAAATGTATGAAAGTAGTATTTGCATCAAGAACAGGTAATGTTCAAAGTATTGTTGATCGTTTAAGTGTCGACGCCTTAGAAATATCTTCTGGAGATGAGGCTGTTAGCGAGCCGTTTCTCTTAATCACTTATACTGATGGTTATGGTGATGTCCCTATGGAAGTTGAATCATTTTTAAATAGTAATGGTGACCATTTAAAAGGTGTTATAGTTAGTGGTGATCAAGGATACGGTGAAGCATTCTGTAAAGCTGGTGACGTTATTGCTGAACAATACAATGTTCCTTGTCTTTACAAAGTTGAGAATGATGGAACTGATGAAGATATAGAGGAAATTAAAAAAATAATTAATAATCAATAGTTAAATATTTGCTGATAGAGGTTGCTGATATATCATACCTACAACGATAAAATTTCCTAATATAATTATTAGCACTCTTTAAAAGTAAAAAATAGTAAGAAAGGTATCCGTGATAAGCTATTCACCTTTTTCTCGAAGACATAGACGGATACTTCTTACTAAATTATCCCGTCGAAAACAATAATAGATTTAACTATTTTCCAAATTCCTTAAACATAGTAGTGAATTTCCTTTATATCAGTTCATTCTCTAAACATTCGTCCATGGTATTTTGTCCTTGAAATCATGGCATATTAGAAAGTGATAGAAAATGTAATTTATAAAATATCCTTCAAGTTATAAATAATATTTTCAAATGTAACGAACTTTAAATCCACATCCAAGTAAGTGATAAATAATTTAGCCATTATAATTATCATTGTATAGTTCGTAAGGGTTTTGAGAGGATTTTACTCCTTTTTACTCCCAAATGCTTTCTAAGGTACTCATTCGAGTACCTTTTTTCTTTCACTAAAAATTGTTGTTACTTGTCTACGTTCGTCGGGATAGAGGTGACCATAGATATCTAGGGTTGTACTTGTTTTGCTATGTCCCGCTATTTTAGAAACAGTATAATGATTAACATTAGCATGTATTAACATAGATATATAGCTATGCCTAAAACCGTGTATACTTATTTTTGGTAGAGCAGGGTCATTGTATCTAGATAACAAAACGTTTAAATATGTATAATACTCTCTGTAGGGGTATTCCTCGCTTTTTAAGACTTCTTTTAAATTTGGGGTCAACCAATCGGGAATTGGTACTATTCGTCGCGATTGCTCATTTTTAAACTCTGTAGACACAACAAGACCATTGCTAGTATTTTTTACTGTATGTGATAAATGCAATTCATTTTTATCTTCGTCTAAATCGGATAGGCTAAGTCCGCAAAATTCTCCCTTTCGCAATCCAGTATAAAATAGGGTGCAAAAAGCAATCTTGTGTTTTTTGTTCGAAACATTTGAAATAAATTGATTAAACTGTGCCTCGTTCCAAAATTCAAGTTTAGGCTTGGTTGTTTTAGTTTTATCAATATAAACAAAGGGGTTTCGATCAAGCGCCTTTTTTCTTATACACCAATTAAAGAATGCACTTAATGCTCCCTCACGAATTCTAACCGTATTAGGTGATAAATCTTTTTTTAAATCTTCAATCCATTCAATTAAATCATAATCATTTATTTTTGTTATTCTTACGTTTTCAAATCTTGCATATTTTTTTCTATAAGAAAAAGCAACATTACGAACGGTAGAGGGGGAACGTCCTTTATTTTTATAATCGGCAATATATGCATCATATAAATCTTTAAAAAGTAGTCCTTTGGCTACAACGACTTGATTCGTCCTATCTAGCAATAGTTCAGCTACTTTTTTTCTACCGTCTTTTATAGTTTTGGATGTAACAGTTTTTCTAATTCTGCTGCCGTCCGCTCTATAGCCTATATTCACATCGAATACGTATCTTCTTTCACCGTTTTTAAGCTCTTTAACTTTGTATTCTTTTGCCATAATAAAAAGCCCGTCCTTTCTATATTTGCCTTAGACGCGCTCTTATGTTAAAATTGAGTACGTAAAAGGACATTTAAGAGTTGTACTTTACGTAAAGTGATATTGCCGTATCACTATTGATCACTGTTCATAGCAGTGATCTTTTTTATTTTATAATCCTAGTAATTCTTTTTTCTTTGTGTCAAATTCTTCTTGAGAAATAATCCCCATATCTAATAATTCTTTGACCTTTTTTAGTTCCTCGTAAGGATTGCTTACAACCTCGGCAACCTCAATATCAATAGGTCCATCATTTTCAATTTGCTTATTTTGGCTAAAATCGTTTGGAATTAAATTGATAATTTTAGAATTTAGTTCACTATTACATAAAAATCCAATAGTAGAAATTTCACCCGTTTCAACATTACAAAGTTTTAACCTTGCTTGTGCATCTACCTCTATATCTTCATCATATGTAATTGTGTTTGATTGGATTTTCTTTTTAGATTTTTTGTTACCCGTACCATGTGCTGCACCTATTACTGTACCAATACCAGGCGCGACAATTGTACCGACTACTGCCCCAATTCCTCGACCTTTTCTTTTGCTACTACCTTTTTCAGTTCCAGTAGTTTCACTTTTTGTAATTGTCTTAATTATCGGACCGTCCCAAATGTAATCAACTACAGTATACAGGTTTTCAACACGATTATTAAAATATACCAATCCATCACTTTGTCGCCATAGTTTAACATTATTAGAAAGCATATTTCCCGTAATTTCTTTACCTTCGTTTAAAGTTAGTGCCACACTTAACTCATTTTTTTGCTTTTTAATAATAGCCATTTCATTAGCCATCATTTCTTTACCGCTACTTGCTAAATTATTAAGTTTGTCTTTAAATCCCATTTTAAAATCCCCTTTTAATCAGTATTATGATTATCCTTTCTTTTTATTTAAAACATAGATAAATCAAAACAAGATGCTATTTCAAATTTAAATTTATCTATGATTTTATCTACTTCTTTGTCACATTCTTCGGGCGTAAGTGTACAATCGTGCGAAAAATGGTCTTTTAATACGTGTACTAATTCATGTAGTAACGCTTCTTTTTGTATGTTTATTGCTTGTTTGCTATTTAGGATTATTTCGTAGTATTCGTCATTATGTACACACATACCCTTTATCTTAGTGGGTAATATATCATCGAAACTTATTATTATATTGTTAAATCTACAAAAGTCCTCAAAATTCATCTTTAATAGTTCGTCGACCTCCATATTTTTACCTCCATTATTATTTTCTCCCGTTTTGTAACCCAATAATAACGCTAATGATAACGTCTATTTCTTCTGGTGTTAGGTCCTTTGTTTTGTCGAACAGTAATGCAAAATGATCATCGTTTAAAATTCTCTTATATACGTCAAGATGCTCGGGATTATCTTTAAGATAGTCCACCACCTCGTCGTAGTCACCGTAGTAGGTACTTTTATCTATTTTTTTGTTTTCTACTAAATCCGATTTTTCTATTCCGAAATAATTAGCCAGCATTTCTATTTTATCTATTCGTGGATACTTTTTTCCGTTTACCCAATCCGAAAAGGTCGTATATTTAAAACCAAGATCATTACATATATCAGTCCTTGTTTTATTATGGAGTTCCATATATTTTTTAATATTATTTGCCATTATCTCTTTATTTCCCAAATCACTCATTCGATTCACCTCCTACAACTCAATGATACGTTAAAAACGTAAAAAAATCAATAAAAAAAGAAAAAATTACGCCAAAAGCATTGACACAATGCTTTAAGCGTAGTAATATGAAAGTGTGTTAAGGAGGTGAAGCAATGAAAAGTGAAGTAGTATTAGAAAGAATGACATTAAAAACTGCACGTGATAGACTTGGATTAAACCAAATAGAAGCAGCTAAAATGCTTGGTATAAGCGTAGATACGCTTGGTAATTATGAACGTGGTAAATCATATCCCGACATACCCATGTTAAAACAAATTGAAAAAGTATATAAAGTTTCATATGATCAAATTATTTTTTTAAACTTAAATAACGCTTAAAGCGTTAAAAGGAGTCAAAAATGAGCAAAAAGAAAAAAATTGCTATTCATCCAAACGATAGATTTAGTACAGTAGTTTCAATCGTACTAAGTACATTAGCACTAATTAGTTATTTAATTTTACTTATTTGTAAATGACTAGCAAGAAAGGAGTGTCATTATGGATATTGAAGAAAAAGTCTATAACTTCATTATTACAAACCATGTAGGTAAAGAAAACATGATTAAAAATCGTCAACTAAGGATTTATTTCCCTCAAATAAGGAGCGATAAATCAATGCGAAAGGTGATTCAAAACATTAGAAGTAATCCACGATTTACTATCTTTATCGGGAGTGTATCTGGATCAACGGGTGGATATTTCGCTTGTACATCACATAAAGAAATTAACGATACAATCGATAATTTAATGAGACGTGCATATCAAATTTATGAAGATTGCAAAATCTATAGAAGTAAAGAGGTGATTGAGTTTGCTAAACGTTAAAATATTATCTCTTATTTTCCCAGAGAGAACGAATAACACCTTATATGCGATGATTAGAAAATTAAAAGATAAATATAACTTGAAATATAAAACCGCTGAAATTCCTATAGGTATCATCGTAGAAGAGTATGGTATACCTTTCGATGATATAACCAAATTGATTTTAGCATTTAGAAAAGAAAAAGACGACTCGTCCAAAGTCGCCTAATTAATGAAACCAAGAAAATTATAAAACAAACAAGGGGAAGTGTCAAACATGGATAAATTATCGGGACGTGGCTTCTTTACAATCGTAGGAGTATTAATCGTGTTATCACATATTATTGTCGGAATAATAGAAACTATATTTCTGTAAAACCGAATATGGCAACAAACAAATAACAAACAAAATTATTAATTTTTAACAAACAAATTAACAAGCTGAAACCTTAGTGAGAGTAAGTGTTTGATGAATTGCTAACAAAGAGTATAACAAACGAACAACAAACAAAAAACACGATTTGCAACAAGCATACTAATAATTAAATAAATGATATAGATAAAGATAAAAGATAAAAGCACTAACGTGCGTTTTAAAAATCAATACGAAAGGAATGGGTAAATGAAAGATAAAACATTAATAAAAATTTTGATTGTTATGTTAGCTATGTCGATTGCATTAGCTATTTATCAAAGTTGCTTAATCGTAAATCTAACAAGCAATCTAAAACTTGTAACTAAGGATCGTGACAAGGTAGTAGAAATGTATAACGAAAGGAATAAATAAAAATGAAGCTAGAACAAGCAAGCGATATAGCAAGATTACAAGATGCAAATATATACGCTTTAAAAAATACCGCTAGTCAAAGTGATATGAAAAGGTTTATAGAACTTAGAAACGCTAATGAGAAATTAGCTGAACTACAAGCGATGTATTACGATTTAGAACAGTATAAAGAAACCGTAGACGATGTAATAACTTGCATGACAAGTATTTCTAAAGATTTATTAAATATCGGCTACGGAAACAACAAAGCAACAAATTTGAAAGAAGTATTTAACTCTCTGTTGAACGATATCCAAGAGGGCATAGAAGATTATCAAAACATCATTAAAGAACTGGAGGGGTAAAAATGGAAAACAATAAAGCAGTAAAGATTAGTTTGTATGAAAAATTAGCAAATATCCAAAATGAGTTGAAAGCGCCGAAAGGGCAGTATAACAAATTCGGTAAGTACAAATATCGTAGTTGTGAGGACATCTTAGAAGCAGTTAAACCAATTTGCTTAAAGTATCGTACTACGCTAATCATTCATGATGAAATCGAGTGTATAGCTGGTATGAACTATTTAAAAGCGGTTTGCACTGTTTACGATTGGGATAGTGACAACAAGGTTGAAGCATATGCTTATGCTAGAGAGTCAATTGCAAAAAAAGGCATGGATGATAGTCAAATTACGGGTGCTACATCATCGTACGCTCGTAAGTATGCGTTAAACGGTTTATTCAACATCGATGATACTAAAGATACTGATTCTAACGAATTGCATGATCAAGTTAATACTAAAGGACCGCAAGCACAAAAAGAACAACCGCAATTAGACGTAACAAGCGTAATGAAAATCAATGCTAGTTTAGTATGCGAAATGGATACATTAGGAATCGATTTTAGAGGGAAGCTAAGTAATTTGGTATTTAAATATTCGGGTTTGCGAACTCAAGACACAACCGAGTTAGCTTTAGAAGATATAGACAAGTTAAATAGTACATATGCAAGTTTAATAAAAAAATTTAAGGAACAACAAGGAGCTAATCAAAATGGAATTAACTAGAGAGCAATTAGAATTACAAATACATACTGTTAACTCGTTGGTTATCAATAGCGATAATCAACTTGAATTAGCAAATGAGTTAGCTAAATACTCAAACACACAAATAAAGGAAATCAAAGCAAAATATAAACCACAAAAACAAGATTTAGATAAACAAAAAAAAGAAATTTTGGGAAAAGAAAAAGATGCATTAAAGCCGTATGAAAATGCTAAAACAGTTATTAAAAGTGCTATTGGCGACTACATGAAGAAAATTAAACTTGAAAGAATTGAACAAGAAAAAAGAATCGAAGAGGAAGAAGAAAAATACGGTATTTCATTGGAAGTGGTTAAGGAAGTGCCAAAATTAAAAGGTACTCATATTAGAAAAACATGGAAAGCAAGAATTGTTGATGCTGATAAAGTCCCCGTTAAAATTGGCGCAACAGTGATTAGAGAAATCAATATGTCGGTATTGAATGATATTGCAAAAGTGTATCAAGGAAATTTTGCAATAGATGGAGTGGAATTTTATCAAGAAGAGGCGGTGACGATCAGATGATAAACAGAAGTGTTTTAGTTGGTAGGTTGACACGTGACCCCGAATTAAGAAGAACACAACAAGGTGATGCGGTTACTTCTTTCACGATTGCGGTAAATCGTAGTTTTACAAGTAAAGACGGACAACAACAAGCAGATTTTATTAATTGTGTTGTATGGCGCAAGTTAGCCGAAAATGTAAATCAATACTGCTCTAAAGGCAGTTTGGTAGGTGTAGAGGGTAGAATACAAACACGCAGTTACGACAATTCACAAGGGCAAAAGGTAAATGTAGTTGAAGTTATTTGCGATAGTGTGCAGTTTTTGGAAACTAAACCAAAGGAAGAACCAAAGAACAAGTATGATGTTAAAGACCCAAGGTTTGATGATTTAAAGGCAGTTAATCTAGAAAAAGAGTTTGATAACTCTTTTAACACCTATGACATTATGGAAGATGATCTACAGTTTTAATGATGAAACTTTTAGCCAGATATCATCATCGAGTAATCAACCCCGATACGGGCAATTTAGAAATAACTTTTGCAATAAGTGATTACAACTCTAAAGCTAACACCGAGGAATTGGAAAAAGAGTTGTATTCACTTGAAATAAAAAAACCTAGGTCAAAAAGATCATTAAACCAAAATGCTTATTTATGGTCCTTGATACATGAACTAGCCTTGAAAATGGACGAGGATGATTTGGACGTATACATAAAACTATTGAATGAATCTAAAGCGAAATATGAGGTTTTAAAAGTACTGTCGGAAGCTGAGAATGATTTAAAGAAATGCTTTAGAGTTGTTAAGCTGATTAAATATGATGTTAATAAAGATTATGCTTATTTCCAATGCTATTACGGTTCATCTACGTTTACGACCGATGAAATGAACAAGTTAATTGATACTGCAATAAGCTGGTGTAATGAGTTAAATATACCGACATTGGAGAGGGATATATATGGTATGTAACCTAAAAAACGGGAGCTGCAGTAAATGCGGTGGGTGTTGTTCAAACATTCTACCGCTTACCGACAATGAAAAAAATAAAATTAAGAAGATCATAAAGAAAAGAAAATTGAAACCATCATATCACATACCGTTGAATGGATTTGATATGACGTGTCCTATGCTTGATAGCAATAGCCGTTGTCGTATTTATGAAGATAGACCAAATATATGTAGGGTTTATAGATGCGATAAATCGATTGAACAAGGCGCAGTAGAATTTTATAGGAGTTTGACCGCTAAAGCTAAACCCGTAATAATGAGGGATTTATTTAATGAGTGAGTTTATTATCTATGGGCGTTTAGATGGACTTAACGAATATACAAGCGCCAATCGGTCTAACCGTTACAAAGGCAGTCAAATGAAGCTTAAAAACGAATCTATCGTAATAGAAGCTATAAAGAGATATCAACTAAATAAGATAAAAAAATATCCTATTAAACTAAAGATTACGTGGTATGAAAAAAATAAACGGCGTGATGTAGATAACATAACTTTCGCAACAAAATTTATTCAAGATGCGTTAGTCAAACAAGGAATTTTGGTTGATGATGGACAAAAGTATATAAATAAAATTTCGCATGATGTACAAGTCGATAAGGAGTATCCAAGAATTGAGGTAGAGTTGATTGAAAACGGTTATTCAAGACACTAAAGTATGTTACTTATGCGGTACAACTTTAAATTTAGAAGATCACCATTGTTTGAATGGGAGTGATAGGAAGAAATGTGAAGAAGATGGGCTAAAAGTATGGCTATGCGCTAATTGTCATCGCATAGCGCCTTACTCTGCTCATAGGAGTATAGAAACTAGGATAAGACTAAAACGTGTAGCACAAGCTAAATATTTAGAAACTCACACTCAAGCCGAGTGGTTTAGACGATATTATAAGAATTATTTATAGAGTATTATAAGAATTTAAAATTAAAGAAAGGAAATGGTTGTGCGCACATAAAAACATGTTTTCCTTGATTTAAAAAAATGAAATTATTATCACTTTTTTCTGGAATTGGCGCTTTTGAAAAGGCGCTAGACAGATTAAATATTAATTATGAGCTGGTCAATTACTGCGAAATTGACAAATACGCATCAAAGGCATACGCAATGATGCATGATTGTGATGAGTCGCTTAATTTGGGCGATATAACAAAAATCGATACAACAGCATTACCAAATGATATTGATTTAATTACATATGGTTTTCCTTGCCAAGACATAAGTTTAGCTGGAAAACAAAAAGGATTCGAAGAAGATGGCGAAAGAACTAGAAGCGGATTGTTCTTTGAAGCATTAAGAATCATAGAAGATACAAAACCACGAATCGCTATCGCAGAGAACGTGAAAAACCTTACAAGCAAGAAGTTCCAAAAGGAGTTTGATATAGTTCTTACTTCATTGGAACAAGTAGGATATAACAATTATTATCAGGTTTTGAACGCTAAAGATTATGGTATCCCACAAAACAGGGAACGTGTGTTCATTGTATCTATTAGAAAAGACATTGACAATGGTATGTTCAAGTTTCCTGAAGGGTTTGAACTCGAATTTAGATTGAAAGATATGTTAGAAGATGGAGTGGATGAAAAGTATTATATTTCAGATAAAATGATTGAATATATTTCAGCAAAAGGAACTAAAAATTATTTAAGTGATGGACTTCCTGAAAACTTTGATTTATCGGCAATTGATATTAAAGCAGTTAGGAAATATGGAATATTTGATACTGAAACGTCTAAACATCAGGCTGGTAATAGCATTGTTGTTGACGTTCTTGTGCATTTGTTTGAAAGCCTATTTAAAGCACTAGAATCAAATAAACATGCTGAAATAATAAAGCAGCCGACATTGTTCGACTTAGACAAAGAGGAAGAATTTATGGAAGAAAAACAAAAATTGATTACAAATGAAAATACGATCAAATGGAATGAAATAGATGATCTAATTGGAAAACCTGTCTTTGATAAAGATAATGATGCATGGCGCATACTAAATGGCTATAAAAGAATAAAGAAAGATTACTTTGTTTCATTTACAGATAGTTATGATTTTGAAGAAGTTGATTTGAACCGTACAAATTTATATAGAAACGAAGAATTAGCATATAAAAAATAATACCCCCATAGGGTATAGAAAGAAGAGGAAAGAAAAAAATGATTAGACAAGCTATTGAAAAAATTGAAGAATTAGTGAACGCAAGAGAAGAAAACAAATTAGAACAAGTAGAGATTAAAAAAATGAATTATTACAAATTTGGTGGTAACTTAAAAAGGATTGTTACGCCGAGTATTGATTTAGTAAGAGTGCATTCATTGAATGGATTAGTTGAAATGATCGAATCTTATATTAGTGTAGAAGCTGATTATTTAAATGTTAAGTTACCATTGATTGTAGAAGCTACGGGAAATGAAATAATCGTAAGAACAAGTGTAGATGATACATACGTACGCCAAGAGTTAATTGAATGTACACCAATTGTGCCAAGATTAATTTTAAATGAATTTGTAGACCCCGAACGCATGATTATTAATGTTAATACTTGCTATGAGGCTACCGAAAACTCTAATGCTTTAATCAATACAATTAGTAATTTATATAATTCAAAAACAGTTCACCAAGAAGATAATGGAATTGGTAAAAAAATCATTGTAGAAAGTGATGCTTTCGCTGGCGGTGCGGGTCAAGTAACTATTAACCCGATTGTTAAATTAGTGCCAATTTCTACATATCCCGAATTAATCCAAGTAGAACGTAAATTTAACTTACGTGTAGACGATAGAGGTAGATGTGCTTTATTCGTAGCTGATACGGGATATTTCGAAAAAGAAGTGCAAAGATTGATCAAGCAGTTCTTAGAAGCTGAATTGCCAAAAGAAATTAGAGAAAAAGTAGTATTGGCATTATAGGAGGAGCGGAACAAATGGAGACTAAGTATACAAGAAGTATTTTAGATATAAATAACGGTTCAATCATTAGGGATCTTGACCGCGAATTGGCTAAAGTAATGGTTAATCTAGCTGATGTAGCAACTGATGATAAACCTAGAGAAATTAACTTAAAACTTAAATTCACACCGAAAAACGATAAAAAAGAAATGGATATAAAACCGATTATTAGTTCTAAGGTTAGCCCTAAAAAGACTGATGATATTCATGTTTACAATCAAATTAAACGTGATAAAGACGGTGAAGTGATTGGCTTTGTACTTCAAGAACCGTCAAGCATATTATCGGGCCAACTGAATATAGATGGTGAAATTGAACCACCAAAAGAGCCAATAATGATTGATCTAAAGAAAGAGTAGTAAATTACTCTTTCTTATCTGATTAGTAAAGGAGTTGTTGAAGTGGATAATGATACATACATAAGATTATATAGAAGTTTTCTGAATTGGCAGTTTTATAGCTGTCTCTTATACACATCTCCGAGCCCACGAGACTCGACGTCATCT
>ENA-OXVT01000582-OXVT01000582.1-human-gut-metagenome-genome-assembly--contig:-NODE-582-length-14818-cov-27.473346_pt1 | contig 14818 bp, 12 predicted proteins | sample MGYA00249253_ERZ652702 | MGnify/ENA primary metagenome ERZ652702 (study PRJEB26925, sample SAMN05826756) | human gut metagenome | biome: ENVO:2100002; feature: ENVO:00000062; material: ENVO:00002003...
TATAGGCAATGATAGAAGGCGTGGTGCGATCGCCTTCGGCGTTCTCCAGCACGCGTGCAGTAGTGCCATCCATAATCGCTACACAAGAGTTGGTAGTACCCAGGTCGATACCAATAATTTTACCCATCTAAACGTCTCCACTAAAAATTCGATCAACATGTGGTTGTGAACCTGTAATAAGGGCGAAACGTGCGGTTTCAACTGCCCAGACATCATTTTTTTTCAGGTTCTTCACTGCGGTTGACTACAAGATGGGGTCGCCCACTCCGGCATCAAGGGGCAAGCATAAAAATTTTTTGCCTCGGATTCGCCCAGGGTTACGAATGACTTGCCGAACAAGGTTGTTGGATGGCAAAAACGACGGCGAAATACACATACAAAAAACGGATTAAAATAGAAAATACATTCATAATATCATTGACATAACCCGCAATACTTGCGCGCTAAAAGCCCCGTTTTCGCAGTGATAAACTCCCCGCCATCGCACTTCGCTTATTCAGGGGACAAATTAATGAAATCGCTATACCGGCTTTCCGTAGGGCTTATCCTCGGCGTGTCATTTATCACCTCGGCGGCCGCTAACGACCATAAAATTCTCGGCATGATAGCTATGCCGCGCAATGAAACCAACGACCTGACGCTGACGCTCCCCGTCTGCCGGGTAGTCAAACGCATTCAGCTCAGCGCCGACCGCGGCGATGTACAACTCTCCGGGGCGACGGTCTACTTTAAGGCCAGCCGCGGCGCCAGCCACACGCTGAACGTCCCCGCCGGGATCAAAGAGGGCAGCACCACCGGCTGGATCAACATCAATAGCGATAACGACAACAAACGTTGCGTGAAGAAAATCGCCTTCTCCGGCCACACGGTGCACTCCTCAGATATGGCATCACTGAAAATTATCGGCGATGACTAACGTCGCCCCTGCCCGAGAGAAAACGTTATGCATATTAATTACCTGGAGGATGACGATCTCGCCTTTCTGCCTGAGTGCAGCGAGGCGCATCTGGAAGCCTTTACCCGCATTCTGACCCACGGGGAAAATGGCAAACCCCGTCTCTCCAGCACGCTCCTGCGCAACGAGACATTTTTAGCGATGGAGGGGCACCCGGAGCGTTATCGCCGCAACTGGCAGCTAATCGCCGGTGAGCTACAGCATTTTGGCGGCGATAGCATCGCCAACACGCTGCGCCGCCATGGCAAATTTTATCGCGCGATCCTGCTGGATGTATGTAAACGACTGAAAGCGAAGGTCGACAAACAGCTGTCGACGCCGCAGATCGAGCAGCAGTTGCTGGCGCATTTTCTGCAGCACAGCTGGAATAAACTGAACGCGGAGCAAAAAGCGCAGTTTCTCGCCGCGGCGGAGTGCCGGAGCCATGAGCTGGACAGCCTGATGGCTCATCTGCTGAGGCATCGCAAGCTAAGCGAAGGCGTCACTTTGTTGCTGGACGAACGCTTAACCGCCATCCTGCGCACGCACGCCGCGGTGAGCGTCATCGGTCATGGCCTGGTGCGCGGCGCCGGGCTGGGCGGACCGCTCGGCGCCGCGCTGAACAGCGTTAAAGCGGTGAGCGGCAGCGCCTACCGGGTCACCATCCCCGCGGTCCTGCATATTGCCTGTTTACGGCAAATGCTCCAGCCGCCGTCAGACACCGCGGAAATTGGTGAAAAATACCCCGCCAGATCATAGACAGCCCTTCAGCGCCTCATTATTATGCCGCGCCCCGCCGCCAAGTCGCGGGGTAATGCTTCCCTTTTAATGATAATTTTGAGGAATTATGGGCAACACTAAGTTGGCTAATCCGGCACCGCTGGGCCTTATGGGCTTCGGCATGACCACTATTCTGCTTAACCTGGCGAATAGCGGCCTGTTCGCATTCGATGTAGCTATCCTGGCGATGGGCATTTTTTACGGCGGCATTGCGCAAATTTTTGCCGGCCTGCTGGAATACAAAAAAGGCAACACTTTTGGCTTAACCGCTTTTACCTCCTACGGCAGCTTCTGGCTGACGCTGGTGGCGATTCTTCTGATGCCGAAAATGGGCCTGGCAGACGCGCCAAACGCGCACTTCCTCGGTATGTACCTCGGCCTGTGGGGCGTCTTTACCCTGTTTATGTTCTTTGGCACCCTGAAGGCAGCCCGCATGCTGCAGTTTGTCTTCCTGAGCCTGACCGTACTGTTCGCGCTGCTGGCGATTGGCCATTTGGCCGATAACGAAGGCATTGTGAAGGTAGCCGGCTGGGTCGGCCTGGTTTGTGGCGCCAGCGCTATTTACCTGGCGATGGGTGAAGTGCTGAACGAACAGTTCGGCCGCACCGTGCTGCCGATCGGCGAACCGCGCTAATCTTCCGCCGCCGTCCGGTCACAGGGCGGCGGCAGGTCATTATCAGCATCAGCTAGCCATCGTTAACGCTGCAGCTCCCCTTCCGGCATCCCCGTCGGCGCCGTCAGCTCCTGACGCAGCCAGATACCTAATCCCAGCCCCATCAGCGACAGGGCCAGCACATACCAGGCCGGCGCCATCGGCGACACCCCCATCAGCATGGTGACCGCAATCGGCGTCAGGCCGCCAAAGATCGCGTACGACAGGTTGTAGGAGAAAGAGATGCCGGTGAAGCGTACTTCCGCCGGGAAGGCCCGCACCATCACATAGGGCACCGCCCCCACCACGCCGACGCACAGCCCCACCGTACCGTAGAGCAGAAACAGCCGCTGCGGGCTGGCGCCGGCAAGATGGTAAAATGCCCAGCTGGCAACCGCCAGCAGCAGGCTGCCGACGATAAAAGTGCGGCTGGCGCCGAAGCGGTCCGCCGCCAGCCCGGCGAGCAGACAGCCGATGCACAACATAATGGTGGCGATGCTGTTGGCCTGCAGGGTAATGGCCGGCGCAAAACCATAGTGCTTCTGCAGCCAGACCGGCGACATCAGGATCACCACCACCACGCCAGCCGACAGCAGCCAGGTCAGCAGCATAGAGATCACCACCGCCTTCTGGTGCTTGAGCGCCACCGCTTTTACCGGCAGCTCCTGCGCCAGCGCTTTGCGCTGCTGCATCTCAAGAAAAATCGGCGTCTCCTGCAGCCAGCGGCGCAGATACATCGCTATCAGACCAAATACGCCGCCCAGCAGGAAGGGGATCCGCCAGCCGCCGTCGTGGATCCCCTGCGGCGTCAGACTGGTATTGAAAAGCGTGGCCACCACCGACCCCAGCAGAATGCCAACCGTCAGGCCGGCCGTCAGCGTGCCGCAGGCGATACCAATGCGTTTTTCCGGGACATGCTCAGCGACAAACACCCAGGCGCCTGGAACTTCACCGCCGATCGCCGCTCCCTGCAGAATACGCATCAGCAGCAATAGCAGCGGGGCGATGATACCTACCGAGCTATAGGTCGGTAGCAGACCGATCGCCAGGGTTGGCAGCGCCATCAGCAGGATGCTGAGGGTGAACATTTTCTTGCGCCCCACCAGATCGCCAAAGTGGGCCATGATGATGCCCCCCAGCGGACGCGCCAGGTAACCGGCGGCGAAAATGCCAAAAGTTTGCACCTGGCGCAGCCATTCGGGAATATCCGCAGGGAAGAAGAGCTCGCCGACGACGGCGGCGAAGAAAACGAAAATGATAAAGTCATAAAACTCCAGCGCGCCGCCCAGGGCGGCCAGCGTCAGCGTTTTATAATCCTGGCGGTTGAGCGGTCGGTTTGCATATGACATAACGCAATTTCATCCTGAGGTGTGCAGCGTGTTTTATAGTGTGTAAAGTAAAAATCACTATATCGTAAATAAAACGGCACACCATTAGCGATGCAGGTTATATCAAAAATGCATCAAATTCAGGATAAAGTTTCGCGTCTGGCGCTCTTGGGACGAAAAGCTTCTACTACACGGCCATCGGTTTCCACATAAGGCCCTTCAAGCAACTGTACACAATAAGGTACACTTGCGAAAATACCGTGCACCAGCACGTTGCCGTCAGCATCTTTCACCCCTTCCAGAGTCTCCTGAATTGCTTTCGGTTGCCCGGGAAGGTTGAGGATCAGCGCCTGCTTGCGGATCACACCGACCTGCCGGGAAAGGATAGCCGTCGGCACAAAGTGTAGGCTAACCTGGCGCATTTGCTCGCCGAAGCCCGGCATCTCGCGATCGGCGATCGCCAGCGTTGCGTCGGGCGTCACATCGCGACGCGCAGGGCCGGTTCCGCCGGTGGTCAGCACCAGATGGCACCCCATTTCGTCAACCAGTTCGCACAGCGTTTGCTCAATGATGGCCTGCTCATCCGGAATCAGACGGGTTTGCAGCTCGAAAGGGGTGGTCAGGGCGCGTGCCAGCCACTCTTCCAGTGCCGGGATGCCTTTGTCCTGATAGACGCCGCTGGAGGCGCGATCGGAAATGGAAACTAAGCCGATTCGTAAGGTATTCATGGTTATTCCGTTCAAACTGTGGCGTTAAACGAAATGATACACTGCCGGAGGCGGGACAGACAGTGTAATGTGGCCGACGGGCGTCGGCCACCTGCGCGATTACAGCAGTTCGTCGATCATTTTTTCCAGTTTTTCCTGGTCGATCGCAAACTTACGGATACCTTCCGCCAGTTTGTCTACCGCCATCGGATCCTGGTTATGCTGCCACAGGAACTCAGATTCGGTAATACGCTCCGGACGCGCTTTCACTTCACCGGTATATACCAGCTTACGCTCAACGGCGCCTTCGCTTTCGGACAGCTCTTTCAGCAGCGCCGGGGCGATGGTCAGGCGGTCACAGCCAGCCAGTTCCAGAATTTCGCCAACGTTACGGAAGCTTGCGCCCATCACGACGGTTTCATAGCCGTGCTGCTTGTAATACTCGTAGATTTCGCTGACGGAAATCACGCCCGGATCTTCTGCCGGTGCGTACTCTTTCTTGTCGGTGTTGGCTTTGTACCAGTCGAGGATACGGCCAACGAACGGCGAAATCAGGAAGACGCCCGCTTCGGCGCAAGCGCGAGCCTGAGCGAAGGAGAACAGCAGCGTCAGGTTACAGTTAATGCCTTCTTTTTCCAGCTGTTCAGCGGCGCGAATGCCCTGCCAGGTGGAGGCCAGTTTGATCAGAATGCGATCGTTGCTGATGCCCGCGTCGTTGTACAGCTTGATGATGCGCTTGGCTTTCGCGATAGACGCTTCGGTGTCATAGGAGAGACGAGCGTCCACTTCGGTGGAGATACGGCCCGGGATCAGTTTCAGAATTTCGAGACCGATGTTCACCGCCAGCTTATCGGAAGCATCGAGGATCTGCTGCGCGCGATCGCTGCTCTGGCTACGAGCCCAGGCGACAGCGTCGTCAATCAGCTTACGGTACTCAGGGATCTGAGCCGCGCCGAGAATCAGGGAAGGGTTAGTGGTGGCATCCTGAGGCTGATACAGCTTCATTGCCGCAATATCTCCGGTGTCAGCGACGACAGTGGTGTACTGACGCAGAGAAGTTAATTTATCCGTCATGATATATTTCTCTTAAACAGCAGTTAAGGGGATGTAACCGGTCTGCCCAGATGATAACACGCTGCCGGGTCAGCGCAACCGCCGACGAGAGAAGAGCGCAGAGTGTGATAAACTATGCAGATTAATTTGCTGAAAGCGAAAGGATTGTCACTTAATTGGTAACGCTTACACTGGCGTACCGGCATGGACAAGAGGATGTTTAATGCCTGATTTTCTCTCATTTATCAATGAAATACTCTGGGGCTCAGTGATGATTTATCTGCTACTGGGCGCCGGTATCTGGTTTAGCTGGCAAACCCGGGGTATTCAGTTTCGTTACGTGCGCAAATTCGGCCGCAGTCTAAAAAAAAGCCTGCACCCGCAGCCGGGTGGTTTAACGTCCTTTCAGGCGCTCTGTACCAGCCTTGCCGCCCGGGTCGGCAGCGGCAATCTTGCCGGGGTGACGCTGGCGATCGCCGCCGGTGGGCCCGGCGCCGTATTCTGGATGTGGGTTTCCGCCCTGCTCGGCATGGCCAGCAGCTTTGCTGAATGTTCCCTTGCTCAGCTGTATAAAGAACGCGATAGCCGCGGACAGTTTCGCGGCGGCCCGGCCTGGTATATGGCGCGCGGGCTCGGCATGCGTTGGATGGGCGTCCTGTTTTCGATCCTCCTCCTGCTGGCCTATGGTTTTATCTTCAATACCGTGCAGGCTAACTCCGTGGCCCATGCCTTGCGCTATGCGTTCGATCTGCCGGCGGCGGTCAGCGGCGGCGTGCTGGCCGTTGTCGTTTTGCTGGCGATCCTCCGTGGTTTACGCGGCGTGGCGCGTCTGATGCAATGGATCGTTCCCTTTATGGCGCTGTTGTGGATCGCCACCAGCCTGCTCATCGGCCTGTGGCACATCACCGCCCTGCCGACGATTTTCGCCACCATCTTTCGCTGCGCCTTCGGCTGGCAGGAGGCCGCCGCCGGCGCGGTGGGCTACACCATCAGCCAGGCGCTGACCAGCGGCTTCCAGCGCGGCATGTTCTCCAATGAAGCAGGGATGGGCTCTTCGCCTAACGCCGCCGCGGCCGCCGCCTCCTGGCCGCCGCACCCGGCGGCGCAGGGGATCGTGCAGATGATTGGCGTGTTTATCGATACTATCGTGATCTGTACCGCCAGCGCGATTATCGTCATGCTGGCGCCGCGGCCCGACAATGAATATACGCTCAACGGTATTCAGGACTTGCAACACGCGATGAGCGTGCTGGTCGGCGGCTGGGGAGCGGGTTTTATCGCCCTCATCGTGCTGCTGTTCGCCTTTAGCTCTATCGTAGCCAACTACGTGTACGCGGAAAATAATCTGGTCTTCCTGCGCCTGGATAAGCCACGCTATATCTGGGGGCTGCGAATACTCACCGTCCTGATGGTGCTGTTGGGGACCATGGTTAGCCTGCCTGTCGTCTGGCAGAGCGCGGATATCATCATGGCGCTGATGGCGATGACCAACCTGACGGCCATTCTGTTGCTCTCCCCGACGGTGCGGATTATCGCCAGCGATTATCTGCGTCAGCGGCGGCTGGGTATCCAGCCGACTTTCGATGCCACTCGTTACCCGGATATTGACCAACAGCTGGCCCCGGGCGCCTGGAATGAATTGCCGCGCGAATAGCGCGGCAATTGCAGCTATCGATCCCACCATGCACTTTTTTTGTTAAAATTCGTCGAAATTACCTGCAAGGACTGGATATGCTGATTCTGATTTCACCTGCTAAAACGCTCGATTATCAAAGCCCGCTGGCAACGACTCGCTATACCCAGCCCGAACTCCTCGAGTATTCTCAGCAGCTTATCGGCATCGCCCGTAAGCTGACCGCGCCGCAAATCGGCAAGCTGATGAGCATTAGCGACAAGCTGGCGGATCTAAACGCCACCCGCTTCCACGACTGGCACCCTGACTTTACGCCGCAAAATGCCCGCCAGGCGATCCTCGCCTTTAAAGGCGATGTCTACACTGGCCTGCAGGCAGAGACACTCACCGAGGACGACTTTGACTTCGCCCAGCGACACCTGCGCATGCTCTCCGGGCTGTATGGCGTGCTGCGCCCGTTAGACCTGATGCAGCCCTACCGCCTGGAGATGGGGATCCGTCTGGAAAATCCGCGCGGCAAAGATCTGTACCAGTTCTGGGGGGATACCATTACCGAGAAGCTGAATCAGGCGCTGCGCGACCAGGGCGACGATATCGTCATCAACCTGGCTTCCGATGAATATTTTAAATCGGTGAAAACGCCAAAATTGCAGGGTCAGCTGATCAAGCCGGTATTCCTCGATGAGAAGAACGGCAAATTCAAAGTGATCAGTTTTTATGCGAAGAAAGCCCGCGGCCTGATGAGTCGCTACATTATTGAAAACCGCTTAACCCAGCCGGAGCAGCTCAAAGCTTTTAATAGCGAAGGCTATTTCTTTGATGCGGATGCCTCAGAGAAAGGCGAACTGGTGTTTAAACGCCACGAGCAGTAACACGTTACGGTAATAAAAAAGGGGAGTCATTCCCCTTTTCAATATAATTAAGCAGATTATTACTTATTTTAACGCACCCAGTTTTCCACCACGCCTTTTTCATCGAAGAAAATCATCAGCGAGTTCGAATCTTTTTGGCTGGACTTATCGACCGCATCGGCAGCTTGCGATGCCCCGGTTACCGGGATCACGGAACCCGCGAGGCTGACCAGGTTGATCCCTTTATCTACTGAATAATACCAGCTCTCTTTACCCGACGCCGTCACCGTCGTATGACCAGAATCCGGGGCACCAAAATACTGACGAACCTCGGCCTTGGTGGTTTTTCCGACAATGAGATGTTGTTTCAGATAGGCTGGCGTTAATTTATCTTCATTACCGCCAATCGTTGTCCCGGAGCAGCCTGTTAAAGCGAACACCACCAAAAAAAGAGATAAAATACGCATGTTTCCTCCTTGAAAACCTTGTGCATTAACAATGCATCTATAACAAATGATATCTATAGCTGCTTCATAATAAAATCAGCAGCATAAATATAAGCAGCATGAAATAATAAATAAAAAAGATAATCCAGTGGAATTATCCGGCAAAGAGGACAATCCGTAAAAGAGTTTGCAATAAAAGCAGTGCGCTGACAATAAAATAGTGTGGGGAATTTTATGGAGAGAAATTTTGCTGATATGGAAAAAGTGCGTTAAATATAAAAACCGGGCAATAGCTGCCCGGTTTGGTCGATCATGTTGCCGATATTATTGCCTGGCTTAGCCCATCATCAGCTTACGCAGCGCGGCGAAATCCGCCGGCAGGTTGTGAGACAGCAGCGGCAGGTCGGCGCGGTCGGCCAGCTCCTTCGGCAGCGGCAGAGTCTCCTGCAGGATCTCCTCCACGCTCTCTTTGAACTTCGCCGGATGGGCGGTGCCGAGGAACAGGCCGTACTCTCCCGGCTGCAGCTGATCGCGCAGCGCGCGCCAGGCAATCGCCGCATGCGGTTCAGAGATGTAGCCGATGGCCTTCAGCTCGCGCATCGCTGCTTTGGTGGTCTCATCATCGACCGCGGCATAGCCCAGCTCGCTGAGACGCCAGATTTTACGGCGGAACAGCTCTTCAACGCGCGGCCAGTTGTTCGGCTGGCTGACGTCCATGGCGTTGGACAGCGTCGCCTGGGTGGCTTTTGGCGCCCACTCGCCGCCCTGCAGATAGCGCGGAACGGTGTCGTTGGCGTTGGTGGCGGCGATAAAGCGCTTGATCGGCAGCCCCAGCGACTTGGCCAGCAGACCGGCGGTCAGATCGCCGAAGTTGCCGCTCGGCACGGAAATCACCAGCTGATTGCGGGCTTCCTGCGGCAGCTGCGCCGCCGCTTCGAAATAGTAACAGATCTGCGCCAGAAGGCGGCTGATGTTGATGGAGTTAGCCGAGTTGAGACCCAGCGTCGCCTTCAGCTCTTCATCGTCAAACGCCTGCTTCACCAGCGCCTGGCAGGCATCAAAGTCGCCATCAATCGCCACGGTTTCAATATTGCCGCCGAGGGTACAGAACAGCTTCTCCTGCAGCGGACTGATCTTGCCGCGCGGATAGAGGATCACTACCTTGACGTTCGGCAGGCTGTAGAAAGCATGCGCCACCGCCGCCCCGGTGTCGCCAGAGGTCGCGGTGAGGATGGTGACCGGCTTATCGCCTGCGATGTGGGTCAGCATCTGCGCCATAAAGCGGCCGCCGAAATCCTTGAACGCCAGCGTAGGGCCATGGAACAGCTCCAGACAGCCGACATCTTCCTGAACCTTGCTTACCGGCGCCGGAAACGCAAACGCCGCGCGCACCCGCTGCTGCAGGACATCCTGCGGGATCTCATCGCCGATAAAGGCGGATAAAATTTTGGCGCTACGGGTGACAAAGTCCTGCGCCAGCATGTCGTCAATTTCAGTCAGGCTGAATTCCGGCAGATCGTGCGGAAAGAACAGGCCCTGATGCTTGCCAAGTCCCTGGGTGACGGCCTGCGCAAAGCTGACCTGCTCGTTATGATCTTTTAAGTTATACAGTTTCATTGGTTATCCCACTACGCGTGCGCCCGCCGTGTCCAGCCGGCAAATATGAACAAAGCCTTCCTGATTCTGCAGATAGGGCGCGCCAAGCCAGTCGGCGACGCGCTGTGCGGTATCCGGTTTATCACACAACGCGAACAGCGTTGGGCCAGAGCCGGAGATGCCGCAAGCCTGGGCGCCCATCTCCATGGCCGCCTGACGCGCTTCGCTAAAGCCCGGCAGCAGTTTGGTTCGGTACGGTTCGGCAATCACATCTTTCATCAATTTTGCCGCCAGCTGCGGCTGGCGGGTGTAGCAGGCGTGAATAAAGCCCGCGAGGTGGCGACCATGGGCGATACAATCCTGGCGGCGATACTGCGCCGGCAGAATCGCCCGCGCTTCAGCAGTAGAGACTTTAATCCCCGGATAGGCCAGCACCCACAGCCACTCATCAAACCCGGGCACCTGCTGACTGATAATCCCATCCTCTTCGATCATCAACTGCATGCCGCCAAGATAGCACGGCGCCACGTTGTCGTAGTGAATGCTGCCGGAGATACGCCCTTCCATCTCTCCCATCAGCGCCAGCATGCGCGTCTCGTTCAGCGGCTTGCCGCAGAACTCGTTCATGGCCACCAGCGCAGCGACCACCGAGCAGGCGCTGGAACCCAGCCCGGAGCCAATCGGCATGTTTTTTTCCAGCGTCATCGCCACCGGCACCGTCTTGCCGATCTCCCGGCAAAAGCTTTCCCAGCACTGGTAAACAATGTTCTCCTGCGGCGCCGTCGGCAGTTTGCTGGCGAAGCGTCCAAGATTCTGCAGGCTAAATTGCTCCGCCGCTTCGACAGTGACGTTGTCGCCAAGCAGCGTGCCATCGACCGGCGTGACCGCCGCGCCCAACACATCAAACCCGACGCTCATATTGGCACTGGAAGCCGGGGCATATACTTTGACCATCTTAAACTCCTAACTTCCAGGACAGGGTGCGCAGCAGGTCGGCGAATACGCCGGCCGCCGTGACGTCGTTCCCGGCGCCATAGCCGCGCAGCACCAGCGGCAATGGCTGATAATAATGGCTATAAAAAGCCAGCGCGTTCTCACCATTCTTAACTTTGAACAGCGGATCGTTGCCGTCAACCGCGGCTATTTTTACCCGGCAGGTACCATCCTCTTCGATGTTACCGACGTAGCGCAAGACTTTACCTTCATCGCGCGCCTTAGCAACCCGCGAGGCAAAACCATCGTCCAGCGACGGCAGGCGGGCCATAAAGGTCTCGACATCGCCGCTGGCGTCGAAGTCCGGCGGCAGCGCCGACTCGACGATAATGTCCGCCAGCTCCAGTTCACGCCCGGTCTCACGGGCCAGAATCAGCAGTTTACGCGCCACATCCACCCCGGATAAATCGTCGCGCGGATCCGGCTCGGTATACCCCATCTCACGGGCCATCGCCGTCGCCGCGGAGAAACTCACCCCCTCATCCAGCTTGCCGAAGATAAACGACAGGGAGCCGGACAGGATCCCGGAGAAATGGCGCAGCTCATCGCCGGCGTTGAGCAGGTTCTGCAGGTTCTCAATCACCGGCAGGCCCGCGCCAACGTTAGTGTCATAGAGGAACTTACGCCGCGAGCTGCTGGCCGCATGGCGCAGCTGGTGATAGTAATCCAGCGAAGAGGTATTGGCCTTTTTGTTCGGCGTCACCACATGGAAACCTTCGCGCAGGAAGTCGGCATACTGATCGGCGACCGCCTGGCTGGAGGTACAGTCGACGATCACCGGATTGAGCAGGTGGTACTCTTTCACCAGGCGGATCAGGCGGCCAAGATTAAACGGCTCTTTCGCCTCCGCCAGTTCCGCACTCCAGTTTTCCAGATTCAGGCCATGCACGCTGGTCAGCAGCGCCTGAGAATTGGCTACACCGCAGACGCGCAGATCGATATGTTTGTTCTTCAGCCACCCCTGCTGGCGCTTGATCTGCTCTAGCAGCGCGCCGCCGACGCCGCCGACGCCGATGACAAACACTTCAATCACCTGGTCGGTGTTGAACAGCATCTGATGGGTCACGCGCACGCCGGTGGTGGCGTCGTCATTGCTGACCACTACCGAAATTGAGCGCTCGGAAGAGCCCTGGGCAATCGCCACGATATTGATATTGGCGCGGGCCAGTGCCGCAAAGAATTTCGCCGAGATACCGCGCAGGGTACGCATTCCGTCGCCCACCACGGAGATGATCGCCAGACGCTCCATAATCGCCAGCGGCTCCAGCAGCCCCTCTTTCAGCTCCAGATAAAACTCATCTTCCATCGCCCGTTTGGCACGTGCGCAGTCGCTCTGCGGCACGCAGAAACTGATGCTGTACTCCGAAGAAGATTGAGTGATCAACACCACCGAGATGCCGGCGCGGGACATGGTGGCGAAGACGCGGGCCGCCATGCCGACCATCCCTTTCATCCCCGGCCCGGAGACGTTGAACATCGCCATGTTGTTGAGGTTAGAGATGCCTTTCACCGGCAAATCGTCCTCGTCGCGGCTGGCGCCGATAAGCGTTCCCGGCGCCTGTGGGTTGCCGGTATTTTTAATCAGGCATGGGATTTGGAACTGGGCGATAGGGGCGATAGTGCGCGGGTGCAGCACTTTCGCGCCAAAGTAGGAGAGCTCCATCGCCTCCTGATAAGACATCGATTTCAGCAGGCGCGCATCCGGCACCTGACGCGGATCGCAGGTGTACACTCCGTCGACATCGGTCCAGATTTCGCAGCAGTCAGCGCGCAGGCAGGCGGCCAGTACCGCAGCCGAGTAGTCGGAGCCGTTACGCCCCAGCACCACCAGCTCGCCTTTCTCATTGCCGGCGGTAAACCCGGCCATCAGGATCATATGGTCTGCCGGGATCTGGCTGGCGGCAATGCGGCGGGTGGATTCGGCGATATCGACGGTGGATTCCAGATAGTGACCCACGGCGAGCAGTTTTTCGACCGGGTTAATGACACTGACTTTATGTCCACGGGCTTCCAGCAGACCCGCCATGATGGCGATGGAGAGCTTTTCGCCGCGGCAGATCAGCGCGGCATTGACGCTGTCCGGGCACTGACCCAGCAGGCTGATGCCGTGCAGAACATGCTTAATCTGAGCAAATTCCTGCTCCACGAAGGCTTTTAACTGGGCAAGCGGGAAAGCGGGCTGGGCGTCGGCAAGGCCCTGAAGAAGTTCGGCAAAAATGCGTTCGGCGTCGGCAATATTGGGGAGGGCATCCTGGCCGCCAATGGTCTTTTCAATCATCGCTACCAGGTGGTTAGTGATCTTCGCCGGGGCAGACAGGACCGTCGCTACCTGCCCCTGCCTGGCATTACTCTCCAGAATATCGGCAACCCGCAGAAACCGTTCCGCATTTGCCACTGATGTACCGCCGAACTTCAACACTCGCATGGTTCTTACCCCTTGATCTCTTGTCAAAAAAAAAGCCCGCACTGTTCAGGTGCGGGCTTTTTTCTGTGTTTCCTGTACGCGTCAGCCCGCACCGTTACCTGTGGTAATGGTGGTGGTGATAATGGTGGTAATCATGCCGATGCGATTCATGGATGTTGTGTACTCTGTATTTTTATCTGTCTGTATGTCCTGCCTATATTGGTTAAAGTATCTGCCGTCTTAAGTCAATGAATTTCTCAATTTGCCCCATTTCAGCAGGCTTACGTATTTTCCCGCTGCCGTGAGAAAAAACATCCAGATCGGCGGAAAACCAGCTCATAGAACAGCATACACATCCATAAATAAAAAATATGACAGAGTTTTATTCTGGCAGGTTTTTTTCAATATCATGCAGCAAACGATGCAACATTGCCGTGTCGCGCTGCTGCAGCAGGCCCAGCCGTTGCGACAACCAGTCGGCCAGTTTGGCATCATCCTCCACGCCCAAACGCGAAAGTAACGCCAGGGTACGAGTACGTAAGGCCTGCAGCTGATGATGGTCTGCCGCAGCGGCGGCGGGCGCCGTTTGTTGCATTAGCGATGCTAATTGATAACAGTAGACCATCACCGACTGGCCGAGATTCAGCGACGGATAATCCGCAGCCATCGGCACACCGGTCAACACATCAGCCAGCGCCAGCTCCTCATTGCTCAACCCGGAGTCTTCACGGCCAAAAACCAGCGCCGCGTGCGTCATCCACTGCGCCTTCTCCTCCAGCAGCGGCAACAGCTGCTGCGGCGTGGCGTAATAGTGAAAACGCGCGCGGCTGCGGGCGGTGGTGGCGACGGTAAAATCAACGTCATGCAGCGCCTCGGCAAGGGTGGGATAGGTGGTGATACCATCGAGGATGTCGCCTGAGCCATGCGCCACCCAGCGTGCCGGCGGCGCCAGGTGGGCTTCGCTATCGACGATCCGTAGTTCGCGAAATCCCATGGTTTTCATCGCCCTGGCGGCAGCGCCGACGTTCTCGGCCCGGGCAGGACCGACTAAAATAATCGTTAAACGCATTGCGGTTTCTTTCTCTCTCTCAGGCGTTATCGAGGCGCAGCGCCCCCCATTTTACGCGGTGAAAATTTACAAATTTGCAACAAAAATCACTAAAATTGCGTTTTCTTACCCATAAAAAAATCTAAACTGTTCTCAGGAGGCCGTGACAAGGAGTATGTTAACAGAACCCATTTATCCATATGATGGGCAATGCAATTTCATCTGATGCATCGTTTCAGGCTTTGGATTCACTGTATTTATTAATTTATCCACGCAACTAGTTGAGCCGGGTAAAGATTGTGACTATAAAGAGCATGGCGATGCAATGATTTCACAAGACTGTTAACGTGCTACAATTGAACTTGATATATGTCAACGAAGCGTAGTTTTATT
>ENA-OXVT01000588-OXVT01000588.1-human-gut-metagenome-genome-assembly--contig:-NODE-588-length-14738-cov-17.526800_pt1 | contig 14738 bp, 8 predicted proteins | sample MGYA00249253_ERZ652702 | MGnify/ENA primary metagenome ERZ652702 (study PRJEB26925, sample SAMN05826756) | human gut metagenome | biome: ENVO:2100002; feature: ENVO:00000062; material: ENVO:00002003...
CATGCGGGCTGCCCCGGCCTTCCGGGAACGTCTCAGCGATTTTGAGGCCGCCAGCTCCAGCAGCGCATGGACCTGACGCCACGGCGTATCGTAGCCGATAGTGACGCTGGTGGTGAGGTTGACTCCACCGTCGGCGCTTTCGGCGCTGAGATTAATAATTTTCCCGCTCACCACCACCGCGTTCGGGACGGTAACGATGTAATTTTCGCGGGTGAGAATTTTGGTCGCCAGTACGCCAATCTCGCTGACCTGACCCTCATTATCGGCGAGGCGGATCCAGTCGCCTTTGCGCAGCGCCCGAGAGTAGATCAGCACCAGGCCGCTCATCGCATGGGTCATCACTCCGGTTGACCCGAGGGTCAGCATCAGGCCGAAGAACACGCTAATGCCTTTGAAGGCGAGGGAGTTGGCGCCGGGAAGGAACGGGTAGGCGGCGGAGAGGGCAAACAACCAGATGACCACCGAGATAAGCCGACGGGTGGCGCTAACGGTCTCCGGATGAATGCCGGGAACCTGAATGCGGCCGGCGGCGACCTGGTCGAGAACCACCTTCACCAGGCGAATGATAAGCCAGGTGAGAAGGAAAATAAGCACCACGATCATCAGCCCCGGCAGGGAGGCGACAATCGACAGAGAGAGGTCGCGGATCACCCCCAGCGACCAGTCCCCCAGCGATTCGCTCCACACCCGCGTCCAGGGAAACAGGCTGAAGGCCCAGCTCAGCCAGAGATAACAGGCCAGCATGCCGAGAAGGATGACCAGCACAGCATAGAGTCGAACTTCAATATTGCCGAGATAGCGCCGCCAGTGCTGCGGTATGGCGCTACGTTTTTCGAGGATCCGCAGCAGGAAAAAACGTCGCACCCGCCGCCAGGCGCGGAAGGCGCCGTAGTAAAACAGCGCCAGCAGCAGCGCCCCGGCCAGGGCTTTACCGGCGGAGATGAACAGATAGCGGTTGTTGAACTGCTCCTGGAGGCTGGTGCGCTGGGCTTCCATACGCGCCAGCACCCGCTGGGCTGCCTGGTCGAGGGTTAAATCATCGCCCTCGTCGAGATCCGCCTGGCTCAGCAGCAGCACCGGTTTGCCGTTCATCAGAAACAGTCTGCCTGGCTGACCATAGCGGATAACCGGCACGACCCGCAGCGGCTGGCGAATATCATCTTCGGTGAAGGCGCGCAGGGCGCTGCGGGTGCGCAAAACGCGCTCTTCGGGCGTGGTCTGGCCAAAGGTGGCCTGCAACATGACGACAGGTTGGTGGAAAATCGTGACCGTGCGTGCCTGCTCGCGCGCCGTTGGCTGCTGTCGCGGTTCGGCGGCCAGCGCCGGCTGGAGCACCAGCAGCGCCAGCGCCCAGAGGATAACGATGCTCATCCTGTTCATTGAGGCACCTGAGATAAGAATTATTATTATTTTTCAGCAAAAAACGGAGGGCTTGTAGTTGAGCATAGCCTGGTGCGAAGTGAATTCAAGCTGGGGAAACGCGGACATAAAAAAAGCCGTCGCCCAAACGGCGACGGCCTGATATCAGCGTCAGAGGATAGCGTTAGCCGTACTGTTTACAGCCCGCGCACTGCTTATTCTGGATCTGCTGGAAGAAGTCGTTGCCTTTATCATCGACGAGGATAAACGCCGGAAAATCTTCCACTTCGATTTTCCAGATAGCTTCCATCCCCAGTTCCGGATAGGCCACGCACTCGAGGCTCTTGATACTCTGCTGGGCGAGCACTGCCGCCGGGCCGCCGATGCTTCCAAGGTAGAAGCCGCCGTGTTTATGGCAGGCATCGGTCACCTGCTGGCTGCGGTTGCCTTTCGCCAGCATCACCATGCTCGCGCCGTGGGACTGCAGCAGATCAACGTAAGAGTCCATGCGGCCGGCAGTGGTTGGGCCGAGGGAGCCGGAAGCGTAACCGGCTGGCGTTTTAGCCGGGCCCGCGTAGTAGATCGGGTGATCTTTGACGTACTGCGGCAGCGCCTCGCCGTTGTCGATAAGCTCCTTCAGCTTGGCGTGGGCGATGTCGCGGGCCACGATAATGGTGCCGTTAAGACTCAGGCGGGTGGAGACCGGATGTGCCGACAGCTGCGCCAGGATCTCGCTCATCGGCTGATTCAGGTTGATGCTTACCACCTCGCCTTCGCCGGCCTGACGCAGATGCTCAGGAATATATTTTCCCGGATTGCTCTCCAGCTTCTCGATCCAGATACCGTCGCGGTTGATTTTCGCTTTGATGTTACGGTCGGCGGAGCAGGAGACGCCCATGCCGATCGGGCAGGAGGCGCCGTGGCGCGGCAGACGGATCACCCGGATATCGTGGGCGAAGTATTTCCCGCCGAACTGCGCGCCGAGGCCGAGGTTCTGCGCTTCCTGCAGCAACTCCTGCTCCAGCTGCACGTCGCGGAACGCCTGACCGTGTTCGTTACCTTCGGTCGGCAGACCGTCGTAATAGCGGGTCGAGGCCAGTTTGACGGTCTTCAGCGTCGCTTCCGCTGAGGTGCCGCCGATCACAAACGCGATGTGGTACGGCGGGCAGGCGGCGGTGCCGAGAGTGCGCATCTTCTCAACGAGGTAGTTTTTCAGCTTCGCCGGGGTGATCAGGGCCTTGGTTTCCTGGTACAGATAGGTTTTGTTGGCGGAACCGCCGCCTTTCGCCATGCACAGGAACTTATATTCTTCACCGTCGACGCTATAGAGATCGATCTGCGCCGGCAGGTTGGTGCCGGTGTTAACCTCTTTATACATATCCAGCGGCGCGTTCTGTGAGTAGCGCAGGTTATCTTCGGTATAGGTGTTGTAAACGCCCTGCGCCAGAGCGGCTTCATCGCCGCCGCCGGTCCAGACGCGCTGGCCTTTTTTCCCCATGATAATCGCGGTGCCGGTATCCTGGCAGGTCGGCAGCACGCCCTTGGCGGCAATTTCCGAGTTGCGCAGGAACTGCAGGGCGACATATTTATCGTTATCGCTGGCTTCCGGGTCGAGCAAAATCGAGGCGACCTGTTGCTGATGGGAGACGCGCAGCATAAAGGCGGCGTCGTGGAAGGCCTGCTGAGCGAGCAGGGTCAGCGCCTGCGGCTCTACTTTCAGGACCTGCTGGCCGTCAAATTCGGCGACGGAGACGTGCTCTTTGCTGAGCAGATAGTATTCCGTATCGTCGTGCGCCAGCGGAAACGGATCCTGATAAACAAACGGTTTAGTCGACATAGTCACTTACTCCATAAAGATAAAAACCGCCGGGGTAGTCCCGGCGGTTATGAATCAGAACATCATGGACATCCACGGATAGCCAATCAGCAGCAGGGCGGCCAGGAAGATGGCGCCAAAGATGGTGCCGAGGCGCCAGTAATCTTTGGTCGGCAGATAGCCGCTGCCGTAGTAGATTGGGCTTGGGCCAGTACCGTACGGGGTGATGATCCCCATCACGCCCAGCGAGGTGACCATCAGCAGGACAAACACTTCCATATTCATTCCCGGGATAGTCGAGGCAATGGTCAGCATGGCCGGCAGCAGCGCGGTGGTGTGCGCGGTGGTGCTGGCAAACAGATAGTGCAGCAGGTAGAACGCCAGCAGCAGGACGATGGTCGCCATCCCCGGGGAGATGCCGCTCATCAGCGCGCCGCCCTCTTTACCCAGCCAGGCGATAAAGCCGGTGGAGGAGAGGCCGTCGGCCAGTGCCACCAGGGTGGCGAACCAGACAAAGGTGTTCCATGCCGCTTTGTTGTTGGTGATATCGCTCCAGGAGAGCACGCCGGTCCACAGCATCAGCACGATAACCAGCAGGGCAGCCAGCGCCGGTTCGATCCAGTCGGCGGCGAAGATCCACATCATCAGCGCGAAGCAGACGAATACCAGCAGCAGAATTTCATTGCGCGACAGTTTGCCCAGTTTTTCCAGTTCACGCGCGGCCCACAGTGGCACTTCGTTATTGACTTTCACTTCCGGCGGGTAGAACCAGTAGGCCAGCAGCGGCATGGCCAGAATCAGCAGGATACCCAGCGGCAGGAAGGCGATGAACCAGGTGCCCCAGGAAATATTGATGCCAACAATGCTTTTGACCAGCGCCAGGGCCAGCAGGTTCGGGGCCAGAGCCGACAGGAACATCGAGCTGGTAATACAGGCGGCGGTGATCGCTACCCACATCAGATAGGAACCGATTTTACGTGCGCTCGGATCGTTTGGCTTTGAACCGTACAGCGGCGGCAGGTTAGCGATAATCGGGTAGATAGTCCCCCCGCTGCGTGCGGTGTTAGACGGCGTAAACGGCGCCAGCAGCAGATCCGCGAAGGTGATGGCGTAGCCGAGCGTCAGGCTACGACGGCCAAGATATTTCACCAGAATCAGCGCCAGGCGGCGGCCGAACTGCGTTTTATCGTAGCCGGCGGCGAACATGAACGCGCCGAAGATAAGCCACACGGTGGAGTTGCCGAAGCCGCTCACCGCCCACTTAAAGGAGGCGCCAGCCATTTTGAAGCCTGGCGCGGCCATCTGATCCGGGCTGAACAGCAGCCACTGGCTGCACAGGGCAATAACTACCACGCCGGTGATACCGATAACGGCGCCGGGCAGCGGTTCAAAAATCAACCCGACGATCACCCCGACAAAGATAGCGAAGTAGTGCCAGGCGTACGGCGGCAGGCCTTCGGGGACCGGGACGAACAATAACAGCACGGCAACGATAATCGGCAGCGCCATCATCAGGAGAGGTTTTTTATTCGCAGTCGTTGGCTTGACTGCACCGGCAGGCGGTATGGTTGTCTTTTTCTCTTTCATAATGAGTATCTGCAAGTTGTTGAAAATAACGTTTACGCCAGCGTCTTGCTCAGTGATTTCTTTAATTACAAAAGTTACTTTAGTTTTTATTTTGCGTTTCTGAGTATCGACAGGGCGCTTATTTAACGCGTTTTATGAGGCGTTAAATTAAATTTGTTGGTTATTTATATATTGCGCTTTCAATGGCCATTGCAATTGATCAAGATCAAGAAAAGCCGGTGATTTCATTATTTTTTTATTATCAGTATAACCCTATATGATGAGGTGTTATTTTGGCGAAAATATCGATAGATGTTAAAAGAAAAATGAACAATAAATGCTGAAATTATTTTCTGTTTTAGTATATATATGATTTTATTGTATTTTTTGTTGTTTTATTATCATTGTTTATGTTAACAAAAGTATCCTAATTGTTATCACGCATTTGTATTATGTAAATGCTATTTATTATTTTAATAATACAATAGAGGTAGCGATGTTATTGCTGGGGTTAAATAGTTTTATAACTAACGTAATTGGTTTAGTAATTAAAAAAGGCGCTATATTATTGGCATGACAACAGGAATTAAAAAACCAAAACCATTAATGATTCCGTCACCCCATTCTGAGCTTTTAATATTTTAAAATCTGGAGCGTAACTTATGACCAGTAACGAACGTATTTTGCAGCCATTTACTTTACCAAATGGTACCGAGCTGAAAAACCGTTTGCTCATGGCGCCAATGACCACCTGCACCGGTTATTTCGATGGCACCGTCACCAGCGAGCTGGTGGAGTACTACCGCGCGCGCGCCGGAAGCATCGGTACCATTATTGTCGAGTGCTGCTTTATTGATGACTACGGTCTGGCCTTCCCGGGCGCGATCGGCATTGATAATGATGAAAAAATTGCCGGCCTGGCGAAAATCGCTGAGGCGATCAAAGCCGAGGGTTCAAAAGCGATTCTGCAGATCTACCACGGCGGCCGTATGGTCGACCCGCAGCTGATCGGGGGGCGCCAGCCGGTGGCGCCGAGCGCTATTGCCGCGCCGCGTGAGGGCGCCGCCATGCCGCGGGCGCTGAGCGGAGAAGAAGTGGAAGGGATGATCGCCAAGTTTGGCGACGGCGTTCGTCGCGCCATTCTCGCCGGTTTCGACGGGGTCGAAATTCACGGCGCCAACACCTATCTCATTCAGCAGTTCTATTCGCCGAACTCCAACCAGCGCGATGACGAGTGGGGCGGTAGCCGCGACAACCGCGCCCGTTTCCCACTGGCGGTGCTGGATATTACCCACAAGATGGCCCGCCAGTACGCCGACGATGCCTTTATCATCGGCTATCGCTTCTCGCCGGAGGAGATGGAGGTCCCGGGGATCCGCTTTGACGACACCATGTATCTGCTGGAAAAGCTGGCCGCCCGCGGTGTCGATTATCTGCACTTCTCGGTGGGCGCGACCCTGCGTCCGTCTATCGTCGATACCAGCGATGCGACGCCGCTGATCGAGAAATACTGCGCGATGCGCTCTGACACCCTCGCCCAGGTGCCGGTGATGGGCGTCGGCGGGGTGGTGAACGCCGCTGATGCCGAGCAGGGCCTCGATCATGGGTATGACCTGATCGCCGTGGGCCGCGCCTGCATCGCCTATCCGGACTGGGCGTCACGTATCGCCGCCGGCGAAGAGCTGGAGCTATTTATCGACAGCACCCAGCGTGAAGCGCTGCACATTCCGGAACCGCTATGGCGTTTCTCGCTGGTGGAAGCGATGATCCGCGACATGAGCATGGGCGACGCCAAATTTAAACCGGGGATGTTTGTTGAGACCGTCCACGATGACGCCAATGAGCTGGTGATCAACGTCAGCCTCGAAAATGACCATATTGCCGATATCGAACTGGCGGCGAGCCCGGTCCAGACCGTGGAATTCACCACCAGCTTCGAAGAGATCCGCGAACGTATTCTCACCGCCAATACCCCGCACGTCGATGCCATTTCCGGGGCCACCAGCCAGAGCGAGGCGGTGAAAAAAGCGGTCGCCAAAGCGATGCTGAAATCGAGTAAAGCGCTGGCGGCGGAAGAGGGCGGCAATGACGCCGCGCCGAAAAGCTATGATGTGGTGGTAGTCGGCAGCGGCGGCGCCGGTCTGGCGGCAGCCATTCAGGCACACGACGAAGGGGCCAGCGTGCTGATCGTCGAAAAAATGCCAACCATCGGCGGGAACACCATCAAGGCTTCCGCCGGGATGAACGCCGCGGAAACCCGCTTCCAGCGCGTGAAAGGTATCGAAGACAGTAAGGAGTTGTTCTATCAGGAAACCCTGAAGGGCGGCCACAACAAAAACAACCCGCAGCTGCTGCGCCGTTTCGTTGAAAACGCGCCGCAAGCCATTGAGTGGCTGGCGGACCGGGGCATTATGCTCAACGACATTACCACCACCGGTGGGATGAGCATTGACCGTACCCACCGTCCGCGCGACGGGTCAGCGGTTGGCGGCTATCTGATTAGCGGCCTGGTGCGCAACATCACCAAACGCGGTATTGACGTCCTGCTGGATACCTCGGTGGAAGAGATCCTGATGCGCGGGGATGAGGTTAGCGGTGTACGTCTGATCAACGACGAAAAAGAGGTCATTGAAGTACAGACCAAAAGCATCGTAGTGGCCACCGGCGGCTTCAGCGCTAACAGCGCGATGGTCGTGAAGTATCGTCCTGACCTTGAAGGCTTCGTCACCACTAACCACAAAGGGGCTACCGGGAGCGGTATCGCGTTGCTGGAACGCATCGGCGCCGGCACCGTGGATATGGGCGAAATTCAGATTCACCCGACCGTCGAGCAGCAGACCTCGTATCTGATTTCCGAATCGATTCGCGGCGGCGGCGCTATTCTCGTTAACCAGCAGGGGAACCGCTTCTTCAACGAGATGGAGACCCGCGATAAAGTCTCGGCGGCGATTATCGCTCTGCCGGAACACTATGCTTACATCGTCTTCGACGAGCATGTGCGGGCGAAAAACAAAGCTGCCGACGAGTACATCGCCAAAGGCTTCGTCACCAGCGCCAGCTCACCGCGGGAACTGGCGGAGAAACTGGGGATGGATTACCATGCCTTCCTCGCCACCCTCGAGTGCTATAACGGGGCGGTGGAAAAACAGCATGATGAACAGTTTGGCCGGACCACCGCGCTGCGCGCGCCGATTAACGAAGGCCCGTTCCACGCCATTCGCATCGCCCCCGGCGTGCACCACACCATGGGCGGCGTGACCATTAATACCGATGGCGAAGTGCTGAATGTGGCGCAGCAGCCGATTCGCGGCGCCTACGCCGCCGGTGAAGTGGTGGGCGGGATCCACGGCGGCAACCGTATCGGCGGTAACGCGGTGGCGGATATCATCATCTTCGGTACCCTCGCGGGCCATCAGGCGGCGAAACGTGCCAGAGGATAACCTGTAACCTTGCTCCTGCCGGGTTGGCGCTTTCGCCGCCCGGCTTGCCCCTTCTAAGGAGAGCCCGATGTCCGATAACCGCGTCTATAGCTACTCCGCCGTGTTGATGGGCTCGCCCATCCTGCTCAAACTCTGTTCCCACGATGAGGCGATGGCCTCCCGCGTTTTCCAGCTTATCAAGCGCTACGAAGACCTGCTTACCGTTAACCGCGCCGAGTCGCAGGTGATGGATATCAACCATGCCGCCGGGCGTCATCCGGTCACCGTCAGCCGACCGGTCTTTCAGCTGATCCAGTGCGCCAAAGCCGCCAGCATGGTGCGCGACAGCGCCTTTAACCTCGCCATCGGCCCGCTGGTGAAGCTGTGGCGAATTGGTTTTCACGGGCACAGCGTGCCTGACGCGGCTGATATCAGAGCCCGACTGGCGCTGACCCGCCCACAGGAGGTGATCCTCGATGAGGCAACCTGCAGCGTGTTTCTCCAACAGCCGGGGATGGAGCTGGATCTCGGGGCGATCGCCAAAGGTTATATCGCTGACCGCGTGCGCGATTATCTCCGTCAGCAGCAGGTGGAGAAGGCGCTGATCAACCTCGGCGGCAATGTGCATACCCTCGGCGAATGGGCCATTGGCCTGAAAAAACCATTTGCCGACGCGCAGGCGCTGATCGGTTCGCTGACGGTCAACGGGCAATCGGTAGTCACCTCCGGGACCTACGAGCGCTATTTCGAACAGGATGGCAAACGCTGGCACCATATTCTCGACCCGCGCAGCGGTTATCCGCTGGACAACGAACTCGACAGCGTGACGGTCATTTCCGCGGATTCTTTAGACGGCGACATCTGGACCACGCTGCTGTTCGGCCTCGGCGTGGAGAAGGGCTGCGCAGCGCTGCGTCAGCGGCAGGATATCGACGCGATTTTCGTTACCAAAAATCGCGACATTATTCTCTCATCGCCGCAGCGGCTGCGTTTTGCGCCGCTGGACAGCGGCTATCGGGTTATTGACTGTACTGCTTAAGCAAACTGTACTGTTCGGCGACCAGGCGGTAGCGATAGACCGGCCGCCCGGTAGCGCCGTAGTGGATAGTGGTATAGAGAATATTGATCTGCGCCAGCCAAATCAGATATTTGCGGCAGGAAACGCGGGAGATATTCACCGCCGCCGCCAGCTCATCGGTAGAGAATTCGACATCCGGATGGGCGTCAATCCACTGGCAGAGTGTGCGCAGCGTTTGCGCGGTTAACCCTTTAGGCAGCTTGCGCGCGTCGCTGGCCTCCGGCGCGCCGCCGTGCAGCAGGCGGTCGACATCGGCCTGTTCGTAATAGGGCTGGCCGGTTATTAGCTTGCGCTTCTCCCGCCAGGTGGTGAGCGCCTCTTCAAAGCGCGGAAACTGGAAGGGTTTGATCAGGTAATCGACCACCCCGTAATGCATCGCGGTCTGTACCGTGGCGGCATCCGCCGCCGAGGTAATCATGATAACGTCGATGGCGCGACCCGACTCGCGGATGGTCGGCAGGAGATCGAGCCCGCTGTCCTGCTGCATGTAGACATCCAGCAGCACAAGATCGATCTCCTGCTGCGGATCGTTAATCATCTCCTGGGCCTGACTGAGCGTCGAAGCGCTCCCGCTGCAACGAAAGCCGGGAACCCTTGCCACGTACAGGCGATTCAGTTCGGCCACCATGGCATCATCGTCAACAATTAAAACATTTATCACGCAGGTTTCCTTTTACTATCCCAGGGGAGATGAACAAAAAATTGGGTAAATACGCCGGGTTCCGATTCGACGGCGAGGGTGCCGCCGAGCTCGCGCAACTGCTGGTTGGCAAGAAACAGCCCGACGCCGCGATTCTCGCCTTTGGTGGAGAAGCCTTTGTTAAAGATAGCGTCGATGTTGTTCTCCGGGATCCCCGGCCCATCGTCGCTCACTTCACCGCTTAGCCAGCCGTCCTGGTAGTGCAGCAGCAGGCCGATCTCACCCTCCGCCTGGCCGCTCATGGCGTCCAGCGCGTTCTCAATAAGGTTGCCCAGCACCGTCACCAGCACCGTGACCTGTTTCTCGTTCGGACAATCCGGCACCAGGCTCTCCTCCGCCAGCGTCAGGGTAAAGCCGCACTCTGTGGCGCGCTGAATTTTACTTATCAGGAAGCCGGCCACCACCGGGGATTTAATGCGATGTTGAATGTCGCCGATGTCCGCCTGGTAGCGGTGGGCGGTCTGCAGCACGTATTCTTCGAGTTTGCCGTAGCTTTTCATATTCAGCAGACCGAGGATCACGTGCAGTTTATTCATAAACTCATGGGAGGTGGTGCGTAGGGCATCCACATAGCTCATCATGCCGTCCAGTCGCTGCAGCAATTGGCTGACCTCAGTTTTATCGCGGAAGGTACAGATGGCGCCGACCACCGCACCCTGGCTGCGAATGGGCACTGTATTGCCGATCAGCAGCAGACCATTGCACCCCAGTTCGCGGTCGAACATTGGCTCGCCGCTCTGCAGTACGGTCTGCAGATCGTCGAGCAGGGGGCAGTGAACGAGAGTCTTATCCGGGCCGGAAAAGAGGATCTCTTCCGCCGCGGGGTTGATGAGATTTACCTCGCCATGGGCATCGACCGCCACCACCCCCTCCTTGAGGGCGTGAAGCATGGCCTGACGCTGCTGAAACTGGGTGGATATTTCGTGCGGCTCCAGCCCCAGCAGCACGCGCTTCAGGCCGCGAACCAGGCTCCAGGTGCCCAGCGCGCAGACCAGCGCGCTGAACAGGATGGTCAGCAGCACGTCCCAACGGCTGTTGGCGATCTGTTCGTCCACTTTACTCAGTGAAATGCCGACCACCACCACGCCGATTTGCTGATGCCGTTCGTTGAACACCGGCGTAAACACCCGTAGCGCCGGGGCCAGCACCCCGTGGTTGATGGCGACATTCTCTTTTCCCTGCAGCGTCGGCTGAATATCGTGGCCGATGAACGGTTTGCCGATGATTGAGCTGTCCGGATGCGAATAGCGAATACCCTGCATATCGGTAACGATAGCGTACAACAGGTCGTTGCGGCGGGTAATGGCCTGCGCCAGCGGCTGAATGATCTGCTGCTGCGGGGGCGCCTCCAGTCCGCGCTTCACCTGCGGCATATCGGCCATGGTGCGCGCCACCGCCAGCGCGGTCTCTTTCAGACCGTCGCGGGTGGCGTTGCTGATCTGCATATACCACAAGGCATACACCAGCAGCAGCACGGCGCCGATGACGCTGCCGATCATCAAGGACACGGCGGTGCTCAGCTTTAACGGTAAGGCGCGTTGGCAAACGCGAGGCGGGTGCTCTGAAGCCTTCATGACGACCCCGGGTAGATTCAGTGAAAGATTATTATCGCCGATAGCGCGGCATACATAAAGCCGTGTAATCAAAGCAAAAGGCCGCTTTTGCTACGGCAGACTCCTCCAGCGCGCGGTACACTGCGGCTTTTCGCCACAGGCTTAAGGGAGACACTATGGAACTGGCTTCTCTGGTCCGGGATATCCTCCGGCAGCGGCACGTTGAACGACTGGCGCAGCATCGTGAACAGGATAATGAAGCGGAAGCAGAGTGGGAGATCGCCCGCTGGCGGCATCGCAGCGGGGTGGTGATCCAGCGCCGCTATGAGCTCGAGATCGCGCAGCAGGATAGCGCATCCTGCCCGGAGTGCTGGATTGACTGGCAGGTTATCGACGCCGCCGGCCAGGAGATCAACCCGATGCGCAAACAGTTTTATAACCTTTGCCAGCAATCCTTCTGGCTGGCTATGCAGGCGGGTGGTGAAGATGAGACCTCAGACAGAATTGCTCAGATAACCGACAATCACCCGTAAACGCGCGTTGGGGACGGTAAACTGTGACCCCGACGGCGGTAAAGCGCAGAACATTCCACTTATAGTGGCGGCAGAGGTTAAATAGTCCTGATGAATATAAGGATATGCATCAGGCCGCTGATTTTGCCGAGATGCGCTTTTTCTGTCGTAAATGGAGGTTGTTATGAGCAGTTCGCTAACCGCGTCAATGCAGGCTCGTCGTCACCCGGAGACCACCCACATCGATCGCCTCGCCACCGCCGATATGCTGGCGATGCTGCATCAGGATGATAAGCAGATATCGGAGGCGGTCGGCGCCTGTCTGCCGGATATCGCCCGGCTGATTGATATCGCCACCGCGACGATAAGCCGGGGAGGGCGCCTGGTCATTATTGGCGCCGGCGCTTCGGGCCGGACGGCCATTGAGGCGGTCAGCGACTATTCGCCGGAAGGTAAACACGCGCTGGTGGGGCTGATTGCCGGTGGGCAGACGACGGCGATGGCCGAGCGGGAGACTGCGGCGAATAATTATGACCTGGGCGCCTTTGAGCTGCAGTCGCTGGACTTCAGCAACCGCGATATGCTGCTGGCGCTGACCGTCAGCGGCAAGACGCCATGGGTGTGGGGGGCGATGCGCCACGCCTGGTCGCTGGGCGCCCCGATAGCGGTCATCACCCAGCAGCCGACCAGCGAGGCGGCGCAGCTGGCGGATATCATTATTGCTCCGCAGACCGGGCCGGAGGCGGTGGCGGGGTTAGCCAATCCGAAGGCTCAGTTGGCCCAGAGGCAGATCGTCAATATGCTGACGACCGGACTCGCCATCCGTGACGGTCGGGTGTACAGCAATTTGCGGGTGGACGTGCAGGCTGACAATTCGCACTGGGCGGAGCGGCAGATAGCGATTGTGATGGCGGCCACCGATTGCACGCGCAGTGAAGCAAAGGCCGCCCTGGCCAGCTGTCATCAGCACTGCCGCACCGCGATCCTGATGCTGCTCAGCGGGCTTGACGCCTGGCACGCGCGGGAGCTGCTAACCAAACATCACGATCATCTGCGTCTCGCCCTGCGTGAAGCCCAGCGTAGCGCTGTCACTCCCGCCCAGTAATCCCTTCTCTGCCAGGCGCGCGATGAGCATGCGCGCCTGGACTTTTGTAATTAAAGAAATTCTTAACTTTTATTTTACCCGGCAATAGATATTGAATTTTCGACCTTATTTTTTATCCGTCTTCGCTCTGTTTTTAAAATTGATTTTTTAAGTTAAATAACTGTTTGGTTTAAAATGCGAGAGTGTAAATGATATTTTAAAATAAAGTAAAAGTGCGTTAATATGCTGCCTCTTATGACCGTGTGCTACGTGATAATTCTATTATGCCTGCAATGAAAAAAACGATTATTTCCTTAACCGCATTAGCGATGTTGGTCAGCGCGGCGACGCATGCTGAAGCGGATACCTCGAAAAAAACCGACTTCCTGCTGATTGGCGGCGGGATCATGAGCGCCTCGCTCGGCACCTGGCTGCAGGCGCTGCAGCCGGACTGGGATCTGACCATGGTGGAGAAACTGGACGGCGTGGCGCTGGAGTCTTCCAACGGCTGGAATAATGCCGGTACTGGCCACTCGGCGAATATGGAGCTGAACTATACGCCGGAGCGGGCGGACGGGTCGATTGACGTCAGCAAAGCGCTCGATATTAACGAGCAATTTATGATTTCCCGTCAGTTCTGGTCGGCACAGGTGAAACGCGGTATTTTGCACGATCCGCACTCGTTTATTAATTCCACGCCGCATATGAGCTTCGTCTGGGGTGATAATGTGGATTATCTGCAGAAGCGTTATAACGCGCTGCAGCAGACCACCTTATTCCAGGGGATGAAATTCTCCACCGATCACGCGCAAATTAAACAGTGGGCGCCGCTGGTGATGGAAGGCCGCGATCCGCAGCAGAAAGTGGCAGCCACCTGGACGCCGGTGGGTACCGATGTCAACTACGGCGAAATCACTCGCCAGCTGATCGGCAGCCTGAAGAAAAATAACCACTTCACCCTGCAGACCTCCTCTGAGGTAACGGATTTCAAACGTAATGCCGACAACTCCTGGCACGTAACGATTAAGAATGTGCAGAGCGGGGAAGCGCAGACTATTGACGCCAAATACGTCTTTATCGGCGCCGGCGGCGGCGCGTTGAAGCTGCTGCAAAAAACCGGTATTCCGGAAGCGGATAACTATGCCGGCTTCCCGGTGGGCGGCTCGTTCCTGATGACCGAGAACCCGGCGGTCACCGCGCAGCATCTGGAGAAAGTGTATGGCCAGGCTTCAGTCGGCGCGCCGCCGATGTCGGTGCCGCACCTTGACGCTCGTTATCTCGACGGTAAGCGCGTGGTGCTGTTCGGGCCATTCGCCACCTTCTCGACCAAGTTCCTGAAAAATGGTTCGTTCTTTGACCTGCTCAGCACCACCACCACCGATAACGTGCTGCCGATGACCCACGTCGGTCTCGACAACTTCGATCTGGTGAAATACCTGGTTAGCCAGGTGATGCTCAGCGATGATGACCGTTTCGCTGCGCTGAAAGAGTACTACCCGGACGCGCGTAAAGAAGACTGGAAACTGATCCAGGCCGGCCAGCGCGTACAGATCATCAAGAAAGACGCAGAGAAGGGCGGCGTGCTGAAGCTCGGTACCGAAGCTGTCTCTTATACACATCTCCGAGCCCACGAGACTCGACGTCATCTCGT